>ERZ779621.20-NODE-20-length-158957-cov-28.052007_pt1 | contig 158957 bp, 173 predicted proteins | sample MGYA00514215_ERZ779621 | MGnify/ENA primary metagenome ERZ779621 (study PRJEB29562, sample SAMEA4376715) | mouse gut metagenome | isolation source: Cecum | study: EMG produced TPA metagenomics assembly of the A DSS colitis mouse model was used to assess the...
AAGGACATATTGCAAAGAGAGATGTATTAGCAGATCCTTTATACAATAATAAGGTAGTGACCAAACTTATCAACAACATCATGTTGGACGGTAAGAAAGGTGTTGCACAGAAGATTGTATACGGAGCATTTGCAAGAGTGGAGGAGAAAGCCGGCAAGCCGGCACTTGACGTATTTGAGGAGGCTATGAACAATATCATGCCTGTTCTCGAAGTTAAGGCTAGACGTATCGGCGGTGCTACCTATCAGGTGCCGATCGAAGTTCGTCCGGACAGACGGCAGGCACTCGGACTGCGTTGGTTGGTAATGTTTTCTCGTAAGAGAGGCGAAAAGACCATGGAGCAGAGACTTGCAAATGAAATCTTAGATGCGGCTAACAATACAGGCGCAGCCGTTAAGAGAAAAGAAGATATGCACAAGATGGCAGAGGCAAACAAGGCTTTTGCGCACTATCGTTTCTAGTAATATAAGGAGGAAAAAACCTTGGCTGGAAGAGAATATCCACTAGAGAGAACCAGAAATATAGGTATTATGGCTCATATCGATGCCGGTAAGACTACATTGACAGAGCGTATCCTTTATTATACTGGTGTAAACTATAAGATTGGTGATACTCATGAAGGCACTGCTACCATGGACTGGATGGAGCAGGAGCAGGAAAGAGGTATCACGATCACATCAGCCGCTACTACATGCCATTGGACTTTGGAAGAGAACTGCAAACCGAAGCCTGGCGCATTAGAGCATCGTATCAACATCATTGATACTCCAGGCCACGTTGACTTTACTGTAGAAGTTGAGCGTTCACTCCGTGTACTTGATGGTGCCGTAGGCGTATTTTGTGCGAAGGGTGGCGTGGAGCCACAGTCAGAAAACGTATGGAGACAGGCTGATACCTACAACGTTCCCAGAATGGCATTTATCAATAAGATGGATATCTTAGGTGCCAATTTCTATGGAGCTGTAGAGCAGATCAGAACAAGATTAGGTAAAAACACAATTATTTTACAGCTGCCCATTGGCAAAGAGGATGATTTCCAGGGAATCATCGACTTATTTGAGATGAAAGCCTACATCTATAATGATGATAAGGGCGAAGATATCTCTATCACAGAGATTCCGGCGGATATGGCGGATGATGCTGCTATGTACCGTGATGAACTGATTGAGAAAATCTGTGAGCTGGATGATGATCTGACCATGATGTACCTGGAAGGAGAAACACCTTCTGTAGAACAGCTGAAAGCAGCACTGCGTAAGGGAACCTGTGAGTGTAAGGCAATCCCTGTATGTTGCGGTTCTGCATATAGAAACAAAGGCGTTCAGAAGCTTTTGGATGCAGTCCTGGAGTATATGCCGGCACCTACGGATATCGCTTCCATTAAGGGTACCGATATGGACGGCAACGAGATTGAGAGACATTCATCCGACGATGAGCCTTTTTCGGCACTGGCATTTAAGATTATGGCGGATCCTTTCGTCGGTAAACTGGCGTTCTTCAGAGTATATTCAGGTACCTGTAATTCCGGTTCCTACGTATATAATGCGACAAAGGATAAGAAGGAGCGTATCGGACGTATCTTACAGATGCACGCGAACAAGAGAGCAGAACTTGATAAAGTTTACTCCGGCGATATCGCTGCGGCAGTAGGATTTAAGTTCACCACAACCGGTGATACTATCTGTGACGAGCAGCATCCTGTTATCTTAGAGTCCATGGAGTTCCCGGAGCCGGTTATCGAGCTGGCAATCGAGCCCAAGACCAAGGCTGGACAGGGCAAGATGGGTGAGGCACTGGCAAAACTTGCAGAGGAGGATCCTACCTTCCGTGCCCATACAGACCAGGAGACAGGACAGACAATCATCGCAGGTATGGGCGAGCTTCATCTGGAGATCATCGTAGACAGATTACTGCGTGAGTTCAAGGTGGAGGCTAACGTAGGCGCACCTCAGGTTGCCTACAAAGAGACCTTTACCAAACCTGTGGATCAGGAATACAAATATGCAAAACAGTCCGGTGGTCGTGGACAGTACGGTCACTGTAAAGTCAAATTCGAGCCCATGGATCCAAACGGAGAGGAGACATTCAAGTTTGAAACCTCTGTAGTCGGCGGTGCCATTCCCAAGGAATATATCCCGGCAGTGGGCGAAGGTATCGAAGAGGCTTCCAAGGCAGGTATCCTTGGCGGATTCCCTGTACTTGGTATTTCTGCTAACGTATATGACGGTTCCTACCATGAGGTGGACTCTTCGGAAATGGCTTTCCATATCGCAGGTTCCATGTGTTTCAAGGAAGCCATGAAGAAAGCGAACCCCGTACTGCTTGAGCCTATCATGAAAGTGGAAGTTACCATGCCCGAGGAATATATGGGTGATGTTATCGGTGACATCAACTCCCGTCGCGGACGTATCGAAGGTATGGAAGATATCGGCGGCGGCAAGATGGTCAAAGGTTATGTACCGCTTGCTGAAATGTTCGGTTATTCCACAGACTTACGTTCCAAGACACAGGGACGCGGAAACTATTCCATGTTCTTTGAGAAGTACGAGCAGGTTCCTAAGAATGTTCAGGAAAAAGTATTGGCGGCAAAGACGAAGTAATACAAAGAAAATGCTTGAAAAACTTGGCAATCTTTAATATAATCAAAGATAGCTGATTAATTATGGATTATTTGTTGTAACAAAGAAAGTAAATTATTTTAAGGAGGACTTTAGAAATGGCTAAAGCTAAATTTGAAAGAACCAAACCCCATTGTAATATTGGTACCATTGGTCATGTCGATCATGGTAAAACCACTCTGACAGCAGCAATCACCAAAGTGCTTTCCGAGAGAGTTGCCGGTAACACAGCTACAGATTTCGAGAACATCGATAAAGCTCCCGAAGAGAGAGAAAGAGGTATCACAATCTCTACCGCTCACGTTGAGTATGAGACAGAGAAGAGACACTACGCACACGTTGACTGCCCTGGCCATGCTGACTATGTAAAGAACATGATCACTGGTGCAGCACAGATGGACGGCGCTATCCTTGTAGTAGCTGCTACAGACGGTGTTATGGCACAGACCAAGGAGCACATCCTTCTGTCCCGTCAGGTAGGCGTTCCTTATATCGTAGTATTCATGAACAAGTGCGATATGGTTGACGATCCTGAGCTGCTTGAGCTGGTTGAGATGGAAATTACAGAGCAGTTGGAAGAGTATGAGTTCACAGACTGCCCGATCATTAAGGGTTCCGCTCTGAAAGCTCTGGAAGATCCTAACGGCGAGTGGGGCGACAAGATCATGGAGCTCATGAGCACAGTTGATGATTATATTCCGGATCCTCAGCGTGATACAGATAAGCCTTTCCTTATGCCTATCGAGGATGTATTCTCTATCACAGGCCGTGGTACCGTTGCTACCGGTAGAGTAGAGCGTGGTACACTGCATATGTCTGATGATGTAGAAATCATTGGTGTTAAGGAAGAGACACAGAAATCTGTTGTAACCGGTATTGAAATGTTCCGTAAGCTGCTTGACGAGGCTCAGGCTGGTGATAACGTAGGTGTTCTGCTTCGTGGTATCCAGAGAACAGATATCGAGAGAGGACAGGTTCTTGCAAAACCCGGTACAGTTACCTGCCACAAGAAATTTACAGCTCAGGTATACGTACTGACCAAGGACGAGGGTGGTCGTCACACACCTTTCTTCAACAATTACAGACCTCAGTTCTATTTCAGAACAACTGATATCACAGGTGTATGTAATCTGCCTGAAGGCACAGAGATGTGCATGCCTGGTGATAACGTAGAGATGTCAATCGAACTGATTCATCCTATCGCTATGGAGCAGGGTCTTACCTTTGCTATCCGTGAGGGTGGTCGTACAGTAGGTTCTGGACGTGTGGCTACTATCATTGAGTAATCTTGTGATTAGAGCCAAATAATAAGAATAAGCACCGCAATCCTTTGAAAAATCAAGGGGTTGCGGTTTCTTAATGCCTAAAAATAATAGCGAACAAAAGGAAAAGCCACTTGCCGAAATTTCATTGAAAATGGCTTGTGGCTCTAAAATGGCTCTATTTTTATTCGCTGTCACTCTGATTTTTCTTAAATTGTTGCTCCAAATGTTCATTTCGGAGTTTCATTCTTGTAGTATTGTCTATATCTTCATACACTTTCTTTGTCACTGGCAAAGTGGAGTAATCAGCAATTTTCTGTTTTTTCCAAATATCAAACATATCCTTTGGCGTAAAGTAAGATTCAAAACTTTCCCGGCTCTCATTCAGAGAAGCAAGGAATTGACACATATCCGCATTATATAAGTGTCCTTTTTCATTCCCATAGAATTTAATATTGGCATACCAACGGTTATCTTCGGTTTCTATGTCATTGAAGAATTTATTGTTGATTTCCAGTTCATAGCGCAATTCTTTTAACTCGTTCAACTCCAAAAGAAAACTGATAATATCGCCCATAGATGATAAAGAAAATTCATTGTCTGAAATACCAAAAAGCCAATCCAAAGAAACGTGATATTGCTTTGCTATGGCATAGAGTACCTCGTTGGACGGAGATACCGTTCCGTTTTCATAACTGGATAGGGTGGATTGCTTTATGCCTAGCTTTTTGCAAAATTCACTTTGGTTCAAACCTAGATTTTTGCGGAGTTGTTTTATCCGTTCTGCTATCTGAATTGTATTATCCATGCCGTTACCTCTTTTCTTTTTTGCTTTCTTATAGTATAGCACTTTCAATAAATATTGGCAACAATAATAAATATGAAAAATACAGATAAAAATTATTGACATAAATGATATAGGGTGCTAGAATATCATTAACACTAATAAATAGTGGAATAAATGATAAGGAGAGATTGCATGAACGGACAGAACTACTTATTGACTGCCGGAGAAGTTGCGGAAACATTGGGTGTTTCCAAAGGACACGCTTACAAACTGATAAGAGAATTAAATGAAGAATTACAGAGCAAAGGCTATCTTATTGTTGCCGGGAAAGTGCCAAAGGCATTTTGGGAAACAAAGTTTTATGGTTACAATCAGCCGAACCAAAGCGCATGAAAGGGGGATAAGAAATGTCTGCTTCAAGAGATGAAAAGACCGGGAAATGGACTGCTCAATGCTATTACGAAAACTGGAAAGGGGAGAAGAAGCACAAAAAGAAGCGTGGTTTTGCCACGAAAAAAGAAGCGTTGGAATGGGAAAGAGAATTTCTGAAAAGTACATCTGCCAATATGGATATGATGTTAGGCGCATTTGTTGATGTGTATTTCCGGGACAAGGCAGGAGAACTAAAGGAACGCACGATAAAAAACAAGCGGTACATGATAGAAGCCCATGTATTACCGTATTTCGAGAATAAGCAAATGAACGAAATAAGCCCCTCTGACATTATCCAGTGGCAGAACGCTATCAGAGCAAAAGGGTATTCGCAGACTTATTTACGCATGGTGCAAAATCAGATTACAGCATTGTTTACTCATGCAAGTAATATTTACAATCTCAACAATAACCCATGTAAAAAGGTTAAGAAAATGGGAAAGTCTGACGCTGACAAGCTGAACTTTTGGACGAAAGACGAATACGATTGTTTCATCAGCGGCATTGACCGGGAAAGCAAATATTATGTGATATTTGAAATCCTTTTTTGGACGGGGTGCAGAGAGGGGGAAATGTTGGCTTTAACAAAAGAAGATGTCGATTTTGAGAACAATCAAATCAGCATTACTAAGACTTATTACAGAACAGAGCGCAGAGATATTATTACAACGCCGAAAACGGAACAGTCGGTTAGAGTGATTGACATTCCGCAGTTTTTAACAAAAGAGATTGAAATGTATGTGAACCGCTGTTATGGTCTGCCGGATAATGAAAGACTGTTCCCGATTGTTGCAGAAGCGGTACAGCATAAGCTGAAACGTGCGTGTGTGAAATCGGGCGTAAAGCAGATTAGAGTGCATGATTTACGTCATAGCCATGTAGCGTATCTTATCAATCAAGGCGTACAGCCTTTGATTATTAAGGAACGGTTAGGGCATAGGGATATTAAAATCACGCTGAATACTTACGGACATTTATATCCTAATCAGCAAAAGAAAGTGGCAGATATGTTAAACGCCGCAAGAAGTGAAAATGCCCCTGTCGATTGACAAGGACATTTCACTACAAAGGCAGAGCCTGTTGTATTTATATCTCGCAAATATAGTATAACAAAGGCTCTGCTGAAACTCAATCGAATTATTTTAGTGGAGGACGCAAATGGAAGAAAAAAGAGAGAAAAATTATCGTTTAATCAACATGGAATATGTAGAAGCAAGAGAGGTCAACTGGTTGTGGTATCCTTATATTCCCTATGGAAAGCTGACGATTGTGCAAGGCGATCCGGGGGAGGGAAAGACCACTTTTATTCTGCACCTTGCGGCACTACTCACAAAAGGCGAAGCACTTCCCTGTGAGGAAACAAAAGAGGGCAGAGAGCCGGTCAATGTAATTTATCAGAACGCAGAGGACAGCTTGGAAGATACCATAAAGCCCCGATTGTTAGAAGCAGGAGCAGACTGTAACCGGGTGTTGGTGATTGATGAAAGTATAGATTGTTTGAGCATGACAGATGAAAGGCTCGTCCGGGCAATAAAGGAAACCGGGGCAAAAATGGTTGTGTTAGACCCAATACAAGCCTATTTGGGTGCAGATGTGGATATGCACCGGGCAAATGAAATCAGACCAGTGCTGAAGCAGTTGGGAAATGTTGCAGAAGAATATGGGTGTGCGATTGTCCTTATCGGTCACATGAATAAGGCAAGTGGAAGTAAATCTACTTACCGGGGATTGGGTTCGATAGATTTTCAAGCTACTGCCCGGAGTGTGTTGGTAGTAGGCAGGATAAAAGACGATACAACTCTGCGTGTGATAGCGCATGATAAAAGCAGTCTTGCGCCGGAGGGAACTTCAATAGCGTTTCGCATGGATAAGGATAACGGTTTTACTTGGGAGGGTGTTTATGATATTACGGTTGAAGAATTACTTTCCGGCGAAAGCAGAGGACAGAAAACAAAGGACGCTAAATCATTTCTTGCGGAGATTTTGGCAGAGGGGCAGTTATCCTGCAATGAAATTACAGAAGCGGCAAAGGAGAGAGGTATCAAGAAGAAAACACTGTGGAACGCCAAAAAGGAAATGAACATTGATAGTGTGAAAGTAGGAAATCAATGGTACTGGACTTTGTAGCAAAGGAAGATAGCAAGATTGCCTTTTCTAAAGATAGGGTAATCTTGCTACCTTGATTAGAAGCGTGGCGGTAACATGGCGGCGAAAAGCCGCCCCGTCCGTAAGGACGGTATGCTGTCCAACGGACAGCTTGCCCCCGGCAGGGCGCAAAGGCACTTTTGATAGAGCGTAGCCTGTCGAAAGTGCTTTTGCGTTACTTTCGGGAAAGTAACAAAGTCGAAGCGAAGAAACTTCGCTTTGCGCCTTAGTCGGCGCAGTAAAATCAGTATATAGAATGTGGAGGATATGCCTATTGGAAAGGACGATTAGCGGTATGATGGGGAAAGGTTCGGTCAACCACAATACAAGAGCCTTTACAGCTAAAAATGTAGATAAGGAACGAAGCCGGGATAACGTGGAATTTTGCCACTCGGATATAAAAGAGGTCTATCACAATCTTTTTGATGAAGCACTGGAACGCTACAACGCAAAGCAGAAACGGAGTGACCGAAAGATTGACGATTACTATGAGAAGATACGCCGGGGAAAGCAGGAGAAATTATTCTATGAAGTTATCTTCCAAATCGGCAATAAGGACGATATGAACGTACAGAGCAATGAGGGGCAGTTGGCGAAAGAGATTTTAAGTGAGTTTATGGAACGGTTTCAGAAAAGAAATCCGAACCTGTTTGTATTCTCAAGTCACTTGCACATGGACGAGCAGACGCCGCACATTCACATTGATTTTGTCCCCTTTATCCGTAACAGCAAGCGTGGACTTGATACGAGAGTTTCCCTCAAAGGAGCATTGTCGGAACAGGGTTTCAAAGGCGGCACAAGGGGAATGACGGAATGGAATGAATGGATTGAAGCGGAGAAGCAGGAACTTTCAAAAGTCATGGGGCGGCATGGCGTACAGTGGAAACAGTTAGGCACACATAACAAGCATTTGTCTGTACTCGATTTTGAGAAGCAGGAACGGCAGAAAGAGGTTGCGGAACTGGAACAGACAATCTTCGGTAGTAAAGAGGAATTATCTGACATTCTTCATCAGCAGATAGCGGCAGGACAGGAAACGGAACAGATACGGAAAGAGGGCGAAGCGATCCGGCAGGAAGTATCGGAACTTACCGCAACAAATCATCTGCTGAAAGAGCAGACGGAAACGCTGACAGAGGATAAAGAAAAGCTGTTATCCGAAAATGAGAAGTTGGAGAAACAGCAGAAAAAGTTACAGCAGGAAATCAACAAAATGGTTCAGTCAAAGGAAGTCATGGAGCGCAATATCCATGCCTATGATGAAGATGTGAAATGGCAGTTGGCAGAGCCGGGGGCATTGATGAGCGCAAAGGCATATCGGGATAAAAAGGCTTTACCGCTTGTGGAGAAATTGAAAGAAGTCGTTAAAAATCTGACTATCAAGTGCGTACAGCTTACGGAGCAGGGAAAGAAGCTGACCGCCAAAGTGGACGGACAACAGAAACAGATTAGCCGCTTGACGGATAAGGTCATGGAGCAGAGCGACACCATAGACCGATTGCAGGAAAAAGCGTCTGATTTGGGGCGTTTGGAGCGTCATTTCGGCAGGGAACAGGTGCAGTCGATAGTGGAACGGTCAAAGGCATTGGAACAGGCAGAAAGGGCAAATAAACGCCCGAAACGTGCCTTTGAAATGAGCCGATAGGAAAGTGAGGATTGATTGGATATGACGGATATGGAAAAGAAAGTTATGATACGGCTGTGCGCTAAAATCGTGGCAGATACAGACCTTTACGAAACGGACAAGGAAGTACAAAATCTGATAGACTGGGTATGTCTGTCGGAGCAGATAAAGGAAAACAACAATATAATCCGTAATCTGACCGGGGAATATAAAAAGATAGAGCCGGATTGCCGGGAGAGAGTGCGGGTGCAGTTGGAGCGCATGAAAGAATTGTGCAAAGAGCGAAATAATCTGTATGAAAAACAGAACGATTTGAAAGGGCAGAAACAGAAGATAGAGAAATCATTGGAGCGATAAATAATATATGGTGTGGCGGTTGTTTTGCTTCGGTGTTTTATGGTTGTAAGGGCGTGAGAAAAGTGGTAAGATTAAAATGAAATAAAATTTGTGGAGGTTAATTGTGAGCAAGATAAATGATATGTCAGTTGTAAAACAACAATATGCTACTGCAAATAACTTAGATACAAGAATATCATTTCATGATAAATATTCAACGAATAAACTGGGGTTTGGGAATTGGATATTTTCAAATTATAGAATTGATAAAGGGGCGAAAGTATTAGAGTTAGGCTGTGGAACAGGAGATATGTGGAAAAATAGAGAGTCATTAATCTGTACTTGTTCCAAGATAATACTTTCTGATTTTTCAGAAGGAATGGTTGCAATGACAAAAAATAATATAGGAGGCTATGATAATATTGAATATAAGGTTTTAGATATTCAAGAGATACCTTATGAAAATGCGACTTTTGATGTTGTCATTGCAAATATGATGTTGTATCATGTGCCTGATATAAATAAAGGTCTGGCGGAGGTGCGACGAGTATTAAAGCGAGAAGGTCGTTTTTATTGTGCGACATATGGAGAACATGGAATTATTGAATATCTTTCCAAAATTTTATCGGCATATGGTGTTGAAGATAACATAAATAAGAATTTTACGCTTCAAAATGGATATGAGATTTTAAGTAAAACTTTTTCAAAAGTAGAAAAAAGAGAATATATAGATTCATTGGCAGTTACTAATATAGATGATATGATGGATTATATTTATTCGCTTTCTAGTATGACATCTTTGAGAGATAGTGTGCCTGAACAAGTAATAAAAGATATTCTGATGAAAAATACAATAGATGGAGTTTTAAACGTACCAAAAGAATATGGAATGTTCATATCATTATAAAAATAATAAATTTCCATTTGTCGTAAGCAGAGACTTTCGGTTTTCCTTATTCACATTTATTACATGGTGCTAGCACCATGTAATAAGGGCGGATAAGGAGAAAATCTGTATTTTACCACTGGCTCTATTTTGGCTCTAAAATTTTTCGGAACAGTAAAAACGTAGGGATAAACTGGATAATATAAAGAAAAACAAGCAGGAAAACGCAGTAAAAACATTCAGATTTCATTTCCAAAAGCTCGTGAGGGTGGCAGAACTGTTGGTTCTGGTCGTGTAGCTACAATTATCGAGTAATTAGAAAAAAGCTAGATTTTATGGGGCTTTCCGAGAAATCGGGAAGCCCTTTTTTCGTAGTGTGGAGGGATTGGTAAGTCGTGATAACAGAATGATAACAAAAGTTCGCTAATTGAGCAGTTCTTTATTCTTTTCTATATATTCTTTCCATATAGCTTCTCGGTCTTTCAGGTGTGTGTTCTCATATTTTTCAGTATATTCGTCATGAAGCGCCTTAAGCTGATCCATAAGCGGCGTGTCAGCAGGGAGTTTCCCTCTGCGGATGCGGGCATACAGCCTGTTATATGATTTTGTAAATTCCGTATGAATCGGATGGCTGAATAACTTTTCCTTATAGGATTTCCGGCTAGCGTATTCGTTACAGGTAGTGGAAGTGTCTCTGTATATTCGTGTGCAGTATTCTTGGTTGGAAGTGTATTTTACTCGAAAATATCCGTTACACAGTCTGCATTTCTTGATAACGAGTTCATCTTCAAGCAGTAGTCGGATGCCTATGCATAAGAACTGTTTGAAGGATGTGATGGGATATTTCCCGATTGCATTATCTGTAATAAGGTTAGTGGCATGGTTTAAATACTCTATCCAATCTTGTGTATTGGAATGAGCATCTGTATGGGTATGAATGTCAGGCAGAAAAGTTCCTTTTATTTCCATAGCGGATAATGCATCCGATTGAAAATCCTGCTCACTGGCATACAGGCAATAGGAATGGTATATTTCAGCTATTGTGCTGCTAGGAAACTGTAAGCCTTGTTTTGAAGGCTCTATGATAACTTCATCTAAATAATTTCTTGCCTGCGTATATAAAGTTTCAAGACTGCCGACTTCTTCTGCTAACAGTTTGGCAGCTTGAAGTAGTTCCGTATCGGCTGATTTTCCGGCTTGCTGATAGCAAGAGTGCATTATCATATGAAATAAAGGATACAGATAAGACAGTGCTGGATGTTCTTCAAAGCAGGACTGCAATATCGGCATGATTTGTCCGGCAGAAGTCTCGATATCTTTTGGTATGTGTTCGCGGCAATATAAATTGAAGGCTTCTTTGTCAAAGGGGCAGTCAATGCCGAGTAACGGCAAAACAGACTTCAATTTCTGAAATACCACAACAGCGGATTCCTTTTCCGGCATATCATAATCGAGAATTTCCATAATGCCGGTGTGGATAGCCGCTTTTTTTATAAAGCAGGCAGTCCCGCTTTTGTGTGTATTCTCATCATCATAAATGGAAGAAAGAGTTTCTTCGTGGGTATGGCGGTTAATGCTGTAGGTTGCAACATTAAAGTGAAAATCATTTTTGATGATGTCTAGCGAATATAAATTCATGTTTAAAATTCCTTTCTATCAGAAGAACGGCGTAAAATAGCCTCTCTGAAACTCATTTCTTTTCTTATAGATACAATACTATCACAAGATAAAAAAGAAATCAATAAAATTATCTTGACAAATATCCAGTGATGTTTTATCATAGAGAATAAGTCAAGATAAATTGAATACTATATATAGAAACTTGACAATATACAGCGTCAGTGCAGGAGGAGGGAGGTAGATGAATAACAATTATATGGTAACGGCACAGGATGTAGTTGATATGCTTGGCGTTTCTAAGGGACACGCATATAAGATTATCAGACAGTTGAACAAAGAACTGGAAGATAGCGGCTATATTGTCGTGTCAGGCAAGATTCCCAGAGCATATTGGGACAAGAAGTTTTACGGGTATCAAAGCGGAGTGACAACAGCGTAACAGACGGTCGGCACATTATTCAGATATACAGGATATGCGGCTGAAACAAAAAGCAAATTTAGGGGCGGTACTGTAGGTTTGATTTTATGACAAGCCGCAGACTGTCCTGAGAGGAAAGGAGATTTTATGTCAGTCTATAAAGATGAGCAGAGGGGAACATGGTATTGTATGTTCCGTTACAATGATTGGACGGGCAGATAGAAACAAAAGTGCAAAAGAGGTTTCAAAACAAAGAGGGAGGCGAAAGAGTATGAGGAACAGTTTATGCAGACAACAGAAGCAGACATGAATATGAAAGTGGGAGCTTTTGTTGAGACTTATTTCAGGGATAAGCAGGGAGAGTTAAAGGAACGGTCAATCAAAAATAAGAGATATATGATTGAACGGCATATCCTTCCGTACTTTGAAAATAAGTCCATGAATGAAATTACACCGGCAGACATTATCCAGTGGCAGAACAAAATGCGGGAGGCTGGATATTCGCAGACATACCTGCGTATGCTTCAGAATCAGATGACGGCGCTGTTTACCCATGCTTCCAACATCTACAACCTGACAAATAATCCCTGCAGGAAAGTAAAGAAAATGGGGAAGTCAGATGCGGATAAAATGGATTTCTGGACTTATGAGGAGTACCAGCAATTCATTCATACGATTGAAGTGGGAAGCAGATATTATGTGCTGTTTGAAATTTTATTCTGGACGGGTATGCGTATTGGAGAATTACTTGCGTTATTAAAAAGTGACGTAAATTTTCAGGAGAACAAAATATCCATTTCAAAAACTTATTACCGTACAGGGGGAAAAGATGTCATCACAACGCCTAAGACGGAGCAGTCAGTCAGGACAATAGATATTCCCGAATTTTTGACACAGGAGATTAAAGCGTATTGTGATAAGCTGTATGAATTTCCCGATAGCGAAAGGCTTTTTCCAATCGTATGCGAAGCAGTACAGCATAAAATGGTAAGGCACATTCACGAATCGGGAGTAAAAAGAATCAGGGTGCATGATTTAAGACATTCCGCATGTGCGTATCTCGCGCATCAGGGAGTCGCGCCTATGGTTATCAAGGAACGCATGGGACATAAAGATATCAAGATTACCCTGAATACATACGGACATTTATATCCTAACGAGCAGAAGAAGGTTGCGGATATGCTGAATCGAAAGCGGAATGAAACATCAAATGAAAATGCCCCTGCCGGAAACAGGGACATTTCGGATGCAGATTAAATTGGTGGAACAATTTAATCCGTGACATAAAAAGGACAAGCCTCTCTATGAAAATCTTGCAAATTTATTATAGCAGAGGCTTGTCCTGAGCAAAAGAGATTTTTATGCATGAGACACTTTTTTTGGAAAAAGATATCAGGGCGGCAATAAAAGAGATGAAAAAGGAAGGACTTGTAAGTACCACCCCCGTCACATCGAAGACAGACAGGGGATTGAAGGGAGATGATATCGTCACCTTTGAAGATAATAATATTTTTTTGAGGGGATTTGATTATGGCGACAAGTAAAATTGAATGGACGGAAGAAACCTGGAATCCGGTGACTGGTTGCACAAAGTGTTCCAGAGGTTGCGAGAATTGCTATGCTGAGAGATTCGCCAAGCGACTTCAGGCTATGGGAAACAAAAGATATCAGAATGCATTCAAAGTATCTGTTCATCATGACCTATTTGAACGTCCATTGCAGTGGACAAAACCTAAAATGATATTTGTGAATTCTATGTCTGATCTGTTTCATTCGGATATACAAGAAGAAGATATACTTGAACTTTTTCGGGTAATGAACAAGGCAAGTTGGCATACATTCCAAATACTTACGAAGCGAGCAGACCGGCTTGTCAGCATGGCAGATAAAATACTCTGGACTGATAATATTTGGATGGGAGTTTCGGTGGAAGATAATGCGGCACTTGATCGATGTGAAAAACTGAAGCAAACAGGAGCAAAGATAAAGTTTGTTTCAGCTGAACCGCTATTAGAATCAATCAAAGATATAAAGCTTAACGGCATTGATTGGTTAATAGTCGGTGGAGAATCCGGTGCAGGATGCAGACCGGTGCAAGAGGAATGGGTTATAGAGTTACGAGATAAGGCAAAGGAGGCAGGAACCGCATTTTTCTTTAAGCAATGGGGCGGTGTCAGAAAAAAGGAGACCGGAAGCATATTGGATGGTAAGACTTACAAAGAATACCCGGTTTTAAACAAAAAGAAGAATAGGCGCTAAGGCGGCAGCATATGGGTAGGGTTTACAAGCTCAAGTACAAAAGTGTAGTTGCGGCTGCTATTACATTGTTTATCGTGGGGCATATGCATGATGAAATGATTATTGAACGTGATAAATAGGTGTCTTTTGAAAGGGTGATTTGAAAGGCATAAAACAATTGAACATACAAGTGTTTTGCGATATATTAATAAAGGTAGAGGTTCGATATGGAATTGTAAAAAGAATTGGTGACGATGCGCTGCTTTACTCACAATGATATGGTAAAGTTTACTGGTTCGGAAAACAGTGCGGTATGGCAGATAAAAAATATATAAAAACTGTGATTGAGGAAAAGGTGGTAAAGGTTGACGGAAGGGCGGAAGCAGATCGTTTTTTCAACTATCCGTACAATGCGTTGGAGGAAGCGCTTGTAAATGCGGTTTTACACAAAAATTACAAAGAGGATGTGCCGATAGAGATTCGGATTTATTTGGATCAGATTCAGATTATCAATTTTCCCGGACCGGATCATTATATTGATATGGAAAAGTTTGCGGCGGGGAAAGTCAGAGAAAGAAGATACAGAAATCCTAAGATTGGAGAATTTTTTAAGGAAATTGATTTGTCCGAGAAGAAATCAACGGGCATATCGAAAATTTTGCGCGAACTGAAAAGAAACGGCTCTCCATTGCCGGAGTTTGAAACGGATGTGGACAGAACATATATGATTACTACAATAAGAATTCATGAAAAGTTTAGGACTGAGAATGAAAACTTCGCTCAAAAAAATGAGCGAAGTTTTGGCGCATAAAGATTATAATAAAGTAAGTACAATTATTGGTTTTATGGAAGAGCATGGAGAAATACTCCTAAAGAAGCAGAAGCGGTTACGGGCAAGTTTGCTGCGACAGTGCGAAGATATTTTAAAATGCTCACAGGTACAAGATATATAGTGGCAGAGGGGAGTACCAACAATATAATTTATCGTACTGCTGCGAATTTGCCAGAAGATGATTAAAATAGTTTTTCAAAAGTGAATTGCCTAAACAGTGATTAGGCGATTCATACAAATGAACTTTAATGCGCTGTTAAAGAGAATTTCAATATGTTCTTTTGAAGGAGGATTAACATGGACAAATTAGATGCAAAAACAGCAATAGAAGAATTAACAATGATGTTGATTTATTTATCTCATTTTACTGAGAGGGATAGATTCGCCAATCCGGATGACAAATATGCATGGAAAGGTTATGATTTTGATGTCCTGAACCAACTTGATGAAAAAGATTACATAAAACAGGGTTCCCATCGGTCAAAGTCCATGTATATTACGAAAGAAGGTGAAGCAAAGGCAAAGGAACTTATGGAAAAGTATAATGTGGCAGATTGGTAAATAAGGTGAAAAGTGTATAGATATAAAATGTGTACTCATCGGGAAGGAAGTGGGCTGATGCAGATTAATCCAAAGACATTAATTGGAGAAGCAACCGAATATGATAAGAAGCGCAGCGTGGAAAGAAGATAGGTAAAGAGTTGGCTGAAAAGCGTCAGTGCGTTTGCAAATAGTTTTGGCGGCACTTTAATTGGGGGCATTACGAATGATGACGAGGTTGTCGGATTAGAGAATGCGGAATCTGATGCGGAGTTTATAAGTGAGATAAATCATATAATGAATGTCAGAAAATAGTGTGTGGTGAATATATAATGGAGATGGGCAGGATGAATTTAAAAGATATTATTGGTGAGACAACGGATTATGATAAAAAACTTGCATTGGAAGTGAAAAAGCCAAAAAGCTGGTGCAAAAGTGTCAGCGCTTTTGCAAATGGCGTTGGTGGAACTTTGATTTTTGGTGTCTCAAATGATAATGAAGTAAGAGGGCTCTTGGATGCAGAGAAAGATGCAGAGATTATCAGTGAGCAGATAAAGACACGTCTTGACCTGATTCCGGAATTTCATCTTAGTTTTTTTAGAACGGAAGACGATAAGACATTGATTTTGTTAAACATTCGACAGGGGGAGGAAACTCCGTATTATTATTTGGCGGATGGTGTAATGGAAACATATGTCCGTCTGGGGAATGAGAGCGTAAAAGCAGACGCAACAGAATTAAAGAGACTGGTACTGCGTGGAAAGAATTCATCCTATGATGCGTTGGGTACAACCTACAGCGTATCGGATTATGCGTTCAGCAAATTACGCGAGCGGTATAAAGCATGGACAGGAGAAAGCTTGGAAGATAAAGAGCTGGTGTCATTTGGTTTAGTAGATGATAAGGGAAAACTTACAAATGCCGGAGCATTGCTGGCAGATGATTCGCCTATTAGATGGTCAAGGGTTTTCTGCACAAGATGGAATGGATTGGATAAGGGTGGCGGCATTATGGATGCTTTTGATGATGCGGAATATTCAGGAAGTTTAATCAGTCTTTTGAATGAAGGAGCTGCATTTATCAAAAGAAATATGAAAACAATGTGGAAAAAGACAGCCAATTCGAGGATTGATATGCCGGAATATTGTGAACGGAGTTATTTTGAAGCATTAGTTAATGCATTGGTGCATCGGGATTATTTGGTAAATGGCAGTGAAGTCCATATAGATATGTTTGACGATCGGATGGTGATATACTCGCCCGGAGGAATGCCGGACGGAACCTTGGTACAGGAACGGGTTATAGATGCAATTCCTTCGACAAGGAGAAATCCTATTTTGGCAGATGTGTTTTAGCGGTTAGGATATATGGAACGTAAGGGAAGCGGACTGACAAAGATAATAAATGCATATAAGAATGCAAATAATTATGATGAAAGTAAAGCACCACAGTTTATCTCATCAAGAGTGGAATTTACAGTTATATTGAAAAATTTGAATTATGGGGAAAACAGAGATGATAAAAGTAAAATAAATGATATTTCACAAGCGGTTGAAGAATATGTCCAAAGCACGGAAGAAGTATTTTTGAATGCTTTGCGTAATAATCCGTATATTTCAAGAAAGGAATTGTCAAAGCTGTTAATGATTTCAGAAGATGGCGTGAAATATCAGCTGAAAAAATTGAAAAGTAAAGGATTGATTGAGCATATAGGCGCTTCACGGGGAGGCTATTGGGAAGTAAAATGATTTTGGGTAGTGTATCCCCAATTACCCCAAAACTACCCCAAAAGAAGGCATATATTACCCCAAATTACCCCAAAAGGTCAGACACAAAAGAAATTAGCGAGGCACATAACAGAATAAATGTTGGTATATATGCTGTAACTAATGAGGACAGATAATAACCCTTTTAAGACAGAATGTCAATATGTCGGCAAATATGCTGACTGTATTTGTAGGAATTACTGAATGACGGGCATAGTGTATTTGAAAATATTGAAGACGAGAAGAAAATAATATGGCATGAAGATAATAAAAATGGTTACAGGGAGGGAATAGGCTGAAAAATCCCAAACAGTGTTTCGGAAATTCAAAAAGAGAAACAGCGTTTTCTCAAAGACTGAAAGTTGTACCCGAAAGTAGGGAGGCAGCTAATCTTTTGAAAAGCGCATCGAAGGAATTGCAAGAGAGGGGGATATGTGTTGACTTTGAAAGTAACGTAGCGATTATTTCAAATAATTCTTCTCAAAGCAACGTGTTCGGACAAGTAGATAATTCTTATAAGAAAATTTATCCCAATGCTTCATGCCCATGTGGTTCGGGCAGGAAATTTAAAAAATGTTGTGGAAGATATGACAAATTATAAATGAATTTAAATTGGGTAAATGCTGTTTCCCCAATTTAATCGCATATATAACAACTATGGAGATGACTATATGATTCCAATAAAAATAGAAACTCTGTTAGAGGGGCGCAAAGTAGAACGAAATCGTATTGAATATAAGGAAGGTTTTAATTCGTCAGAAATCGTGCATACCATATGCGGTTATGCAAACGATATTGCAGGGGTGGATGGCGGATATCTTGTGATTGGTGTCAAAACAGAAAATGGACGTCCCATTCTGCCGCCTATAGGTGTACCGGACGAATTACTTGATGACATTCAACTGAAAATATTTCAATACTGCAACAAAATTGAACCTCGCTATATTCCAAAAATTGAGATTGTGGAATATCAAGGGGTAAATTTGGTGTATCTGAAATGTGCAGCGGGGGATGCGGGACCATATCAGGCACCTATGGATGTTTATTCTAAAAAGGAGGCGGGTAAAGAGCAGGACCGCACAATGAAATATTGGATTCGTCCGGCATCACTTACGGTAGAAGCCAAACAGAGCGAGATAGCAGAACTATTTGAGAAATTTGCTACCATACCATTTGTTGACCGTATAAACAGTCGCGCTTCTATGGAACATATACGCAGGGGATATCTTGAGGATTTTATCAGAGAAAGCAATAGTTCACTGATAGAGGAGCTTAATGTACGTTCTTTGGAGGATTTATTGGTATCTGAGGAAGTAGCGGAGGAAAGAGATGAGGGAATAGTAATCAAAAATATCGGACTGCTTATGTTTGGAGAAAGACCGGACAAGTTGATTGCAGGAAGCAAGATTGAGTTGGTGCGTTTTCATGATAAGGAAGCGGAGGCATCTGATTTTACGGAGAAGACATTTTACGGTCCGATATGGAAGCAGGTAAGAGATGCGCTAGACTATATTAAGACAACTGTGATTGAGGAAAAGGTTGTAAAGGTTGATGGAAGGGCGGAAGCAGACCGCTTTTTCAACTATCCGTACAATGCGTTGGAGGAAGCGCTTGTAAATGCGGTTTTGCACAAGAATTATAAAGAGGATGTGCCGGTAGAGATTCGGATTTATTTGGATCAGATCCAAATTATCAATTTTCCCGGACCGGATCATTATATTGATATGGAGAAGTTTGCGATGGGGAAAGTCCGGGCAAGAAGATACAGAAATCCTAAAATTGGAGAGTTTTTCAAGGAAATTGATTTGTCTGAGAAGAAATCGACGGGCATATCGAAAATTTTGCGTGAACTGAAAAGAAACGGTTCGCCTATACCAGAGTTTGAAACGGATGCAGACAGAACCTATATGATTACTACTATAAGGATTCATGAAAAATTTGAGACTGAAAATGAAAACTTCGCTCAAAAAAATGAGCGAAGTTTGAGCGAAGTTTTGAGCGAAGTTTTGGCGCAAAAAGATTATAATAAAGTAAGTACAATTGTTAGTTTTATGGAAGAGCATGGAAAAATAACTCCTAAAGAAGCCGAAGCAGTTACGGGAAAGTCTGCCGCGACTGTGCGAAGATATTTTAAAATTCTCATAGGTACAAGATATATAGTGGCGGAGGGAAGTACAAACAATATAGTTTATCATATTGCTGCGAATTTGCCAGAAGATGATTAAAATAGTTTTTCAAAAGCGAATTTCCTAAACAATGATTAGGCGATTCATGCAAATGAACTTCAATGCGCTGTTAAAGAGAATTTCAGTGTGTTCTTTTGAATGGTAGCGTATTGATGATGAAGAATACAGTGGCGGTCTTGTAAATATTTTGCAGGACAGCATGAGTTTTGTTTCCAGAAATACGAAGAAAGCATGGAGAAAGATAGGAAACGGAAGAATTGAGATGCCGGATTATCTGGATACGGCTGTCCTTGAGGGAGTCGTGAATGCACTGATTCATAGGGACTATCTGGAATTGGGAAGTGAAATCCATATAGATATGTTTGATGACAGAATGGAGATTTACTCTCCGGGCGGCATGTTGGATGGGCGCAAGGTGCAGGATTTAGATTTGAGAAATGTATCGTCCAGAAGACGGAATCCGATTATTGCCGATATATTTAATCGTTTGAAATATATGGATTGTCGAGGCAGCGGTTTTAGGAAAATCTTGGATTCCTATGAATTTCAGGAACATTATACAGAGGAAATGAAACCGGAGTTTAGGTCGAGTAATAGTGAATTTTGGCTGATACTAAGAAATTTAAATTATAATCTTAATAATATTGGCAATGATTTATCGGCACAAATTGCCGATAATAAAATGCCGATAAAAAAGTGCCGATAAAGACGGGACAGCAGTTAGAGAAGATACTTCAATATCTATCAGAACAAGAGGAATGTTCTTGCAGAGATATTTGTGTCCTTTTAGATGTAAAAGAACGTAAGGCAAGGCAATTGCTTCAAATATTGCAAGAGCAAGACAAAATAGAGATTATTGGTGCAAATAGGACAAGAAGATATAGGTTGATAAAAGGATAAGTGTCATTATGAAAGTGGAGGAACAATTTATTGATACTTACTTGGAAAAAGAAGAGTATGACATGAACTATCAGACCAAGCATAAACCGTGCGATTTTTTACAGGAAGATGGTAACTGTAAATTGGGCGATTGTAAACCTGATAGCTGCAAAAAATATTCATATACCGACCAGTCGGAGAGATTGTCAAGCTTGCTTAGTATATTAGATGTGATAGAGATTTGTCCGGCAGCTTTTGAGATTTTTGAGAAATTAAAGGAAGAGTATAGGTTTAGAGTGCGAAGATAAAAATGGAGATACGATATGAACCTGACAAATTTTTTAAAACAGACGGATGCCCTTGTGGCGCAATATTCAACAGAGCAGCTCATTGCTTTTATTCATGAGATTGGGAGGGTTTTTCCGGAGCATCGCAGGGAAGACTTTTTGGAAATGCTACGATCTGTCGGAAATAAAGAGGAGAAAGCGTCAAAGAAGAATACGGAAAAAGATATTGATTTTGATGAGATGTATCGTTATGTCAGAAAAAATTTAAAGAGTATTGATTCACAGGAAATTACGATTACTGGAATATTGAATGAAGAATATGATGACTGGTACGATGACAGTGGCGAGGAATTTTATTATGAGGACAACAACGGTATTTCAGATATGCTTGCGGAGGCTTGTGATTTTGTGCATATCTGTATGGACAGGGAGAGATATAAAGAAGGCTTTGAAGTTGGGAATCAAATGTTGGAAATGGAAATTCTGTGCGATAATGAGTACGGCGATGAAGAATTTTCACTTGGAGATATGGTGCATCATGAACTTTTGTATTGCAATCTGAAGCAGGTTATCCTTGATACGGTATATTGTGCATATCATGCAGTACCGCCAATCAAACGCCCGGAGGCATTGTATGGCATTATTGTAAATGCAAAAGAGGATGCAGTCACATTAGAAGCGATTATGCAGCATGGCGATGAAGAATTACCAGCGCTTGAAGAATTTCTTTCATGCTGGATTACATATCTTGGCGATAAGACGGGGCATGATGCGGACCGCCTTATTTTGGAAGCTGCCGGTCTGTTAAACGATATTCCTTTGGAGATCCAGTATGCGGAAAAATATGCCGCTGTCCATCCGAGATTATATCTGAATATATTGGAAAATGGGAAATATGCGACGGCAAATGACATGGTGTCCATAGGAATACAAGCGATGAAGGCGATACCAAAGAAATATATTATGCGCAGCAGGGTTGCCCTGAAAACGGCTGAGTATGTGATTGCAGCAAATGGAGAGTTGCCTTTGCTGGAAAAGTGCTATTATGCGGCATATGAATCGGATACCTCCGCATTGAACTATCTTCGTGCGCTGTTAAATGACTGCGAAAATGAGAAGAAAAAGGAAGAACTTCAAAAAGTTTTTATGAAATTACCTGTACATAAAAGCAACGGTTATTTTGGCATGTATGAAAGCAGCGGTTCTTGTTCTGAGAGGGAAGAAAACAGGCCGGACGGGAATATGGTGTTATTGCTCAGATTTTTGGACGGGCAGTTTGCGGACGTATTGGATCAGGGATTGAACCAATCGCAGGCATTGGGCTGGACAGGAACTTTTATGAAACAGGGAATTGCGCTGTACCTGTTATATTTGTATGAGGGGCAATGGCACGGCAAGGGAATGGCTGCTATGGCAGAGATTGTGAAAAGCGCCATGAAATTTTCCTCAGAAGAATACCGAAAAGGTGTCTGTGGGTCTGAGGAGACAGGCGAAAACGAGTTGTTTTGCCAATTATTTTTAAAGTGGAAGTCTATGGCGCAAATGGAATCGGATATGAGAGAACGCGCGGTAAAAAGAATTACAGCGCTGCTTGAAAAGCGGACAGCAGGAATTATGGACGCAAACCGCAGAAATTATTATGGGGAATGCGCAGCGTATATCGCCGCTTTGGGTGAGGTGCGGGAATCTTGGGGCGAGTTGGGAGCAAAACAGAAACTTATGACGTCGTATAAGGATAAGTATACACGAAGGAGCGCATTTCGGGAAGAAATGAGAAATTATGGCTGGATAGATACTAAGAGAAAATAGGAGTTTCTGATGAAAAGCACAGCAGAGTTGGAAAAAAGAATAGATTGTCTGGAAAAGGAAAACCAATATCTGAAAAAGCTGCTGGCAGACGCGGGGATTTCTTATTCTGAAAAAGAGACAGATACTGATGTGAATGAATATGATCCAAATCAAGGGGCAAGAATTATACCAAGAGAGATTACAGAAACGGATGCAAAAGTGTTCTTCAGCATGTTTTGGGGGCGCACGGATGTATACAGCAAGCGTACCATAAAGAAATCTACAGGGGAAGTTAATTATTATACACAGTGTTATAACTTTTGGAAAAACGGCTGCCCAAGGATTACGGGAAGTAAGATAAAATGTCAGGATTGCCAAAGACAGGCATATAGGGAGTCAAAGAAAGAGCAGATCATTGACCATTTAAGGGGAAATTCAGAGGATGCCACAGACGTCATAGGCGTTTTTCCGCTTTTGCCGGATGATACCTGCAGGTTTATCGTCTTTGATTTTGATAATCATGAAAAAGATGCGGAAAAAAATGATTTTGCCAACACTGACGATCTGTGGAAAGAGGAAGTAGACAGCCTGAGAAGAATATGTGATATAAATGGAATAGATGCGCTGGTAGAGCGTTCCCGTTCAGGGAGAGGCGCACATCTCTGGATATTCTTTCAAAAACCAATAGAAGCTGAATTGGCAAGAAAATTCGGCAATGCGCTGTTAAACAAAGGGGCTGAATCTGTTAATTTGAAGTCGTTTCGGTTTTATGACCGCATGCTGCCAATGCAGAACCACCTTCCTGTAGGCGGTTTGGGCAATCTGATTGCACTGCCTTTGCAGGGGCAGGCGTTAAAAGAGGGGAACAGTGCATTTATAGATGAACACTGGAATGCATATCCAGACCAGTGGGAAGTGCTGCTGAACAAGAAAAAACTTTCAAAAGAGTTTATCGAAGATAAGATAAAAGAATGGACTGAGGGAAGTCTTGATATTGCCGCAAGCTGCGAAGATATTTTTGAAAACGATAACGAAAAGCCGTGGGACAGAACAAAACGTTTTCAAAAGGGAGATGTTGACGGGATACTACATGTTACATTGTCAAATGGTGTGTATGTGAATACGGTAAATTTACAGCCAAGAATACAGAATCAAATTAGGAGGATGGCTGCGTTTTCCAATCCTGTTTTTTTCAAAAACCAGGCTATGGGATTGTCTAATTTTGAACATTGCAGATATATTTATCTTGGAAGTGATGAAGGCGGATTCATCAAAGTTCCAAGAGGCATATTGGAAAATATAACCGAGGCGTGCGAAAAAGCCGGTATCGAATATGAAATAGAAGATAAGCGGAGTAAAGGGCATCCGATTCATGCGGAGTTTATTGGTGAACTGAAAGAGTCACAGATACCTGCGGTTGACAAGCTTCTTCAAAATGATAACGGAATTCTGAATGCAGCCACAGCATTTGGAAAGACGGTAGTGTGCTGTAATGTGATAGCGAAAAGACAGGTAAGCACACTGATTCTTCTCCAGTCATCGGCATTGATGGAACAATGGCAGGAGGCGCTTACAAAATTCTTACATATTGATGAGGAATTACCTGAATACGAGACTCCCACGGGTCGTAAGAAGAGACGGAAAAGTGTTGTTGGAAAATTACAGGGGGCGCATGATTCCACTACAGGTATCATTGACATTGCGATGGTCGGTTCGGTCTGTAAGAATGGTGAATATCACTGGCGGTTAAAGGAATACGGACTCATACTGGTGGATGAGTGCCACCATGCCGCTTCAGATACAATCGTGGATATTTTGCAGGAAGCAAAAGCGAAATATGTATATGGGGTGACGGCTACGCCATTCAGGGGTGATGGTCTGGAAAAATGAATTATATGCTCCTTGGCTCCATTCGTTACAAATACACCTCAAAGGACAGGGCAAAAGAGCAGGGAATAGAGCACCTTGTCTATCCTCGGTTTACAAGAGCGGTTGCTCCGAGATTTTCACAGGATAAGATGCATCCAAATGAGGCATATGAAATTATCCGCAATAATGAAGACAGGGACGAATTGATAATCCGGGATGTAAAGCAATGTGTGAATGACGGAAGAACGCCGGTGGTTCTTTCCAAATATGTGGATCATTCGCAGCGGCTGTATCAGCATCTGATAAATTATGCAGACAAAGTCTTTTTATTGTCCGGCAGTAATTCAAAGAAAGAGCATAAAGAAATTTTAAAACAGATGAATCAGGTTGCATCAGGGGAAAGTATGATTCTTGTTGCAACAGGAAAGCTAATCGGAGAGGGATTTGATTATCCGAGGCTGGATACACTGATTATGGCGACTCCGGTAGCATGGAAAGGAGTCGTGGAGCAGTATGCCGGACGTTTAAACAGGGATTATGACGGAAAGAAAAACGTGATTATCTATGATTATGTGGATAGCCATATATCCATGTTTGACAGGATGTACCATAAGAGACTTAGGGCGTACAAACAGATTGGGTATGATATTTTTTCAGCAGCTGGCACTCAGAAGCAAACGGCGAATGCAATTTTTGATATAGATAATTATGCAGATGTGTATCAAAATGATTTGCTTGCCGCAGAGAAAGAAATTATCATTTCCAGTCCGGTAATCAGCGGCAGAAAAGTGTATGATATGATTCGTTTACTCAGAGAAAAGCAGGAGGCAGGAATTAAAATAGTCATTGTCACATGGAAACCGGACTGCTATGGGTATGGGGACAGTGCATACTGGCGGGAAGTGCAGGAACAGATGCGAAAAGCAGGATTCGAAATGAATCTCGTGGAAGATTATTGCGAACATTATTGCATTATAGACCATCAGGTAGTCTGGTACGGAAGTATGAATTTTCTCGGAAAAGAGGATGCAGAAGATAATCTGATGCGTATTGCAGACGGGAAGGTTGCAAATGAACTGCTTGAAATGACATTTGGAAATGAAAAATATCAGGGAGAGACGATGTAAGGAAATGAAAAACTGGAGCTACAGGAACCAGAGTGAATGAACGAGAGTAATACAAATGTTTCTTAAAAAAGTTATTAAAATAGAATTATGAAGCTTGGATTACATGAATAATGAACGGAGAATAATATGGGTGAAGGTTATAATCCCCCTTTTACAATGAATGAGGAGATAACAAACTTAATAGTAGAGATAGGAGAATATGTTGGTACAATCACAACTTACGATGCTATGCGTCCGAATCCAATTCTCCGCAGGGAAAATCGGATTAAGACGATACATTCATCTCTGGCGATAGAGCAGAATACGCTTACGCTGGAACAAGTTACGTCTGTGATTAATGGGAAGCGGATATTAGGACCGCCACAGGACATTCGTGAAGTAAAGAATGCATATGAGGCTTATGAAAGAGTATCCGTGCTTGATCCATACAGTCTGAAAAATCTTTTGTTGGCTCATAAGATTATGATGGAAGGGCTTGTGAAAGAGGCGGGAAGTTTTCGAAGCGGGAATGTTGGCGTTTATGCAGGAACAGAACTGATTCATGCAGGAACACCGGCAAAATATGTGCCGAATTTAATGAATCAGTTGTTCACATGGTTGAAGCAATCGAAGTATCATCCACTTGTGAAGTCCTGCGTTTTTCATTATGAGTTCGAATTTATACATCCTTTTGCTGATGGTAATGGTCGGACAGGCAGGTTGTGGCAGTCGTTGATTTTGCAGAAATGGAAAGAGGTTTTTGCATGGATTCCGGTAGAAACGCTTGTGTATGAAAATCAGGAGGAATATTATAAGGTACTGCAGCACTCTGATAAAGTCGGGGATTCTACTGAATTTGTAGAGTTTATGCTTGGGATGATTCGTAATGCCTTAAAGGAAATCAGTGAAACACATAGCCAAACAAATGTCGTAATAAATATCGGAAAAAATGTCGTGACAAACGAGGAAAAAATAATAGCCCTTCTAAGGCAGGATGGCAATATGTCAGCTAATATGCTGGCTGTATCTGTGGGAGTTACCGAAAGGCAGGCACAACGTATTTTGGCTAAATTAAAGGCGGAGGGAAAAATAATACGACACGGGGCAAATAAAAACGGTTACTGGGAAGTTATAGAGTAAAAAATCCGAAACAGTGTTTCGGAAATTAAAAAAGTGAAACGGCGTTTAGCTTTTTGATGAGGGGATAGCTAATATGTTTACTGAATATTTAATGCTTCCGTGATAACACAATGATAACAAAAATTTGCAAAACCTCAGATACAAGGCGCATATCAAAGAAAAGAGTACCGAAAAAGCCTTGAAAATTACATAAAATCACCCTGATTTCCACCACAGAAAACCGTGAGGGTGGCAGAACTGTTGGTTCTGGTAGGGTTGCTACAATCATTGAGTAATCTGCACGAAAGCTTTGAGCTAAGCGCATAAAAGGCAATAATAACAGGGACGCCAAGTTTACTTGGATGTCCCTGTTTTATTGCCTTTGCGGGCATTTAGCGAATGCCCGTGACCGAGGAAATGTGAAACATTTTCGAGGTGCGCTTATCGGTCTTTCTGAGAAATCGAGAAGCCTTTTTTGAAACTTTGTAACGTTAAAAAAATTGTAAGCGGTGCTGAAATGGTGCTGTAAAAGATAAGTTTATTTAAAAAATTTGTTTGAAATGGTTCAAAAGCTTAAAAATGTGTTATACTAAAAATGAAAGTATTCGATAAGTACATTAGAACAAGGATGGTTAAGTGTCTTTTTAGAAAGACATTGACATTGAGTTGCTTGTAATGATATACTATGTGCTGTGTGCATATAATATATGTAGAGTAAAACAGGATAATAACAGTATGTTATTAAGGGAGGTAGATTATGGCTAACGTTGGAAGAAAGCTTGGCGTTAATATCTTTACGTTAATGCAGAACTCTGGAATTAGTCGTGAAGATTTGGCTGAAAAACTAAATTACACATACAGAGATATGTGTAGAATACTTGAAGGCAAACTGTTGCTACCGCCAGTAGAGATTGGAAAGATAGCTGAGTTGTTCGGAAAGACAAAAAAAGAATTGCTTAGTTATGAAGCAGATAAATTTGTTCCAGAGTTACAATATATGAAGGAGTTCAGCAACACAGATAACCTTGATAAGATATTAGACTTGTTGGATGATTATGTGGAACTAAAAGAAGTTATGTAAGTGGAAGGCTGTACGAAAACGTACAGCCTTTTTAGAGGTGCATTATGGAACGAAAAGTGGTTGTAAAGGCTATTCAAAAAATAATATCGGATATTAAAGAAAGGTGCATTATTAAAAATACAGCTATAAGAGACAGCATTTTTGGTATTTTGGAGAATGAGTGTACTGTTATCTATTATCCTCTTGATAATGAAAAAAATAGAGGATTTCATATAAAGAAAATTGTTAAAAATGAACTTGAAGATTTTGTATATATAAATACAGCAAAGCCTATTGTTGAACAGATTTTTGCTGCTGCTCATGAATTTGGTCATATTTGCGAAGTCGCAGAAAAAGTCTGGAATATTCTCGGATATGAAGGAAAGCCAACGGAAGAAGAGGAAGAAGATATTACTGACTGGTTTGCCGCAGAATTACTTATGCCAACTGATGAATTTAGAGAAGCTTTCTTTGCCCATATGGATGAATTGGGGATAAAAGCAGGAAAGGTAAAGTTAGAGGAGATAGTACATGTTATTGTTTTACAGATGAATGATTTTATGGTTCCATATGAGTCTGTAAGAAGAAGATTAGAAGAAACTGATATTATGCAAAAAAAAGCGGCAGATTATTTATTATCTAAACAAGAAGAAGCATTAGAGTTAGTAGCTATTTTTATAAGAGATCGAAATACTTATCTGGGAAATGGAACAGCTGTAAAAACTGTTTCTGGAATAAGAACATTAATTGAAAATGCTGAAAGTCAAAAAAATGTAGATAACTATTTGTTGATGAAAATCAAAAAAGAATTTGACATAACAGATATGCCTATTGCAGAGGAAGGTTTTGAAATTCACATAGGGGATAATGGTGATGAATAAGAAAGAGGTAATAGTTGACACAGGCTTTCTTGAAAAATTATCGTGTGAGGGAAAAAATCTTGAAACTTTTAAGAGAGTGTTGTCAGATTTAGGTTATAAACCTGTAGTGCATCCTTATATTGCAGCAAATGAATTGGATATGCATTTTTATTTTGACAAGTTGGTGGCAGAAGGAGTTGTTAGGGTTGTAGATTATAATGAGTTTTTGTATGATGAGGAAGATAAGATATTTTATGAGTCATATTTTGTTAATATACACAATACATTGCGTGAGTATTTAGAGGTAAAGGGTGGGAAAAAACAGTTAGAAAAGCTTGTCTTGCCACCTGGACAGACAGTATTCACATATCGTAAGGCATCAATGAGTTTGGGAGATGTTCATATGATATTAATGGCTTTTTTTGCCGAGATGCCAATTATTTTAACTGAGGATTCAGATATTGATATGTTGCGTTCAATTACAAGGCGAAAAATGGGAAGTGAAAGGTATACTTTGAATATATATAGTGTACTGGATTTGTTGATAATGATTGCTGAAAAAGAAGAGACTTCTTTCGAGAAAAATGATTTGGTTAATGTAGTAAAATCTATTGGTGAGAGAGTACATCAATCTGATGTAAAGCAAGCATGGAATAGAACGCATCAAAGTACATAGCAATAGATGATATGGCGTTATATTTGCCCCAACGATGTTCGGGGTAATCAAAGTTTTTGAGGGTTCTTCGTGAGGGTGTGGTTTGAGGGGCTGGCAGAGAGGTCAGACCCTTTATTCAGTTATTCTACATTTCCTGAGGATATGATATGTGATTAGATTATGTACTTGCATACTGAAATATAACATATTGAAGCCTATTGTGGATAAGTTGGGAACAACCTCAATGCCTTATGAATTTTGGGGATATTTTTGATACGTATTCAGTCAATAAATCACACATTGTTTGATGAAGTTTTGCTGTATGCGATTATGTTGAAAAATATTATAAGGAAATGGTGGAGAAGATATTTTAATGTAAAAATGAATCAATATTTAAAGTATACGTGGATTTATGTAAGATCATAGCAAACCAACAAGGAGCTCCAAATGAAAAGCACAGCAGATCTGGAAAAAAGGATCCAATACCTGGAAGAAGAGAACCAATACCTGAAACATCTGCTGTCAGATGCAGGGATTTCCTATTCTGAAAAAGAGATTGCCGGTATCTCTAATGAATATGACCCGGATCAGGGAGCAAGAATCATATCAAGAGACATTACAGAAAACGATGCAAAAGTGTTTTTCAGCATGTTCTGGGGACGCACGGATGTATATAGCAAGCGAACCATAAAGAAATCTACCGGAGAAGTAAATTATTACACACAGTGCTATAATTTTTGGAAAAATGGCTGCCCGAGAGTTAGAGGCAGTAAGATGAAATGTCAGGATTGCCCAAGACAGGCATATAAGGAATTAAAGAAGGAACAGATTATTGAACATTTGAGGGGAATATCAGAGGAGGCAACAGACGTCATAGGCATTTTTCCGCTTTTAACAGATGACACCTGCCGGTTTATTGTCTTTGATTTTGACAATCATGAAAAGGATGCAGAAAAAGCTGATTTTGCCAATACTGATGATAAGTGGAGAGACGAAGTAGACAGCCTGAGAAAAATATGTGATATAAACGGAATTGATGCACTGGTAGAGCGTTCACGTTCAGGGAGAGGCGCACACCTCTGGATATTCTTTCAAAAGCCGATAGAAGCTTCTCTTGCAAGAAAATTTGGTAAGGCGTTGTTACAGAAAGGGGCGGAATCTGTAAATTTAAGGTCGTTTCGCTTTTATGACCGTATGTTGCCAATGCAGGATCATCTTCCGGAAGGTGGGGTAGGCAGCCTGATTGCCCTGCCACTGCAAGGTCGGGCGCTAAAAGAAGGAAACAGTGCCTTTATAGATGAACGGTGGAACGCATATCCCGACCAGTGGGAAGTGTTGTTGAGTAAGAAAAAACTTTCAAAAGAGTTTATCGAGGATAAGATAAAAGAGTGGACAAGGCAAAATTCTTATACGGTTGCTTCTGACGAAGATATTTTTGTAAATGATAGTGAAAAACTCTGGGATAAAGCAAAGCATTTTCAGAAAGAAGATGTGGAAGGGATACTGCATCTTACGCTGGCAAACGGCGTGTATGTGAACGCAGTGAATTTACAGCCAAGAATACAGAATCAGATCAGGAGTATGGCGGCATTTCCTAATCCTGTTTTTTACAAAAACCAGGCTATGGGATTGTTTAATTTTGAAAACTACAGATTTATTTATCTCGGAAGTGATGAGGGTGGATACATTAAGGTTCCAAGAGGCATTTTGGAAAGAATAACCCAGGAGTGTAAAAAGGCCAGTATTGAATATGAAATAGAGGATAAGCGCTGTAAGGGACAGCCGATTCATGTGGAATTTACCGGAGAATTGAAAGAATCACAGATACCTGCTGTAGAAAAACTTTTGGAATATGATAATGGAATCCTGAACGCAGCCACAGCATTTGGAAAGACGGTGGTGTGCTGTAAGGTGATAGCTCAAAGACAGGTGAGCACGCTGATTCTTCTCCAGTCATCAGCACTGATGGAACAGTGGCAGGAAGCATTGGAAAAGTTTCTGCATATTGATGAGGAGTTGCCGGAGTATGAGACACCCACCGGCCGAAAGAAGAGACGAAAAAGTATCATTGGGAAATTGCAGGGAGCCCACGACTCCACTACGGGAATTATTGATATTGCGATGGTCGGTTCGGTTTGTAAGAAAGGTGAATATCACAGGCGGTTAAAGGAGTATGGGCTCATTTTGGTGGATGAGTGTCATCATGCGGCTTCTGATACAATCGTAGATATTTTACAGGAAGTAAATGCAGCATATGTATATGGTGTAACAGCTACTCCGGCCAGGGGAGATGGACTTGAGAAAATGAATGATATGCTTCTTGGAGCAATCCGTTATCAGTATACCTCAAAGGACAGGGCAAAGGAGCAGGGGATAGAACATCTGGTTTATCCGCGGTTCACAAGAGCAGTTGCGCCAAGATTTTCACAGGATAAAATGCATCCCAATGAGGCGTATGAGATAATCCGTAATAATGAAGACAGAGATGAATTGATCATAAGGGATGTGAAGCAATGTGTTAAGGAGGGAAGAACGCCGGTGGTTCTTTCCAAATATGTAGAACATTCACAGCGGTTGTATCAGTGTCTGATAGATTCTGCGGATAAAGTTTTTATGCTGTCTGGCAGGAATTCAAAGAAAGAGCATAAAGAAATTTTAAAACAGATGAATCAGGTTACGCCAGAGGAGAGTATGATTCTTGTAGCGACAGGCAAACTGATAGGAGAAGGCTTTGACTATCCGCGGCTGGATACACTGATTATGGCAACACCAGTGGCATGGAAGGGAGTAGTGGAGCAGTATGCCGGACGTTTAAACAGGGATTACGATGGAAAGAAAAGTGTGATTATCTATGATTATGTGGATAGTCATATTTCCATGTTTGACAGGATGTATCATAAAAGACTTAAGGCGTACAAGCAGATTGGGTACGATATTTTTTCTGGAACTGGCGCACAGAAGCAAGCAGCCAACGCGATTTTTGACATAGACAATTATAATGATATCTACCGGAATGATTTGCTTATCGCAGAAAAAGATATTATCATTTCAAGTCCGGCTATCAGCGGCAGGAAAGTATATGACATGATTCATTTGCTGAAGGAAAAGCAGGAAGCAGGAGTGAAAATAATTATTATTACCTGGAAACCGGATAGTTATGGATATGGGGACAGTGCATATTGGCAGGAGCTGCAGGAGCAGATGCGAAGAGCGGGATTTGAGATGAATCTTGTGGAGGATTACTGCGAGCATTATTGTATTATAGACCGCCAGGTGGTCTGGTATGGGAGTATGAATTTCCTGGGTAAAGAAGATGCCGAAGATAATCTGATGCGTGTTGCAGATGGGAAGATTGCAAATGAACTGCTTGAAATGACATTTGGAAATGAAAGGCATCAGGGATGTGAGACAATGTAAGGCTGCTTTTATTACATTTGAAAGGAAAAATGGAGAGAAAACAAAATGGATTTCCGTAAAACATTTGATAAAATACCAGAAGATTTTGATAAGTATAGACCAAGATATTGTAAAGAGTTATTTCAAGAACTGGAAATAATATGTGGTTTAAATTCTGAAAAGAAAGTACTTGAAATTGGTCCTGGAACGGGTCAGGCCACAGAGCCTATATTAAAAACAGGGTGCGACTACACGGCAATTGAGCTTGGAGAAAATTTCACTTCTTTTATGAAAGATAAGTTTGGCTGCTATCAGAACTTTCATATTGTGAATGGGGATTTTGAAAGCTATAGTTTTAATGAACATACATATGATTTAGTATATTCGGCAGCTACGATACAATGGATTCCTGAAGAAATAGCATTTACGAAAACATATAGGATGCTAAAGCCGGGAGGCTATCTTGCCATGTTTATGACTCGCTCGGATGAGACAAGTGCAAATCCGTCCTTAAGAGCTGAGATTGACAAAGTATATGATAAATATTTCCGCGTAAAACAAAGATATAATTGTAAGTTGAACTATGAAAATGTTGTTAATTATGGATTTGAGAACATGAAATACAAAGAGTGGAAAAGTGTGCGGAAACTGAACGCAGATGAATATATTTGTTATATTAGTACGCACTGTGAACACATAACTTTAGATGAGCCCTATAAATCAGATTTTTATGCAGGTATTAGAAAAGCAATTGTGGAGGCGGGAAATGAGATTGTCATTATAGATACGATACCGCTATATTTAGTGCAGAAACCTTTATAGATTTGGAATAATCATAAATCATAAGCCCAACTATATTTTAAAAGCAGGAAGGTGACTCCTATTGATACTACCATATTCCGATACTTTAGAAGTTCAAAATCTGAGCAGGATATTTGACAATACAAGTGAATGTTACAAGTTTTTCTGGTTTCAGGCAATTGTTTCCAAAGTGCTGGAGGGTAAAGAAAGCACAACTTATGAAGAATTGATTGATGAGATGATTGCAGATGCATGGTATATGGTAACAGAGTATCATTTAAATCTGGGTCCACGAGATACACTGGAAAGTTTAGTCATATATCTTCAGCAGATTTCCCAATTAAAATCTTCGGAGAAGAAAGAAAATATTATTCGTTATTTGAAAAACTGTAAGGACAAAGAAGTCATAAAGCGGAAAAGGATACTGACGAAAAATGTTCCCTACCGTATTCAGGCTCCATTTATGGATAAGGTTAAGGGCAAAGAGTGGAATGTATCGGAAAGCGCACTTATCTCTAAGATTAATCAGGAACGCAGATTAATGTACTATTTTGAGAAACTGAATGGTATGCAGACCACCATTCGATTCAACGCGGACTGGCTTTCCTATATACATAAAAATCAAGAGATTATCAAGGGATGGATGCAATATAATATTATTGTATATCTGCAACGACGTAATCCAAGTGTTCCGGGAATTGCGGATAAATTATATCCGCCCCAGGAGCGGAAGTTAGAAAAGATTAAAAGATATTGGAAACTGTTAATTGAGGTTCAGCCGATTCATGAAATCTATGGGCATGTACAGTTATCAGAGAAAGATATTTCAATTGATCATTTTGTACCATGGTCGTATGTAGCGCATGATGAGTTCTGGAATTTACATCCTACAACCCGAAGCATTAATAGCAGTAAGAGCAACAATTTGCCGACCTGGGATGTTTATTTTCCTCAACTGGCGAAACTGGAATTCATTTCTTATGAAATGATGTGGAAATATGAGATCCTGCATGACGCATTTGAAAAATGTGCAAAAGAGCACTTAAATGATAACGTGGTGCGAAGCAAAATGTATCGTAAAGGACAGGATTTCTTATGCTTTTCAAGTGTATTGGAAGAAATTATGCAGCCGGTATATCAGTCTGCAAGGAACTGTGGATTTAAGGATTGGATTTATAAGGAGGCGGAAGCCAATCTGATGTGTGTTTCAGACGGGAAGATTACGAATGAACTTTGGGAGACGACATTTGGAAATGGTGCTTAAGGAAGTTAGTGATTATAAATTTGGGAAAAGAAAAAGAAATATTTAAGAGACTGCAAAAGTTAAAAACGTTACAGTATATTGCCTGGCCTATGGCAGCCTTTACGCCTGTCAATGGAAATCATGAACTGATCTGGAAAGAGGGAACAGAATCCTCTTACAGATTTAAATTGTTTGGGGTTATTCCATTTGGTATTCACACAATTAAAGTTATCCATTTTGGGGTGAAGCAGGGAATATTTACCAATGAAAGCAATATGCATGTTCCGGTTTGGAATCATTGGATATTGATTGAAAAAATGGATGAAGGTAACACGAGATATACTGATATAGTAGATATTGAGGCAGGTTGGAAAACGGTATTTATATATTTATGGGCAGTCTGCTTTTATTCCCATAGGCAGAAAAGATGGAAAAGGCTTCTGAAATTTACGTGAGATAGGGGGGATTAAAATGTCAACAGAAATAATTTTTTCATCAATAGTAGCGTTGGTCTGTATAGCGCCTGTTATAATCATAGGAATTGTCCAGTATAGAAGTAAGGAGCCGGTTGGTTTCTGGTCTGGAAAGAAACCGCCCCAAAAAGAACAGCTTACAGATGTCAAGGCTTATAATCGAAAGCATGGTCTTATGTGGATTCTGTTGGGAGTGGGATTTATTGTCTGCTTCGTATGCGGGCTTGCCTTTGGAGGATTAGTTGCAGGATATTTGTGCATGATTGAAGTGCTGGGCGGCATATTGGCAATGATTGCCTATCATGGGAAACTGGACCGTATGTATTTTAAAACGGAAGACAGCAATCGGCGATAAATGAGGAGGCGGACGCAATGGAAGAAGTGATGGATGTAAATTTTAGGGGAAACATATATATTGTGCAGAACGGCAAAGTTTTATATGAACAGGAAAATGGGTTTGCAGACATGGCAAATGAAATTCCCAACACGGTGGAGACGAAATTTGCAAGTGCATCAGCAGGGAAAGTATTTGTTGCCGTAGGAATCTTGCAGTTGATTGAGCAGGGGAAAATAGGGTTTGATGATACATTGGGTGTGCTGCTCGATTCTATTTCATGGAACGATATTGATAAGGATGTTACAGTCAGGCAGCTCTTAAATCATACATCGGGTGTTCCGGATTATTTTGATGAAAGTGTGATGGAAGAATATGAAGAATTATGGACTGATTATCCTAATTATAAAATAAGACATAACAGTGACTTGCTTCCGTTATTCATCAATAAGCCTATGATGTACCCCAGGGGTGAAAGGTTTCAATACAATAATTCAGGGTATGTATTGCTTGCAATGATTATCGAAAAAGTAACAGGAAAGTATTTTGATCAATATCTGAAAGAAAATATTTTTGATATATGCGGTATGAAATCAACAGGTTATTATGAATTGGACAGGCTGCCGTCAAAATGTGCCAATAACTATATTTACTGTACTGACACAAACGATTATCGTACAAATATCTTTTCTGTTGATGTAAAAGGTACTGGTGCAGGCGGGGCGTTTGTTACGGTAAAAGATATTATTCGTTTTTGGACGAATTTGCAGGCAGGTCATCTGATTTTAACATCCTTTGTTTCAGATATGCTTAGTAAGCAGAGTGGGGATGGGAGTGACGCAGAAGAAGGGTATTATGGCTATGGCATGTGGATTATAGATAATCCGAATGGCAGGGACTTTGCGTATTTTCAAGGCTGTGATCCGGGAGTGAGTTTCATTTCTGAATATAATCCTGATAAGGGGATTATTTCCGTCCTGGTAAGCAACTATGGAGATAATGTTTGGGGAAAGATGAGGAAAATAAGGGAAAGCCTCTACTGACAGCAGGGGCTGATTATAAGGCACCAAGGCACCAACTCCCTATAATTTTATGGCAAATAGAGAAGTGAGGTGATATAATCAGATACATATAGTGCGCTATACGAAACTTATGGACGGTAACGTCTGGAAACTTTAGATCATGTGAAAGCTGTTGAACTGACTTGTTATGAAAATGACAGCAGCGTTTTACTGGTATTGCAGATATTCTCACAGATAACTATATTTTAAGTCAGTATCTGGATTTTAATGGCATGATCGGTGCCAGCTTAAATCCTGTAAAATATGATTTTGTCATTGGCAATCCGCCATATATGAAAATTCCCAAGGATGCTCCGGAAGCGGTGGCCATGCCCTCAATCTGCTATGGGACACCTAACATGTATTTTATTTTTGCAGCGATGAGCCTTTTTAATTTACAAGAGGAAGGTGAAATGGTGTATATTATGTCCCGATCATGGACTTCCGGGGCATATTTTAAGCGTTTTCGTGAATATTTTCTTACGGAAGGAAAGATAGTACATATCCATCTGTTCGTAAGCCGTAAAAATATATTTGATCAGGAAGGTGTGCTACAGGAAACCATAATTATAAAGGTAAAAAAATCCCGGACTATGCCCCGGGAGGTCAGGATTACATCTTCTAAGAATAATCGTGATTTTGCGGATATAACCTCTCTGGCAGTACCATATGGTTTAGTAGTATCCGGCACCAATTATTATGTATATCTGCTGACAGATGAAAAGGAAGTGGCAGTGTTGAAAAGACTGCATAGATTTGATAGAACACTGCCGGATATCGGAATTAAGATGAAAACCGGGCTGACAGTTGATTTCCGCAACCGGGATATATTGCGAAATGAAGAGGAAGAAGGGGCCGTTCCACTGTTTTATGCACAGCATATTAAGGAGGGGAAGATACAGTTCCCGATAAAGAAGGAACATGAGTATGTGGTCACCAACCAGCAGGGGTTGATGCAGGATAATAAAAATTATCTGTTTGTGAAGCGCTTTACAACGAAAGAAGAGACAAGACGACTACAGTGCGGCATATACCTGGAAAAAGATTTTCCGCAGTACAGAAAAATCAGTACCCAAAATAAAATTAATTTTATAGATGGGGTTTTGACAGAGCTGACTGAGTGCTTAGTGTATGGATTGTATGTTTTATTTAATTCGACACTTTATGATGAATATTATCGTATACTGAATGGTTCTACGCAGGTTAATTCAACAGAAATAAATACAATGCCTGTCCCTGATCTGGAATGTATACAGGAGATGGGACAAAGCCTGATGAAGAGCCAGGATTTGTCGGAGAACAATTGTAACGTGATTTTGGAGGGATACTGTGGGTAAGATTGAGGAAGCAAGGGAGTTTTTGCAGTTGGTTGGGATGCCTAAAGCACAGCAGGCGGATATTTGCAGTAAATAAATAAATCAAAAATTCGTTTGTCAGATTTTTTTGAATAAGAAGAACGAAGAGTAGAAATATATTTTTCTATAATGCGTCCACTATTTTTTCTGAGAGAGTTTTGAGATTGGTGCATGCAAAAAATACGTTCATTGTGTGCGCAGGAATTTCTTACTTTGCGCTAAAAGACTCTCAATTGTTATATCAAAAAAATCTGCGATTTTAGCGGCGGCCTCAATTGAAGGTATGCGTTGTCCTTTCGCAAAATCTTTTTGAGTTAATCTCATTGAAGTCCTTAAATATTTTAGTTTCTCTGGAAAAGCCATTATTATCACCTTAGGCATATTTTACCACTAATGTGGTCAAAAATTAATACAATAGTGGTAAATGATGAAAAAATATATTGTATGAAATAAAACATATTATTTATATGCTTTTCAGTAGCGTGGAGAAGCGGATTTAAGGTGTGATGAGAAAGATGAAATTAAAAACAGTAAAATAGATGTGAAGTAATCTCAAAGAGCTTTATTGATATATTAAACATGGTAAGCTCTAAATTGAAACTCAAACAGAATGGAATTTAAAGTAAGGATATAGCCGTCGTTTGAACCGTGTTCCCGGGTATAGGTAGAAACAGAATGGAATTTAAAGTTAATCATGCTTTTATCATTCTCATTATTGAGTTTCAGTATAGGTAGAAACAGAATGGAATTTAAAGTATAGAATGACCGTCATGAGGACGGACATGATTTTCATGTAGAGATAGAACCAAACTGGAATATAAAGCATTTCCTGAACCGCTTCCAAATCTCTACAGAATAAATATAGAAACATACTGGAATTTCTCTGCTTGTCAGATGAAAAGTGGTATAATCTCTCTATAAGAGTACACAAGGGAAATTAGCATGAAGAAAATATATGTCTACGAACCGTGGTTTTTCATCTTTTTTGGAGTATTTCATCTACATAGAATATGGGGCCTTGTTGATAGAGAAGCGTATGCTGTATTCTGGCTTGAAATGATGGAAAACAGGGGAATGTTTTATTTTGTGCTGATGGGAAGCTTAACATTGTTTTGTATAATGGGTATTGCTGCCTTTTTCAGAAATATACATTATAATTATTGGTGGCGGTGGATTTATCTGTTAGGTGGAGGGTATTTGTTATTTGATTTGTTTGCAATCGCAGCAGGACTATCATTTTGGCATGAACTGTTACTGGCGATGTTTGATGTGAATGGGGCATATTGGAACTGGATTTGGGGTGGATTTATTTTCATGGGCGGTGCTGTATTTATACTGGGGTGTCTATTGTGGAAAAAGAAGATTATGGAGGTGAAGATATGCAGCATAAGGTCAAAGTGACAGTGATTGACAAGAAATTATATCCGGAGTTACAGAGACAGTATTGTGCAGATCCGGAAGCGGGGCCTTGCCCCTGTTATCATATAGGGGATGAATTTATTTTTGAGCGTTATGGGGAAGCGGATGACTTCTGGCATATGGGATTACATACCTTAAGGCAGACAGTAAAGACAGCGGATGAGGTGGCAGGAGGAACGCAGTTTCCACACTGCTCGGAGGCCTGGGATGCTATTGCAAGGTATATTTATGCAGGGTTACAGGGCGGCTCCATCATGCGCGGGTGGATGAATGATGAGAGGGTCATGATTGCCTGCTGTTCCGATGGCACGCGGCCGGTTGTATTTAAGATTGAGCGAACGGATTATAAGGTATTGTATATTGATAAAATAGCCTGTGATAAATGTCGTGATAAAATCAGACAGGCGCTTTTGGACATCGAGGGCGTGACGGGGGTGGCGTTTTGTGAGGCGTTTACGGAGGTGTATCTGGAAAAAGAAGTGGAGGAAGATATTTTGAGAACAACAGTGGAGAGTTGCGGAGGATATACGGTGACCAGGATTGACTGACGGCACAGTTTAGCGGGCAGGAGGAACAGGTACATGAAACACATAGAGGCGAAGACGGAAGATTGTGCACAGATATACGCGCTGGTGCAGGAGACAATCAGGACAGTTTATCCGAAATATTATCCGGAGGAAGTCGTGGACTTTTTCAGCAAACTGCACAGTACAGATAATATTGGACAGGATATCGCTAACCGGACTGTGACACTTTTCTATGAAGGAGAGACGTTGATTGGAACCGGCACCTGCAAAGAAGAGCACATCACAAGGGTTTTTGTATTGCCGGGGTATCAGGGGCAGGGGTATGGCGGTCAGATTATGCAGTATCTGGAAGAGAAAGCGGCGAAAAGGTATGATAAAGTATGTTTGGATGCCTCTCTTCCGGCCTGTCAGTTCTATGAAAGAAGAGGATATGTGACACGGCGGCATGAGATTTGGGAGTGTGAGAATGGTGTGGTGCTGGTCTATGGTATTATGGAAAAAGTATTGACAGGAGAAGAGCAAGTGATCATCAGAAAATACGGCCCGGAAGATATTTCCAGCATGGTTGCAATCTGGAACGAAGTGGTGGAAGAGGGCGTTGCTTTTCCGCAGGAGGAATATCTGGATGTCTCATCAGGCGGGGCATTTTTTGAGGAACAGAGTTACTGCGGTGTGGCAGTTGAGGCGGAAAGTGGAAAAGTTGTTGGTTTATACATACTGCATCCTAACAATATAGGCCGGTGCGGGCATATCTGCAATGCCAGTTATGCGGTGGCCTCTGAGAAACGGGGGCTTCATATCGGGGAAAAACTGGTGAAAGACTGCATTGCGCAGGCAGGAAGACTGGGATTCCAGATTTTACAGTTTAATGCGGTGGTGGCCACAAATACACATGCCAGGCACTTATATGAAAGGCTTGGTTTCCGGCAGCTTGGGACTATTCCCAGAGGATTTCGGTTAAAAGACGGCACTTATGAGGACATATGTCCTTATTATATAATATGTCGATAGGGAAGGAGATTACATTATGAAACTGTGCATTGCAGAAGCTCCATGCAAAGTCTTGTAGAGCAGGATTGCATGGAGTAGAAAACTGCTCTTGGACTTTGCGTAATTATCAGTTAAACATCTGAAAGGAGCAAAGTCTATGAAAAAATATATTACAACAATACAGGAAATGAAAAGTTATCTGCTGCTCTGGAGCACCCAGTCATTTTCGGGGCTTGGCAGTGCGATGACAAGTTATGCACTGGTAATCTGGTCTTATACGCAAAGAGGTTCTGCATTGATGACGGCGCTTTTGATGGTGAGTTCTTATGCGCCTTATGTACTTTTCAGTATTTTTGCAGGCGCTTTGAGTGATAAGTGGAACAAGAAAGCCGTTATGCTGGTATGTGATACAGTGGCAGCGTTGACTACTATAGTTATGCTGTTTTTGATGCAGACAGAAGGCTTGCAGATCTGGCACTTATATCTGATTAATGGGATTAACGGTCTGATGAATACGGTGCAGCAGCCGGCATCTGAGGTGGCGGTGACACGCCTGCTCCCCAGAAAGTATTATCAGCGGGTGGGCGGCCTGCGGTATCTTGCAAGTTCCCTGAACTCTATTCTGACGCCTGTTATTGCAACGGCGGTTCTGGGATTGGCCGGTATGGGTGCGGTGGTGGCCTTTGATCTGTTGACTTTTGGTGTTGCTTTCCTGACATTGGCTCTTGCGATTCGGATTCCAGAAGAAGAGGAGCCGGAGAACCAAGAGAAGATATTGGCAACAGCCAGGGAAGGGCTGCGTTACCTGAACAGGGAGCGGGGGATTTTCGGGCTGATCCTGTTTCTTTCGGCGATCAATCTGGTGGCTTCCCTTTACGAGGCGGCTTTCCCAGCCATGCTTCTTTCGCGGGAAGGCGGGAGCGAGAAGGCGTTGGGAATGGTTAATGCGGTAATCGGCATTGCCACGCTCTTGGGAAGTATGTTTGCTTCTTTCTTAAAGACGCCAAAGAGCCGTGTGCGGGTCATCTGCAACAGCCTGTTATTTTCCATGAGTACGGAAAATTTCCTGTTGGCATTTGGCCGTACACCTTTTATCTGGTGTATGGGCGGTTTTCTGGGATGGGTTTGTATACCGCTTATGAATACCAATCTGGATGCAATCATGCGTCTGCGGGTGCCGGACAACATGCAGGGCCGGGTCTATGCAGTACGCAATTCCATGCAGTTTTTTACGATACCGCTGGGATATTTTATGGGTGGTTTTCTGGTTGACAGGGTGTTTGAACCGGTCATGGCATTACAGACAGAAGGGAGTCTGCTGTCAGTTTTGTTTGGTACGGGGAAGGGTTCCGGTGCGGCATTTTTCTTCTTTGTGATAGCATTTGCAGGTATCGGCGTGTGTCTGTATTTCAGACGTAACAAGCATATTTGGGAATTAGAACAATAAACAATAAAGACTGCCGGATGGAAGTTCCGGCAGTCTTTTTGCGGTAGTTTATTCAACCCAGAATACTCTGTTGTCTTTACGGGCGGCGGCTTTGGGGATTTCTCCGTCTATATAACCAACCGCACAATGGCCGATGCCTTCCCATTCGCCTTCTACGCCCAGGTCTGCAAGGAGCTTTTGCCATTGATCAGTTTCAAATTCTTCTTTCGCCCGATGGATCCAGATGCTTCCAAGGCCGAGAGAGTGGGCGGCTAACATCATGTTTCCCATAACGAGGCTTCCATCGTAAATACGGGTTCCGCTGCTTTTATCTGCAAGTACAATCAGAATGACAGGTGCTCCGTAGAAAGGATCAAAACCTTCCTCCCAGCCGCCGATGCTGCGATTGGCTTCGGAAAGGGCATCTCTTATTTCTTTATTGGTGACGGCAATCGTGATGACCGTCTGTTTTCCCATGCCGCTGGCAGCATAAAGACCTGCCTCAATAATCTGTTCCAGCGCTTCTTTTGTGGGCATATCCGGTTTAAATTTGCGGATGCTCCTGCGTTCTTTTATGGCTTTCATGATCTCGTTCATAGTCTGTTCCTCCATATGCATGTTTAACGGGGTGTTTGCTTTATCTGCTATCATTATAAGATGTTTTTGGCAGGAACACAAATTTTAAATGGGCAGTTTATCTAAAAAATGCTTTATTATCCAGCCTGTTTTTGTATGAGGTTATGCGGTTAACCAGTTGTAATTCTGATAAGATACGATTAGACTTATAAGTGTATAGTTTACAGAAGCTTTAGGAATGAAGCTGTATCAGTTCTATAAACAGGGAGAGTTTTCAATATGATCATACATCCGATACCGCCTCTTTATAATGAAGAGTCCGAAATCTTAATTCTGGGAAGTTTCCCTTCGGTGAAGTCCAGGGAACAGCAGTTTTTTTACGGCCATAAGCAGAACCGGTTCTGGAAGGTGATGGCGGCGGTATGGGACTGGCCGGTGCCGGAGACCATAGAGGAAAAGAAGACACTTCTGTATGCCAATCATGTGGCTGTGTGGGATGTGATCGGAAGCTGTAATATTACAGGCTCCTCCGATGCCAGTATCCGCGATGTGGTGCCAAATGATCTTTCTGTCATACTGGAGCATGCTTCCATTCATCATATTTATGCCAATGGCGGGAAGTCATATGAAATGTATCAGAAATATATTTATCCGGTGAACGGCCGTGCAATTACAAAGCTACCTTCTACGAGTCCGGCTAATGCAGCTTTTTCCCTGGAACGGCTGGTGGAGGAGTGGAAAGAAATACGGGAATAACTAAACATTATACGCAAATCTGCCGAAATATAAATAAGAAACCATCTGGGCGGGCGGCAAAAGGAATTGCCGTGTGCAGGACATAATAAGCAAGTGCCCGCTGCCGGCGTATAGACGTTATGGCGGCCGTGATCAAGGAGGATGACAGTATGGGTATGGAAGTCGGCATTGGGACAAATCCGTATAAAACGAAGCAGGAATTAAAGGATTACCAGGGGAATCAGGTAGCTAAGGCTACTATTTCCAGTGCGAAAGTGAAGCAGAAGCAGGCCGCTAAGAAGAAAAAGCTCAATTATAATCACAGAAGAATATCGAGACAGATTACCATGTCCAGAACTACAAGCGGGATACGCCGGGTGATCACGAGAGCCAGGGATCAGGTGGTAGACCTTCTGCGCAAACAGATGAGCGGGAAGTACGACGAGACGGATGTGCGGCACGCGATCATTCATGCCAGGAAGATGGAGCGGGTAGCACGCAAGAAGAAAAAGCATCTGGAGCAGGAAGAAAAGGCAAAGGCCACCGGTAAGGCTTTGGTGGAAAAAGGCGAAGGCAAGTCCGATGAGGAAAAGGAACTGGAAAAGGCTGCCGACGGACTCAGCAAAGAGGAACTGGAGAAGCTGATTGCCGAGTATGAGGAATTCATGCAGGAGATGGAAAAGACAAGTGGCATGGATGAGGTGATGAAGGAGTACATGGGCGCCACGGAAGTGGAGATGAGTCCGGAACAATTGGATCAGCTCAGGAAGAAACACCGCTCTGATGAGATGAAAGATATTGTGGAAGCGGATATGAAATACTTAAAAGCCCTGTTTAATAAACTGGCCAGGGAACAGCAGGAAAACGCCAACGGGAATCCCAGCGTATCTCTGGAACTGGAAGGCGTGGAAATACCGATTCCGCAGGAGACCACAGAGGCGGCCATGGCAGCAGCCGAAATGGTAGAAGGCGCGAATGTGGATGTGATGGTGTAAGCGGATGTTTAGGCTGTCAGACGGTAAATACAATCGGATATTGAATAATATTCCTGTTTTATGAACAAAAGTGGAATAACAATCTCTTGTGAGAGCAGCGGGTCTTTGCTATGATGTAGATAGCAGGGGCCCTTGTTAAATGAAAAGAAACTGGAGATTAAGATGAAAATAGGAGAGACAATCCGTAAATACCGGAAAGAAAGAGAGATGACCCAGGAACAGCTGGCACAGCTTCTGGGGATTACGGCTTCCGCGGTCAACAAATGGGAAAAAGGGAACGCCTGTCCGGATATCGCTCTTCTGGCACCGATTGCAAGAGCTCTTGGCATATCGCTGGATATGCTGCTTGCTTATCATGAGAAACTTACAAAAGATGAAGTAGGTGATATCCTGGAGGAATTGAAGGAGCGGATGGATAAAGAACCGTATCGGGAGGCCTTTGGCTGGGTACAGGATAAGATACGCACCTTCCCGAACAGCGATGCGCTGATGGTGCAGGCGGCTGCGGTGTTAAATGCCTACCGTATTGTCAGTGAAGTGCCGGATGAGAAGCAGTATGACGGGCAGATTCTTGCATGGTTTGAGAAGGGACTGTCAAGTCAGGAGGAAGAACTGCGCCTGATGGCAGCTCAGGCATTGTATACCCTTTATCTGAGTCGTCAGGAATATGAGAAGGCCGGGGCGTATCTGCAGTATTTTTCGGATCAGGATCCGGAGAAAAAGTACAGGCAGGCGCTGCTCTATGGCAGGACCGGGAAGATCGAAGAGGCTTATCGGACTTATGAAGAACTGCTTTACAGTGAGCAGAACAGAATCATGATGATATTGAATGGCATCTATCTGCTTGATTTGCAGGAGAAAGATTTTGCACGGGCCCATTCTATGGCGGATAAGATAGAACAGATTGCAGGAAGCTTTGAGATGGGCAGATATTATGAGGTGTGCCACAGGCTGGAGCTTGCGGTGCAGGAACAGGATAAAGATGTCTGTGTTAAACTGGCAGGGGAAATGCTTGCCAGTATCCGGAATATCTGCGATTTTACGAAGTCGCCTTTGTACAGCCATTTGAATTTTGCAAAAACACAGGAAGAAAATGAAGAATATGGTATGATGATGCAGGAGACACTGCTTCGGTACTTCCGGGATGAGGAAACTTTTGGATTTATGGGGCAGGATGAAAGATGGCAGCAGGTGATTGTATGAGTGGATCCCGTACGGCACAATTTCATATCAGCGGCGCAGCCCTTAAGAACATCGCCTACCTGTCCATGTTTATCGATCATTTCTTTGCTGTTATTATCTTAAATTATCTTTGGATGACAGCGGTGGATGGGGTATGGGACACGAAACTTAAGATTATTTATAGGGCGGGGAGAGCGATTGGACGGATTGCCTTCATTCTCTTTGCCCATCAGATTGTGGAAGGATTTCTTCATACCAGAAGCAGGGGAAAACTATTGCTTCGCCTGGGAGTATTTGCCATACTTTCGGAGATTCCCTTTGACTTGGCTTTCTCCGGGATGGTATTTGACTGGAATAGTCAAAACATATTTTTTACATTGTTTCTGGGTGTGTTAGTCCTGATTGTATGGGACCGGCTTGTGCGCTATCAGGGCGTGGTTTTTATCATAGCCAGATGGATGGTGCTGTTATCTGGATGTGCGGCGGCCTATTGGGGCAAAACGGATTACCGTTATATGGGAGTATTGTTGATATTTGTGTTTTACAAAGCGCACGAAAGAAACTTAGCCGACAAGATTCTATTGGCGGGATGTGTGATGTTGTTGGGAACCTGGAGTGCCAACTGCCTGCGGTATCTGGATGACGGGTATACTGTGCTGGAGCTGTTTCGCACTTCCCTGCGGGAGATGTATGGACTGGCGGCATTTATTTTGATCGGGTTATATTATGGAGAAAAGGGACACCAGCCCCCGAAATGGTTTTGCTATGGATTCTATCCGGTACATCTGTTGTTCTTGTATGGGGCTGCACGGTATATCGGGGTAATGTGAGAAGGAATCAGCAGATGATGAAGGAGTATGGGAAACAAGTCGTTGTACGGCTTATGAAAGACATCAAAGAATTTGGCACGCTATGTATACTGATCGTGGTATATATGGCAGTGTTCACCGTCCTTTTTGGCACTTCCTGTCCGATCCGCCTGGGAACGGGTCTGCCTTGTCCCGGCTGCGGGATTACCAGGGCGGCAATCCTGCTGCTGACCGGCAGATGGCAGCAGGCATGGCAGATGAATCCCGTGATTTTTCCGATTGTACTGTCGGCTCTTTATTATGGCATGAACCGATACTTCTTAAATAGAAAAGCCGGTGAAATGAAGTGGATTATCATGGGGATTGTGATCATGCTTCTGGCAGTCTATATCCTGCATATGAAAAGATATTTTCCCGGAAGGGAACCCTACAGTTATCTAGGCGGGAACATTCTCGAGAGAATCCTGCCCGCTTACCGGGAAATGATGCGGTAGCGTCCCGAAGCCCCGCAGGGCAGCACCAGCCCGCTTCCGGTAACGGGCAGTCCGATTTCGGAAGATTCCACACGACCGTCGTACTTAGGTGCCAGGGCAGTCTGTATCATATAAGTAAGCACCGCAGGCTGTAAGCCGGTGGTGTAGGAATTCACCAGGAAAAACAACGCATCTTTTGATAATAGTCTGGATGTCAGTTCAATAAAAGGATAAATGTTATCCTCGATCTTCCAGATTTCACCCTTTGGACCCCGGCCGTAAGAAGGAGGATCCATGATGATGCCGTCATAAGTATTGCCCCGGCGCAGTTCCCGTTCCACGAATTTGACACAGTCGTCTACCAGCCAGCGGATGGGAGCATCTTGCAGACCTGAAGCGGCGGCATTTTCCTTTGCCCAGGTGACCATGCCCTTGGAGGCGTCCACATGTGTTACATTTGCGCCGGCTTTTGCGGCCACCAGCGTGGCGCCGCCTGTGTAGGCAAAGAGATTTAAGACCTTTACCTGGCGATTCGGATTTTCTTTTCGGGCATCCTTTATAATAGAAGAAACCCAATCCCAGTTGACAGCCTGTTCCGGGAAAAGTCCAGTGTGTTTAAAGCTGAAAGGTTTCAGACGGAAGGTGAGTTCTCCGTATTGGATACTCCATTCCTGGGGCAGATGGAAGAATTCCCATTCTCCGCCGCCTTTGGAACTTCGGTGATAGTGACCGTTCTTCTGTTTCCAGCGTTTATCAGACCTGGGAGTATCCCAGATGACCTGCGGATCAGGCCGCACCAGGAGATATTCTCCCCAACGCTCCAGTTTCTCTCCTTTGGAGCAGTCTATGACTTCATAATCTTTCCAGTTCTCTGCAATCCACATATTGATATGCCTTTCTTTGCGAATCTGTGTTGTAATCTGTCCGGGATGGCAGGCCAGACATCCTGTATGCTTTCAACAGGATAGCATATTTTACAGGTTTGTACAACGGCATATAATGAAGCAATAAATATGCATTGTGGGTGGCGGGCAGATAGTTTATAATGGAAAATGCTTAAAGCTTTATGTGATAGGAGCACTTTTCCGAAAGGGGAGTAATCTGGATGTTACAGAGGATTCTTTCTATTGATGGCAAGAAGATAATGGTTTACATAAGTCAAACTCAGAACAGCCCGGTTATTTATCTGCACACTTTTGCGGAAGAGGGGGAGCAGATATATCATGCACTGCGGGAAATGTATGCATTGCGGGAAGCCGGCTGTCCGGATTTTACCCTGGCAGCAGTGAGCGGGCTCTCATGGAATCACGACATGTCGCCCTGGGATGTTTCGCCGGCAGACGGGAAAGGGACAGCCTTTACAGGCGGCGCAGATGCTTACGTACAGATTCTGACGGAAGAGATCGTGCCAGAGATAGAGAAACTGGTGCCGGGGGAAGCGTCCTGGCGGGGGCTTGCGGGATATTCCCTGGCAGGGCTTTTTGCCCTTTATGCGGCTTATCGGACAGAAGCATTTGTCAGGTTTGCCAGTGTTTCCGGTTCTCTCTGGTTTCCGGGATTTAAAGAGTATGTCTTTGCCAACGAAATGAAAGTTACGCCGGAAGCGTTTTATTTCTCACTGGGGGACAAGGAGCGTCGTACCCGCAATCCCTATATGAGAACGGTGCAGGAGTGTACGGAAGAAATCGAGGCATATTACAAAGACAGGGGTATCAATACAGTTTACGAATTAAACCCCGGCAATCATTTTCAGAATGTGCCACAGCGGATCGCGGCAGGCATCGCATGGATGCTGTAATTGAACTTTTTGCACTATTTTACAAAAATTTGAAAAATTTCTCTTGCAATTCCCGAAAACATCATATATACTAGTTTGTGCTGTGACATGATAGCTATGAAGCGTGAGGTTGCTGCCTTCGTGGCAGGTTTTCCGTGGAGCGAATGTCAAGTTAGGAAACTGACGACAAGTCACTGTACAGACAGAATGTCCGGTCAGCCGGAAACAACGTGGTTAGTGATCCGACAGGAAAAAGTTTAGGACACACACGGGAGAGTGTACAGTCACCGCTTGTCGTACTTAAGATTTAAAAGTGCGAAAAGGAGGCGACTTTTTTTATGGCAAGTCAAGTAATGAGAATCACATTGAAAGCCTATGACCATCAGTTAGTAGATGCGTCAGCCAAGAAAATCATCGAAACTGTGAAGAAGAACGGATCTCAGGTGAGCGGACCTGTGCCCCTTCCTACAAAGAAGGAAGTGGTTACAATCTTAAGGGCTGTTCATAAGTACAAAGATTCCAGAGAACAGTTCGAGCAGAGGACTCATAAGAGACTCATTGATATCATCACCCCCACCCCTAAGACGGTGGATGCGCTCCAGAGACTGGAGATGCCTGCAGGTGTTTATATCGACATCAAAATGAAGAACAAATAAAACCCCTACTAGAAAGATTTCCCAACAGGGAAATCCGCTGTAGAACAACAGGAGGTAAAGGAAATGAAGAAAGCTATCTTAGCAACAAAAGTCGGAATGACTCAGATCTTCGATGAAGACGGCACACTGACACCGGTTACCGTACTTCAGGCAGGCCCTTGCGCAGTAACACAGATCAAGACCGTTGAAAACGATGGTTACAGTGCAGTGCAGGTTGGTTTTGTGGACAAGAAGGAAAAGATTGTGAACAAGGACAAGGGTGGCAATAAGGAAGTAATCCACCGTCACGGTGTCAATAAGGCTCAGAAGGGTCACTTTGACAAGGCAGGCGTTTCCTGCAAGAGATTTATCAGAGAATTGAAATTAGACAACGCAGAAGAGTATACACTTGGAAGCGAGATCAAGGCAGATATCTTCGAGGCTGGCGACAGAGTAGATGCGACGGCAATCTCCAAAGGTAAGGGATTCCAGGGCGCGATCAAGAGACATGGCCAGCACAGAGGACCTATGACTCACGGTTCTAAATTCCATCGCCATCAGGGTTCCAATGGTGCGTGTTCTTCACCCAGCAGAGTATTCAAGGGTAAAGGCATGCCGGGCCACATGGGTTGTGTCAGAGTTACCGTGCAGAACCTCACAGTAGTGAGAGTCGATGCAGACAAGAACCTCATTCTTGTTAAGGGTGCAGTGCCCGGACCCAGAAAAGCCTTAGTAACCATCAAAGAGACAACTAAGGTTGATGCGAAATAGTGACTCGGGTCACAGATGAAAGGAGGACCAATTAGATGGCAAACGTAGCTGTTTATAATATGGAAGGTAAAGAAGTCGGCAAGATGGACTTAAACGATGCGGTGTTTGGTGTCGAGATCAATGAGCACCTGGTACACCTGGCAGTAGTCCAGAACCTTGCCAATAAGCGTCAGGGCACGCAGAAAGCAAAGACCCGTTCTGAGGTGAGCGGTGGCGGCAGAAAGCCCTGGAGACAGAAAGGAACCGGTCATGCGAGACAGGGCTCCATCAGAGCACCCCAGTGGAAGGGCGGCGGCGTTGTGTTCGCTCCCGTGCCGAGAGATTACTCTTTTAAGATGAATAAGAAAGAGAAGAAAGCGGCATTGAAGTCTGCTCTGACAAGTAGAGTACAGGATAACAAGTTGATTGTGCTTGATGAACTTAAGTTCGATGAGATCAAGACAAAAGATTTCAAGAAGGTTATGGATAACCTGAAAGTTGAGAAGGCCATGGTGGTAATTGCCGAGAAGGATGACAAGGTGATCCTTTCTGCGAGAAACCTTCCCAAGGTTGACACAGCAGTAGCTGAGAATATTAACGTATATGATGTCTTAAAGGGTGACACACTGGTGATCACCAAGGATGCCGTAGCTAAGATCGAGGAGGTGTTTGCATAATGGCAGCGATTCAGTATTATGATGTAATCCTCAAACCGGTAATCACCGAGAAGAGTATGGCAGGCATGAGCGAGAAGAAATACACTTTCCTGGTTCATCCTGAAGCAAATAAGACAATGATCAAGGAAGCTGTTGAGAAGATGTTCGAGGGCACGAAAGTGGCCAAGGTCAATACCATGAACCTGGACGGCAAGACCAAGAGACGGGGTATGGTATATGGTAAGACAGCCAAGACCAAAAAAGCAATCGTACAGCTGACACAGGACAGCAAGGATATCGAGATTTTTGCAGGACTTTAAGGATGAGAGGCGATTCTCCCCAGACTGCGAATAAAGGATAATGTATGCGGTGTTTATAAACACTGCGCAAAATCATAGAAAAGGAGATAAGATCATGGGAATTAAGACTTACAACCCATATACACCTTCCAGACGTAACATGACTGGTTCTGATTTCTCTGAGATTACGAAGAAAACTCCTGAAAAGGCACTTTGCACATCTCTTAAGAAGAACGCAGGCCGGAACAACCAGGGTAAGATCACGGTGAGACATCATGGCGGCGGAAGCAGAAGATTATACAGAAACATTGACTTTAAGAGAAATAAAGATGGTATCAGTGCTAAGGTTATCGGTATCGAGTACGATCCGAACAGAACAGCAAACATTGCACTGATCTGTTATGAGGATGGCGAAAAGGCATATATCCTCGCACCGGAAGGACTGACAGACGGCATGAAAGTCATGAACGGTCCCGAGGCGGAGATCAGAGTGGGTAACTGCTTACCCTTATCCGAGATTCCGGTAGGTACACTGGTTCACAACATTGAGTTATATCCCGGCAAAGGCGGACAGCTGGTTCGTTCTGCCGGCAACAGCGCACAGCTGATGGCGAAGGAAGGCAAATACGCGACTTTAAGACTTCCCTCCGGTGAGATGAGAATGGTGCCGATCGTATGCCGCGCAACAGTGGGTACGGTAGGTAACGTTGATCATAACCTGATCAAGATTGGTAAGGCCGGACGTAAACGTAACATGGGTATCCGTCCTACAGTCCGCGGTTCCGTTATGAACCCGAATGACCATCCGCACGGCGGTGGTGAGGGCAGAGCTCCGATTGGACGCCCGGGTCCGTGTACACCTTGGGGTAAGCCCGCACTGGGACTTAAGACCCGTAAGAAAAAGAAAGCTTCTAATAAGCTGATTGTGAGAAGAAGAGACGGCAGAGCCATTAAATAAGTGGACAAAGAGTTATTCTAAGGCGATAAAGAACATCGCCTAAGAACAACTAAAACTTTGTCCGGAAGAATTGCAAAGGACAGCAATTCTTCCCGGCTGCCAAACTGCAATATATGAATATTATTTAGGAGGAAAGATCATGGCTAGATCACTGAAAAAAGGACCATTTGCAGATGCGAGCTTACTGAAAAAAGTAGATGCAATGAATTCATCGGGACAGAAGCAGGTCATCAAGACCTGGTCTCGCCGTTCTACGATTTTCCCTTCCTTCGTTGGACACACATTTGCTGTCCATGACGGAAGAAAGCACGTACCGGTATATGTTACAGAAGATATGGTTGGACATAAGCTCGGTGAGTTCGTGGCGACCAGAACTTATAGAGGACATGATAAGGACGAGAGAAAGTCCAAAGTTCGCTAATTTGAAAGGAGGTTTTAATCTATGGCTAAAGGACATAGATCCCAGATAAAAAGAGAAAGAAATGCCAATAAAGATGTAAGACCCTCAGCGAAGTTATCCTACGCTCGTGTGTCTGTACAGAAGGCATGTTTCGTATTAGATGCCATCAGAGGAAAGGATACAGATACGGCTCTTGCCATCTTAACCTATAATCCCAGATATGCATCAAGCATTATCAAGAAGTTGTTAGAGTCGGCAATTGCTAATGCCGAGTACAAATACAGTCAGGATCCTACCAAGTATCCCAATCCGGAGAACCTTTATGTGGCAGAGTGTTATGCCAATAAGGGACCTACCATGAAGCGTGTGAAACCCAGAGCACAGGGCAGAGCATACAGGATTGAGAAGAGAATGAGCCATATCACGATCGTTCTCGATGCAAAATAGGATCAGATTAGGAAGGAGAACAACATGGGACAGAAAGTTAATCCACACGGCTTAAGAGTCGGTATTATTAAAGATTGGGATTCCAAATGGTATGCTGATGGAGAATTTGCTGACTTTTTAGTGGAAGATTACAATATCAGACAGTATTTAAAGAAGAAATTATTCAGTGCCGGTATCTCTAAGATCGAGATCGAGAGAGCATCCGACAGAGTTAAGGTTATTATCTATACAGCTAAACCGGGTGTTGTGATCGGCAAGGGCGGTGCTGAGATCGAAGTAACCAAGAAAGAGCTTTCCAAACTGACAAACAAGAAGGTTCTCGTAGATATCAAGGAGATCAAGAGACCGGACAGAGATGCACAGCTTGTTGCAGAGAATATTGCACAGCAGCTTGAAAATCGTGTATCTTTCAGACGGGCTATGAAGTCCTGCATGGGCCGTACCATGAAGGCAGGCGCACAGGGTATCAAAACAGCCGTATCCGGCCGTCTTGGCGGTGCAGATATTGCCCGGACAGAGTTCTACAGTGAGGGTACTATTCCGCTTCAGACTCTGAGAGCAGATATCGATTATGGTTTCGCAGAGGCAGATACCACCTATGGTAAGCTCGGTGTCAAAGTATGGATTTACAAAGGCGAGGTACTTCCTACTAAATCTAACAAGGAAGGGAGCGATAAATAATGTTAATGCCAAAAAGAGTAAAACGTCGTAAACAGTTCCGTGGGTCTATGGCAGGTAAAGCAACCCGTGGCAATAAGATTACCTACGGTGAGTACGGTATTGTGGCGATGGAGCCTTGTTGGATCAAGTCCAATCAGATTGAGGCAGCCCGTATCGCCATGACCCGTCATATCAAGCGTGGCGGTAAAGTCTGGATCAAGATTTTCCCGGATAAGCCTGTTACAGCAAAACCGGCAGAGACACGTATGGGTTCAGGTAAAGGAACTTTGGAATACTGGGTAGCAGTTGTTAAGCCAGGCCGTGTGATGTTCGAGATCGCAGGCGTGAGCGAGGAAGTGGCAAAAGAAGCACTGCGTCTTGCAACCCATAAACTTCCATGCAAATGTAAAATCGTTTCTAAAGCAGATTTGGAAGGCGGTGTATCAAATGAAAACTAATAAGTATGTAGAAGATTTAAACAAAAAATCAGATGCAGAATTAGCACAGGAACTTATCAATGCTAAGAAAGAACTTTTCAATTTGAGATTCCAGAACGCAACTAATCAGTTAGACAATACAGCCAGGATCAAAGATGTGAGAAGAAATATCGCAAGGATCCAGACAGTTATCACACAGAAGGCGAAAGCCACCAACTAGTGAAAATGTATTGTTTAAGAAAGGAGAGGTAGTCAATCGTGGAAAGAAATTTGAGAAAAACCCGTACTGGTAAGGTAACCAGTAATAAGATGGATAAAACAATTGTGGTTGCAATTGAAGACCATGTAAAACATCCGCTTTACAAGAAGATTGTAAAGGAGACTTATAAATTAAAAGCACATGACGAGAACAACGAGTGCAATATCGGTGATACCGTCAAGGTGATGGAGACAAGACCTTTATCCAAGGATAAGAGATGGAGACTGGTAGAAATCGTGGAGAGAGCTAAATAACAAGACGAAAAGATTTACTAAGGCGTCAGAAAACGCCGCCTAAGAAAATCTAAGTTTCGTCTGCGAGGTCGCATCGCAACCTCGGTGGATTTAGCTAAAGCATGACGAAATGTAATAAAATCAAGATAAGGAGAAAATAGCATGATTCAACAGGAAAGCAGACTTAAGGTCGCTGATAACACCGGTGCGAAAGAGCTTTTATGTATCAGGGTTATGGGCGGATCTACAAGAAGATATGCGCGTATTGGTGATACGATTGTTGCTACGGTTAAAGATGCAACACCAGGCGGCGTTGTAAAAAAAGGCGATGTTGTGAAAGCAGTTGTTGTACGCACTGTAAAAGGCGCTCGTCGTAAAGACGGATCTTATATCAGATTTGACGAAAATGCTGCTGTTATCATCAAAGATGACAAGACTCCGAGAGGAACCCGTATTTTTGGCCCAGTAGCAAGAGAGCTTCGTGATAAACAGTTTATGAAAATTGTTTCACTGGCTCCGGAAGTATTATAGGAGGTGCCGGTATGTCAACATTTAAGATTAAAAAAGGCGATACTGTCAAAGTAATTGCCGGTAAGGATAAAGACAAAGAAGGCAAAGTAGTTTCCGTAGATAGAAAGAAAAACAAGGTACTCGTAGAGGGAATCAACATGATCACTAAACATGAGAAACCCTCCGCAGCGAACCAGAACGGTGGTATCGTCCAGAAGGAAGCACCCATTGACGCTTCCAATGTGATGTATGTACACAAGGGCAAAGCGACAAGGATCGGCTTTAAGATCGAGAAGGACAAGAAGGTCCGTTATGCCAAGTCCACAGGCGACATCATTGATTAATTTCTTAGAAAGGAGATCCAGAGCGTTGAGTAGTAGACTAAAAGATATGTATAAAGACGAGATCGTAGATGCTATGATCAAAAAGTTTGGATATAAAAATGTCATGGAAGTTCCGAAGCTTGACAAGATTGTGATCAACATGGGTGTCGGCGAAGCGAAAGAAAATGCCAAGGTTTTAGAGTCCGCAGTGAGCGATATGGAGACCATTACCGGTCAGAAGGCAGTTATCACTAAGGCAAAACACTCCATCGCAAACTTCAAGATCAGAGAGGGACAGTCAATCGGCTGTAAGACCACACTGCGTGGCGATAAGATGTATGAGTTCCTGGACAGACTCGTAAATCTTGCACTTCCCCGTGTGCGTGACTTTAGAGGTGTCAGCGCTAATTCATTCGATGGCAGAGGCAATTATGCGCTCGGTATCAAGGAGCAGATTATCTTCCCCGAAATCGAGTACGACAAGGTAGATAAGGTGAGAGGTATGGACATCATCTTTGTTACCACTGCCAAGACAGATGAGGAAGCCCGTGAGTTGTTGAGATTATTTAATATGCCATTCGCCAAATAAAAGGAGGTAAGTTCATGGCTAAGACAGCAATGAAGATCAAACAGCAGCGCAAACCGAAGTTCTCAACCAGAGAATATAATCGTTGCAAAATCTGTGGTCGTCCACATGCTTATTTAAGAAAATACGGAATTTGCAGAATCTGTTTCCGTGAATTAGCATATAAAGGTCAGATACCTGGCGTCAGAAAAGCAAGCTGGTAAAATGCGAAAAGAAGTTCTAAGGCGTCAACCAAAAATTTTTAGGAGGAAAAATCATGACAATGAGCGATCCGATTGCAGATATGCTTACAAGAATCCGTAATGCAAATACTGCAAAACATGATACAGTAGATGTGCCTGCATCTAAGATGAAATTATCCATCGCACAGATTCTTTTGGATGAAGGTTATATTAAGAAGTTTGATGTGATCGATGAGGGTAGTTTCAAGACAATCCATATCACCTTGAAATATGGTGAAGATAAGAATGACAAGATCATTTCCGGAATCAAGAGAATCTCTAAGCCGGGTCTTCGTGTGTATGCCGGCAAAGAGGAGCTGCCGAAGGTTCTCGGCGGACTCGGTGTTGCAATCATTTCTACCAACCAGGGCGTTGTGACCGATAAGAAGGCCAGAGAGCTTCAGGTAGGCGGAGAAGTGTTAGCGTTCGTATGGTAATGGACAAAACAACAAATTAAAATAGGAGGTACGGGCATGTCACGTATAGGAAGAATGCCAATCGCAATCCCTGCGGGTGTGACTGTAGAGGTTGCAGAAAATAACAAAGTGACTGTAAAAGGTCCTAAGGGAACACTTGAGAGAGTGCTTCCGGAGGGAATGGATATTAAGGTAGAAGCGGGTCAGGTGGTTGTATCAAGACCGAATGACTTAAAGAAAATGAAATCCTTCCATGGTCTGACAAGAACACTGATCATGAATATGGTGACAGGTGTTACAGACGGCTTTGAAAAGAAACTGGAAGTAAACGGTGTAGGTTACAGGGCTTCTAAGTCCGGCAAGACTCTGACACTGAACCTGGGATATTCTCATCCGGTAGAGATGTCTGATCCTGAGGGCGTTGAGTCTGTCGTAGAGGGGCAGAATGTGATTATCGTTAAAGGTATTGATAAAGAAAAAGTAGGTCAATTTGCGGCTGAAATCAGAGATAAGAGACGTCCGGAGCCTTATAAGGGCAAAGGTATCAAGTATGCTGATGAGACAATTAGACGTAAAGTTGGTAAGACTGGTAAGAAATAATAGATAAGGAGAGTAGAAAATGGTTAGGAAAGAATCTAGACAAGAAGTTCGTGTAAAAAAACACAACAGGATGCGTAACCGTTTCAGTGGTACGCCTGAGAGACCGCGTCTGGCTGTGTTCAGAAGTAATAATCATATGTATGCTCAAATTATTGACGATACAGTTGGAAACACTTTAGTCTCAGCATCCACTCTGGAAAAGAGCGTTAAGTCCGAGATTGAGAAGACCAATAACGTTGATGCGGCAGCATATTTGGGAACTGTGATCGCTAAGAGAGCAATCGAGAAAGGTATCAAGACCGTTGTATTTGACAGAGGCGGCTTTATTTACCAGGGTAAGATTGCAGCATTAGCTGATGCGGCCAGAGAAGCTGGCCTGGAATTCTAGGAAGGGAGAAAGAAGATCACATGAGACGTACAATCATTGACGTAAGTCAGTTAGAACTCACTGAAAAAGTTGTGACAATCAAACGTGTTACCAAGGTTGTCAAGGGTGGTCGTAATATGCGCTTTACCGCACTTGTGGTAGTTGGCGACAGCAATGGCCATGTCGGTGCAGGCTTGGGCAAAGCAACTGAAATCCCTGAGGCGATCCGTAAAGGTAAAGAAGATGCGATCAAGAATTTAGTTAATGTTGCACTTGATGATAAAAACAGTATTACACATGATTTTGTCGGAAAATATGGTTCTGCATCCGTTCTCTTAAAGAGAGCTCCGGAAGGTACCGGTATTATCGCCGGTGGTCCTGCCCGTATTGTGTGTGAGCTTGCAGGCATCAAGAATATCCGTACGAAGTCTTTGGGTTCCAATAACAAGCAGAACGTCGTACTTGCTACGATAGCGGGTTTAAGCCAGTTAAAGACTCCTGAGGAAGTAGCTAAGAACCGTGGCAAATCCGTAGAAGAGGTCCGCGCTTAATACCATATCCTGGTATCGGATCAGAATGATTAGGAGGAAGAAAAATGGCAGCAAAGAAAGAGGCAGCTAAAACATTAAAGATTACTTTAGTCAGATCTACGATCGGCCAGGTGCCCAAGGCGCGTGCGACAATTGAGGCTATGGGACTTAGGAAGCTTAATCAGACAGTGGAACTGCCTGACAATGCAGCAACCAGAGGTCAGATTCAGAGAGTAAGACATATGGTTAAAGTAGAAGAAGCATAGAAGGAGGTGTCAGAGAATGGAATTATCTAATTTAAGACCGGCGGAAGGTTCCGTGCACAGCAATAATTTTAGAAGAGGCCGCGGTCATGGCTCAGGCAATGGCAAGACAGCCGGCAAGGGTCATAAAGGTCAGAAAGCTCGTTCCGGAGCACCCAGAACGGGTTTTGAAGGTGGTCAGATGCCATTGTACAGACGTCTCCCCAAGAGAGGTTTCACGAACAGAAACACGAAGGAGATCGTAGCACTCAACTTAAGCGTTCTGGAAGTATTTGACAATGGTACAACAGTTGATGTGGACGCATTGATTGCAAAGGGCATCGTTAAGAACCCTCGTGATGGTGTTAAGATTCTTGGAAATGGAGAACTTACCAAAAAACTCGATGTGAAGGTAAATGCCTTCAGCGCATCCGCGAAAGAGAAGATCGAGGCACTTGGTGGAACAGCAGAGGTGGTTTAATGTTTACAACCTTAAAAAACGCATTTAAGATCAAAGAGATCAGAAAGAAAATAATGTTTACTTTTCTGATGTTGGTTGTGATCCGTCTCGGATCACAGCTTCCCGTGCCGGGTGTAGACAGAACTTATTTTGCAAGATGGTTTTCTCAGCAGACCGGTGACGCATTTAATTTCTTTAATGCTTTTACAGGTGGATCGTTCCTCAATATGTCCATTCTGGCACTGAATATCACACCGTATATCACATCTTCCATTATCATGCAGCTAATGACGATAGCGATTCCGAAGCTGGAGGAGATGCAGAGAGACGGTGCTGACGGACGTAAGAAGATCGCTTCCATTACAAGATATGTAACAGTAGTCCTCGCCCTCGTGGAGGCAACTGCAATGGCAGTTGGCTTTGGACGCCAGGGGCTCCTTGAGGTCTATAATGTGATGAATATTATCACGGTTATCGCCGCTCTCACGGCAGGAAGTGCTTTCCTGATGTGGATTGGTGAGAGAATTACAGAGAATGGCGTTGGTAACGGTATTTCCATCGTGCTGACGATCAATATTCTTTCCCGTATGCCGCAGGATATCACACAGCTCTTTGAGCAGTTTGTGATCGGCAAGTCCATTGCCAAAGGTGTAGTGGCAGCAATCATCATTATTGCAATCATCGTATTGATGGTGGTGTTAGTCATTATCTTAAATGACGGTGTGCGTAAGATCCCTGTGCAGTATGCGAAAAAGGTGCAGGGCAGAAAGATGGTTGGCGGACAGACGACAAATATTCCTCTGAAGGTCAATACATCAGGTGTTATTCCGGTTATTTTTGCATCATCCCTGATGCAGCTGCCGGTGGTGGTGTGTTCTTTATTCAGCATCAGCAGCACAGGAGTGTGGGGTGAGATCTTAAAAGGAATGAATTCCAATTACTGGTGCAACCCGCATCAGATGGGCTACTCCATAGGTCTGGTAGTATATGTTGTTCTGGTGATCTTTTTCGCCTACTTCTATACTTCCATCACCTTTAATCCTCTGGAGATTGCGGAGAATATGAAAAAGCAGGGCGGTTTTATTCCGGGTATCAGACCTGGCAGACCTACCAGTGATTACCTGACCAAAGTGCTAAATTATATCGTATTCATTGGAGCAGTCGGACTTACCATCATCTGTGTGGTACCGTATTTCTTCAACGGTGTGTTCGGCGCAAGTGTATCGTTTAGCGGAACCAGTCTGATCATTATTGTCAGCGTAGTGCTTGAGACAATGAAACAGATTGAATCCCAGATGCTTGTCCGCAACTATAAAGGATTCTTAAATGATTAAATCGGGCAAGGTTCGATTGAGACAGGCGGTAATATAAGGTAGTAGGGACGGCAGGGTAGACTGGTACGTCCCTTACCTTGCGTTTTGACAGGATATTAGACTAGATGCTTGCGCGGACAGGAGAAGCGCAGAAATGAGGAAAAGATGAAAATCGTGATGTTAGGCGCACCCGGAGCCGGTAAGGGAACACAGGCACAGATGCTTGCGAAGAAATATGATATTCCCCATGTATCTACCGGTGACATTTTTAGAATGAATATTAAGAACGGTACAGAGCTTGGTATGGAAGCCAAGAAATATATGGATCAGGGCCTTTTGGTACCGGATGAACTGACAGTCCGGATCCTGCTTGACAGGGTGGCCAGGGAGGACTGCCGGAAAGGATATGTGCTGGACGGATTCCCGCGCAATATCCCGCAGGCTGATGTACTTGATGAGGCACTTTCCAAACTGGGTGACAAGATTGATTATGCCATCAATGTGGATGTGCCGGATGAGAATATTATCCGGAGAATGGGAGGCAGACGCGCCTGCCTTTCCTGTGGCGCCACATACCATATAGAGCATGTGCCTCCGAAAAAGGAAGGTATCTGTGATAAATGTGGTCAGGAACTGGTACTGCGCGACGATGATAAGCCGGAGACTGTAAAGAACCGCCTTCAGGTATACAAGGAGCAGACACAGCCCCTCATTGATTTCTATACCAAGCAGGGTGTACTGCATAATGTGGACGGTACAAAGGATATGAACGAAGTATTTGAGGCGATCGTGGCAATCCTGGGCTAAAGAAGGGTGTGGGAAAATGACGGTCACGATTAAGTCAGACAGAGAAATTGAATTAATGCGGCAGGCGGGCAGGCTTCTTGCTCAGGTGCACGAGGAACTGGCAAAGATTATCCGTCCGGGGATTTCCACATTGGATATTGATCAGGTATGTGAAGAAATCATCAGAAGCTATGGCTGTACACCTAACTTTCTGCATTATCAGGGTTATCCGGCATCTGTATGTGTGTCTGTAAATGAGGAAGTGGTACATGGAATCCCCAGAAAGGATCATATCCTGAAGGAGGGAGACATCGTCAGCCTGGATACGGGACTGATCTATCAGGGATATCATTCTGATGCTGCCAGGACACATGCGGTGGGGCAGATAAACGCGGAAGTGCAGAAGCTGATGGATGTGACAAAGCAGAGCTTTTTTGAAGGTATCCGGATGGCCAGGGCAGGGATGCACCTGCATGATATCTCCAACGCCATTGCAGCCTATGTGACACCCTATGGGTATGGAATTGTGAGAGATCTGGTGGGACACGGCATAGGAACGCATCTGCATGAGCCCCCGCACATTCCCAATTATGCGGTGAGAAGAAAAGGCATACGTTTACGTCCCGGCATGACGCTGGCCATTGAGCCCATGATCAATATGGGAACAGGCGATGTGGAGTGGATGGATGACGGATGGACGGTTGTCTCGGCAGATCATTCCCTCTCGGCGCATTATGAGAATACCGTGCTGATCACCGAAGGCGAACCGGAGATATTGACATTGATGTGACTTAATATATAGAAGAAACAGTCATGGAGGAAGAGTATGGTAGGAATACTTGCCATGTCGAAGGCTGGGCATGATAAGGGAACCCTATACGTCATAATACGGGAGGAAGGCGAATATGTATATCTAGCCGACGGCCGTATCAGAACTGCGGACAGACCCAAGAAAAAGAACAAGAAGCATGTGCAGATGATAAAGCAAAAAAAAATAGCAGAACCGGAGAGCGGTTTTGATGACCTTAAGATCAGGAAAATAATCAAAGAATATCAGGAGGAAGGAAATGTCAAAGGCTGATGTAATCGAAATCGAAGGAACTGTAATTGAGAAGCTGCCCAACACCATGTTTCAGGTGGAATTGGAGAATGGCCATGTAGTGTTAGCGCATATCAGCGGTAAACTGCGCCAGAATTTCATCCGTATCCTGCCCGGTGATAAGGTGACTTTGGAATTATCTCCTTACGATCTGTCCAAAGGCAGAATCATCTGGAGGGATAAGTGATCGAACAAAGTTCGATCTCGAGAATTGCAAGCAATTCTCGGCAGTAATTATAGTAGTTCTCGGTTTGGAAAAGTTTGGTTTACCTCTTGCAAAAGGCAGGGGTTGATGTTATAATGTAAAGCGGTCTTTTTTGAAAGGAGGGTTTGAGATGAAAGTCAGATCATCAGTAAAACCGATTTGCGAAAAGTGCAAGATCATTAAAAGAAAAGGAAAGATCAGAGTAATTTGTGAAAATCCGAAACATAAACAGGTACAAGGTTAATCCCCGTAGTTTTCAGTAAGAAAGGGGTTCTTGTCCTGATATATTATGAGCGGCTGCGATTCCGTTCTTTTTCCATTGAGGAAAATGACGGATATAATATAGATGGATGGGCCTAAGGGAGATTACTTTTTGATACCAACATCATGTTTGGAAAGATCGGATACCTGATCCGGTTGGGTAGAACCTACCCCAATCAATTAGTATCACGTATGGAAACATACGAAACGCATGGAAAATGCAAAGGAAATGGAGGAAACGTAAATGGCTCGTATTGCAGGTGTTGACTTACCGAGAGAAAAGCGTGTGGAGATCGGCTTAACCTATATTTATGGGATTGGCAGAACAAGCGCGAACAAGATTCTGGAGGCAGCGAATGTGAATCCGGATACCCGTGTCAGAGAGTTGACTGATGATGAGGTAAAGAGACTCGCTGAAGTGATCGAAAAAGATTACATGGTAGAGGGTGATCTGAGAAGAGAGGTTGCGCTCAATATCAAACGTCTTCAGGAGATTGGATGCTACAGAGGAATCCGTCACAGAAAAGGTCTTCCGGTTCGTGGTCAGAAGACTAAGACCAATGCAAGAACAAGAAAAGGCCCGAAGAGAACTGTGGCGAATAAGAAGAAATAGTCTAACCCTGTAAGGCAGGATTTTAGACGGTTACCGAGAAACAGTATAGAATATGAGAAAGTAGGTTAGTTTAGTATGGCTAAAAAAGTTGCAAAAAAAGTAACAAAAAAGCGTGTAAAGAAAAACGTTGAACATGGACAGGCACATATCCAGTCTTCTTTTAACAATACCATCGTTACACTGACAGATAACGAAGGTAATGCGTTAAGCTGGGCAAGTGCTGGTGGTCTTGGCTTTAGAGGTTCAAGGAAATCTACTCCATATGCGGCACAGATGGCTGCTGAGACAGCGACAAAGGCTGCTCTGATTCATGGTTTAAAGACTGTGGATGTTATGGTGAAAGGACCCGGTTCGGGCCGTGAGGCGGCTATCCGCGCTTTGCAGGCTTGTGGTCTTGAAGTGACCAGTATCCGTGACGTAACACCGGTACCGCACAATGGATGTCGTCCGCCTAAGAGACGTCGTGTCTAATTGTGATGTTCATTTTGCTTTGCAAAATTAACATCCAGAGAATCGTACAAAGCACGATTCTCCGCGTTTAGTGGAATGATTCATAATTAACGTTTGGAAGAAGGTACGGTATTTATCGGCGGCTTTTGCCGATTCATATACGGTACTGTAAACAAAAATCAGAAAGGAGCCAGAACAATGGCAGTAAACAGAGTACCAGTATTAAAAAGATGCAGATCCCTTGATCTTGATCCTACGTTTTTAGGATATGATAAGAAGTCCAACAGGACATCACCCAGAGCAGGCAAGAAGATCAGTGAGTACGGCTTGCAGCTGAGAGAGAAACAGAAGGCAAAATTCATCTATGGTGTACTTGAGAAGCCTTTTAGAAATTATTATGAAAGAGCTGACAGAATGAAGGGCATGACCGGTGAAAACCTTATGGTTATGCTGGAGAGCAGACTGGACAGCGTTGTCTTCAGAATGGGCTTTGCGAGAACCAGAAGGGAAGCAAGACAGGTTGTAGGACATAAGCATTTCTTAGTAAATGGCAAGCCTGTACAGATTCCTTCTTACCTGGTGAAGGCAGGCGATGTGATTGAAGTGAGAGAGAAGGCTAAATCCTTACAGAGATACAAAGATATCCTCGAGGTGACGGGTGGCAGACTCGTTCCGGAGTGGCTTGAGGTAGACCAGGAGGCAATGAAAGCGACAGTGAAATACCTCCCTACAAGAGAAATGATTGATGTTCCGGTAAACGAAATGCTTATCGTCGAGTTGTATTCTAAATAATAGATTATGACGGTGGTATAACAACATGCTCGTAAAGGAGGGTATTTGAGTGTTTGATTTTGAGAGACCCAATATTGAAGTGGTAGAGATCTCGGAAGATAAGAAATACGGCAGATTTGTTGTGGAACCTTTAGAGAGAGGCTACGGCATTACTCTGGGTAATTCCTTAAGAAGAATCATGCTGTCTTCCCTGCCGGGTGTAGCAGTCAGCCAGGTCAAGATCGAAGGCGTCTTACATGAGTTCAGTTCCATCCCCGGCGTCAAGGAAGATGTGACTGAGATTATTATGAACATCAAGAGTCTTGCGATCAAGAATAACAGTGATACCAATGAACCTAAGACCGCATACATCGAGTATGAAGGCGAGGGTATTGTACGTGCATCTGATATCCAGGTAGACCAGGATATTGAGATTTTGAATCCGGATTTAGAGATTGCCACTTTGAGCGGTAAAGATACGAAGCTGTACATGGAATTGACGATCACCAAAGGCAGAGGTTATGTGAGTTCCGATAAGAATAAGACAGATGATCTGCCAATCGGCGTCATTGCGATAGACTCTATCTATACACCTGTGGAGAGAGTCAATGTCACTGTGGAGAATACCCGTGTCGGTCAGATTACAGACTATGACAAGCTGACTCTGGATGTACACACCAATGGAACCCTGGTTCCGGATGAGGCAGTCAGTCTGGCAGCTAAGGTGCTGAGCGAACACTTAAGCCTCTTTATTGATCTGTCCGAAAATGCCAAGACTGCTGAGGTCATGGTGGAGAAGGAAGATGATGAGAAAGAGAAAGTGCTTGAGATGAGCATTGACGAGTTAGAGTTGTCCGTTCGTTCTTATAACTGCTTAAAGAGAGCAGGCATCAACACAGTGGAAGAATTGACGAACAAGACTTCCGAAGATATGATGAAGGTTAGAAACCTTGGTCGTAAGTCCCTGGAGGAAGTGCTTGCGAAATTAAAAGAATTAGGCTTACAGCTGAATCCTGCGGACGAGGCGTAAGAGAGAAGCCGGGCAGGGTAAGCCCAAAGAGTACTTGCACGGCAGGCTCATAAATGGAACAGTTTAATTACATTCGGTAAGTAAGTCCAAAGTGCGTGGCCGGATGTACCATGACGGGTATAACCCGATGAGAAAGGAGCCGGATATGGCAAAATACAGAAAACTCGGCAGAACATCTGACCAGAGAAAAGCATTACTTAGAGGCCAGGTAACAGCACTGCTTTATAATGGAAAGATTGTTACCACAGAAGCGAGAGCGAAGGAAGTACGTAAGATGGCAGAGCGCCTGATTACGCTGGCGGTTAAGGAGAAAGATAACTTTGAGACCGTTAAGGTTACTGCCAAGGTAGCCCGCAAGGATAAGGACGGCAAGAGAGTAAAGCAGATCATTGACAAGGATACAAAGGCTGTACTTTCCGAGACACACCGCGATAAGGACGGCAAGATTCTTCGTATGGAAAACGGTGTTACCGTGACAGTGTACGATGAAGTGGAGAAGGAGATCAAGAAAGACCTTCCTTCCAGATTACATGCCAGAAGACAGATGTTAAAGGTATTATATCCAGTCAAGGAAGTACCGGAGAAGGGTGCAGGCAGAAAGAAGAACACCAAGGAAGTGAATCTGGTAGAGAAGCTCTTTGATGAGTATGGTCCCAAATATGCGAACCGTAACGGCGGTTACACCAGAATCATCAAGATTGGTCCCCGTAAGGGTGACGCGGCCATGGAAGTAGTATTGGAGTTAGTGTAAGGCCGGTTATGATGAAAGTGATATGAGTAAAGGAGAGACTTAAGCAAGTTGCTTGAGTCTCTTTTTGCATAAAAGACAGAAAATAAAAACATAATAAAAGATACAACATTTTATATTAAAATGTTGTATCTTACTTCTTTACATATAATATATCGGTTCGTCATAGAAATACTTAACCCCATTTTCAAATTTTTTAATTTACAAATCAATTTTCATATAAACCTTATCTTTTTCATCCTGTTCTATACCAAGATATCGCTTGGTTATTCCATAAGAAGAATGATTATACAGTTCCATCAGCATGGCAGGCGGTGTGCCCTGCTTCCAGGCATGATAGCCAAAAGTCTTTCGCAGGGAGTGGCAGCTGATATGTTCATCAAGACCACATGCACAGGCGGCTGTCTTAATAATACGATAGGCCTGATAACGGGAGAGGGGAAGTGTCTTGTTGCGCATACTTGGGAACAGATAGTTGTCCTGGGCAGTTCGGTCAGACGAGTTTCGATATTCAAGAAGAACTCTTTGTGCGGATTTATTGATTGGTACAGTACGTTTCTTGCCTGTTTTATGTTCTTTGAGGCAAATGTGGGAACGAAGACAATTCATGTCATTGTCCCATACATCCCTCCATTGCATACGCAATAGATCGCTGATGCGAAAAGCTGTATTTAATCCAATTACAATCATAGCATAATTACGGGAGTTTGGATGAACATTAACGTAATAGTTTTTGAATTTTTCCAAAGTATTCTTGTTTTTAATTGGGTGTGTTCCACTCATGATTTTATCCTCCTTATTTTGGAAATTCGGGACCGGTTATCCGACAGTTTCCATCATACAACATTTTAATATAAAAAGTTGCATCAGGATATGCAGGGCAGCAGAACGGTTAAAACGTCATAACAAAGAAAAATACCGTAAAACAAGGAGGTTTCGATATGTTAAGACTGACAATGAGTACAGAAGAGTATTTACAGATTGGTGAAGAAGTCAAAATTGTTTTTTTAGGAGGAAGTAAGAATCATTTACGTATTATGGTGGATGCACCAAAGGAGTACAACGTAGTCAGGAGTAAAGTTATTGAAAATAATGCTAAAAGTGAAGAGGAACGGGCACAGCTTCCACACTACTATGCGGTGCCTGATTTACCGGAGAAATATCGTAGGAAAAGGATTATGGTAAATGACTCTTTAAAGAAGGGTACAATCGGATAATAACCCGGGACAATCCTAGGGGTCCTGGGGTTATTTATAGAAACCAAAAACAAACAAACGGTGGTAAACGGAATTACCACCGGCAATCACAAGGAGGTAACATTATGATCGTAAAACACAATATCACAGCAATGAATTCTGACAGGATGCTGGGACTTACCACAAGTTCTCAGGCGAAGTCAACCGAGAAATTATCGTCCGGATACAAAATCAATCGTGCGGCTGACGATGCGGCAGGGTTGGCAATTTCTGAGAAAATGAGAAGACAGATTAAAGGACTTACGCAGGCCTCTGCTAATGCACAGGATGGCATTAGTGCTGTACAGACCGCAGAAGGCGCTTTGACAGAAGTGCAGGCTATGCTTCAAAGAATGAATGAGCTGGCAGTAAAAGCATCCAATGGGACGCAGTCCGAGTCCGATCGTCAGGCAATCCAGAACGAGATTGATCAGTTGACAACAGAAATTGACCGCGTATCTGAGACCACGAAGTTCAACGAGACTTATCTGTTAAAAGGAGATAAGAGCTTAGAGAACGGTCATACCTACAGCTATAAGAATTTTGCTGCTGCGCAGACTGGGGCAGCGACCATGAGCGTAGATAGTGCTACTGATTTGACGGCTGCTTTTACGGCGGGGACAGTGGATTCGCAGAAACTTCAGGATGAGCAGAATGAATTGTTGATGGCCTTAAGAGACCAGGGGGTGAAAATTACATCAACTACCACAGATAAGGCAGCTGATGGCGTTGCCTATGGCCTTGAACTGAATGGCGGAGCTGCAGAGAAGTTCACAGTTGCTTTGAAGACAGGTACAAAAGATACATTTGAGGTGAAAGATGCAGATGGAACGGTAATTGGAACCCTTAAAGCTTCCGGAAGCAAATTAACAGCGGGAACCGCAGGTTCTTCAAAGGCAACAGTCATTGCTACGAGTATAACAGCGGCAGAGGCTACAGAAGCACAGGCAAAATACTATGACAAGGACGGCAATGCTGTTCCGGCAAATGCGCTGGATAATTATTTCATTGCAACCACACCAGCAGGCGGTACAACGACTGTTGCAACCAGGGCAGATGCGCCACAGCTTTATGATGCAGTGGGTAATAAGGCTACGGCTAATGCAGCTAATATTGGGGCATTAAACGACTTGACACACGACTTGTCTGTAACACTGCATGTAGGTGCAGACGCTACTTCCAATAATCAGATTACCATGAATATCAAGGCCATGAGCGCTAAAGGACTTGGGGTAAACGGTCTGAAGGTGAACGGAACAGATGACAGCAACGCTCTGGGCGCCATTGATACCATCAAAGCGGCAATCCAGAAAGTTTCCGATCAGAGAGCAGAATTGGGTGCTATCCAGAACAGGCTTGAGCATACTATTAATAATCTGGACAATGTAGTGGAGAATACCACAAGTGCAGAGGCACAGATTCGTGATACTGATATTGCAAAGGAAATGGTACAGTATGCGAACAACAATATCTTACAGCAGGCTGGTACATCCATGCTGTCCCAGGCAAATCAGTCCAACCAGCTGGCATTGTCCTTACTTGGCTGATACGGCCTGAAGGAATAGAGTTCTATGTGCTATATGTAATGTTGTCTGGAAACAGCCGCATCCGTATATGGGTGCGGCTGTTTCGCTGTGTCTGCTTCGATTTTATGCTTTTATATAATATGTTATTGCAATAAGAGAAAATCTATGCTTGTATCCAACAAATTATAAACAGGCGGAGATTTTTTATCTTAGCAGGAACAAAGAGGGAAGGGATTATGGAGGCAGTCAGGGAAATGAAAATATTCAATTTGAGAAAAAGGATACGATATGAATATGAGATGAGGCTGAAAGCGAAGCGTGACCGTTGGGCGGAGGATGACTATATCAGGAAAGAATGTAATCGTAAAGAAAGCTGAAATTTTATTCTGTAAATGTATCACTGCCTGGCAGGTTACATCATACTTTATAGCATATCAAATTGTTTCAATATCTCATTTTACTTGAAACGAGTATGGCAATAAAGGAGAAGGAAATATGGCAGTTGGTTATCTGATGATGCAGGCCAGAACGGCACATGATGCGGTACCCTTGCGTGGTGTACAGATCAGTGTTTTGGATGATGAACAGAACCGGATTTATGAATTGACGACGGACGAGAACGGAGATACAAGAAGTGTTTCGCTGGAGACTGTGGACAAGAGTTATTCCCAGAATGAGAATTTTGCCGGAACGCCCTATGTGACATATAATGTGTTGGCACGGGCACAGGGGTTTAATACGCTGTTTGTGGCGGATATTCCTATCTTTGATGGGGAACTGGCGGTTCTTCCGTTGTCTCTGGTTCCCATGCAGGAGGACCAGAGAAGCAGTGAACAGACGCGGATTACAGTGGGGGCTCCGGCAGTGACAATGACGGGAGAACGTGAGCAGGAAGGGCCGGGAAGAGAGGCAGGAGATCAATATGTGCTGCGTCAGGTAGTCATTCCCAATCCGATTACAGTGCATATGGGAACACCCGATTCCACAGCTTCCAATATACAGGTTTCTTTTCCCGATTATGTGAAGAATGTTGCCAGCAGTGAGATCTATCCCACGTGGCCGGAGGCTGCTCTTCGGGCAAATATCTATGCGATTATTACTTTTGCGTTAAACAGAGTATACACGGAGTGGTATCGGGCAAAGGGCTATTCTTTTGATATCACAAACAGCACTGCCTATGACCAGTATTTTGTGTATGGAAGGCCTGTCTATGAATCTATCAGCCGTATCGTTGATCAGATTTTTAATGAATATGTCCGCAGGCAGGGTCAGAACGCTCCTTATTTTACATCATTCTGCAATGGTACAACCGCAAATTGTGCAGGCTTATCGCAGTGGGGTACGGTTACACTGGCAAACCAGGGATATACACCAATCAGAATTTTACGGTATTACTATCCGGATGATATAGAGATCGCAGAGACAAACGCAGTCAGCAATGTGGTAACTTCTTATCCGGGGACACCGCTTCGGGTAGGGAGCACAGGGCTGGATGTACAGACAATACAGACCTATTTGAACAGAATCAGGAGAAATTATCCGGCGATTCCGGCAATTACCGATGAGACAGGAGTATTTGGAGACAGTACGAGGGCGGCGGTAACGAAGTTTCAGAGCATTTTCAATCTGGCAACGGACGGCATCGTGGGAAAGGCCACATGGTATAAGATTTCCAATTTATATACTGCGGTGACCAGGCTTGCAGAATTAAACAGCGAAGGCAATTCACTCGGTATCGGAACGGTGCCGCCTTCTACGGTACTCAGACAGGGTTCCCGGGGGCAGGATGTCCTTACACTGCAATATCTGTTGGATGTGATAGCGGAGTACTATTCGGGGATTCCCAGTCCGGGACAGGATGGTATTTTCGGAAATAATACCAGGGAAGCGGTTATTGCTTATCAGCGGCAGATGGGGCTGGCAGCAGATGGTATTGTAGGGCAGGACACATGGAATTCTTTGTATAGAACCTATCAGGGAATCAGCCAGAATGTACCGCCTTCCAATCCTGCGCCGAATCCTGTGCCTGATCCGGAAAATGTGATCACATATGCGGTACGCCCAGGGGATACCTTGTGGCAGCTTGCAAAACGTTATGGGACTACGGTGGACGCCATTAAGCAGGCAAGCGGAATTACCAGTGATGATCTGAGTATTGGGCAGATTCTGCGAATACCAGTATCACAGAATGAGCAGTATTTCTTATATACGGTACGCCCGGGAGATACGCTGTGGCTTCTTGCCAATCGGTTTGGGACTACGGTAGATGCCATCAGGAATCTAAATGGATTGTCCAGTGATGCACTGCGCGTAGGGCAGGTGCTCAGGATTCCGGAGTGATGGTAAGACAGTAGAAAAGATAGAGAATACAAAACCCCGAAGATGCCGGATGGGTGTCTTTGGGGTTTCGTATATGCGTTTCGTTTCAGTTTAATACTTTTTGAAAGTGTTGGTAATCTTTGCTGGAGTTCCAGTTGCCGCCCCAGGTGAAACCATGTTCAATAAAGAGGCGGTAACACAGGTCATTCTCATCAATTTTATAGGCAAAATCCTGGCTCCTGTCCGCATAGATTTCGCTGCCGGCGGGAGAGATATAGGTATTGCCCGTACCTCCTTTGTTGTAGACTACATAGGGATTATAGAAGGGATTGATATCAATGGCGAGGCCATAGGCGTGTTTGGACAGGCTGGTAGTGCCGTCAACCACCCGGTAGTTAAAACAGGATGTGTTATTGTCTGCCATGGAAGCCGTGTCATCGCCATTATATTCGTCTATCAGCCGAATCCGCTCAATCTGATAGTCATTCTGGTACAGTTCATAAAAGATTTCCACCATATCCTGTGCCACTGCTTTATTGCAGATCAGTTCTCCTGTCTGTTCTTCTCCGTTAAAATCGTGATACAGAAGACCCACATACAGAAGATCTTCGTAAGGAACCGTACAGCCGCTTTCGGGATAAGAAATACCGGTGATTCGTTGTTTGACTGTATCGGTCAGCGGCTCATAGTAGAATCCAGGCTGATAAGTAATGCGTTCCGGATGACTGGTCATTTCTTCAGACTCCGTTACTGTGTTCTTATCTGTAGTATATGCGGAATCATCTGCCGGGATGACGGCGCTTTCCGGAGCAGATGAATCTGGCAGGGGAGATGCAGTTTCGGGAACGGTTGTATCTGACAGAGGGGCAGCAGCTTCCGGGGCGGTTTCGTGTTTCACGGTAACAGTTTCCTGTGTGGCAGATCCGTAAGCCAGTTCCGGATTTTTCTGTGCATACTCTGTCAGGGTTTCTGAGTCGGTCAGATATTGGGCCAGAAAAGCACATATCATGATAAAGAGTAGTAGAAAAATTAAGGGTCCGGCTAATTGTTTTAAAATGACATTTTTGTCAGATTTTGAATACTTTCTGTTATTTTCGGTGTTTTTCCTAGAAATATTTTGTGACATATATGTCATGGCTCCTTTTGGTTTCTGTTTTTCTCGTTCGCGGGCTTCGCCGTATACAGACGTAACGTATACTCGCAAACCCGCGCAGTGCATACTCGAAAAACCCTTGGTTTTTCTCGTTCGCGGGCTTCGCCCTATACATCCGCAATCTGAAAAAATTGTCAGCAGGCTGCCATTTTTTCATCTTACGTCTGTGCACTGCTCATTGCTTTCGCGTACATTATACCACACATTCTTTTGTTCTCCTAGTATACCAAACCTTGTATTTTCTACCATAATCTTGTACAATAGGCGTTGGTATGGTATTTGGTGAAGCACAAAGATACCAGAAGGAAAGCAGATTATAATTAAAGAAGCAGATATTAATCATAAAATAATGAAATCAAGGTAGTGTAAAATGGGAATCATAAAGACAGACAAATTGGTATTTGAATATATAAGACGGGATGAGGAAGGTAATGTGGAAGGCATTACCCGTGCGGTGGATGAGGTGGACCTGGACGTAAAGCAGGGTGATTTTATAGCCATTCTGGGTCACAATGGTTCCGGGAAGTCTACGCTTGCCAAGCACATTAATGCGATTTTCTATCCCACAGAGGGTACTGTATGGGTGGATGGAATGGACACCCAGGATGAGAGTAAGCTTTGGGATATCCGCCAGGAAGCCGGGATGGTCTTTCAGAATCCGGACAACCAGATCATTGGTCAGGTAGTGGAGGAGGATGTAGGGTTTGGGCCTGAGAATATGGGTGTGCCCACGAAGGAAATCTGGGAGCGGGTGGAAGAAAGCCTGAAGGCTGTGGGAATGTATGAGTACCGGAAACATTCTCCGAATAAGCTTTCCGGCGGACAGAAGCAGCGTGTCTCCATTGCAGGCGTTATCGCCATGCATCCGAAGTGTATTATTCTGGATGAACCCACAGCGATGCTGGATCCCAACGGACGCAAAGAGGTGGTGCGCGCGGTGCGGGCACTCAATGATGTGGAAGGGATCACGGTGGTACTGATCACACATTATATGGAAGAAATTATCCACGCCGATATGGTTTTTGTCATGGATAAGGGGCATATCGCAATGGAGGGAACGCCCCGGGAGATTTTTTCCAGAGTGGATGAACTGAAGGAACTGCGTCTGGATGTACCGCAGGTGACGCTTCTGGCCCATGAGCTGAAGGAAAGCGGCATGAATCTGCCGGATGGGATATTGACCATAGAGGAACTGACAGAAGCACTTATGGCAAACTATAAGGGAACAAAATAAATTGGCAGAGGTAATGTGACAATGTCCTTGATTTTAGATCATGTAAATTATATATATGGCGGGGATACGGCGCTTGCGGTACATGCCCTGAATGATGTGAATCTGGTGATACCGGACGGGCAGTTTATTGGTCTGATCGGCCATACAGGTTCCGGAAAGTCTACGCTAGTACAGCACTTGAATGGGCTTATCAAGCCTACCAGCGGCAGTATCTATTATAATGGCGAGGATATTCATGACCAGGATTATGATAAAAAGAAGCTGCGCAGCAAGGTAGGACTGGTATTCCAGTATCCGGAGCACCAGCTTTTTGAGATAGATGTCTTTAAAGATGTCTGTTTTGGGCCGAAAAATCTTGGCCTGTCCAAACAGGAGACGGAACTGCGTGCCTACGCAGCCTTAAAACAGGTGGGCCTTGAGGATGAGTATTTTTACCAGTCGCCCTTTGATCTTTCGGGCGGGCAGAAACGCAGAGTGGCAATTGCAGGTGTGCTGGCCATGAAACCGGAGATCCTGATTCTGGATGAGCCTACCGCTGGCTTGGATCCCAAAGGACGGGATGAAATTTTAGACCAGATTGCCAGGTTGAAAGAGGAGACAGGTATCACGGTAATCCTGGTTTCTCACAGCATGGAAGATGTGGCGAAGTATGTGGAGCGGATTATTGTTATGAATCAGGGCAGTGTGCTTTATGACGATGTGCCAAGGGAGGTTTTTAAGCATTATAAAGAGTTGGAGCAGGTGGGGCTTGCAGCGCCTCAGGTGACTTATATAATGCAGGCGCTTGCGTCCAGGGGGCTGCCGGTGCGTACCGATGTCACCACCATTGAGGAGGCAAAGCAGGAAATCAGGAGTAAATTTCTTTGACATTTGCTGCGCGGGGACTGCTGAGGCGGCCGCGGATTTATATTATAGTTTTAGGAGACACGTATGATACGAGATATTACATTGGGCCAGTATTATCAGGCGGATTCCGTCATTCATAAACTGGATCCGCGGGTAAAACTGACAGCCACACTGGGCTTTATCATTTCCCTGTTTGTGGTGAACAGCTGGATTGGATATGTGGTGGCGGCAGTATTTCTGGCAGTGGTGATCAAACTGTCCAAAGTACCCTTCGGCTATATGGTAAAAGGAATGAAAGCCATCGTCTTTATTCTGATGATCACGGTGGTCTTTAATCTGTTCCTGACGCCGGGAGAACCGCTGGTGACGCTGTGGAAGCTTACCATTACCAAAGAGGGGGCAAAGCTTGCGGGCATGATGGCGGTGCGGCTGTCTTTTCTGATTGTAGGTTCTTCGGTGATGACATTGACCACCACACCAAACAGTCTGACTGACGGGTTGGAAAAACTGATGCGCCCCCTTAAGATCTTTAAAGTGCCGGTGCATGAAGTGGCGATGATGATGTCCATTGCCCTGCGGTTTATTCCTATTTTGCTGGAAGAGACAGATAAGATCATGAAGGCACAGATTGCCAGAGGAGCTGACTTTGAGAGCGGGAATCTGATCAAAAAGGCGAAAGCCATGGTGCCGCTTTTGGTGCCGCTTTTTATCTCGGCCTTCCGCCGGGCCAATGATCTGGCCATGGCCATGGAGGCAAGGTGTTACCGCGGCGGGGAGAACAGAAGCAAGATGAAGCCCCTGCAATATAAAGGCAGGGACAGAATTGCTTATGGAGTATTGCTGGTCTATTTTGTGGGCTGTGTATTGATAAGGATTTATTTATGATACTGGAAGTATGAAAAGGCGGACAGCAGATAATTATGAAAAGAGTCATGCTGACGGTGGCCTATGACGGCACCAACTACAGTGGATGGCAGCTACAGCCAAAGGGTGAGACTATAGAGGGCGTCCTGAACCGGTGCCTTGGGGAACTGACCGGGGAAGAGATTGCAGTGATTGGGGCAAGCCGCACGGATGCGGGTGTTCACGCCATGGGCAATATTGCCGTGTTTGACACTGCAAGCCGGATTCCGGGGGATAAGTTCTCCTATGCGCTGAATCAGAGATTGCCTGAGGATATCCGGATCTGCGGATCGAAAGAGGTGTCTTTGGATTTTCATCCAAGACATTGTAAGAGTTGCAAAACTTATGAGTATCGGATTTACTGTGCTCCTTTTCCGATGCCGGTAAAGAGGCTGTATGCCCATTATACCTATGTTCCGTTAAATATTGACTTAATGAGTCAAGCGTCGGCCTGTCTGGTGGGAGAGCATGATTTTAAGAGTTTTTGCAGTGTACAGACGCAGGCCCTCACGACAGTGCGGCGGGTGGATTCGGTGGAGGTGTTCCAGGAAGGAAACGAGATTGTAATCCGTGTGGCGGGCAGAGGTTTCCTCTATAATATGGTAAGGATTATGGCGGGTACTCTGATGGAAGTAGGCAGAGGACATATGGCGCCCGGGAAAGTGGCAGAAATTCTGGCAGCGAAGGACAGACAGGCAGCAGGGCCGACGGCACCGGCCTGTGGGTTGACGTTGGTGGGATATGAGTTTATGACGGAGGAATCGGATGACGAAAACAGCAGATAAGGTGCGCAATTACGTGAAAGAGAATAGAGGGCTATGTATCTTTACAGCAGTCACCGCTTTTCTGATGTTTCTCAGTATCGTGTGGGTGTACCATGTGAAAGTGTTAAATGCGCCGAAGGTCTATTCTGACGGGTTTGGATATTTTCTGTATCTGCCGGCTGTGATTCATGGCGATTTTTCTTTTGCCTTTATAGAAGGGTGGGAGCATCCTTTTGAGCTGAAGGAAGTGGTCGGCGGAATGATTGACAAGTATCCGGTGGGGGTGGCTATTTTAGAGAGCCCGTTTTTCTTTCTGGCGCATGTGGTCTGCCTGATCAAGGATGCCCTGACGGGCAGTATGACAGCCACAGGCTATACGAATCTGTATCAGTATATGATCCTGTTTGGTGGTGTTTTTTACTGGATTGTGGGAACCGTACTGTTATATAAAGTGTTGGAAAAATATCTGGGCTTTTCTGGGAAGGTATCGCTGCTTACCTGTATTGTGATCACTTATGGGACGAATCTGTTTCATTATGCCTCCTATGACGCCGGCTTTTCCCATGTGTATTCCTATTTCCTGTTTAACCTGTTTCTCTATTACCTGTGCTGGTATGAGAGCCGTGAGACGGAAGGGATAAACAAGCTGTGGCACACCTGTGTTTTCGGACTGCTTGCGGGGCTTATCTTTTTATGCCGTAACACCAATGTGGTCTTTGTCATCACTTATATTTTGTATGGAGTCAGGGACTGGGAGACATTGAAGAAGCGTTTCCTGACAATTCTCAAGCCGAGGCGGGCAGTGCCGATTGTATTGACCGGAATAGTCACTCTGCTTCCGCAGTTATTATACTGGCATGCAGCGACAGGGCATTGGCTGGTATATTCCTATGGGGCGGATGAACCGTTCTATTGGCTGGCGCCTCAGATCGGTAACTTTCTTTTCAGTGTACGCAAGGGATTGTTTTTCTGGAGCCCGGTATTGCTGCTTGCCATTGTGGGCATTTTTATGGCATATAAGAGACGGAAACAGCTGTATACAGGTCTGGTGGTCTTTCTGCTGCTGATCGTCTATATTTCCAGTGCCTGGTGGTGCTGGTATTATGCGGGCGCTTTCGGACAAAGAGTTGCAGTTGATTTTATGTGTCTGTTTGCTGTCTTTATTGCCTGTGTGTTTGACAGACTGGAACAGATGGGCCAGAATGGGAGCGGGGTCAGAAGAAAGCTTTTATCAGGTCTTGTGTATGGATACTGTGGTGTATGTATTGTATGGAATCTATGGTGTATGACGGCATACTGGTACAGAGTGCTGCCGACCGATGAGGCTGACTGGGATACCATTCGTGCCATTGTGGGAATGATACGATAGGGTGGTCTTAATTGCAACGCCGGTCTGCGGTAAGGGCTGCTTCCTATAGAATGTGGTTGATATTTGCAAACCTACCTATTATAATAATGAAGGAGAATCACATGGAAAATCAAAAGACGATAGATCTGTTTGTGCCGGGAAGACTTTGTCTGTTCGGAGAGCATAGCGACTGGGCAGGTATGCAGAGAATCATCAATGCCAATCTTGTTCCCGGCTATGCGATTGTGTCCGGATTACAGGAGGGGATTTACGCTACAGCGCAGAAAGCGGACAGGTTTATTGTGGAATCCTCTCTGCCCTTATATCATGGAACCAGGCTGGAATGTGATATGGATACACAGAAGCTGCTGTTGCTTGCACAGGAGGGTGGCTTCTTTTCCTATGTGGCTGGTGTGGCTTCTTATATTAATGATAATTACCGGGTAGGCGGAGTGAAGATTACCATTACCAGAATGGACTTGCCGATTAAGAGCGGATTGTCCTCTTCCGCAGCCATATGCGTGCTGGTGGCAAGAGCCTTTAACCAGCTCTACCGTTTAAGAATGAATACCAACGGAGAGATGCAGGCGGCGTTTCGCGGAGAACAAAGAACCCCCTCACGCTGCGGCAGACTGGATCAGGCGTGCGCATACGGGGTAAGACCGGTTCTCATGGAGTTTGACGGATTTGAAATTTACAGCCGACCTCTGCATATCGGCGCTACCTATTATTGGGTGGTTGCCGATCTGAAAGGGCAGAAGGATACGGTAAAGATCCTGGCTGATCTGAATAAATGTTACCCTTTTGCAGAGACGGCGCTGGAAGAGACCGTGCAGGAGGCTCTGGGCAACGATAACAAAGGAATTATCAACCAGGCTGTGAAATATATGGAACAGGGAGACGCGGAGAGCCTCGGGAAACTGATGACACAGGCACAGCAGAATTTCGACCGGAAAGTTGCACCTGCCTGTCAGGAGGAGCTGCGGGCGCCGATTCTTCATTCAGTGCTTGAGGACGAGAACATAAAACCCTGGATTTACGGGGCAAAGGGTGTGGGTTCCCAGGGAGATGGTACGGTACAGTTTCTGTGCAGGGACCTGACATCCAGAAATGAACTGATGCGGTATCTGGAAGAAGAGCGGGGGATGCCGTCCTTTTCCCTGACCTTGAAGCCGGGACAGACGGTGAGAAGGGCGATTATTCCGATTGCCGGGTTCGGCACAAGACTCTTTCCCGCCACCAAGGGGATCAAGAAAGATATGCTTCCCATTCTGGACAAAGACGGTGTCTTAAAACCGGCGCTGTTGATTTTATTAGAGCAGCTTGAGGAGGCGGGGATTGAGGAAATCTGTCTGGTGATCGGTGAAGATGAGAGAGAAGAGTACGACAATTTCTTCGCAAAACTGCCGGTGGAACATATGGAGAAACTATCCAAGGAACGGCGGGCTTATGAGAAGAAGATCGTGGATCTTGGCAATAAGATTACCTTTGTTTATCAGAGAAAACGTCTTGGATTCGGACATGCAGTTTACCAGTGCCGGGATTTTACGCAGAATGAGCCGGTATTGTTGTTGTTGGGAGATATGCTGTATGAATCCTATGAAGATAAGAACTGTATCAGACAGGTCATAGAAGCCTTTGAGAAACATGGCAGATCCCTGGTCAGCATACAGGCGGTGGCACCGGAGGAAGTGGTGCACTGCGGCATTTTATACGGGCAGTGGGAGGATACGGAACAGACTGTCTTGCAGGTGGAAAGGATGTATGAGAAACCTACACAGGATTATGCAGTGGAGTGTCTGGGCGTATATAATGCCAGAAATGAAAAAGAGTATTATGCAGTATTTGGACAGTATGTGCTGACCCCGGATGTGTTTGAGGAACTGGAGAACAATATCCGGGAGGACAGGCGAAGCCAGGGCGAATATCAGTTGACGGATGCGTTGGACACAGTCAGGGAGAAACATGGACTGTACGGATTTAAGCCAAACGGCAAATCTTACGATATAGGGCTGCCGGAGACCTACAGGAAGACCATGTATGAGTTCGGACAGCATTGAACCGTATTTGGGAGAAATACAAGTACAGGCAAAAGATAGTGAAGTTTGAGAGTCTTTCGCATGGAGGGAAGAATGGAGCAGAAAGAAACCGGCGTTTTATCAATCGTGATCCCCTGTTATAATGAAGAGAATACGATTGAAACCATTGTGGACAAGGTGATAGCATCCCCGGTTCCGAAAAAGGAAATCATTATCGTGGATGACTGTAGTAAAGATAATACCAGAAAGATTCTGGAGGAGAAAATCAGGCCCAAGGTGGCCCGGATTATTTACCATGAACAAAACGGCGGCAAAGGTGCAGCTTTGCGGACGGGTTTTAAGGCGGCTACCGGAGATGTGGTGATTATTCAGGATGCAGATCTGGAATATGATCCCGGGGAGTATCCGCAGGTGGTAGCCCCCATCTTTGAAGGCAGGGCCGATGTAGTATATGGTTCCCGGTTTAAGGATAACAAGATGAAAGGCTATCTTGCCAACCGTATGGCCAACTGGTTCCTTACCAGATGCTCCAACCTGTTCACCCATCTGAAGTGTACGGATATGGAGACCTGTTATAAGGCTTTCAGGCGGGAAATCATCCAGTCGGTGGAGATTAAGGAACAGCGTTTCGGATTTGAGCCCGAGATAACGGCCAAGATTGCCAGAAAGAAGGTACGTTTTACAGAAGTACCTATTTCCTATTATCCCCGCACCAATGAGGAAGGGAAGAAGATTGGATTCCGGGATGGCCTGCGTGCCATCTACTGTATCTGGAAGTACCGGAAAGGATGAAAATTCAAGCAAAAAATCTGTTGACACACGCGGGAGCGTATAATATAATAGATAACTGTGACAATGTATAAAAATGTCAAGCCAAAGCCCCGGCGAAGACATTTTAAAATATGTAAAAGAAGTACAAACTGCCGTTGCGGGAAATCGTAAGTGTGGCCGGACATCTGCACGAAGATTTCGTAAGATGGCACAGACAGTCGAGAGACGATCAGTTACTATGGAGGTAATATCATGAAAACTTTTATGGCGAGTCCAGCTACAATCGAGAGAAAATGGTATGTAGTTGATGCGACAGATATGACACTGGGACGCTTGGCATCCGAGGTTGCCAAGGTGCTTAGAGGTAAGCATAAACCCATCTTTACCCCCCACATGGATACCGGCGATTATGTGATTATCGTCAATGCGGAAAAGGTGAAGGTTACAGGTAAGAAGTTAGACCAGAAGATTTACTATCATCACTCCGATTATGTGGGTGGCATGAAAGAAACTACCCTGAAAGAGATGTTACAGAAGCACCCCGAGAGAGTTGTAGAACATGCAGTGAAAGGCATGCTTCCCAAGGGGCCTTTAGGAAGGCAGATGTATACTAAGCTTCATGTATATGTAGGTCCTGAGCACAAACAGGCTGCACAGAAACCAGAAGTGTTAACATTTTAAGAAAGGGATAAAGAATCATGGCTAAAGCAGATAAATCAGCAAAATATTATGGAACCGGTAGAAGAAAGAAATCTATCGCCAGAGTATATTTAGTACCCGGTAAGGGTGAGATTACAATCAATAAAAGAAGCATTGATGACTACTTTGGTTTAGAGACCTTGAAAGTTATCGTGCGTCAGCCTCTGGCAGCAACAGACACAGTTGACAAGTTCGATGTGCGTGTTACTGTAAAGGGCGGCGGTTATACAGGCCAGGCAGGTGCTGTCAGACATGGTATCGCAAGAGCATTGCTTCAGGCAGATCCTGATTACAGACCGACATTGAAGAAGGCAGGCTATCTGACAAGAGACCCTCGTATGAAAGAGAGAAAGAAATACGGTCTCAAAGCAGCAAGGCGTGCGCCGCAGTTCTCCAAGAGATAATTCTTTGGAATTTTCTTTTGAGATAAGCAGACAGAACACAAGATTCAAAAATATATACTCCGCAGGTTTGCCTGCGGAGTTTTTCTGTTATTTTTCTCTCTTCACGGTCACGACCAGAATCAATAACCCGAAAATGAAAAGGGAAAGTCCTTTATATAATACCTTTTTTTCAGCCTGCAAATCAATGATTTTAATCTGGTATCTGGCAGACATCAGCTGATCCGTCCCTGTCGGGTTGTCTATGCCGGGACATTCGGCAATTGGGCTGTAAGGCATGACTGAATTGTATTTTTCAAATTTGCCCAGAATATGGTAAGAGGTGTTTTCGTTGATCATTTGTTGAAAATCCTTCTGATATTTCCGGGAAAGAACTAAGGGTGCATAGTATTTGGGATTTTCATTGACTGCAACAATATATGTCCGGTTAGCAGTATATCCATTTTCGCAACAGTAAGGTCCATACTTAACGGTTCCGTTATTCTCGGTATAATAGCTGCCAATCAATTCTTCCCTGGTGATATCCCGTTCGATGAAACGGCCATTTTTAATCTCCGTCTGCTGATAGGATGCTTTGACATGGGATAAGTGATATCTGATGAAGATTCCCTGTATTGTGAAGACCAATCCCAAAATCAAAATCACAATACCTATGATACTTGTTTTTGAAAGGGTATACTTATTCATTTCTCTCCTGATTCTGTTATTCATAAGATAAATCTCTGTACAGGTATCTCGTTTACCAGTATTTATTATACTATTTTTTGAGCACTACGACAACCCGGTATTGTGATTGCTTTCTAATCTAATATGTCAGCTTGGGCAGATAGAAATTTCTTAAGGAAGCCCTAGAACAGCACCAGCACTTAGTGAGGTTTCTCACGAGCTTAGTGTCTGTTGTGCTGTGAAAGGAGCGAAAGCGAGCTGACGAAGAAAATTCTATCTGCCCAGGCTTCATTCCCATTTTCGTTCCTGGCACATAACAGGATTTTTTTATTGCTTTTTATTTTCTGCGTGCTATAATCTTTGGTAGGGGGATATAGCTCAGCTGGGAGAGCGATACGTTCGCAACGTATAGGTCACGAGTTCGAGTCTCGCTATCTCCAGTCTGGAAGCATAGCTCAGCCGGGATGAGCGTTCGCCTCACACGCGAGAGGTCATGGGTTCGAGCCCCATTGCTTCCACTGATTAAAGAGAAGCTGGAATGATTGATACATTCTGGCTTCTCTTTTTGAGAAAGCTGTGTCAGAGATTCTGATATGCCGTAATCATGGCAGGCCGCTCTGACAAGGAGGTTGATATGAAGGATAAACGCAGGCAGATGATAAAAGAATATATCCTGATAACGGTTGCCGTGGTTCTTATGGATATCGGCATCTATGTATTTAAGTTTCCCAATAATTTTTCCTTTGGCGGGGTATCCGGTCTGGCCGTGGTGGTGACACATTTCGTACCCTTTACGGCGTCTCAGATTAACCTGGCCATCAATATGCTCCTGCTGGTATTCGGTTTTCTGTTTCTGGGCAGGAATTTTGGAGTAAAGACGGCATATGTAACGGTATTGTCCTCTGTACTGCTTAACATTATGGAGGCTGCGTTTCCCATGCAGGCACCGCTCACCAATGAAACCATGCTGGAATTGTTCTATGCAATTGCCCTGCCGGCGCTGGCTTCGGCGATCCTTTTCTACGAAAATGCCTCCGGCGGCGGGACGGATATTATAGCCATGGTTCTCAGAAAATATTCGACCATGAATATATCTTCCGCACTTCTGGCTGTGGATGCGATCATTGTGTTTGTGGCTTATTTTGTCTTTGACACGAGGACGGGTCTTTTTTCCATCTGTGGTCTGATGGCGAAGACGCTGCTGATTGATAAGGCGATCGAGCGCATGAAGCTGAGTAAGTATTTTACGATTATATGCAGTAAGCCGGAGCCCATCTGCGATTATATCATGAATGACTTGAAACGAAGCGCTACGGTTTATAAGGCGGAGGGTGCCTACACACACAAAGACAGGGTGGTGATTCTGACCGTTATGGATCCCAAACAGGCGGTGCTCTTAGAGCGCCGGATTCAGTCCGTAGATCCGGAAGCCTTTCTGATGGTGACAAAGAGCAGTGAGATTATGGGGAAAGGATTCCGGAAGTATATTTAAGATAGAAGGATAAGGACAAACAGATGGCATCTCATGTTAAAAATATGACCGAGGGAAAGCCGGCAAAATTATTGCTGACTTTTTCTCTTTCATTGGTAGCAGGAAATGTATTTCAGCAATTATATACTGTGGTAGATACCATGGTGGTAGGTAAATATCTTGGAGTCAGTGCGTTGGCGGCAGTGGGCGCCTCAGACTGGCTCAACTGGCTGATGCTGGGCATTATTCAGGGACTGACGCAGGGATTTGGCATCAAGATGGCGCAGGATTTTGGTGCGGGCAGAGAAGAGGAACTGAGAAAGAGCGTGGGAAGCGCGGCGGTTCTTTCTCTTTTGTCGGCAGTTGTGTTGGTGGCGTTTGGACAGATTGTAGCCAGGCCTGTGCTGATGCTTTTGCAGACGCCCGGAGAGATCATAGAGTATACGCTGCTTTATCTGCGGATCATGTTTGCGGGTGTGCCTATTGTAATGCTCTATAATCTGCTGGCCTGCATTTTAAGATCACTGGGAGACAGCAGAACTCCGTTAAATGCGATGATTGTAGCCTCATTGACCAATATAGTCTTAGATTATTTATTTGTGATGGGATTTGAATGGGGCATTGCCGGAGCGGCGGCAGCAACACTGATTGCACAGGCTGTTTCCAGCGGATTCTGTTTCTGGCATATCAGAAAGATTGCTTTTCTGAAGATGACGAAAGGGGAGTTTCGCCTGCAAAAGGATCGTACGATACGTCTTTTTGTGCTGGGGCTGCCCATGGCTTTCCAGAATGGTATTATTGCCATCGGCGGCATGATTGTGCAGTTTGTGGTAAATAGTTACGGTGTGATTTTTATTGCAGGTTTTACGGCCACAAATAAGCTGTATGGCCTATTGGAAATCGCAGGCATCTCATATGGATATGCTATGGTGACTTATGTGGGACAGAACCTGGGAGCCGGTAAGATAGAACGGATTCGGAGCGGTATGCGGGCTGCCATGGGGATTGCCATGGTTACTTCCGTTATCATTGCCCTGATTATGCTGGGGCTTGGCAAGTATATTCTGGGCCTTTTTATCTCCGGCACCCCGGCAGAAGCAGAGCAGACCATGAAGATTGCCTATTTCTATCTGGCGGTGATGAGTTTCAGTCTGCCGGTGCTCTATGTGATACATGTGACCCGTTCCGCTATTCAGGGTATGGGAAATACGGTACTGCCCATGATGTCCGGCGTGGCAGAGTTCGTGATGCGGACTCTGTCTGTGATTATCCTGCCGATGTTATTCGGAGAAGTGGGAATCTTCTTTGCGGAAACTGCCGCCTGGGTGGGGGCAGATGCAGTATTGATTCCCAGTTATTTTGCAGTGGTGAGAAAGCTTATGTCCATCCACCATCCAGGGTGATGACCTGACCGGTCAGATAGTCCGGACCGTTAAGGATAGAGAGCAGTAATTGTGCGGCTTCCCGGGGTTGACCGATTCGGTCGGCCGGTATTTCCTCTCGAAGCACTGTCATGTCGTCTTCAGAAAAACAGCGGTTCATGTCCGTGTCGATTACACCGCAGGCGATGGCGTTGACCTGGATATTGCTGGGGGCAAGTTCCTTTGCCAATGCTTTTGTAAAAGCGTCCACGCCGCCTTTGGAAGCGGAGTAAGCCACCTCTGCGGAGGCGCCCACACGGCCCCAGACTGAAGAGATATTGATGATTTTGCCGGCATGGCGGCGCAGCATCAGAGGGATTGCCAGACGGCAGCAGTAGAACATGGAATCCAGGTTTACGCGCATCACTTCCTGCCATGCATCCACGGACATCTCGTGCAGAAGTCCCACATAGGAGATGCCGGCGTTGTTGACTAATAAAGTCAAATCATCAATCTGTGAAAACACTCTTGTCACATCTTCCGGTCTGCCCATATCCGCTACAATGGCTTTACATGGGACATGACAGGTGGCTGACAGCCTATCTGACACCTCTGTCAGTATATTGCCGGATTGACGACAGGTAAGATATAACTGATATCCTGCTCTGGCCAGTTCCTCTGCAATGGCCAGACCGATGCCGCGGGAGGCACCTGTAACGAGAGCGATTTTATGATTTGTAGATGAATCTGTATGCATATCTTTTGACAACCCCTTTCTGTTAGAATTATACTACAGATAAAATGAAAGAAAAAGCCAATACTATTCAGTAGTAATAGAATGGAGGGAAATCATGTACGATCTTATCATTATCGGGGCCGGACCGGCCGGATTGTCCGCGGCAGTCTATGGAAAACGTGCGGGACTGAATCTTGTGGTCATAGAACAGACGCCTATGGGCGGCGGACAGGTCCTGAATACTTATGAAGTGGATAATTATCTGGGGATGCCCGGAATAAACGGTTTTGATCTGGGTACAAAATTCCGCGGCCATGCGGACAAGATGGATGTGACATTCATAAAGGAAAAGGTCACCGCAATTCATGATAATGGACAGTCCAAGATTGTGGAGACGGCATCCGGCACTTCTTATGAAGCAAAAAGCCTGATTCTGGCTGCCGGGGCAGAACATGCTCTTTTAGAGGTCGAAGGAGAACAGGAGTGGAAAGGCAGGGGCGTGTCCTATTGCGCCACCTGTGACGGCGCTTTCTTCAAAGGCAGGGATGTGGCTGTAGTGGGCGGCGGCGATGTAGCGGTGGAGGATGCTGTTTATCTGGCCAGAATGTGCCGTAAGGTTTATCTGATTCACAGACGGGACAGCCTGCGGGCCGCCAGGATGCTTCAGGATAAACTTTTTGCCTGTGAGAATGTGGAGATTCTCTGGAACTGTACCGTATCTAAGATTTATGGGGATGACCTGGTGACGGGAGTGACACTTTATCATAAGATGGAAGAGCAGGAAAAAGATCTTGCCGTGGAGGGCGTGTTTATTGCCGTAGGGATGCATCCCGGCACGGAGGCGTTTGCCGGGACCGTGGCCTGCGATGAGAAAGGCTATCTGGTGGCGGGAGAGGAATGCACTACCAATGTACCGGGCATTTTTGCGGCAGGGGATATCCGTACCAAACCGCTCAGGCAGATTGTAACAGCTGTAGCAGATGGGGCCTGTGCGGTTTCATCCGTGGAACGGTATCTTACGCAGATGTGACGGCGCGTGGAGGAGTTGTGACAACCATTTCAAAGATATTTCGGAAATGTTACAAGACTTATTTGTGGATGAGGAGATGTTAGAGGTTTGTGATTTCTATAAAAACCTGTTGGTTTGGTAATAAAGTACCAGTCTTTTTGTGAAAAAACACAATAAATTGCGTGAATCAGCTTTATTTCATGGTAGATGATGTGGTTGACAAAATATACGGGCGATGCTATATTATACTCAGATGTAACAATTTTGTAACAAATGAGGTGTTTTTTATGAAAAAAAACAACGTGAAAATAGCAGCCTGTGCAATGGCAGCAGTCATCGCTTTCGGAGGAACAGGACTTGAAGCAAGTGCCTCCGGCAATGTGGCAAGTGTCCTGCCGTCAGCCGGCATCGATTTTTCCATACAGGATTCCGATAAGACAACGTCGCTTTCTACCTTAAAGGAAGAGTCGGATAAGGAAGCGGCGGAGCAGGAGAAGAAGGAGCAGGCAGCCAGAAAGGCAGAGTCTGGCAATGTAAAGGTCGGAAGTACTAAAGCAGGCAGTTATGCAGATCTGGTCAGTGCGGGTAATACGATCAGTAAAACTTCCAACAAAAAGATTGTGGATACCATTGTTGTCAGCGAAGGATACACCAAAGACCTGAAAGCTGCTGCCGGCAGTGGACTGTCAGAGGAAGAAGAAGGCTTTAAGAATCTGGTCATCGCTAAAGTAAATGATTATGTGAATGTGAGAGATATTCCCAGTGAGGAAGGCGAGGTTGTAGGTAAGCTTTATAATAAATCGGTGGGAACATTTATAGAAGAGGAAGACGGCTGGTATAAGATCAGTTCCGGTTCCGTGGAAGGTTATGTCAAAGGCGAGTTCTGTGTGACCGGAGACGATGCCGTTGATTATGCGAAAGAAGTAGGAACCCGTATTGCGACGGTTACAACAACTACTCTTAAAGTAAGGGAAAAGCCCGGGTTGGAGGAGACTGTACTTGGTCTGGTTCCGATTGAGGATGAACTGATCGTGACAGAAGAGCTGGATGGCTGGGTGAAGGTCAACATCGAGGAAGGTGACGGTTATGTATCCATGGATTATGTAACATTGTCCACCGAGTTTGTGAAGGCAGAATCTATTGCAGAAGAGAAGGCCAGACTTGCCAAGGAAGAAGAAGCAAGAAAGGCAGCGAAAGAAGCAGCGAAGAAGAAGACGGAAGAGAACAAATCTTCCAAGAAGGGCAGTACTACAACAGATGGCGGTAAGACTTATGCGAGCCCGACAGGAAGTTCTGGATCTGATGTGGCACAGTTTGCGTTACAGTTTGTAGGCAATCCTTATGTGTATGGCGGAACCAGTCTGACCAACGGCGCTGATTGTTCCGGATTCGTTATGAGTGTTTATAATAACTTTGGTGTGAGCCTGCCTCACTCCTCCGCAGCTGACAGAAGTGTGGGTGCTACGGTCAATGGGCTGGAGAATGCACAGCCAGGTGATATCATCTGTTACTCTGGTCATGTGGGAATCTATATAGGTAATGGACAGATTGTACATGCGTCTACGTCAAAGACAGGTATTATCGTGTCCAATGCAAGTTATCGTTCCATTCTTTCCATCAGACGAATCTTCTAAAGATTTGTCCTCAGTATTGGAAGCATAAAATCAGATAAAAGAGGCGATCCGCTGGATATATTTCATGCAGGGTCGCCTTTTTGTATTTTTTTGCAAAGATGGTAAAAATTTGACCTTTACTGATTTTGCCCCAAAAAACTTGCAATAAGGAGTGTTTGTATATCTTGTACAAAAAAATAAGAATGAGCCAACAGACAAACAGATTGTCCAATATAGTTATACACAGTAAAAAAGCGTGTATTTGGCGGGAAATGGATTTATACACGGATTTATCCACATTATCCACAAGATTTTGACCGAAACGATTGTGGAGGTTATGGTAACTTTTAGAACGGATGTTTTGTGTAGTTTGTAATAAACGGGGTTATAAAAGACTGGTAAATTGTTGCAAAAATGGGATTGGATATGCTATACTAAGACAAGACATACACAATAATCCAATGAAGGGGATGAGTGACATGAAATTTATAATTATTGGAAAGAACATTGAGGTAACAGAAGGGTTAAGAGCGGCAGTAGAGGATAAGATCGGTAAGCTGGAGAAGTTTTTTACCGAGGAGACGGAAGTACATGTTACGCTGAGTGTTGAGAAAGACAGACAGAAGATAGAAGTGACAATTCCGGTTAAGGGGAATATCATTCGTTCCGAGCAGGTCAGCAGTGACATGTATGTATCGATTGATCTTGTGGAGGAGATTATCGAGAGACAACTTAAGAAATATAAGAATAAGCTGGTGGACAAGAAGCAGGGTACATCCTATTTCCGTCAGGAGTTTATCGAGAGGGAATACATGGAGGATGAGGAAGTACAGATTATCCGTTCCAAGAAGTTTGACATCAAACCCATGTATCCGGAAGATGCCTGTGTACAGATGGAACTTCTGGGACACAATTTCTTTGTTTTCTGCAATGCGGAGACAGATCAGGTTAATGTGGTATATAAGAGAAAAGGAAACACTTACGGGCTGATAGAGCCGGAGGTGTAGTGTTGGTCTTTTGGTGAAAAGGCAGTAACGGCAGGGAGTTTGTTATCTCTGCCGTTTCGTTATGAATTATGACAGCAGGAATTATGACAGCAGGATAGTTATGAATAAAATGAGCATACATCATAAAAAAAGAGTATATTTACTGTTTTTATGCAGTCTTTTTGGTATCTTATCAGTATACCTGATTGATGCCGGACGATTGTTTGGTTTTGACTTTGTAGAGGGAGTCGAAACAGTAGCAGAAATGGATAATCTGCCACAGACCTTAAAAGACTATGAAGGATATCTGGATATTTCTGTACATGAACTTTCCCTGTCGGATGCAGGTGACCTGAAACTTTATGTTAATGGAGATAAGGCATACTATTTTCTCCCGGCCTGTGCCCGAATGGAAGAGATGCTCTTTAGATTTGACGAAGATATGTATGATGTGGTCATAGATGGTGTGGCAGTTGCATCGGGAGATATGCTTGCAGCCTATGAACCTGGCAGAGCATATGATATGCATATTATCAGCAAGAGGCAGGGTGTGCAGGAGGGAATGGATTGTACCCTGACGCTGATGCAGTCGGAGAGTCTGCCGGCCGTCTTTATTGAAACATTGGGGGATATTGAGGAACTCAATGAATCCCTGGATAATGAGGATCAAGGAGAGTTTATATGTGTTTTGGCGGATGGAAGCATTGACAGTCAGGGGTTTCTTGCCAAAATGAATTCACGGGGTAATGCCAGTTTTGCTAAGGCGGAGAAAAAGAGTTATCAGATCCGTTTCTTTGAGTCCACAGATGTGCTGCATATGGGCAGTGCCTATAAATATATTTTACAGGCCAATGCCCTGGATCCCACATATCTGCGCAATAAGATCGTCTATGATTACTGTAAGGAAATCGGGGTGCCTTATATGGCGGATTCCCTGCATGTGGATCTGTACCTGAATGGAGAATATGCCGGTAATTATCTGGTCTGTGAGAGAGTGGAATTTGGAGACAGCCGGATTGCTGTCGAGAATGGTTATCTGCTGGAAAAGATGATGTCCGGTAGGATACAGGAAGATGATGTGGCTTTTCAGGTGGAGGGAATGGAAGATTTTATTGTCAGAGAGCCCCTGGAAGTATCAGAGGAAGAAGCGGCATATATCTGTGATTATATGAATATGGTGGAACAAAAGATTGCCTCCTGTACTACAAAAGAAGCTTATGAGGAACTGAAGAAATATATAGATGTGGAATCTTTTGCGGATATGTATCTGATTGATGCGGTCACCAATAATATTGACTCTAATATTGCTTCCACATTTTATTATAAGCTGAGTGAGGAGGAAGGCGGAAAGCTGTATGCAGGGCCCTACTGGGATTATGACAATGCTTTCGGCAGACATGACCGGGGATATATTGCAGAACTTTGTGCCTATCCATCCGGTTACAGTGAGGAATTGTTTGCGGTCAGGCAGTTCCGGGAACTGGTGGTTGACCAGTTTAATAAATCGGCGGGCCCGGTAATGCAAAGATACATTGATGAGGTGGTGCCCTCTATGGATGATTATCTTCAGGCATCCCGCAAGATGGATATCTGCCGTTGGGAGGCCAAAGGCCATCATGGGGATCTGTACAGTACTTATGAGGAAGCTTATCCATATCTGCTTGTCTATATGCAGAAGAGACTGGATCTGGTAGAGGACTTTTTAAATCATTATGAAAGCGGTGCATATCACAGGGTGGTTTTTGTCAACACTTCGTCAATAGGATACCGGGATACGGAGTACTGGGTGAAAGACGGCGGCGCCATACCGGAGGAAGTGATACGGGAAGTCGGAGACCGATTTTATTGCAAAGAGTTCCTCAATGAAAACGGTAAGGTATATCGCCGGGAACCGATTCGTGAAGATATCATACTTTATGGGAATAAATATGAAGAACTATAGATTGCGGGTCAGACACATTTTTACACAACTGTCCTGTATGTCTATATTTGCCTGGTCTATCATCATTCCCACCAACAGGAGCTGGCTGGTCTCACCGGGATCTCCGCTGCCGGCCAGTTCCCAGTAGATGTCTTCCATGCCATCGTTCTTCTGCCCATTCAGATAGTGATCCAGATGGGACAGTTTATCAGAGTAGGACGGGTCAAAATCTGCTTCCACACGGATTACCACCTGGTCTTTTCTGCGTTCGATCCGGGTATCGATGTAAGTAGCTTCCAGCGCAAAGAAGAACATGGTCATTTCCTCTACAATCTTTGCAGTCTTTTTTTCTTCATGTGTCATAACAGTAACCCTGCCTTTCTTTTAGTTCTTATTCCTTTTGTTTTTCTTAATCGTATATCCTTTGATGAAGCTTTCCAGGGCCGGTACCAGGACGATGGCTACCAGTCCGGTGCTGAAACCGCTGTTGTACAGATTCAGTCCGCCATAGAGGGAAGAAGTACACATCACCACGGACGCATGCAGCATACCGGCAATGAGCCCGGCGAAGATGCCGAACTGTCCGGCTATAGGGGAGAGCCCTGCGGCAAAAATAGCGCCCATCTGTATGCCGGGTGTAGTAGGCAGTGTATGGTTCAGAAAAGTAGAAAGATATACCCCCAGAAGCACTGGAAGATAATTGCGTACATGGACACCGAAGGCGGCAAAACCGAATACTGTGAGGATGCTGCCGATTACCGGGCCGGAAAGATCTCCTCCGATCAGAAGAATGTAGGTGGTGCAGATACAGCCCATTATACCCATATTCAGAAGGGTGGTTCCGGCACCGTCCATCATCACGAAGTCAGCCACTGCCCGGCCTGGGTGTTTCAACAGGGTAAGGAGGGACTTGAGAGATCCTTGGTTGGTAAACAATCCATAGAGAAAAGCGCCGGCAAAATATGCATACAGGCCAATCACAAGCCAGAGGGGCTGTCCGAAGCTCCAGATAAACACACTGCTGCTGGCAAGGCTGAAGGACTGTAGGATGCAGACCATCACGAAGGCCAGAAGACCGCCGGCAAACCCCATGTTAAAGAGGTTATAACCCATGTGCATGGAAGCAGTATGTACGGAAAGGGGCGGCAGTACAAAACCCATGAAAATGCCGACCGCCACAGCACACAGCAGATTCCTCCAAAAGCCAAATGGTAAAAGATATACCAGTTCCGTAACCATAGGTGCCAGGCAGGAGCCGAAGAGGGCCGTATAGATATAGCGGTTCATGCCTGCATTGTGGAATTTTGCATATAGCCAGGTGCCAAGAAGCATCGGCAGTACATTAATGGGATTCTTACCAAAAAGGGCAAATCCTGCGTTGATGAAGAGAACTGCCATGGTAAACCCTGTGAAAGGAATTTTCAGCCTTCTGATCAAGAAGATACCCAGCCCCATCACCAGGCCGGCATTGAAGAAAGCGGCGCCATAGCCGGCCAGCTCGAAGTAATCAGTGACCAGTGCATCCCTGGTCAGGATGATGGTTATCATGCCTTTTGCAATTTCCTGCGGCGGCGCCAGAATAAAGGCAGCTGTCATAAGAAGAAGTACAGTAGAGATACAAAACACAAACAGTTCCCGCTCCTTTAGTATTTCCCTGATTCTATTGGTCATACATATGTCCTCCTCTCCCGATATGTTTGCTCTGCCTGATTTGGCACTGCTCATTGCCTCCTGAACAGTATAACATACCCGGGCAACATATCTCTATTCTTTTATTCATATATTATTTACGACAGAGCGGATGGGTGCGGTGTGGATGATAAAAAAGAATGGGGAAAACAGGAGCCTTGGAAGCGGGGTGCCGGGTAAAAAAAGTTTTATGCAGACAGCAGTCAGGATTGAGCTGATTCTTCTGCTTGCTCTGGGATGTGTGTGCGCTGCCGGGGAACTGCTTGGAAAATGGCAGGAGCCGGCCCGGCAGGGCAGCGGCAGGGCATGGACTTCTGAAGACGGGCAGGCTGTCGAGGTGACGGCGGATGGCAACTTTATCAAGTGGGTGGAATTCCATGTCACCTGCGAGGCCATGGCGGCAGCTTATGATCTGGATGTGGAAACCTATAAAGATGAGATACATCTTGACTGGATTGAACTGCTTTCCTATGTGGGTGCGAAGACGGGTGGAAAGTTTGACAAAAACAGTGTCCGGGAGATCAGGAAGGCTGCTGAAAAAATACAGAGCGGCGAGACCACCATGGAAGAGCTGACACAGGACATGGAATATTATGACTATTATCTGGAAGCATATTCGGCTGTCCTTGGCGGCATGGTAGGAGAGTTTTCCATGATGGAGGATGGCAGTTGGCATCGTTACTATGGACTGAAAGCCTTTTCACCCATAGCGGCAGGTTTCGATTACAGTCATTATGATGACTTCGGGTCCTCCCGCAGTTATGGTTACAGCAGACCGCACCTGGGTCATGACATGATGGGACTGATCGGTACGCCCATTGTGGCTGTGGAGTCCGGTTATGTAGAGGCTCTGGGATGGAACCAGTATGGCGGCTGGCGGATCGGCATCCGCAGCTTTGACGGTAAGCGCTACTATTATTACGCCCATCTCAGGCAGAATTATCCTTATGCGGAGGGACTTAAAGAGGGCAGTGTGGTGACGGCCGGTGATGTGATCGGCTATATGGGACACACCGGTTACAGTGCCAAAGAAAACGTAAATAACATTAAGACAGTGCACCTGCATTGGGGGTTACAGCTTATTTTTGACGAGTCCCAGAAAGAGAGTGATAACGAGATCTGGATTGACTGTTATGAACTGACAAAATTCCTTTACAGGAACCGCAGCAAGGCGGCCAAGGTTGGAGATTCCAGAGAGTGGAAAAGAGTGGTGCAGATGCAGGATCCGGCGGTAGAAGATTACCAGAAAGACGATTGCAAAAAAGATAGTGCTATGATACAATAGGAACGGTGGACAATGACAAAAAAATAACAATCGTTGTCAAGCCTTGATAACAGGGCTTTTTATTAAAAATCAATACAAAATGGAGGAGAGAAAGATGGCAAAAAAAGTTGTTTTAGCGGGTGCCTGCCGTACGGCTATCGGTACCATGGGCGGTGGCTTAAGCACTACACCGGCACCAGAACTGGGCGCAATCGTAATCAAGGAGGCACTTAACAGAGCAGGTGTGGCTCCTGAACAGGTTGACCAGGTATATATGGGATGCGTTATCCAGGCAGGTCTTGGACAGAACGTTGCCCGTCAGGCTTCCATCAAAGCAGGTGTGCCTAATGAGGTTCCGGCAGTCACTGTCAACGTGGTGTGTGGTTCCGGTCTGAACTGTGTTAACATGGCAGCACAGATGATTCAGGCAGGTGATGCGGATATCGTAGTGGCAGGTGGTATGGAGAATATGTCCATGGCTCCTTATGCTGTGATGCAGGGTCGTTATGGTTACAGAATGAACAACGGTACTCTGGTGGATACCATGATTAAAGATGCCCTCTGGGATGCTTTCAATGATTATCATATGATTAGAACAGCAGATAATATCTGTGAAGAGTGGGGTCTTACCCGTGAGGAGCTTGACCAGTTTGCTTTAAACAGTCAGTTAAAGGCAGAGGCGGCTCAGAAGAGAGGTGCTTTTGACAAAGAAATCGTACCGGTTATGGTGAAGAAGAAAAAAGAGATGGTTGAGTTTAAGGTAGATGAAGGACCGAGACCGGGTTCCACCATCGAGGGATTACAGAAGCTTCGCCCGATCAATCCTGGCGGATTTGTGACAGCAGGTAATGCTTCCGGTATCAATGACGGTGCGGCAGCGATTGTTGTTATGAGTGAAGAGAAGGCGAAAGAGCTGGGTGTTAAGCCTATGGCAACTTTTGTGGCAGGCGCGCTTGCAGGATGCAGACCTGAAGTTATGGGTATCGGCCCTGTTCCGGCTACTAAGAAAGTTATGGCAAAGGCTGGCTATAAGATTGAAGACTTTGATATTATCGAGGCTAACGAGGCATTTGCAGCACAGTCAGTAGCAGTTGGTAAAGAGCTCGGTATCGACGTAGCAAAACAGCTTAATCCTAACGGCGGTGCCATCGCACTCGGTCATCCGGTAGGAGCATCCGGTGCCCGTATTCTGGTAACGCTTCTTCATGAGATGCAGGCTAAGGGCGCTAAGAAGGGCCTTGCAACACTGTGTATCGGCGGCGGTATGGGCTGCGCAACTATAGTCGAGATGGACTGATCAAAAAGGAGATATAGCATGGAATTTGTATTATATGAGGTAAAGGGACAGGTTGGTATTATCACGATCAACCGCGAGAAGGCACTGAACGCTTTAAATTCAAACGTGCTTGATGAACTGGACAAGACTCTTGACGGTGTGGATTTAAATGAAGTGAGATGCCTGATTCTGACTGGTGCGGGAGAGAAATCTTTTGTGGCCGGTGCGGATATCGGCGAGATGAGCACACTCACCAAGGCGGAGGGTGAGGCTTTCGGTAAGAAGGGAAATGATGTATTCCGCAAATTGGAGACCTTCCCGATTCCGGTGATTGCAGCAGTGAACGGCTTTGCTTTGGGCGGCGGCTGTGAGATTTCCATGAGCTGCGATATCAGAATCTGTTCCGACAATGCAGTGTTCGGACAGCCGGAAGTCGGCCTTGGCATCACACCTGGCTTTGGCGGTACCCAGAGACTTGCCAGAATCGTAGGTCCTGGTATGGCAAAGCAGATGATTTACACCGCAAGGAATATCAAGGCAGATGAAGCGCTCAGGATCGGTCTTGTAAATGCAGTATATCCGCAGGCAGAACTGATGGCAGCGGCAGAGAAGATGGCAGCAGGCATTGCCAAGAACGCTCCCATCGCAGTGCGTAACTGCAAGAAAGCTATCAATGACGGCTTGGAAGTAGGCATGGACGAGGCAATTGTGATCGAGGAGAAACTTTTCGGTGACTGCTTCGAGACAGAGGATCAGAAATACGGCATGGCATTTTTCCTTGATAAGAACAAAGAAAAAGTGAAAGAGCCGTTTAAGAACGCATAAGTTCTGTAAGAACCAGCTATTCAATTAACAACATTGTAAGGAGGAATCACGATGAAAGTAGGTATTATCGGTGCAGGAACCATGGGTTCCGGTATTGCGCAGGCATTTGCCATGACAGACGGTTATGAGGTCTGCCTTTGCGATATCAAAGAAGAGTACGCAGAAGGCGGCAAGGCGAAGATTCAGAAGAATATGAACTTCCTGGTAGGTAAGGAGAAAATCACCCAGGAGAAGGCTGACGAGATTATGGGTAAGATCACCACAGGTTTAAACAATATCTGTACAGATTGTGATCTGATCGTAGAAGTGGCTCTTGAGAAAATGGAGATCAAACAGGCTATCTTCAAAGAGCTGATGGGCATTGTGAAGAAAGACTGCATGTTTGCATCTAACACATCCTCTCTTTCCATCACCAAGATTGGCGAGGGCCTTGACAGACCGATGATCGGTATGCACTTTTTTAATCCGGCAGACAGAATGAAGCTGGTGGAAGTAATCAGAGGCGAGAACACTCCGCAGGAGATGGTAGATAAGATTACAGCTATTGCAACAGAGATCGGCAAGACTCCTGTACAGGTAAAAGAAGCACCCGGTTTCGTGGTAAACAGAATCCTGATTCCGATGATCAACGAAGCAATCGGTGTGCTTGATGCAGGCACCGCTTCCGCAGAGGATATTGATGTGGCTATGCAGCTCGGTGCATCCCATCCCATGGGACCGCTTCACTTAGGCGATCTGATCGGACTGGATATCTGCCTTGCTATCATGGAGGTTCTCTATAATGAGACTAAAGATGAGAAGTATGCTCCTCAGCCGCTTCTGAAGAAGATGGTGGAAGAGAAGAAACTCGGCAGAAAGACCGGCGTAGGATTCTTCGATTATTCGAGATAAGCAGACTGAGAACAGCCAAAGAAAGATTTCGACTGCTTGCAGGCGTAAATCTTTCCTTTGTGCTGTTTGAAGGAGCAACCTGCAACGAGTCTGTTTATCATAACAAAGGCAGGCTACAATATAAAACATGGAGGAATAAAAAATCATGGATTTTACTTTAAGCAAAGAACATGAAATGGCGAGAGCTCTTTTTAAAGAGTTCGCTGAAAAAGAAGTAAAACCTCTTGCCCAGGAAGTGGACGAGACAGAGGTTTTTCCGAGAGAGACCGTTGAAAAGATGGCCAAATTAGGTTTTCTTGGTATTCCCGTTCCCAAGGAGTATGGCGGACAGGGATGTGATCCTCTTACATATGCTATGTGTGTAGAGGAACTCTCCAAGGTATGCGGTACCACAGGCGTTATCGTTTCCGCACATACCTCTCTGTGCTGTGATCCTATCATGACCTATGGTACAGAGGAGCAGAAACAGAAATATTTAGTACCCCTTGCAAAAGGTGAGAAGCTTGGTGCTTTCGGTCTGACAGAGCCTGGTGCTGGTACAGATGCGCAGGGACAGCAGACCAAGGCAGTACTTGACGGCGAGGAGTGGGTATTGAATGGTTCCAAGTGCTTTATCACCAACGGTAAAGAGGCTGATGTGTATGTTATCTTCGCAATCACAGGTACAGTTGAGAAACGCGGCAGACTTCAGAAAGAGATTTCTGCATTTATCGTAGAAAAAGGTACCCCCGGCTTTACTTTCGGTACCAAAGAGAAGAAGATGGGTATCCGTGGATCATCCACTTATGAGCTGATCTTCACGGACTGTCGTATTCCGAAAGAAAATCTCTTAGGGCAGCAGGGTAAGGGCTTTAACATTGCCATGCACACACTGGATGGCGGCCGTATCGGTATCGCATCCCAGGCACTTGGTCTGGCAGAGGGCGCATTAGAGACGACCATCGAGTATGTGAAAGAGAGAAAACAGTTTGGCAGAGCTATCGGTGCTTTCCAGAATACACAGTTCCAGCTTGCAGACATGGCTACCAAGGTAGAGGCTGCACAGCTTCTGGTATACAAGGCTGCTATGGCGAAGGCAACGCAGAAGGTTTATTCTGTAGAAGCTGCCAAGGCAAAATTATATGCGGCGGAAGTTGCAATGGAAGTGACCACCAAGGCAGTACAGTTACATGGCGGTTACGGCTACATCAGAGAGTACGATGTGGAGCGCATGATGCGTGATGCCAAGATCACGGAGATTTACGAAGGCACCAGCGAAGTACAGAGAATGGTCATCTCCGGGGCATTATTAAAGTAGGCATAATCAATACAAGGTATTTTCGAGTGCCGGCCTACTTACATGGAAGGGTCGGCGCAATAATAAAAAATATAAGGAGAGAAATACAATGAAAATTGTTGTTTGTATTAAACAGGTTCCTGATACAAAGGGCGGCGTTAAGTTTAATCCTGACGGAACACTTGACAGAGGCGCTATGCTTACGATCATGAACCCGGATGATAAAGCAGGTCTGGAAGCGGCACTTAGATTAAAAGACCAGTATGGTGCGGAAGTAACAGTTGTAACGATGGGTCTCCCCAAGGCGGAAGAAGTTCTGCGTGAGGCTATGGCTATGGGCGCGGACAAGGGTGTTCTGGTGACAGACAGAGTCCTTGGCGGTGCTGATACCTGGGCGACTTCCACCACACTGGCAGGCGCAATCAGAAATCTGGAGTATGATCTGATCATCACCGGCCGTCAGGCTATCGATGGTGATACGGCACAGGTAGGACCTCAGATTTCCGAGCATCTTGATATTCCGGTTATCTCCTATGCACAGAATATCAAGATTGAGGGTGACAGCGTAGTCGTGGAACGTCAGTATGAGGACAGATATCATGTGGTGAAGGCTAAGATGCCCTGCCTGATTACAGCTCTTTCTGAGTTAAATGAGCCCAGATATATGACACCCGGCGGAATCTTCGATGCATATAAGCAGGAGATTACCGTATGGGGCAGAGCAGACTTAAAGGATGTAGATGATGCAAACTTAGGTCTGAAGGGTTCACCGACAAAGATTGCCAAGGCCTCTGACAAAGTCAGAAAAGGTGCCGGCGAGAAGGTTACTCTCGATCCTGATGAATCCGTAAGCTACATCGTTGACAAGCTGAAAGTTAAACATGTCATCTAACAATTCAGCCAGATCGAATCTTATAGAATACGCGTAAAACGAGTGCGCAGAAATGAGGTAAAAAATGAATTTAGAAGAATACAAGGGTGTATATGTCTTTGCGCAGCAGGTAGATAATGAGATCAGCAGTATTGCATTTGAGTTGCTTGGCAAAGCAAAAGACCTCGCTAAAGATTTAAGTACAGATGTTACGGCTGTGTTGATCGGTTCCGGCATTAAGGGGCTTGCAGACCAGCTTGCGGAGTATGGTGCAGACAAGGTTATCGTGGTGGATGATCCTGAACTGAAAGATTACAGAACAGAGCCTTATGCACATGCGCTTGCTTCCGTGATCAATCAGTATAAGCCTGAGATCATGCTGGTAGGTGCTACTGCTATCGGCAGAGATCTGGGCCCGAGAGTATCTGCAAGAGTGGCTACCGGTCTGACAGCAGACTGTACCGTTCTGGAGATTGGTGATTTCCCGTTACAGGCGGTGCCGGGACAGGAGCAGTTACATAACCAGCTTCTGATGACTCGTCCCGCTTTCGGTGGTAACACCATCGCTACCATTGCATGTCCTTATAACCGTCCGCAGATGGCTACGGTACGTGCAGGTGTTATGCAGAAGATTACTCCCATCAAGGGCGCTAAGGCTGTTGTTGAGGAATTCAATCCTGGATTTACACCGGACAACAAGTATGTGGAGATTCTTGACATTGTGAAGTCTGTGGCAGAGACAGTAGATATCATGGACGCTAAGATTCTGGTATCCGGCGGCCGTGGCGTGGGAAGTCCGGAGAACTTCAAGATTCTTGAGGATCTGGCAGAGGTACTTGGCGGTACTGTAAGCTGTTCCCGTGCAGTGGTAGATTCCGGCTGGAAGCCCAAGGATCTTCAGGTTGGACAGACCGGAAAGACAGTTCGTCCTAATGTATATTTTGCAATCGGTATTTCCGGTGCGATTCAGCATGTGGCTGGTATGGAAGAGTCCGACATCATCGTTGCAATCAACAAAGATGCGGATGCACCGATTTTCGATGTGGCTGACTACGGCGTAGTAGGCGATCTGAATAAGATTGTTCCTAAGCTGACAGAGGCATTGAAAGCTGAGATCGCGGCGGCTAAATAACAAAAGTAATTTGCTACGCAAATAACTTTGCGAGATCCGCTTCGCGGCCTCGGATAAGCGGAGGAATGAACCTTACGAGATCCGCTTCGCGGACTCGGATAAATAGAATGATTGCGGAGTCTTCTCACGAATGATTTGAGAATCATTTGTGCGGAGGCTCCGTTATTTTATGTTTTGCCATTCCGTTTTTGCGTGGAATATGTTACTATGAAAGAAATATAAACAGGGTGTGTGGAAGGCAAGAAGAAATGGAGGGGCTATGGACGAAACAGGAAGGAATCGAAATGAAATGGCAAAAGAACCTCAATGGGATAATACTTATGGTAAAAAAAGTCTGCCGCAGGTAAGTAATCCGTATGATATACAGAATACAATCTATGGAGGACAGGAGCACCAGGGACAGAGTATGACGGAACAGGTCAGTTCTTTCGGACCGCCGGTACAGCCCTATCTGCCGCCTCGGAAAAGTCACAAAAAGGGAATCTTTATCGCTCTGGGAGTACTGTTTGTTTTCATCCTGCTCTGTGTGGGCATCGGATGGTTTTCCCATATCAGTTCTGCGGCCTATAAGATCAGAAAAGGGTTTGAGAACATGGATCAGGAATGGGCACAGATGCGCAATCCACTGGCAAAGAAACTGGGGGCGGATGAGATTGCAAGAAGGACCGTGGAGGATGGCAGTCATATTGATGCAAGACTGAATTTTACAACGGATACCTATGATTTTGGGCAGATGACGCTGGGTGTGGACATGGATTATTATAAGGATATGCACCGCAAGGAGATGGATGTAGCCACCAGCTTCAGTATTATGAATTACGAATTTGGTCATTTTAATTTCTATGGGGATGAGGATGTCGTATGTTTCTCGATTCCGGAGCTGTTTATAGAGGATATGTATATTGAGACTGAGGATGTGGCAGAGCAGTTTAACAGATCTATGTGGGCGGATCCTTGGTTGTTTGGGGAGCTGGACGAAGATTATTCTATAGATTTATTTGCGGAGCCCATATATTTCGGGGATCTGCACAGCTGGCAGGATATCAGAGAGTACCTGAGTCGTCATTCCAGTCATCTGGAGACTTGCCTGCAGGAAGCAGAGATAGAAAAGGCCGGATCGGGGAAATACCGGGTGACTTTTGATGGGCGGGAAGTCAGTTATCTGCTCAGAGATCTGTTGAAGAGCTATGAGGAGATAATGGGAGAGGATGTATATGAAGTGCTTTCCTATTTACAGCTGGTCAGTATAGGGGATGATATCAGTCTTTTATTTGATATAGATGGAGCAGGTACCATCAGAAAAATTGTTTTTGAAGATCCGGTCAGTTTTATGGATAATCAGGTAGAAATGGAGGGAGAGCTGCTTTTCCTCGGAAAGAAGCGGAGTATTGATCTGATACGCGGTCAACTTGTGTTTCGTAATGAGGATGATGATGAAATAGAGCTTATCTGGCAGATAGATCAAGAATTGTCATCGGGCGGGGATACCTATGATATGGAAATGGATATGAAATGCATCGCATTTGAGGAAGAGGTGGATTTGAAGTATACGGTTTGCTTTGATACCAAATATGATGAATTTCAGATGGATTTGTCCATGAAAGATGAATGGGGGGTCTATAAGTTTCTTGCAGATGGAAAATTCGACGATATCAGGCAGGGGCAAAGTTATGAGATGGATCTGAATAATCTCTCGGTGGAGATGGATGGAGAGGAGTTGTTCAAGGTGACAGGAGACATTACGGTGGAGCCTCTTCGCGGGAATATCAAGCGTTCTGTCGAGGCCAGGAGAGCCCTTTTGGAGATGACGGAGGATGACTGGGAAAGAATCTTTGACAGAGTGGATGAGGAATATGGCAGTCTGTGGGATTTGCTGCCGTAAGGATTGAAAGACATGTCAAATTTGTTGTAGAGGCAAAGCCTGATAAAGACAGAAACGAGGATTGCGTTATGGGTGAAAATAAGGAGAAAATGGCTGACGCAGGACAAAACGAGAAAGAAATGATTGAAGAGGTCATGCGGCATCTGGATCAGGAGTCCATGCAGGGTGTGTACCGTATGAGTGTTACCTTTGACGAGGAAGAAGAGAAGGAAAAGGAGGTTTCTCATGCCTGTTGTCATATGTATGGCAGGCCGGCCTCGGAAACAGTGGGACTTTTGGATATGTATACAGATATGAACGCGGGAAGACCCGATCGGGAATAAGATGTCAGGGCGTGTAAACGCTCCGGAATGGAGAGATTATGAGTGAAAAGAGTATTATGGAGTACGAGACAGTAGCGCTGGATGATGAAGACAGTGCGCTGGTGATCATAGACCAGACGAAGCTCCCGGGAGAGACGAAGCTGATCAGTCTACATACGGGACAGGAAATCTGGGAGGCAATTTATCTGCTTAAGGTGCGTGGCGCACCGGCTATCGGGGTGGCGGCAGCTTTTGGTATTTATCTGCTGGCAAAGCAGATTCAGACACAAGATTATGAGGCGTTTTATGAGGAATTCCGCAAGCAGAAGGAGTATCTTAATTCGTCGCGGCCCACAGCGGTTAATTTGTCCTGGGCATTGAACCGTATGGAGAGGGTGTGTACAGACAACCGGGAAAAGCCGGTGGAAGAGATTAAGGAGCTTTTGCGGGCAGAGTCTGTAGCCATGAAAGAGGAAGACATTCAGGTCTGTAAGGCTATCGGTGAATATGGCCTGACCCTGGTTAAGCCGGGAGACGGTATTCTGACACACTGTAATGCGGGTCAGCTTGCAACCTGTAAATATGGAACTGCCACAGCCCCCATTTACTTAGGACAGGAGCGGGGGTATCATTTCCGCGTCTTTGCGGATGAGACAAGACCTCTTTTGCAGGGAGCCAGGTTAACGGCCTACGAACTCTATGCTTCCGGGGTGGATGTAACCCTGCTGTGTGACAATATGTCTGCAACGGTTATGCGTAATGGGTGGATTAACGCTGTGTTTGTAGGCTGCGACAGGGTGGCGGCCAACGGAGATACGGCCAATAAGATTGGGACTTCGGTGGTGGCAGCGGTGGCGAAGCGTTATCATGTACCGGTCTATATCTGTGCGCCTACATCTACCATTGACATGAATACACCCACAGGAGAGGAAATCATTATTGAGCAGCGTCCGGCCCATGAGGTAACACAGATGTGGTATGAAAAACCCATGGCACCGGAAGGGGTTAAGGTGTTTAATCCCGCCTTTGATGTGACAGACCATGATCTGATTGCCGGTATCGTAACGGAGTACGGTATTGCAAGAGAGCCCTATACAGAGTCGTTGAGGGAGATTTTTGCGCGGAAAAATTCTATGGATTGACGGAGAAATCCTGCTTGCATTTATGACGCTGATGTGATATAAATAGGAGAGAGGTGCGTAGAAACAGAAAAAAGTACGCGGAAGGTTGTAAACAAACCGCATACTGTACTGTGAAGTGTATTATCGATTAAAGAGAAATAGTTTGTAGGGTTCTACGTTTAATGCGTTGGCGATGGCAAAAAGTAAATCTAATGAGAGCGGGCGGATGATGTTTGGAGCTTCGATGGCGCCCAGATGCTGGCGGCTGATATCCACCATTTCTGCAAGTTGTTCCTGCGTCAGATTTCTGTGTTTTCTGTAATAGGCGATGTTGTATCCCAGTTCTGTATACTCGAAAGAGTATTGGGATGCGGAATGAGCTTGTTTCATGATATTTCCTCCAATAGTTTTATTGTAAGTATTAACGAAAAACAGTAAATAATGCATGAAGTGACAAATGATATGAAAGAAATAACAACATATACATGAGAAATATAAGAAAACTGTGTGAAAAAGATTGTGTTTGATGAACAGGGGAATGGAGTTGCATATGAAATTAGCAGAATTACAAGGGTATGATCCGGTAACTATCCAGTGTCATGACAATCCTGATGCGGATACACTGGCATCAGGATATGCATTGTATCGGTATTTTCAGGATATGGGCAGGAAGGTGCGGCTTATCTATTGTGGGAGGAATAAGATCCAGAAATCCAATCTGTTGCTGATGCTGGAGCATTTACAGATTCCGGTTGCCCACATAAAGGATACATCCACATTTCTGAGCAGGGAACCGGAAGGGAAGGTGCAGGGACTTCTGATCACAGTGGATTGCCAGTATGGTGCCGGCAATGTGACAAAGTTGCAAGCCGAGGAGGTGGCCGTGATCGACCATCATCAGATAGAGGCTCCTCTGGTAGAAAAAAGTGAGATTAATCCACATTTGGGAAGTTGTTCCACCCTGGTGTGGCAGCTTTTATGTGGAGCCGGATATGAGATAAAGGATGTGAACCTTGGTACGGCCTTATATTATGGATTGTTTACGGACACGAATCAGTTTGCCGAGATTTTTAATCCTCTGGATATGGATATGCGGGAGGCGGTTCCCTCAGATAAGACGCTGATTACACTGTTTCGCAATTCCAACCTTTCATTGCAGGAACTGGAAGTAGCCGGGGTGGCTATGATCCGGCATATTTATAATGATGACTATAATTATGCGATTATCAAATCGAAACCCTGTGACCCCAATATTCTGGGACTGATCAGTGATTTCCTGATTCAGGTGGCGGAAGTTTACTGTTGTGTGGTCTATAATGAGACAAAAGATGGCTATAAATTCTCCGTGCGAAGCTGCGTGAAAGAGGTACAGGCCAACGAACTGGCGGCTTTTCTGGCGGAGGGAGTAGGGTCCGGCGGCGGACACCGGGAAAAGGCCGGCGGCTTTATCAGCATGCCGCTGTATGAGGGGGCTTATCCGACATTACATTCAGAAGCTTTCTTCAGCGAGCGTCTCAACGATTATTTTGATCACTGCCAGGTTATTTATGCAAAAGAGTATGATATAGATCTTACAGATATGCGTCCTTATGTGAAAAAGGCTATTCCGCTGGGATATGTGGAGGCCACGGAAGTGCTGCCCATAGGTACGCCAATCACCATCCGGACACTGGAGGGTGATGTGGATATGGTGGTGGAAGAGAACCTCATTATTATGGTTGGAATCAAAGGGGAAGTGTATCCGAATCGCAGGGAGCGTTTTGTGAAGTCTTATGAGGCGACACAGAAACCTTACTATGAGTGTGAGGATCATAAGCAATGTGACCTTGTGTATGAGCCGACGATTCATAACCGCTCCACGGGAGAGGTTATGAAACTGATCGACCATGCAAAGATCTGTATTGCTACCGGCGGCACCCATATTCATGCCAAGGAGTTGACTAATAGAGTCAAAGTATTTACCGCCTGGGACGAGGAGAAATATATGCTGGGAAAACCAGGGGATTATCTGGCCGTGCGGTGCGATGACAAACATGATATTTATGTGGTAGAACGGGATATTTTCTTTAAGACATATGAAGAGAAACAATAAGGGGAGTATTTGGTTATGCGCAGCAATGTGTGCAGAAATGAGGGGTTAGATGATAAAAAGAAAAAACGACGGTGCAACAGAACAATGGCAGTACGATGCCTTTATCAGCTACCGTCACACTGAACCGGACAGTTATGTGGCACAGACCCTGCACAAATGTCTGGAGAACTTTAAGCTGCCGCGCAGTGTGGCGCGGCAAAAGGAAGATGGCAAAACACGGATTCAACGCGTATTCCGTGACAGGGAGGAACTGCCTCTTGTAAGTAATCTGGCGGATCCGATCACGGAGGCCTTAGAACATTCCGAGTATCTTATTGTTATCTGTTCTCCTAGACTGAATGAGTCAATATGGTGCCGGAAAGAGATAGAGACCTTTATCCAGATGCATGACAGGGAACATGTGCTGGCGGTTCTGGTGGAGGGGGAGCCGGATGATTCTTTTCCGGAAGAACTGCTCTACCGGGAGGAGGAAGAACTTCAGGATGACGGCAGTGTCATACACAAAAAGGTTCCCGTAGAGCCCCTTGCGGCGGATGTCCGTGGGAGCTCGCACAGGGAAATACGCAGGAAAATAAAGAGTGAGCTGCTGCGTCTGGCAGCGCCCATGTTTGACTGTAATTATGATGATTTAAGACAGCGGCATAAAGAACAGAAGACGAGAAAAATTATTTTGACATCAGTGTCGGCCAGTGTGGTGTGTCTGTTGATCGGTCTGGTCAGCACGATTATGGCATTGAAAATACAGTATCAGAGCCGGCAGATACAGCAGCAGAGCAGGCAGATTGAGGAAGGGGCACAACAGATTTATGAACAGTCCGAAGTGATAGCTGCGCAGAATAGACAGGTTCTTGACAGAATCACCGTGTCGCAGGCAAGAGAGGCAATGACTTTCCTGGAAGAGGGCGACCGGCTGATGGGATTGGCCGAATGTGCCCTGGCTTATGAAAACTGGCTGCCGGAAGTATATACTCAGGAACAGGCGGAGGACTGTCCGGCCCAGCTTACTTATGCGCTGACGGAATTATTGTATTTGTATGAGAATGGCACACAGTATAAACCCGATCGGAGTTTAGAGGCGCAAAGTACCATCCGGTTTACGAAGATTTCACCGGAGGGAGGCAGACTGATGGCGGTGGGCGACTCCGGAGAGTTGACGGTCTGGCAGTGTTTAAAGGATCGTACGCTGGCGTCCCTGAAACCGGAGGACATGGATTTATCCTGGGAGTGCCAGGTGGGATTTTTGTCAGAGAATAAGATTCTGTATCCCCAGAAAGAGACGCTCTGCGTGCAGGAGCTGGAGAGCGGGGAGGTTACGTCTTATCCCTGCACCGGCTATGAGGGTGTGGTGACGATACCGGAGAAAGAATCTTTTCTGCTGGTGGATATGGAAGGATGCTGTCTGGTGGGAGCAGACGGAGAGGCACAGGAAAAACTCCTGTGGGAACAAATGGGTGGAGACTGGAAAATCAAAGGTGTAAAGGCCGGATTTGAGTCTGCATATGCGGCCGCGGAGGACGGCAGAATCCTGGTGGCCCTGGAGGTAACAAGAGAACTGGCAGGCACAGGGAGTACCGACGGGGATGACAGCACGGAAGGTAAGAGTGTAGTAGTGCTGGAATATGGCAAAGACGGTGCTGCCGGTGACAGCAAAGAAAAGCCCAGGGTCTCTCTCTATCCTGTGGAGTATGAATATATAGGCGGTCTGTGCCTGGAAGAGGGCGGTTATCAGCAGGGCGCCGATATTCTCTATGTGACCAGCAACCATAGCAAAGAAACAGGTTATACGGTAACTTCTGCTGATATGACAAGCCGTCTGCAAGCATTTGACTTATCTGGTCAAAATCAGATCTGGTCCTTTGACACTACAGGCGGTTGGATCTATGATGTGAAGTTTGCCCGTAAGAAGGGCAGCTGTTATCTTCTATGCCAGAAATATGGGGAGGCTTTGCTGCTTGACAGAACAGACGGCAGTTTGATTGATACCTTTTCCTTTGGATCTGAGGTGGTGAAGATTGGTTCCTATATAGACACGGATTATTTCATGGCCTTTACAAGAGACGGTGCCTGGCATTATCTGCATACCGGGCGGATGGAGGATATGGTGAGTACGATTTTCAGTGACTGTACTTCCGACAATGTGAAAGAATTTGTGGTGGGAGACGGTTATTGTGTGACGCTGCCTTACGGGAGCAATCGCGTGACGGTATATCGGATAGCCAAGGGGGCGGGAGTAAATACTTTCCATGAAGGAGAGGATACCTACCGGCAGGCGAGGCTGAACGCGGACGGGACCTATCTGGCAGCGGCAAGGCGTGATGAGACGAACCATACCTGCGTGGAGATGTTTGACACCGCAGAGAAAAAGCTTTTGTGGACTTATAAGGGAGAAGACGCTTACTATGCGGCTATGACCTTTGGGGATTTTGATGGAGACGGAACGGAATCTCTGCTGTTAGTCACGGGGGAGGCCTGCCATATCATTGATCCGGCTGACGGAACGGTACGAAGGACAGTGTCCTTTGCAGGCTCTTTTATGGACTATCTCGGCATAGACCAAACCAACGGTGTGATCAGTGTGAAAGATAATCATACTCTGTATGGTTACCGGCTTGCGGACGGGACGCTCCTCTATGAGGATTCGCTTGCCGACGGTATGACGGCGGTGTGCAACAACAGGCCCTTTTATGCGGTGGCCTCCGAAGAGATGGATACGCTGCTTTTCTATCAGATGGGAGAAGAGGAGTGCATTATGGAGCCTGGCTGCCCGCAGGGGATAGAAGCGGAGTATCTGGAGACCATGTTTTTTGATGAGGATGACGACGATCTTTATCTGGTTTATAAGGACGGAAAAGTGAAGATTTATTTTGTGAACTGGGATACCAACAATGATGTGTTCTTCTGCGGTGTCCATGGCAGATACAGGGATCTTTCCGACAAGATGATCCGTTATGAGGAAGTGGAGGGAGCCTCATTTGGTTTCCTGTGCGGCAGCAGTGATGCCTATCAGATCGACCTGCGGCCGGAGAATATGTATAATAAACTTTCCCGAATCCATGGGTATCTGGCGTATGACAGTGTATCGAATACCCTGTATCTGCATAACGGTAATGAGATTTATACCTCTCCTTTATATTCTGTGGAGGAGATTGTGGAGCAGGCCGGGCAGGTGCTGAGTGAAAGCAGTTATTATTGGAACTATATAGAGTTTGTGCCTTATCTTCTGGAGGAAATGTGATAGTTGCTTTTTACACGTTAGCCGGAAAGTGACGCCTGAACAGACATAAAAGGCTCCGCCGGGACTTGCAGTTTTTTATAAAATGTGTATAATGATATGTAGGCTGATGGAGCCGGCAAGGTAGTTTTGTAAGGAGGAATTGAGTTATGGGATTTACATTGTTGGTGGGCGGTTTTGTAGTGGTCGTCATTATCCCGGTAGTGATTTCCGTGGTATCTTCCGTGGTTTCCGGAATTGCAGCCGCAGTGGATGATGAAGAGGACTAAAGCAATAGAAAGTGGCTTTTACTTACGGAACAGATTCAGCAGGTAAGAGAGGTTCAGGACAGGGTGGAATTTCACAGAGTGAGATTTAGCCCTGTTTTTTGGAGTTTTTTCTTCCTATTTTGGTCTGCCTATGGTAAAATGTTTAAGAATAAATCGAGCAGAGCTTGGTTTTGGTAAGGAGGAAGCGGCTTTTAGAAGCAGAGCAGGGGCCGCGTGAATTATTGTATGAGTGAAAATGAGAAGCGTCTGACGGCGGAAGAAGCCGAAACCCGGGAAGTGGTGTCCAAGAATTTTATCGAGCAGATCATTGAGAAAGATCTGGCGGAAGGGGTCTATGATACGGTGCATACCCGGTTCCCGCCGGAGCCCAACGGTTATCTGCACATTGGCCATGCCAAGAGTATTCTGTTAAATTCCGGGCTTGCAGCCCAGTACGGCGGCAAGTTCAACATGCGTTTCGACGATACCAATCCAACCAAGGAAAAGAGTGAGTTTGTGGAGTCCATCAAGGCCGATGTGAAGTGGCTTGGTGCTGATTATGAGGACAGACTGTTCTTTGCATCGGATTATTTTGAGCAGATGTATGAGGGGGCGCTCAAACTGATCAGGAAGGGCAAAGCCTATGTGTCGGATCTGTCCGCCGATGAGATGCGGGAGTACCGCGGTACGCTGACGGAACCGGGGCGTGAAGACCCGAACAGAAACCGGAGCGTGGAAGAGAACCTTAGGTTGTTTGAAGAGATGAAAGAGGGCAGGTACGCTGACGGAGAGAAAACGCTGCGGGCGAAGATAGATATGTCCTCCCCCAATATCAATATGCGTGATCCGATCCTCTATCGTGTGGCGCATCTGTCACATCAGAACACGGGAGATAAATGGTGTATTTATCCGATGTATGATTATGCCCATCCCATAGAGGATGCCATTGAAGGGATAACCCATTCTATCTGTACGCTGGAGTTTGAAGACCACAGACCGCTTTATAACTGGGTGGTAACGGAATTGGAATATCCGCATCCGCCGAAGCAGATTGAGTTTGCCAAGATGTATTTGACCAATGTGGTCACTGGCAAGAGGTATATTAAGAAGCTGGTGGAGGACGGTATCGTGGATGGCTGGGATGATCCCAGACTGGTGTCCATTGCCGCACTCAGAAGAAGAGGATTTACACCGGAGTCCATTCGGTTGTTCGTGAATCTCTGCGGGGTATCCAAGGCCAATTCCTCTGCGGAGTACTCCATGTTGGAGTATTGTATCAGAGAGGATCTGAAGATGAAACGCCCCAGGATCATGGCAGTGACTGATCCAGTCAAACTGGTGATTGACAACTACCCGGAAGGAGAGACCGAGTGGCTTACCGTGGTCAATAATCCGGAGAATGAATCTTTAGGAACAAGAGAAGTGCCTTTTAGCAGGGAATTATATATAGAGAGAGAAGATTTTATGGAGGAACCGCCGAAAAAGTATTTCCGACTGTTTCCGGGTAATGAAGTCCGTCTTATGAGTGCCTATTTCGTAAAGTGTGTGGGCTGCGAGAAAGATGCCGAAGGAAATGTGACGGTTGTGCACTGTACCTACGATCCTGCTTCCAAGGGAGGTAACAGTCCGGACGGAAGGAAGGTCAAGGGAACGATTCACTGGGTGTCAGCTGCCGAGTCTGTGCAGGCACAGGTCAGACTCTATGAGAATATCATAGATGAGGAAAAGGGCGTTTATAATGAGGACGGCAGCCTGAATCTGAATCCCAATTCCCTGACAGTACTTACGGACTGCCGGATTGAGCCATCGGTGAAAGATGCGAAAGCTTATGACAGTTTTCAGTTCGTGCGGCAGGGGTTCTTCTGTGTGGATTGCAGGGATTCCAAGCCGGAATCACTTGTTTTTAACAGAATTGTGTCTCTTAAGAGTTCTTATGTATTGCCGAAAAAGGAGAATTAGGATACAATATTGTACAGACGTATATAAAATGGGAGGATAAAGTAATGGCAGGATTATTGTCGGGGTTAGAGCAGTTTGGATTGAGCAATCTGGAGAGTATGGATCTGTATGAAGCGCCCAAGAAGGCGGAGGCCGGGCCGGATGGAGCACCTGCGGCGCCGGTGGTGCAGGAACAGGATTTTCTTTTTGATAAATCCTTTAACTGTCCGATCTGTGACAGAGAGTTTAAGGCGAGAACGGTCAAGATCGGCAAAGCGAAGCTGGGTGGAAGCGATCTGGATCTTCGTCCAAGATACGAACAGATAGATCTTTTAAAATATGATATTATTATGTGCCCGAATTGCGGCTATGCGGCACTGAGCAGATTCTTCAAGTTCCTCACCTCACCGCAGGCGAAGAATATACAGAAAGCAATCTCTTCAACGTTTAAGCCTCAGCAGGAAACGAAGGAGACTTATACTTACGATGAGGCGCTGGAGCGCTATAAGCTGACGCTGGCCAATGCCATCGTTAAGCAGGCCAGATCCAGTGAGAAGGCATATATCTGTTTAAAGACTGCCTGGCTGCTTCGTGGTAAGGCAGAGCATCTGGATAATACGCAGCCGGACTACGAAGAGCAGAAGAAAGCATGTCAGGAGGAGGAAGACGAGTTCTTAAAGAGTGCCCTGGAGGGCTTCCTGGCAGCAAGACAGACGGAAAGTTTCCCCATGTGTGGTATGGATGAGCCTACAGTGGATTATCTGATTGCAGTGACAGCGATGCGGTTTGAGCAGTACGATCTGACCAGCCGTCTGATCACCGGTATTCTTACTTCCACCGGCGCCAATCCTCGTATGAAGGATAAGGCGAGAGATGTGAAGGAAATGCTGATGAAGAAGATCAAGGAAAAAAATGCGGCCAGAAAATAGCCGTTTATTGAAAACAGATGAAAGAATTACCGATTCATATTCAGTTAGATCCTAAGTGCAGCAAAACATTATATGAACAGATTTACGAGTATATCCGGGAAGAGATCAGGGCAGGACGGCTTTTGGTAAATGAGAAGCTGCCCTCCGCCAGATTTCTGGCACAGGATTTGCAGGTATCCAGAACTACGGTTGATATGGCTTACGGCCAGCTGGTGGCGGAGGGATATCTTACGGCGCGTCCCAAGAGAGGATATTTTGTCAGTGCCATGGAGAATCTGTATACCATGGGAACTGAATTCCGTGCGGGCAAACCGGAGGAAAAACGGGTGGATGTCCAGACAGATATCTGCCGCTATGATTTTTCACCGAATGTGATTGACATGCGTTTCTTTCCCTATGCCACATGGAAGAAGATTACCAGAAACATTCTCGTAGATGCCAAGAGTCATATGTTTGCGTTGGGGGAGCCGCAGGGTGATGTGGAACTTCGGACGACAATCTGTCGCTATCTGCATGGATCCCGTGGGGTGAACTGCGAGCCGGAACAGATCATTATTGGAGCAGGGAATGATTTCCTGCTTCTTTTATTGGAAAAGATTCTCGGGCGGCATATCCGTGTGGCAATGGAAAATCCTACTTATGTGAGGGCGTATAAGACATTTTGTTCCTTTGCCTATCCGGTATCACTGGTGCCGGTGGATGAAAAGGGAATCCGGGTGGACAGTCTGCGGCGCACTGACGCACAGATTGCCTATGTGATGCCGGCGCACCAGTATCCGACAGGAGTGTCCATGCCCATCGGCCGGCGTATGGAGCTGTTAAAGTGGGCGATGGAAGCGGAGGGGCGCTATCTGATCGAAGATGATTACGACAGTGAATTTCGTTATAAAGGGAAACCATTACCCTCTTTACAGGCATCTGATACGGCGGGCCGTGTGATATATATTGGTACTTTTTCCAAGTCCATCGCACCGGCAATCCGTATCAGTTACATGGTGCTTCCCTATCCGCTGCTGGAGAAATACCGGCAGGAATGTGGTTTCTTTTCCTCATCGGTATCTCGTATTGACCAGACCATTCTGGATGAATTTATCAGAGACGGATACTTTGAACGTTATCTGAATAAGATGCGCAAACAGTATCGTATGAAACATGATCTGCTTTTAAATGAGATCAGGCCCCTGGAAAAGAGCTTTCATGTTACGGGCGGCAATGCGGGACTGCACATTCTGCTGACAGATACAAGAGGAAGAAGTGAGAAAGCCCTGGAGGAAGCTGCCAGAACGCAGGGGGTGAAAACCTATCGCCTGGGAGAATTCAGGATGGGGGATTGTCCGGCATCGGATAAGACGACAGAACAAAACCGCTTTCTTATGCCATCCACTATGATTTTGGGATATGGCGGATTGTCCATGGAGGAGATTCAGGAAGGTGTCGGTATATTAAAAAAAGTCTGGGCTTAAATCACGGATGTGATCATGGACCAGACTTTTATCTGTGTTCTATGTAGTATTTACCTTTTGAAAGTAATCTTTTTCAGCATATTCAGGTAGGAGGCAGTCTCCTCGTACAACATTTCCGGATGGAAGGTGGAGTCCTGAAAACGTGCATCCATCAGTCCGTCAATGGTATAGTCAAGCATTTCGTCAAATTTGTCAAAATCAACATCTGCACTGAACAAAGTACGGTCGGTCTGATTCTTTAACACCGCGTAGACATCTGTTAATACGTTACGCTGCCGCTCAATGGCAGAAAGTGCTTCACCAACATCTTCACGCCGGCAGCGGTTTAAAAACAGCTGCATATACGGATAGTTTTTCAGAACCTGCATTTTTGCGTATTCCATTTGTTTGCGAAGCTCAAAATAGTCGTTAGTAGAGGAAGATACGCCGCTGGTCAGTTCCAGTTTCATGAATCTGACACTGTAGTCGTAGAGAAAAGTATAGAGTCCAAGCTTACTTCCAAAATAGTGAAATAAAAGTCCTTTACTGATGCCTGCTTCTGTTACGATGTCGTCTGTACTGGCATGTTTATATCCACCCATGGAAAATACTTTGAGGGCTGCATTAATCATGCGGTCCTGTTTTTCTTTCTTTAAATCAAAAAATTTCTCGTTCATGTTCTCCCCAATTCTACATAAGTTGACCTTTTTGGTCGATTTATACTATAGCACAAATTTATGAAGGATTCAATGATATGTGAAAAACTAGTTTATAGAAAAATTTCAGGTACAAGATGTTGTGGCTATCACCGGAAAAAGGCCAATGCCGAGGCCGCGAAGCGGTCCTCGAAATCGAGATTGCCAGATTTGTTATTTTCCGAAGGAATTTACCTTTTTTATTTTTTTGTACATATTCCCTTTTCATTTTCACAAAATAGTATTAATATAATGGTATAACAGACGGTGAAAGGAGAACACTGATGGCGAAGAAATTTGGTAAGTTTTTAATGGTAACAGCGGCTCTTGGCGCCGTAACGGCGGGAGCATACTATTATCTCAAGAGTAAAGAGGCTCTCGTAGATGATGATTTTGATGATGATGACGATTTCGATAATTTTGATGAGGATCTGGATGAAGAGGGGGCGGCTAAAGATGCAGACCGCAACTATGTGGATCTGGACCTCCAGAAGGCTGATGAGTTTAAGGAGGGCATCAATGCGGCAAAGGCTGATGTGACTGAGAAGGTTGTCGGCGGTGCCAAGGAAGTGGCGCAGAAGGTGGAAGAGAAAGTGGAAGAGTTCTTTGATGACGATGACAGCGACGGTTCCATGGATGCCATGTAAGAAGAATATTATATAAGAATTATGAAAGGCGGCCTGATCGGCCGCCTTTTGCTTATCGGACGCCTTTATAGGGCGGATCTGCCGGGTAGCCTCCTTTTAATTTCTGCATACCCCGCTGGATGGCGTCTTTTGAGTTTTTCCAGTCTGCATCTCTGTTGCGGTAGTCGAACTTTTCCACCATCCAGGAGACATCCTCCCCGAGTCGGGAAAGGTTCTGTTCCATGAGCGGCAATAACATCCCGTAAAAATCGGTTTTATCTTTATCATGCAGGCGGCTGTCAGCGGCCTCGCATATATCTCCAAAATGGTGCAGGCAAAATCCCTTACTGTTTCTGACTTTATCCCGAAATTCCGGATCTTTTTTGTACATGAAGAAAAAGGTATCCAGATAACGGTCGTAGGTATCGGCATAGGACTTGCAGATATAACAGGATGATTCTTTCTCGGCAGCCCAGATACTAAGAGGATTGTGGCGCTGGGGGTGTCTCATCAGCTTATTTTTGAGAGAACTTTTACCCGGCTGAAAAGATTTTATCTGGCCTTGCAGTTCCTGTATCATCCGGGCGTAATGTGTCTTCAGGATCCAGGCATTGCCCAGTGTGTTGCCATAGTCAAACATTTTCTTAAAGTGATCCCGGCAGAAGCCTGTCCGGTCAGTCTGTTCACGCATATCACTTTCCATATAGGAGGAACCGGAGCCCAGGACAAAATCCAGAAGGTCCTGTTCCACATTTCTCTCAATAAAACAGAAAGGACATTCATCATCGGCATTCATGGCGTCATTTAAAGGGATGGTATAGAGTTCTTCTTTCATAGATAATACTCCTTAAAATATTTAATTCAATTATAACACTTAAAGGGGGAGAAAGAAAGCAATCAAATGAAGTATGAAGGAATAATTATCCGCAGTGACGGTTTGGGCAGATATTAATTGACATATTGTCTGGGATTGTTATAATGGTAGCGGATTTAGGAGAAGTATTTACATGTATCATTGTATAGAATGTGCGGAGAGGATAAAGACATATGAAAGATAAGACGATCAGACTTGTGGTTACGGATTTAGACGGCACCTTGCTCAATGCACGTAAGGAAGTTCCGGCAGGGTTCGAGGAATGGGTCTGTAATCACCCTGAAATTAAAACGGTGATTGCCAGCGGCAGACAATATTATAATATATATAAATTATTTCCAATGGCGGCAGAGAACATGATTTTTATAGCCGATAATGGCGGATTGGTGGCAGAGAATGGGGCGTTTATTTATACCAATACCATGAAGCCGGAGGCTGTGAACGCATGTGTGGAGCGTTTCAGTATCCGGGATGGGCATAGTGTCATTCTATGTGGAGAGAAGTCGGCTTACATGAAGCATGGCAGCGAGGACCTGGAGAGAAATGCCCATATGTATTATGAGAGATTAACGTTTGTGGAAGATCTGGATAGCTGTATGGCACAGGATAAGATCATCAAAATGGCTGTGTTTGTGGCGGATTACAGTGCCGTCACATATTATGCCGGGCTAAAGGACATACCGGAGGGCGTGAATGTGGTATTGTCGGGAGAATGCTGGATTGACATAGCAAATAAAGAAGTCAATAAGGGGGCGGCTTTGTCGTTTTTGCAGAACCGTTATCAGATAGATGCCGATGCCTGTATGGCTTTTGGTGATTTTCTCAACGATGAGAGTATGATGCGGCAGTGTACGGAGAGTTATGCGATGAGCAATGCCCATCCGGGTTTGAAAGAAGTGGCAAAGTATATTGCCCCGTCCAATGAAGAGGCGGGGGTGATGCAGATACTGAACCGGATATGACAGGAGAAATTGGTAAAAACCGGGAAAAATCTGTGTTTATGGGTGACAACACAAAGGGCTTTTGTTATAATGCTGAAATAGCGAAAGAAACAACATATTATTTATAAATATAGTGGAATGGAGTGTAATGACTGATGCAGGTATCGGTTCCGGCGGTCAATGAGGATAAAGAGGGGATATTATCCCAGGTGGAATGTTTTGCTCTGGATATGGACGGTACAATCTATCTGGGAGAAAAGTGGATAGACGGCGCCCATGAATTTCTTGACCGAATCGAGGCATCGGGCAGGCGTTATGTTTTCCTGACCAACAATTCTTCCAAAAATGCGGCAGTCTATGTGGAAAAGCTTGGGCGGATGGGGCTTACCGTCGGGGAGGAGAAGATCATCACTTCCGGGCAGGCGACTATATACTATTTGAAGCGGCATTTTCCGGGGGCCAGAGTATTTCTTCTGGGCAATCCGTTGTTGCAGGGGGAATTTGTACAAGCGGGAATTGTGCTGGAAGAGGAGCACCCGGATGTGGTGGTGACAGCCTTTGATACCACGCTGGATTATCCCAAGATGTGCAAGGTCTGTGATCATGTGCGGTCGGGTCTTCCCTACCTTGCAACCCACCCCGATTATAACTGTCCCACGGAGACCGGATTTATTCCGGACGCCGGGGCGATCCATGCCTTTATTCATGCATCAGCTTTTCGTTATCCTGACAGGATCATCGGTAAGCCAAATGAAGATATCATAGAATATTTGACTACCAGAGTCGATACAAAACGGGAACACATTGCCATGGTTGGGGACAGGCTGTATACGGATATTGCGGCGGGAAGAAATCATGGACTTAAGAGCATACTGGTTTTAAGCGGAGAGACAGCCCTGGAGGATGTGGAGACTTCTGAGACGGTGCCGCATCTGATTTTTCACTCTGTATGGGAGATGATGCCCTTTTTGTAGACAGCAGGGGGCAGGCAGATCTGTTTTATATGCAGATCTGTGTGGTGATGCATATGATAAAGACAGAAAGACGGAGGATATGTGAATGAATATTCAGGCCCAACTATGTGGGATTATCCTGATTATCATTATGATTTTGTTTTATGTCAGATATAAGAGTCTGCGTCTGAATACGCAGATTATTTTCCAGTTTCTGCTGGTGGTAGTTCTTTTTTGTGTATTTTTTGACATGTTGTCCATATGGGCCATTGTCAATCTGATGTTAAAGTCCAGGACAGTTGTGGTGATCATCTGTAAGACTTATCTGGCATCCTTGGTTCTGGTGGGTCTGGCCGGACTGCTGTATGAATGTTCCGGCGTGTATGAGAGGCAGAAGAAGTTTATATGGGTGACTATGGTTGGAACAGGCATTGCCATAGTCTATATTATCGTGATTGCCTGTCTGCCCATCAATATCAGTAAGCATGGAAGGATTGTGTATACGGAAGGGCCCAGTGTGCTGATGACGTATCTTGGCACATGCAGTTTCCTGGTGGCAAATTTTATTCTGACGATCAGAAAGCGCAGGCAGGCCAACCCGCGCAGAACCCAGGTGGTGCTGATGTGGCTTGGGATCTGGTTTGCGGCAGCAGTTGTGCAGTTTCTGAACAATGAACTGCTTCTGGTGGGATATGCAGGAGCTGTGGGTATTTTAATTATATTCTTAAGGCAGGAGAATCCGGAGTACATGGCGGACCATGTAACAGGACTGTACAATCAGGATGCGCTTCTGCTCTATGCCCGTAAACTGTACAATATGGATCGGGAATTTTCTGTCCTGTCAATCTGGTTTAATCTGGGTATCAGCCGGGCGGATGACGGGGAGAGAGAACAGGCGGTGATGGTGGAGTTTGCCAGAAGACTGCCCCGTCTGCCGGGTACCAGGGTTTTTAAAATGGCAGAGGATGAAGTGTGGATGGTATTTGATGAGCTGAGTCAGGTGGATAATACCATTGAACAGATCAAGGTATTTATTGAGAGTGGGCGAAAAGAGATCGGAGCCATGGCACAGGTGGAATATACTTATATGCCCAGTTCGCTGCTGGCGGATGATTATCAGGAAATGGTTCATCTTTTGCAGTATGCAAGATGGAAGAATCAGGATCATACGGTGTCCAATTTCCGGCAGGTAGACAAAGAGTTTGTGGTGCAGATGAAGCAGGAAAAGGCCATGGAACTGATGTTGGAGCAGGCCATGGCGGAGGAACGGATAGAGGTTTTTTATCAGCCTATATATTCCACAAGGGAACACCGATTCGTGAGTGCGGAGGCCTTGGTGCGTATGCGCGACACGGAAGGCAAACTGGTTCCGCCGGCCGCCTTTATCTCTGTGGCGGAAAGAAACGGGAAGATATTACAGCTTGGGGAGATTGTCTTTGATAAGGTATGCCGCTTTTTTACGGAGCAGCACCTGGAACAGTATGGTCTGCATTATATAGAGGTCAATCTGTCCGTAGTGCAGTGCAGCTACAAACAGCTGGCGGATGATTATATCAGTATTATGGAAAAATACCGGATCAATCCCGGTTATATTAATCTGGAGATTACGGAATCTGCATCCATGTCCGCCAAAAAGACCTTGCTGGGAAATATGCAAAGGCTGATGGAGTATGGAGTGCACTTCTCCCTGGACGACTTTGGCACGGGACAGTCGAATCTGAATTATATAGTGGATATGCCGGTGGATATCGTGAAATTTGACAGGGAGATGAGTCAGGCTTTCTTCCGGGACGAGAAGGCGCAGTATGTGATGAACGCGGCTATGCAGATGATTCATGGGATGCAGCTTAAGATTGTCTCGGAGGGAATCGAGGAAGAAGAACAGTACCGTAAGATGGCGCAGCTGGGAATTGACTATATCCAGGGATACTATTTTTCAAAGCCTTTGCCGGAAACAGAATTTGTGGATTTTATGAAAGATAAGGTTTAGGCAGCAGTTCCGAAAGCATCTTGCTATTTCTGGTAAAAAGACATAAAATAAAACAGTGTACAGTATAGGAAAGGATTTGTTGGTGTTATGAGAAAGAGTGGTGTTTTGCTGCCTGTATCCAGTCTGCCCTCCAGGTATGGGATCGGCGCCTTTTCCAGAGAGGCATATACATTTATTGATCTGTTAGCGAAAGCAGGGCAGTCCTACTGGCAGATACTGCCGCTTGGGCCAACAGGCTATGGGGATTCTCCCTACCAGTCTTTTTCTACTTTTGCGGGCAATCCGTATTATATTGATTTAGAGGCATTGATCGAGGCCGGTTATTTGACAAAGGCGGAATGTGAGCAGTATGATTTTGGCGATGATCCAGCCTATGTGGATTATGAGAAGATATATCTGTCCAGATTCAAAGTGCTGAAGAAGGCTTATCAGAACAGTCATATTGAAGAAGACCAAGAGTACCGGAAATATGTGGAAGAGAACGCTTATTGGCTGAAAGATTATGCACTCTATATGGCCGTGAAGAACTCTTTCGATGGTAAGAGCTGGAGTGAATGGGAAGAAGACATTAAGCTTCGGAAACTTGCCGCAATCAAGGAGTATTCCAAACAGTATGCACAGGAGATTGCCTTTTATCAGTTCCAGCAGTATCTGTTTGCAAAACAGTGGTTTGCACTGAAACAATATGCCAATGAGAAGAAGATTCAGATTATCGGGGATATACCGATCTATGTGGCATTTGACAGTTCGGATACCTGGGCGAATCCGGAGCTGTTCCAGCTGGATGAGACACTGACACCGACAGCGGTGGCCGGATGCCCGCCGGATGCTTTTTCGGCTACCGGACAGTTGTGGGGTAATCCTTTATACCGATGGGAATATCATAAGAAGACGGATTACGAGTGGTGGATGAAGCGTATTGCATACTGCTATCAGCTCTATGATGTGGTGCGTATTGATCATTTCCGCGGATTTGACGAGTATTATTCGATTCCTTACGGCGATGCAACGGCCCAGTTCGGACATTGGCAGAAGGGGCCGGGGTATGAAATATTTAAAACCATGAAAGATAAACTTGGCAACAGGGCCGTGATTGCAGAAGATCTGGGATATTTGACTGATTCAGTCATTAAACTGGTGAAAAAGACAGGATATCCGGGTATGAAGGTTTTACAGTTTGCCTTTGATGCAGAGGGAGAGAGTGCCTATCTGCCTCACAAATATGTGGCTAACAGTATTGTTTATACCGGTACACATGACAACGATACGACGCTTGGATGGTATGATAAGCTGAAACGCAGGGATAAGGCTTTTGCCAGAAAGTATCTGCATATCCGTTCCCGTAAGGATGTGCAGTGGGAATTTATCCGTGCGGCGCTTTCCAGTGTGTCCGATACCTGTGTGATTCCCATGCAGGACTATCTGGGACTTGGCACGGAGGCAAGAATCAATCTGCCTTCCACCCTTGGAACCAACTGGAAATGGCGGATGCTGCCGGGGCAGTTCACGGACGAACTGGCCGAAAAGATTTATGAGATGACCAGGCTTTACGGGAGAGCGGAAGGGTAAGAGCTGTGTTAGAACTGCCGTGTACTTAAGTTAGAGTTATGATAGGCGGGATTGTTTGTGACGTCTTGACTAAACCAGTCAAGTGGAAGAAACGATTCCGCTGCTGCTTTGTCAGGGAATTCCACTTCTGCGATAATCAAAGGGGCAAAGGGCGCCTCAAAGATATCCAGTTCCACAAAAAGACTGGTTTGGTCAATCGGTATGACATAACGTTTTTTCGAGATAATGTTTCCGTCTGCCTTCTCCCGCAGATGATAGTAGGATTCTCGATTTAAGGGGAGATTATACTCTTCTCTGGCCAGAAGGCCCTTTCCCTTATAGGTCATATAATAGGAATCGTCCTCCCGACGGATTCTGACAACCGGGTCAGTATTCAGATAGGCCTGCTCAATGATGTGGCAGGGGTAGGATTCCAGGTTTTCGGGCAGTCTTGTGATGGTAAATTTGCGTTCGATTTCCATGATGCGCTCCTTTATGAAATATCTCATCTGATAGATATATGCTACTCTGGTTTGGGATATAAGTCAATGTTGGCGGGTATGAATATTTTTAAGGAAGATACAGTTATGAATCGTGATTTGACAAATGGCAATGTGACGGGTTCCCTGCTTGTGTTTGCAGGGCCGATGATTCTGGGGAATCTTTTACAGCAGTGTTATAATATTGTGGATACCTGGGTGGTTGGCAGATATGTGGGCGCGGATGCGCTGGCGGCAGTGGGTTCGTCCTACACGCTGATGACATTTTTAAATTCTCTGCTGATCGGTCTGTGTATGGGAAGCGGGTCTGTTTTTTCTTATTATATAGGAAAGGGAGACCGGCAGAAGGTGAAAGACTGTGCCCAGACCTCTTTTGCGCTGATCGGTCTGTTGGCTGTGGCGGTCAGTGTGGCGGTTCAGTGTTTTCGGGGACCGATTTTGTGGCTGCTTCGCACGCCGGGAGAACTTGTGCAGATGACAGAGGAATATCTGGTGATCATCTTTACGGGGATTGTGTTCATTTTCCTCTATAATTATTTTGCATTTTTATTGCGGGCGCTGGGCAATTCCGTGGTGCCCTTATACTTTCTGGGCGCGGCGTCGGTTTTGAATATCGGCCTGGACTTGTTCTTTGTGCTGGTGTTTCACTGGGGACTTCAGGGAGCAGCATTGGCTACGGTGATCGCTCAGGCGGTATCGGGCGTGGGACTTGGTGTTTATATCTGGCGGAAGGAGTCGTTTTTCCGGTTTTCCCTGCAAGACTTCGTGCGGGGCGAGAAACCGGTGGCGGAGATTTGCAAATATTCTGGTATGACCTGTATGCAGCAGTCCGTGATGAATTTCGGGATCCTGATGGTGCAGAGTCTGGTAAACAGTTTCGGCCCGGCAGTGATGGCGGCTTTTGCGGCTACGGTAAAGATTGATACCTTTGCCTATATGCCGGCTCAGGAGTTCGGTAATGCTTATTCCATTTTCATTTCCCAGAACCATGGTGCCGGAAAGAAGCGGAGAGTGGGAGAAGGAACGAAGAAAGCCTTTGGTGTGTCGGCAGTTTTCTGCGGCGCGGTATCGGTTCTGGTTTTCGTGCTGGCGCGGTATCTGATGCTGATTTTTGTGAGGGCACAGGATACGCAGATCATAGAAATCGGGATGCAGTATCTGCGGATTGAAGGCGCGTTTTATGTGGGGATTGGCATTTTGTTCCTGCTTTACGGGTATTTCCGGGGCATTAACCGGCCCGGTGTTTCCCTGGTGCTGACGATTATTTCCCTGGGAACAAGGGTCGTGCTGGCATACATACTGGCGGCAGTTCCGGCCATCGGCGTTCTGGGAATCTGGTGGGCAATTCCGATTGGCTGGGCGCTTGCGGACGGGGTTGGAATTATGATATTATTATATGGCAACAGGAGGGAAACAATATGAACAAAATAGCAGTTTTTTTTGGTACAGGTTACGAAGAGATTGAGGCGCTGACAGTGGTGGATATCCTGCGCAGGGCCGGCGAGACAGTGGAGATGGTGTCAATTACCGACGAAACAAAAGTCACGGGTTCCCACGATATAACAGTGTCAATGGATAAGACGCTTTCAGCAGTAGATTTTGACAGTGTGGATGTACTGGTGCTTCCGGGCGGTATGCCGGGAACGAAGAATCTGGAGGCCTGTGAAGTGCTGATGGCACAGGTGGATGACTTTGTGGCGAAGGGGAAGATTGTGGCGGCAATCTGCGCGGCACCCAGCATTTTAGGACACCGCGGCCATTTAAAAGGAAAGAAAGCATGTTCTTATCCGTCCATGGAGAGTCATCTGGAGGGTGCAGAAGTCTTGCAGATACCGGCGGTTACGGATGGCAATATCATCACAGGGCGCGGTATGGGTGCGGCCATTGCCTTTGGTCTTGCAATTTTGGAAAAATTGCAGGATAAGGATGCCGCAGATAAGATGGCGGACGCCGTGGTATTTGAACATTAAAAATCAACTTAAAATATAGCAAAACTTACCATAATATTTTCTTACCATCCGAACATACTAACATCAAGATAAGCGAACAAACCAATGCGCATCACAGAGACACAAGTCACTGAGATAAGCGCTGGGAGCGAGCGCTTATCTCAAATATAGATAAAGAATGGAAAACATTCAAATGTATTTCGGAGGTGAAAAGAAATGGCAAGCAACAAGACCAATAGAGTAGAAGTTCCTGAAGCAAAAGCAGCTATGGATCGTTTCAAGACTGAGGTTGCGTCTGAGTTAGGTGTAAACCTGAAAGAGGGTTACAACGGCGACCTTACTTCTAAAGAGGCCGGTTCTATCGGTGGCGAGATGGTTCGTAGAATGATCAAGAAACAGGAAGAGCAGATGAAGTAAACAATTATCACTAAGAAGGACAACCCGTTTGTCATGGACAGGCGGGTTGTCTTTCTGTGTAATGCAGATTTTCCAATCTGTATTTTACGGTACATTTATCTATATATTGCGATGAATTTAACTAGAAAAATAGTAGACAAAGAGAAAAGTATCTGCTAAAATATAAAAAAATAATCATTTAGTTGAAAGTCAATACCGTCTCAGATAACAAAAACTATGGATACCATACAAATGCAGACGGCAGAGAGGATGCAGCGATACGATGAGTAATAAAGAGGCAGTCAGAAAACTGCTTACCTTATTGAGTGATTATAAGAAAACAATTGCGGTTATTATCGTCTGCCTGTTGTTTTCCACAGTATTAAATCTGTGTATTCCGCTTTTGAACAGGCATATTATGGATGACGGGTTTATCGGTGGGGATAAGAAACTGCTGATTGTTCTGGCGCTGTGTTCGTTTTTGATTTATCTGGTCTGTGCGGGAATAGACCTGTTGGAAGAGAAAAAGAGAGTGGATATTGCGGCAAAACTGCAATATAAGCTGGCAGAAGAATCTTATTCCCATCTCATCCGGGTGAAAGCCGGTTATTTTACCAGACACAATTATGCTCAGATTCTGAACGATATCCAGGTGGACATAGCGAATATAGCTTCCATTGCGGATGAGAGTACTTTCTTTGTTGTGATGCAGATTTTTGGCATTACAGGCGGGATAATCGGGCTTTTTATCATTGACTGGCGCATGACAGTTCTGGTGCTTATCTTTATTCCGGTGAAGTATGCAGTTATGCATTACTTTGCCAGACAGCGTAAAAAGGCAGTGGATGGCTTTATCCATGAAAGCCAGGAGTACGCAGGATGGTTTGGCGATACGGTAGGCGGCATCAGGGAAATAAAGCTTTTTGGAATATCTGTGGATAAGCACAGGGAGTTTGATGAACGGCAAAAAAGACTGATTGGCAGTCAAAAAGAACTGAATCTGCTCATGCAGCGCAATAGTATAACAGATATGGTTCTGGTACAGTTTCTGACAACGCTGATTTATGTTGTAGGTTCTAATCTGGTTTTTGGGCTTCAGCTGTCCATTGGCAGCGTATTTGCTTTTATTACATATAGTACTTATGTGACGAGGCCGATTTCTGCAATCCTCAATATAGGATATCTGTTGTCGGGAATTCTCCCTTCCACGAAACGGTATTATGAATTTATGAATGAGGAGGAAGAGGATGATGCTGTGGAGTATACGGTCACGCCGCAGGCAGGTGAAATAGAGTTTCGGCAGGTGTCATTTGCTTATGAGGAAGAGAAGCCTGTTTTAGAGAATGTTAATTTTGTAATTCCCAAAGGAAGTAAAACGGCCCTTCTTGGAAAAAACGGTTCCGGTAAGAGTACGGTGATAGATCTGCTTCTCAGACTGTATACGCCGGGACAGGGACAGATTCTATTGGACGGTCAGGAAATATCCGATATGCCGCTTAGGGAATATAGAAACCTTATTTCGGTGGTAAGTCAGGATATTTATCTTTTTCAGGACACTATCCGCAATAATATCTGCCTGTACCAGCAGGTTGAGGATGCGCAGATTTTAGAGGCATGCCGGGACAGCGGGCTGTCGGAGTTTATTGAGGAAGTTTCGCTGGATTATTCTGTGGGGACAAACGGGATGATGCTTTCCGGCGGCCAAAAACAGAAGATTGCACTGGCCAGGGCCCTGATACATGACCGCCCCATCGTAGTATTTGATGAGGCTACTTCCGGTTCGGATACCTGCTCGGAACAGCAGATCAATGCTCTGCTGCACACACGGCTTCATGATAAGACAGTGATTGTGATCGCCCACAGACAGGCAGTGTTGTCTGAGGTGGATCAGGTGGTGAGACTGGATAATGGAAATCAGGAGAACTAAGCGAGGGGGAATGAGATGCTTTACTATGTATTGTACAGCATAAAGAAAAGAAAAATTGCAAATCTGGTTACGGTGGGAATCAGTATTATGCTGGTGCTGCTTTTGAATCTGTACTTTGGAAGTATCCGCAGTTATCAGGAGCAGCTTACGGATCTGGCGGAGAATGTACCTATATATTGTCAGGTTTCCAACTTAAGCGGGACTCTGGTGAACGGGCTGTTTACGCCGAAGCGGATTGTGGATGCCCTGGAACAGTCTGATCAGGTAAAAGATCTTTCTTATATGATGGTGATGATGGCCGGCGAAGGTGATTTTAAGGAAGCGGAGTACTCCAAATACCTGAATCTGTATGTTGTGGGTGCCAATAATGCCAGGGCGGTGGGAGAAGTGACCAACGATATGATCAGCATGGAGCCTGAACGCGTGGATGATTTCTTTGCCTCTGACAGGATGGAGTGCATCGTCAATGAGAAAGTGCTTACAAAACGTGGATGGGAGATCGGGGACAGGATTATCTTAAAATGTTATTACTATGATGCTTCCAGTGAGTTCCAAAAGCTGGAGATACATCCTATGGGCGGTGTGGTGGAAGTCGAGATCGTGGGAACTATGGAGGATATTATCGGTAAGACCAATGCGATTAGCACAGATGTGGTACTGCCGGCCAGGACAGCGCAGAATATTTTCGCGCAGTTTGATCATCCGTTCTTTGCGGACACCGTTACCTTTTATGTCAAAGATCCTTTGCACCTGGGAGAATTTAAGGAAGCAATGCAGGAAATCGGATTGCTGGAGATATCAGCGGAGGCCATGGAATCCTATCCGGGATGCGCCTTGATAGTGAGGGATGCGAATTTTATTGCCAGTGCCACCGATTTAAGACATGCCATAGAATTGATGCAGTCCTTCTTCCCGGTGGTGTGTATTCTGGTGCTGATGATCGGTTATGTGGTCAGTTACCTTTCCGGCAACAGCAGAAGGGATGAATTTGCTCTTCTGAGATTGCAGGGGGTAGGAAAGAATAAAGCGTCATTGTTATTTCTGGCGGAACAGATGCTGTTAGTTCTTTCAGGAAATCTTGTGGGTGATCTGGTGATGGCGCTGACAGCACCGGCATTTATAACAATGGCTGTTGTGAATGGCGTGATTCTTTTAGCATATCTAATCGGATCGGCGATGGCATATGGACGGATGAGCAGGGGCAGTGTGGTATATCTTTTGTCCACACAGCACTGATTAAGTTAATAATTTCAACCTGCGAAAGGGGTGCGTGATAAATATGAATAAAATAATAGAAGCGGAAAAGGTAGGATATATTTATCAGTCTAAATATCAGAAAACCAAGGCGCTGAACGAGGTGAGCTGTTCTTTCGAGCAGGGCAGAGTCTACGCGATTACCGGGAAATCCGGCAGTGGGAAGAGTACTTTTCTCTCCCTTCTGGCGGGCCTTGATGTGCCGACGGAGGGAACTCTTTACATAGATGGCAAGGATATTCGTGAGATTGACAGGGATGCTTATCGGATGAACCAGGCTTCTGTAATTTATCAGGCGTTTCACTTGTTTCCATTGTTGACAGTGTTGGAAAATGTGATGTTTCCCATGCAGTTACAGCATGTGTCAGGGAAAGAGGCAAAAGAGCGGGCGCAGGAATATCTTGGAAAAGTGGGACTGCCGGAGAGCCTGTACGGGAAGATGCCGAATATGATCAGCGGCGGGGAACAGCAAAGAGTGGCCATTGCCAGAGCCATGGCATCCGGCGGTCAGATTCTTCTGGCCGATGAGCCCACCGGTAATCTGGACAGCCAGAATGAGAAAGTAATCGTGGATTTGCTCTGTAAGCTGGCCCATGAGGAGAATTATGCGGTGATCGTGGTTACTCATAATGAAAAGGTAGCTGAGGCGGCGGATGTGGTCTATGGCATGATGGATGGTGTGCTGGAGGTGGTGCGCGGATGATAAACAGCTTAAAACAGATGGCAAGGACACCTGTGCGGACAGTTCTTTTTCTGATATTGATGTTCTTTGCGGCGCTTCTTTTGACGCTTGGCACCTGTATCTGGCTGAAAGGGAACAGGACCATGGCACAGTATGAGGACCGCTTCATGACCATCGGGACGGTGCGGCAGATTCCGGATTCCTTCGAGCAGACATTGCAGTGGAACGCGGAGACCAAGGACTATGATGTGAGGAAAAAAGCCCAGTATAGTTCTTACTATACGCCGGCGGATATGCTCTTTCCGGGAGCAGAGTATATTGCAGAGCCGGAACAGAGAGCTTTCTATACGTCTTATGTGCCGGAGTATCTGATGTATAATGCGAGCGTGAATCCTTCCGCGCTGTCAAAGGGTTCCTTGATTGCGGAATTTTCTCCCATGGAGGATTGTATGCCCGATGAAACGGTAAAGATACAGATTACGAAAGTAGTCGGCGGAGACCAGAGGATGGAAGGCGTGGTAGAGAATTTTTGTGACCACATGAATCCGAATCCTGAGATGCTGTATCAGGATAAGACTTATGTTGCGATTCTGAACACTTATTTATACATACACGGCAGCATGTATGATGAACTGATGAAATCAAAAAATGAGGTATATATTGGCCTGGAATATGTACCGGATTCCCTGGAAACAGGCTTATGTCTGCCGGATGGGAGTCTGCCGGAAGATGCCTTCCGGGGCGGGCAGCAGATTTTCGAGGTTACCGATGGTTTTTATGAGACGGATACGGGGCGCAGACTTTTAAATCTGGCGAAGTCAGAGGGAATCTGGCGGCATTGCCAGCCGGTTACGGGAACCAATAAGACCTGTCTGATGATGCCCTTTTACAACGGGCAGGCTTATATCTGCGAGGGGCGTGACATCAGTGAAGAAGAATATGCTTCCGGTAGTAAGGTTTGTCTTGCGCCTAAGACATTCATGGAGAATAACAGGTTGTCTCTCGGTGATCAGGTAAAGGTACAGCTTCTCTATACGGATACGCGCGTCAATGCGGGAAGAAAATTCTGGCTGGACGGATCGATCGGCTTTTACGGCGGCCTGGTGGACATGGAGGGAGAGCCGCTTCAGGTGTTTGAGTCTTCCGACTATGAAGTGGTGGGTATCTACGATGTGACAATCAGTGGCGCGGAGAGTATTTTTGATCCGGGTGCGGATGAGTTGATTGTGCCCATGGAATCCATCGAGGCACGGGACGGGAAGAATCTGGTGTCCTGCGGGCCGATGACGGATGCCACATCTTCCTTCCAGATTCCCAACGGAAGCATTGATGCATTTCTTAAGAGCTGGGCAGAGTACGGGACAGATCAATTAGAACTTACCTTTTATGATATGGGGTATTCCCAGCTGAAGGCCGGCATTGACAATATGAAGAAGATTTCTCTGTGTCTGCTTGTGGCAGGGGTAATCCTGACTTTGCTGCTGCTGTTATTTTTCAGTCATTTATTTATCACCAAACAGGCACAGCGGACGGCTATTGAGCGGTCTCTCGGTATGCGGGCAGCTAAGTGCAGATGGTCGATGTTGTCGGGATTTGCCCTGCTTATGTTTGTGGGAGCTGTGACAGGTTCCGTGGCAGGGACGAAGTTCTCAGGCAGGGTTTCTGTAGTCAATGCCGGACAGAGTTACTATGAGACAACGTATACGGAAGGACTTACCAATACCGGAAATGAGATCGCGGTGGAAGAGGCAATGGATACACAGATGCCGGCAGTCTGGGGCACGCTGTTTATTGTGATAACAGGTGTGGGGATTGCATGGGGGAAGATGAACAGGAGCCTGAAGCGGGAGCCCATGCAGTTATTGTCGGAGAGACAGGAGGAGAGTTGAGAGATGAAGGAAAGTCCATTTATACATTTGTTTCATATTGGCAAACGGTTTTTCTTCTATGATGTGAACAGGAACAGCATCGAGGAAATACCGGAGTATGTATACCAGTATTTGTCGTCCGGTGCATTAGATTGTATACAGGAGAAAGAAAAGGCGGAAGAATATGTACGGCATTTGCAGGCGGCGGGCTTTTTAAAAAGCAGCCGCCCGCAGGTCAGTGAACATCCGGTTACGGAGTACTACAATGCATTTGTGAACAACAATGTGGGACAGCTTACTTTGCAGGTGACACAGAAGTGTAATCTGGATTGTGAGTACTGTGTGTATTCGGAGAATTATCATAATCGTCACCATGCGGATAAATGGATGACTTTTGAGACAGCCAGAAAAGCCATTGATTATCTGGTATCCCATAGTGCCGATGCGGAAATGTTGTCTCTTGGATTCTATGGCGGTGAACCGCTGTTGGCATTTGATCTGATCAAAGAATGTACCCTCTATGCGGAGAAAGTCTTTGAGGGACGCAGATTCCTGTTGAATTTCACCACCAACGGAACACTGTTGACGGAAGATAAGGTAGATTTTCTTGTGGAACATGGTTTTACCATGATGATTAGTCTGGATGGCCCGGAACAGGTACAGAACAGACATCGGAAATTTGCAAACTCTGAAGTTGGCTCATTTAAACTATTAATGACAAATATAGAAAACATTAAAAAACGATATCCAGTTTTCTTTAAGGAAAACATATCCTTTAATACGGTGATTGATCCGCAGTATCCGATTACCGAGATATGCGACTTTGCACTACATAATGAAACGGTCAGGGACTCTTCCTTTATGTCTTCTATTGTAAATGATACCTATGCAGATAAGAAGGTGGAGGACAGTCCGGAATTTACACAGGAGTATGCATATGAAAAGTTTAAGGTGTTCCTGATGATGACAGGACGGTTAGATAAGGGCCGGATTTCTCCGATTATGAGGGATCATTTTTCGCGCATCAAACAGATAGCAACCATGTTTGAGCGGTATCCCCGGGAGGAACTTCCGTATAAGGGGCACAGGGGTGGCCCCTGTATTCCGGGCGTGAGAAAGCTTTTTGTGACGGTGGACGGAAAATTCTATACCTGTGAGAGAGTCAGTGAAGACTCGCAGGCAGGGTATATCGGAGATATTGATCAGGGGGTTGATATAGAGAAAGCCTTAAGCATCTTAAATATTGAGAAGATATCCTCTAAAAGGTGCAGAAACTGTTGGGCATATTCTTTCTGCGGATTATGCATTGCCCAGGCGGATGACGGAGAGAAGATGGCCGACTGTAAACTGTGCAGGGAATGTGGGGATTGCAGAGCCGGGATTGAGAGTTCCTTGATGGACTATGTGATCTTGCGGGAACTTGGCTATAATCCGGATATTATTTAGAGGGAGGGATTGCATGGAACGGATCATGATATATCCATACAGCAAGGCTTATGAACCTTACGTATGGTATGAAAGACTGTTGGGAAACAGGGAAATCACTGCCCTGGTTACGCCTAACGGTTCCGGGCTTGTGGGCAGGAAAGTCTGTTCCGGGCGAAAGGAGCTGACGGTTTCAAACGACTATGAGGCACAGTTGGAGCAGTGCGATGGCGTATGGTTTGTCAATGACGAAAAGTTTGAACTGTCAGAGGAGGCGGTGGAAGAGAAAATCCACAGAGCTATGGATTTGGGAAAGAAAATTCTTTGTACACGGACATCTTTGCCGGATTCTGGACGTATAGCAGACAGTATTCCACCTGCACTGCATTTGTTACCCCGGGAGACAGAGCGGGAAACAGGCCGGCTTGAGGCAGACTATTGTTATCCTGTTGATACGCCGGTACTGGTGGTCTACGGGACAGAGTGTGGGACCGATAAACTGGCGGTGCAGCTGGCATTGCGGGAAGCACTAATTGACATAGGATATCGGGTAACCTCCATATCCTCACGGATGGATGGAAGATTGTACGGCATGCATCCTTTTCCGGAATATATGCTCGGGCCAGGATGCAGTGAGGGAGACAAGATCAGGCAATACAATCATTATGTGAAACGGATTGAGCTGGCGGAACGGCCGGAGATCATGATTGTGGGGGTGCCCGGCGGCGTGCTTCCTTATGACAGAGTAGACCATAATGAGTACGGGATACTGGCCTATGAGATGTCTTTTGCGGTGCCTTGTGATGCGGCTGTTATGTGTATGTCTTACAGTGACGGCTTTGATGGCGACTATTCGGCGTTTGCCCAGGATATGGAGCGGATTTTCCGGTATCATACGGTTGGCTGTCACATTGCGGCGGCCGTACCGGACATGCAGACGGTACTGGATAACAGAAAGCGGCATCTGGTCAGTCTGGACCGGGAGTTTGTGGAGGCTAAAGTGAAGCAGTATGGCAAACCAGATGTGTTTCATGTGGTAAACAAACAGGGAGCCAGGGACTGTGCGCAGCTTATTGTGGATACCTTGTCAAAATGAGTCATGGATGAGAGGAGAACGGAAGAGGGAATGCCATGTGGACAAAAGAGAAGATTGCAGATACTTTTTTGGAAATTGTGAAAGAACTGACGGAAGCGGCATTTGATAAAGATCCTTTGCTACGGCAGGAGAAACTGCTGGGGCCGGGGGTTGGTTTAAAGGCCAGGGATCTTGTGGTGCTGTTAAAGCGGACAGAGGATACATTTGGGGTATCGGTCCCGGACGATTTTATATGCGACGGGAATTTTGATACATATGACCATATACTGGGACAGTTGTTTCAGTTATTGGTGAAATAAACAAAAGAAAGGAGATGAAAAGTATGAAGAAAGCATTAGGAAAGCGTGAGATGCGTGAGCAGCGTTCTTTACAGCTGTATTCACTGTGTGCATGTGGAGGCTGTTCTCAATGTTCAGGCACGCCGTCATGGAACTATGTGAATAACAGCGATCGTAAAGATGCTAATACATCAGCATAGTCTGAGGTAAACATCTGTAAATCACACAGGTTCTAAAACAAGGCAGGTTTCTTATTCTGGTGCGGCTGTAATCGGTTTTCATACCAGAAAAGAAATCTGCTTTGCCTTGGGCAAAAAAAGCTAGTATTTTCCATGGCTTTATGCTATAATATCTCGATGACTGTGGCTGGAAACGTCTTGTACTGTAAGAGAGTACGGGAAGAGACGTTCTTATGAGATCATATATGTTGCAGAGGAATTGAAGGAGGAACTTATCAAGATGAGTTTACAGGTGGAAAAACTGGAAAAGAACATGGCGAAACTTACCATTGAAGCAGGAGCGGATGAACTGGAGAAAGCGATTGAGAAAGCTTATCAGAAACAGAAGAACCAGATCAGTATTCCGGGCTTCAGAAAGGGTAAGGTTCCCCGCCAGATGGTGGAGAAGATGTACGGCAAAGAGGTGTTTTATGAGGAGGCAGCCAATCTGCTGATTCCGGACGCCTATGATAAGGCACTGGATGAGTGCGAGGAGGACATTGTGTCTTCTCCCAAGATTGAGGTAGTGCAGATTGAGGCAGGAAAGCCCTTTATCTTCACAGCTACGGTTGCCATAAAGCCTGAAGTAAAGCTTGGTAAATATAAGGGCGTCAAAGTCGATAAAATCGATACCGCAGTGACAGATGAGGAGATTGACGAAGAGATTAACAAAGAGCGCGAGAACAATGCCAGAACGATTACGGTGGAGGACCGCCCGGTGAAAGACGGGGATATGACTTCATTAGACTTTGAGGGCTTTGTGGACGGTGAAGCGTTTGAAGGCGGCAAGGGTGAGGACTATCCGCTGACCATCGGCTCCGGCGCGTTTATTCCGGGATTTGAAGAACAGCTCGTGGGTGCCGAGATCGGCAAGGAAGTGGAAGTCAAGGTTACCTTCCCGGAAGATTATCAGGCGGAGCATTTACAGGGAAAAGAAGCGGTATTTAAGTGTACGGTTAAGGAAATTAAAGAAAAAGAACTTCCCGAACTGGATGACGAGTTTGCCAGCGAGGTGTCTGAGTTTGAAACGCTTGCAGAGTATCGGGAGAATGTGAAGAAGAATCTGACAGAGAAGAAAGAAAAGGATGCTAAGAACGCCAAAGAGGAGGCTGCCATCAAGGCCGTTGTGGAGGCTTCTGAGATGGAGATTCCTGAGCCTATGTTGGAGAGCCAGCAAAGACAGATGGTGGATGAGTTTGCACAGCGCATCACCATGCAGGGTCTTTCCATGGAACAGTACTTCCAGTTTACAGGTACCAACTATCAGCAGATGGTGGAGCAGGTGAAACCGCAGGCATTGGAGAGAATCAAATCCAGACTGGTGCTTGAGGCTGTTGTAAAAGCCGAGAACATTGAAGTGTCTGAAGAAGATTACGAGAAAGAACTCGAGACCATGGCAGAGGTATACCAGATGGAGCTTGCCAAGGTGAAAGATCTCATGGGCGAGCGGGAAAAGAAGAACATCATGGAAGACCTGGCGGTCAGAAAAGCGGCCGAGTTCATTACGGATAATGCGAAGGAAAGCAAGGCAAAATAAAATTTAAGGTGGTATAATCTGATGCAATAAGATTTACCACCTTATACTGAATGGAGGAGAAATTATGGCTTTAATACCTTATGTCATTGAACAGACATCTAAAGGAGAACGCTCTTACGATATTTATTCAAGGCTCTTAAAAGAGAGGATTATCTTTCTGGGCGAGGAAGTGAATGATGCCAGTGCCAGTGTGATCGTGGCACAGCTTCTGTTCCTGGAGTCAGAGGATCCGGAGAAGGATATCAGCCTGTATATCAACAGTCCCGGCGGTGTGATCACAGCCGGTATGGCGATTTATGATACCATGCAGTTTATCAAGTGTGATGTGTCAACCGTATGTATCGGTATGGCAGCCAGCATGGGAGCTTTCCTGCTTGCGGGCGGTACCAAAGGTAAGAGAATGGCGCTTCCCAATGCGGAGATTATGATTCATCAGCCGGCAGGCGGTGCCCAGGGGCAGGCCACGGAAATTGAGATTACAGCCAAACACATTCTGGCTACCAAGGAAAAAATGGCAAGGATCATGGCGCAGAATACGGGGCAGGACTTTGAAGTGATTATGGCAGATACAGAGAGAGACAACTGGAAGAGCGCCGAGGAGGCTCTTTCCTATGGTCTGATTGACCGCATCATCACCAGTCATGCCAGCACCGAGAATAAAGAGTAATTGATTTCAGTATAAGTAGAAAGGCATGGACAACTAAAATGGCGGGAAAGAATTCTGATGACAGAGTGAGATGTTCTTTTTGCAATAAGACGCAGGATCAGGTCAGGAAGATGATCGCCGGCCCTGCGGGAGTATATATCTGTGACGAGTGCGTGGACATCTGCGCTGACATCATTGAAGAGGAATACGAGGAAGAACCGGAAGTGGAAGAGATGGAGATCAATCTCTTAAAACCGGCAGAAATCAAGAAATTCCTCGACGATTATGTGATCGGACAGGAGGAAGCCAAGAAAGTGATGGCTGTGTCCGTATATAATCATTATAAAAGGGTCATGGCGCCGCAGGATGATGACGGGGTGGAGCTGCAAAAGAGCAATATCATCATGGTAGGCCCCACCGGTTCCGGAAAGACTTATCTGGCGCAGACGCTGGCAAAGATTATCAATGTACCTTTTGCAATCGCGGATGCCACCACATTGACGGAAGCCGGGTATGTGGGTGAGGATGTGGAGAATATCCTTTTAAAGCTGATTCAGGCGGCGGATTATGATATTGACCGGGCGCAGTACGGGATTATCTATATTGATGAGATTGATAAGATTACCAAAAAGAGTGAGAACGTGTCCATCACCAGGGATGTATCCGGTGAGGGTGTGCAGCAGGCTCTTCTGAAGATTATTGAGGGAACAACAGCCAATGTGCCACCTCAGGGCGGCAGGAAACATCCTCATCAGGAGATGCTTCAGATTGATACGTCCAATATTCTCTTTATCTGCGGCGGTGCCTTTGACGGACTGGAGAAGATCGTGGAGGAGCGTCTGGACAGACACTCTATCGGATTTAATGCCCAGATTACGGAGAAGAGCAGTAAGGAAATCGGGGCGATATTAAAAGAAGTGGTGCCCCAGGATCTGATGAAATTCGGTCTGATTCCGGAGTTTATCGGCCGGGTGCCGGTGACGGTAGCATTGGACGGGCTGGATCAGGAGGCATTGATCCGGATTCTGGAAGAACCCAAAAATGCATTGATCAAGCAGTATAAGAAACTTTTCGAGTTTGACGAGGTGAAGTTGAGCGTAGAAAAGGATGCGGTGAAAGAAATTGCCCGTCTGGCTTATGAGAGAAAGACCGGAGCCAGAGGACTGCGCTCCATTATGGAGAAGGTCATGATGGATGTTATGTATGAGATTCCGTCAAATGATAATATAGCGGAGTGTGTCCTGACAAAGGAAGCGGTGGACGGAACGGAGAATCCCCGTGTGACTTACAGAGACAGATTGTTGCAGGCAGAATAACAAAGGTAAATTCCTGCGGAATTAACCTTACGAGTGCCGCTGCGCGGACTCGGATAAGCGGAAAGATTTGTTAATCCGCTGCGCGGACTCGGATAAGCGGGAGAATTTTTGACAGCATAAAAAACGTCGCCAGAACCTTGGCGGCGTTTGCAATAGTGTGATATAAAACATATGAAGGAATGAGTATGAATAACTTGGAGCAGATGCAAAACAGGGAACAATATGGGGAAATATTGCAGATTCCCGGAGATTCCTGCCTTCCGGTGGTGACACTGCGGGGGTTGACAATTCTGCCCGGCATGGTGATTCATTTTGATTTAAGCAGAGACTGTTCTATGGAATCGGTGGAACATGCCATGATCGGGGATCAGAGACTGTTGGTGGTGACCCAGAAAGATGCGGCGCAGGAAGAACCAGTTTTTGAGGATCTTTACGATGTGGGAACGGTTACGTTGATTAAACAGGTCAGTAAACTGCCGGGCCATGTTCTGCGGGTTTTGGTGGAAGGTATTGCCAGAGCCAGAGTTTACAGTTTCATAGAGACAGAAGGTTATCATATGGCACAGGTGTCGTATGAAAAGGATGAGATGTCAGATATTGATGAGGCGTCCAGGGAGGCAATGACCAGAACAGTCAAAGAAACTTTGGCGGCTTATGGAGCATGTTTTCCTAAAGTTGGGAAGGCAGTGGAGGATCAGATTGATGATACCATGAGTCTGGGGGAACTGTTGGATGCCATTACCATTAATCTGCCGCTTCCTGTGGCCGGGAAACAGACCATTCTCAGTGCCGTATCGGTGCGGGAGAGGTTTGAAGCCCTGACTTCCATGTTGATGCGGGAAGTGGATGTGATTCGGATTAAGAACGAACTGGCGAAGGATATCAGACAGCGTATTGATAAGAACCAGAGGGACTATATCTTGCGGGAACAGATGCAGTATATCCGGGAAGAACTGGGAGAGAACAATACGGATTCGGATGTGGAACAGTTTCTTGCAGCGGTGGAAAAATTAAAAGCAGCCAAAGAGGTCAAGGAAAAGATACGCAAAGAGATTTCCCGCTATAAGAATGTGTCTGGCAGTACTTCCGAAAGTGCGGTGGAACGTGCATATATTGAAACATTGCTGGAGCTGCCCTGGGATAAGACATCGAAGGACAGCAATGATATGGCCCGGGCACAGGAAATATTGAATGAGCAGCATTACGGACTGGATAAGGTAAAGGAACGTATGTTGGAATTCCTGGCAGTGCGGGCGCTGGCAGGTATGTCGAAAGATAAGATACAGAGTCAGATTATCTGTTTGTCAGGACCTCCGGGTACGGGCAAAACTTCTATTGCCAGGAGTGTGGCGGAGGCACTTCATAAGAAATATGTACGGATTTGTCTGGGTGGTGTACGGGATGAGGCGGAAATCCGGGGACATCGTAAGACCTATGTGGGAGCCATGCCGGGGCGTATTGCCAATGCACTGAGACAGGCGGGGGTTAAAAATCCCCTGATCCTGTTGGACGAGGTAGATAAACTGGGTAACGATTATAAAGGGGATCCGTCTTCGGCACTTCTTGAAGTGTTGGACGGCGAACAGAATCATGCCTTCAGGGATCATTATGTGGAAATTCCCCTGGATCTATCCGAGGTGCTCTTTATTGCCACGGCGAATACTACAGAGGGAATTCCCAGGCCGCTTTTAGACCGGATGGAAATCATAGAGATTAACAGCTATACGGTCAACGAGAAGTTTCATATTGCCAGGGAACATCTGGTGGCTAAGGAACTTGTGGAGAATGGGATTAAAGAAACGGAACTTTCCTTTAGCGATGAGGCACTTATAGATATGGTGCGTTTCTATACCAGGGAGGCAGGTGTCCGCGGACTGGAACGTCAGATCGGAGCGGTCTGCCGCAAAGAGGCCAGAGAGATTTTGTCGCGTCGAGTCCATAAAATGACTGAAAAGGTCAATATAACTCCCGATAATCTGGAGCATTATCTGGGGAAACCCAAGTACAGGCAGGATAAAATCAATGAGAAACCGGAGATTGGTATTGTCAGAGGGCTTGCCTGGACCAGTGCGGGCGGAGATACGTTGCAGATTGAAGTCAATACGATGCCCGGAGAGGGAGAAATTGACTTAACAGGTCAAATGGGTGATGTGATGAAAGAGTCAGCCCGGACGGCCCTCAGTTATGTGCGGTCTGTCAGCGGGCAGTATGGAGTATCTGCCGAATTGTATAAGGAGACCGATTTTCATCTTCATATTCCCGAAGGAGCTGTGCCCAAGGACGGCCCTTCTGCCGGCATTACCATGGCGACGGCAATCCTGTCTGCGGTGATAAAGAAACCGGTGCGGGCTGACCTGGCTATGACAGGGGAGATTACCCTGCGGGGCAGAGTACTGCCGATCGGCGGTCTTAAAGAAAAAATTCTGGCAGCAAAAATGGCGCAGGTAAAGACCATACTTGTACCGGTGGAAAATGAAAAGGATGTGGCAGAGATTGATGAGGAGATTAAGGACGGACTGGAGATTATCCTGGTGAAGACTATGGATGAAGTAGTGAAATACGCATTTGTATAGAGGAAGAAAGTATGGTTATCAAGAACGTAAATCTGGAAACAGTGTGCGGCATTACCAGCAAACTGCCGGAAAACAAACTGCCGGAGATTGCTTTTGCAGGCAAGAGCAATGTGGGAAAGTCTTCTCTGATCAACGGTCTGATGAACCGTAAGGCGCTGGCCCGTACCAGTTCAGCACCCGGTAAGACACAGACGATCAATTACTATAATATCAACAATGAGATGTATTTTGTGGATCTGCCGGGATACGGTTATGCCACAGCCAACGAGAAAGTGAAGGCACAGTGGGGCAAGATGATTGAAGATTATCTGCATCAGTCCAAGAAGATACGGGCAGTTTTTTTGCTGATTGATATACGACATGCACCGTCTGAGAATGACAGGATTATGTATGACTGGATTCTGGACAGGGGATATAAGCCGATTATCATAGCTACGAAACTGGATAAAATCAAGAGAAGCCAGGTAGCAAAACAGACGAAACTTATATGTGACACGCTTGACGTTGTAGATGACACGACTGTCATACCTTTCTCTGCGCTTTCAAAACAGGGTAGAGAGGAAATTTATGAACTATTGGATAAGATAATAGAGGAGGAGAAAGAATGAAACAGTCTATCAGAACCTACCTCAAGGTATTTTTGAATCTGGCAACGGCGTTAGTGATTTTACTTTTTTGTGTTTTTCTACTGCCGAAGTGCATCTGGTTCTTTATGCCCTTTATTATCGGATGGATTATCTCTTCCATCGCTTCCCCGGTGGTGAGATTTTTTGAAGAAAAGTTAAAGGTCAGGCGGAAAGCCGTGTCAGCGGTGGTGATTGTGGCTGTGCTTGCAGTGGTGGTCTTACTGGTCTATCTGCTGATGGCCAAACTGGTCAAAGAAGGAATTGCGTTCGTCAATGAACTGCCTGCTATATGGGATAGTATACTGGCGGAGTTTAATGAAGTGGGGGCCAATCTGGAAGGGCTCTATAACAGGATGCCGGCGGATATGCAGAATACACTGGATCATATTGGACAGGAGATGGGTGATTACTTCAGCGAGATTATGACAAGTATTGAACTGCCTTCCTTTGCTGCCGTGGGCAGTGTGGCGAAGCAGATACCGGACGCTTTCTTAAGCATGGTGATCTGTCTGTTATCGGCTTATTTCTTTGTGGCGGATAAAACATATATGTCTAATGTGGTGGAAAAGTATGTGCCGGGTGCCATACGATATCGCTTTGATTTGATACGGCGCAGTTTCCGCAAGGCGATTGGCGGATATTTTAAGGCACAGTTTAAGATAGAGTGCTGGGTGTATATCCTGTTGGTGATCGGGCTGATGATTCTGGATGTGAATTATGCGTTCTTAGTGGCTCTGGGTATTGCGTTTCTGGATTTCCTGCCGGTATTTGGTACTGGAACGGTAATGCTTCCCTGGGCAGTGATCGAGTTCTTAAGCAAAGATTATAAGATGATGTTCGGTCTTCTGGCAATCTGGCTGATAGGACAGCTGGTGAGGCAGGTAATTCAGCCCAAAATTGTGGGAGATTCCATCGGGGTGGATGCGATACCGACCTTGTTCTTATTGTATATCGGTTATCAGATGGCGGGGATGATTGGTATGATTCTGGCGGTGCCGATTGGAATCATCCTTGTAAATCTGTATGAAGAGGGCGTTTTTGATACGACCAGACAGAGTATACAGATTCTTGTGGCTGGTTTTAACAGATTCCGTAAGATACGCGTTGCTGACATGGCCATTGTGGCGGATTATGAGAGAGAGGCCAAGAATACTTATCAGATGGAATTGCAGCATGAGCAGGCTACAGCGGAGGAATGGCAGGAGGCTTCCCAGCTGAAAATAGAAGAACCGCCTATTTTGAAGAAAATCATTGCCAGAAAAGCGGAACAGGATAAAGACAAAGCCGGAAAGAATCATTCGTGATGAGACAGAAAACAGGAGAGGATATTGACCATGCAAGTCACTGTATATAATTGCAGACCTTTTGATGAAAAAGAGTTGTTTATAGAATATGCGAAAGAGATAGGAATTGAGCTGGTACTCTGCCAGGATGCGCCGGATCTTAAGAATGTATCATTATGTAAGGGCAGCCGATGCGTGGATGTTATCACATCCAGGATTGATGCGCCGCTGATCAGAGCCTTTCAGGAGAACGGCATAGAGTACATCAGCACCAGGACGATCGGATATGACCATATTGATGTAGAGGCGGCCAAAGCCTGTGGTATCAGGGTGGGTAATGCACCTTATGGACCGGCCGGAGTGGCGGACTATACGGTTATGCTGATTCTCATGTCCATCCGTAAGATGAGTGCTATCCTGGGAAGAACCGGATTACAGGACTATACGCTGGCGGGGTTAAACGGCAGGGAACTCAAAGATTTGACCGTGGGAGTCATTGGTACTGGAAGAATCGGGGCGACGGTGATCAAGGATCTTTCCGGATTTGGATGCCGGATTCTGGCCCACGACCTTTACGAGAAAGAGGAAGTCAGACAGTATGCCGATTATGTGCCGCTTGCACAGATCTGGAAGGAAGCGGATGTGATTACTCTGCATACACCGCTGACACAGGATAATCATCACCTGATTGATAAGGATTCCATTGCGCAGATGAAAGATGGAGTGGTGATTGTCAACACCGCCAGAGGCGCCCTGATAGATTCGGATGCCCTGATTGAGGCCATTGAGAATGGTAAAATCGGCGCTGCGGGACTTGATGTGGTAGAAAATGAGTTCGGACTATACTATTATGACCATAAAGCGGATATATTAAAGAATAGGGAACTTGCAATGCTTAGAAGTTTCCCGAATGTGACAGTGTCACATCATATGGCTTTTTATACCAGAAATTATGTAGAGACGGTGGTAAAGGATTCTCTGATGAGCTGTAAATACTTTATGGAAGGGAAAGAAAATCCATGGGAAGTCAACAGCGATTAGGGATTCTGTGAGAGGGAATGAAATCCATAGAAAAAATAAGTTTGCAGAATAAAAACTGGATCAAATTCTTATTTGCTGTTTATATTTTAGTGGTCATCAAGGTTATCATATTTAAATATCCTTACGAACAACTGCTTTCCATTGCGGCGTCATGGCGTAAGGATGTGATTCTGGAAGGACTTGGTACGGCTAATTTTACGCCGTTTAAAACCATTAAAATGTATATAGATTATGCCTATAAACTTAACAGCGTAGAGAATCTGGCAGGCAATATTCTGGTATTTGTACCCTTTGGGTTTCTTTTTCCACTGGCAGTCAGAGAAGGAGAGAAATTTTATGTGATGTTTCTCAATGCCTTTGTTTTTATTCTGGGAATCGAGGTGTTCCAGCTTTTCAGTGCTTTCGGCGCTTTTGATGTGGATGATATTTTCCTGAACTGCCTGGGCGCTGTGCTTGGTTATGGTATATACAGATTGTTTAGGATCTGGAGAAAAAGAGAAAGGGGCGTTGCTGGTGGAAAAGATACTTAAGAAACTTAAGACCAATGTGATTATCTCTTCGCTTTTGTGTGTGATTCTGGGCCTGGTACTGCTTCTTAGGCCGGGATTATCCATACAGATTGTCTGTACGGCCGTGGGGGCGGTACTGATTATAAGCGGAGCTATCCGGATTGTGGGATATTTCACGGCAGGAGATGGCAGTCTGTATTCGCAGGTCAACCTGATTTTTGGTATTGTCTTTGCGGTAGTGGGAGTTTGGATTGTCATCAAACCCCATAAAGTACTGGCAATTATACCGATTATCGTCGGTATTGTGATTTCACTGCACGGTTTACATAATTTGCAACAGGCGGTGGATTTGTGTAAGAATAAGTATGATAAATGGTGGATAGCCCTGATTCTGGGAATTCTTACATTGGGATTCGGTATTTTATTGATCTGCCGTCCTTTTGCGGCTATAGACACGGTGGTTATGCTGATTGGTGTCTTTCTGATTTATGATGGCTTATCCAATATCTGGATTGTGTCCAGAGTCTCAAAGAACGCCAGGATCTTAAGGCAGGAGATGGAGGCTGTAGATGGAGAGGCCAGAGAAATAGAGGAATAAAATTCCAGGATATATTTTCAGAATTGGGTCTTGTATCCTGGAAGAATAAGTTTTATGATAAGAATATGAAAAATTACTGTGATGTTGTTGAATGACATCAGGGAGGACAATATGACGATAGGTGCAGTTGGTTTTCAGCCTTATGTGTATACAGTAAACAGTATCAGCCCGGCCAGTATGAACAGACTGTCCAAAATTTCGGACGATGTACTGGATAAGAAAATTGATTATAGCGAGTTGGCCGAGGCGAAGAATGAGAATCCCTTAAAGAAGGGGCAGACCCTTGACTTTCAGGGAATGTTGGAAATGCAGATGAACCGTGGCAGGAATAATGCTTCCCGGATTATGAAGCCTGCCGGGGAAGAGACGCAGGAAACGGCTCAGGCAGAAGAGGCGACAGTTCAGGCTGGTAATGTAGTGCAGGCGACGGCACAGCAGGCTGTCAATGTGCCCCAGACAGAAAATGTACCGGCAGAGGATTTGCAGGCAGCGGCCATGAACATGGGAAATGGCAGTACAGGAAGTGATATCAGTAATTTCCGTATGCAGCAGGCAATCAGTGCTTATGAAATGTTTATGACAGCGTAGTGATGTGTCATAGAGTGAGCCCCATCTGTGTTATGCAGATGGGGATTTTTTGACGAAATTTTGTATGTTACAATGAAATTGATACTTGCATTATAGGGAATCCATGTATTATAATGATGTCATATCGGCAGATTTCTTATCTGCTTAAAGATTCTTTCCGGTTGTCGGAAATAATCCCTTACTATTGTTGTTTGATTGAATCAGGTGTTTCTTTGATGTATTCTGTTGTTATCCTCAAGATTTCCTTGTATTCAGTCAGAAAAAACTGTATAATGGAGGAAAATCTATGACAAAACGAAATGTGGGAAATTGGTACAGACACGGAAGCTGGCGGAGAGAGGAGTGGTGATGCATATGCTCTTGACACATTATGATGAGAAGAAATATCTGAAGGATACCTTTGAGGAAGGACGCAGGGAAGGAATGGAGGAGGGAATAGAAAAAAAGCTTAAGGAACAGATTCAAAAGAAACTCTCCAAAGGTAAAACGATTACTGAGATTGCAGAGGAACTTGAGGAAGAAGTATCTGTCATCGAACGGCTGGCGGGAAGGTGAACATAATGCGAGAGATACTACATCCTTATATAGCGGATGGTGCATATCAACAGATTTTGTCGCATTATCATTTTCAACAGCGGGATGAGAATAAGATTCATATACTCACACAGCAGCTTCTACAGGTGATTGACGCGGCGGTCTATTATGCGGATGATTATCTGCAAAAGTCAAGGCTGGCGGTTCTGGTAACGCTGGGAGCCGGTGTGGATGCCTTACAGGAAGAATATACGGCGACGGGACAGTTGACAGAGAGTTATATGATAGAGTGTATCGCCATGGAACTTCTGAAAAATGCTTATGAACAGGCGGCGGATCTAATTTACAGTCATTATGGATGCTGGATGGATGGTTTTGATTTTCTGGGAGAGAATGTGCCGATTGAGTCGATGAAAGAACTGTTTGCCATATTAGAACCGGAGGAGATATCCTATAATCAGGCCTATATGATTACGCCTAAAAAAACGGCAGCTTTTTATACGACGCTGACAGATAGCAGAAAGAGGGCGTATTGTAATCTGTGTGATATGTGCAGTCATACGAAATGTGTCCACAGAAAAGGAAATCTTACCTATGGTTACCAGAGAATTTTTGGGGAACATGGGATGGGTGGGAAGTGATTCGTGCCGCCGAAGCGGCACGATTACTTTTTTATGATGAGGCCATTTTCTTGACCTCAGCCAGTCCTTTATTGACAGCAGGAATTGCAAGAACCACAATCGTAATTACGGCTTCTGCAAATATGTAGATGCCATTGTATACGATGGAGTATGGTAATGGATGCCAGCCTTCCCAGGCGTAATGGCCGAAGAATATCCAACCGGAGAGTACCACAAATACATATCTTCCCAGGATGCCGGCAAGGTAGCCCTTGATGAGTCCCTTTCTGGCATTGGCAAACAGGCCGGCCAGTCCCAGAGCGCCGAAAGCCAACAGGTAATCCAGAACAAGCTGCATGGGAAAGAGCACATAAGGATTGAACAGAAGCTGTAGGATTCCGTAGGCGGTGCTGGTCATGAGTCCTGCACCAAGCCCGAAGAAATAACCGGGGAGGCAGACGATCAGCATAGACAGCAGGGTGGCGGAACCGCCCCAGGGAAAGTCGATGATTTTGATTTCCGAAAGTACGGTGCCAAGGGCAATGGACATGGCGCAGAAAACCAGCTGTTTCACGGTCAGCTTTCCGCTTTTCACATTGGCATCTGCATTTTCCTGATGCTTTCCTGCATATTTTCTTGCGAAGATAACGGCGCCGGCAAGCAGGACAGCCAGGATGACACATAACAGTGCATTACCCAGGGGGGTGGGGACATAGGTAGTTTCTTCCCAGTCATTGACAACAACATTGTAGAACATAAAAAATCCTCCTTTGTCTTAAGAATAGCAAGGAGGGGAGAATGTAAATACGGTATGCACGGACGAACCATGACAGACGGTAATTACTTGTGCTTCCCTACGACGGTACTAGCCGTATCAGGTAATGAGGGTTAGAATCCGGTGCGGTAAAACACTCGATAGATTCAATCTCAGCGAAAGCTCCCCTAGCAAGTTATTCAGTTATCCGAGTCCGCAAAGCGGATCTCGCAAGGTTAATTCCGAAGGAATTTACCTTTTTTTACTATAGGGGGTTGGAAGGAAAATGTCAAGGATATTCTTTTTATAGTGGCAGTACGCTTCGATTTATACTGCGGTCAGGTGATTTTTGGTGTACAATGGAAACTGATGGGAGTGGTCAGATTATGAAGTATGAGTATATTTTGTTTGATTTAGATGGTACACTGACAGATTCAGCACCGGGTATTACGGCCTGTGTACAGTACGCCCTGCATAAAATGGGAATTGAGGAGCCGGACCTGCATAAACTGGAGCCCTTTGTGGGGCCGCCTCTTCTGGATAGTTTTCATTCGTTTTATGGATTTAATGAAGAACAGGGAAGGCAGGCGATTGTCTATTACAGGGAGAGATTCAGCGCCAGGGGTATGTTTGAAAATGCGGTCTATCCGGGTGTGGACAAGCTTCTGGCAGATCTGAAGGCTGTGGGCAGGAAGCTGGCAGTGGCTTCCAGTAAACCCGAGATATATGTGGAGCAGATACTGGAGCATTTCGGACTTCGTAAGTATTTTGATGTGGTGACAGGCAGCGGGCTCGACGGCACCCGCACCACAAAGGAAGAAGTGGTGGAAGAAGCGCTCAGATGTCTTTTGCCGGAGAATCTGTTTCGGGAAATGATGGAAACAAAGGGCAGGTATAAATATGATACGGTTGTCATGGTGGGAGACCGGCGGTTTGATGTGGAAGGGGCCAAAGAATATCATATTGTATCTGTGGGTGTGACTTATGGATATGCGGTACAGGGAGAACTTGCCAAGGCAGGGGCAGATGAGATTGTAGAGACGGTGGAAGAACTCGCAGAGGTGTTGCTGTGTCGGAAGTAAAAAATATTAAAAATGAATCAACAGGACTGTCTTCCCTACGGAAAGCATGGGAAGTGTTATTTCCATATCTGTTGTATTATCTGGCCTACAGTACAGTATATATTATTCTTGCTTTTGTACAGGAAGCGTTGCTGCAAAGTCAGGGTGAGGAATACAGGAGATTGATGACGAGACAGGCTGCAACGGTGGCCGGTGTAACGGGGGGACTCAGCATGATGCTTGGTGTTCTGCCGATTATCCCGATGTTCAAAAAAGAACTGCTCTGGCTCAGCAGTATGAACAGTGATGATACAAAACAGGGCAGGGGAAGACTGATCAAAGAGATATTATTTACCGGGATACTTGCCTTTTGTTCTTCTCTGGGGCTGAATGTGCTATTGACTCTGACAGGATTTGCGGACAGTTCCCAGACTTACCGGGAGGTGGCTGACAATCAGTATGGCGTGGCTTTTGCAGCCGGGCTGTTCCTCTATGGACTGATTTCTCCATTGGCAGAAGAGGTGGTTTTCCGCGGGGTTATCTTTAACCGGATGAGACGTTTCTATGGGCCGGTTCTGGCGATTGTGGCATCGGGTCTTTTCTTCGGGGCCTTCCACGGTAATATCGTGCAGGGTGTTTACGGTGGGTGCATGGGGATTCTTATGGCCTGTCTGTATGAGAAAAACAGCCGGTTTGTGATTCCCTTTTTTTTCCATATGGTCTCTAATCTGGCTGTGTATATTACGGCTTATGTTGAGCCCCTGCAGGAAGTGTTATTTACCGTTGCAGGGTGTGTGGTTCTGCTTGTGGCGGCAGGATGCGTTTGGATAGTATGGAAAAGAGATGGGGAGTAGATGGCGGTAAGTATTATGGAATGGAGGAAAAAATGAACATAACAGATCAGAACATTGATGGCGGCAAAGCATTTGACTGGGGAAGAACTTCCGACAATTATGCCAGATTCCGGGATGTATATACACAGGAATTTTACGATAGGATTATCGGTCGGAATTTGTGCATGAATGGCCAGAAAGTTCTCGATATCGGTACGGGAACCGGTGTGCTTCCAAGAAATCTGTACCGGTATGGGGCAAAATGGACGGGCACGGATATTTCCGAAGAGCAGATTCGGCAGGCGGGGATTCTTTCGGGGAATATGAATATTGATTATCATACCGTATCTACGGAAGAACTGGATTTTCCGGATGATTCGTTTGATGTCATCACGGCCTGTCAGTGTTTCTTTTATTTTGATCATGAGAGGATTGCGCCTGCACTGCGGCGTATGCTGAAACCGGGTGGCCAGCTTCTGGTGTTATATATGGCATGGCTTCCTTTTGAGGACGAGATTGCGGAGGCGAGTGAAGAGCTTGTCTTAAAGTATAATCCGGCGTGGAGCGGTGCCGGGGAGACCATGCATCCCATTATCATTCCGGAGGTTTATGAGAAGGATTTTGAACTGGTTTATCAGGAAACGTATCCGATTAAGGTGCATTTTACCCGTGAAAGCTGGCATGGCAGAATAAAAACCTGCCGTGGTATCGGTGCCTCCTTGACAGAGAAAGAAATCTCAGCATGGGAGCAGGAACATCTGAAACTGCTTACAGAGACAGCGCCGGAGGAATTTGCTATTCAGCATTATGCGGCGATGGCCCAACTGCAGGTGGTGAAATAAGAGACTGGAGAAAAACAAATGCAGATAATAGAGTATTTTGATTGTGACCGCTCGGAATACTGGCTGGGCCAGATTCAGAAAAGTGACTGGGGAGCGGGAAAGTTTCTCTACGAACTGCTCAGCACAGGCAGGTTCAAGGAGGCTGTGGGCGAAACATCAAAGGTGCTGATGCTTACGGAAGGTGATGAACTGCTTTCCTTCTGTACTTACGCGGAGAAAGATGATATTCAGCCCACACAATTGACACCCTGGGTTGGATTTGTCTATACGTTTCCGCAGTACAGAGGACATCGTTATCTTGGAAAGCTATTCACGGAAGTGGAAAGGCTTGCCAGGGAAGAAAAGGTACGCGAGGTCTATATTTCAACCGATCATACCGGATTATATGAGAAGTACGGATGCGAATTTTATCAGATGATGAATGATATGAACGGCGAGCCCTCCAGGGTTTATAGAAAGCATATAGAAGGATGATTATGGGAACGCGGAAGGAAGATGATGTGGAAATAAAGCGAGTGTGGGTAGAACCTGATTTTCGGGGGAATCATATCGCAACAGAAATGATGCATTATTTAGAAATAAAAGCAAGAGAATTTGAAAAACTATCTGATATAATTAATCAGTTTCATCGTCAAAACAAGATGATAGCGACTGTCTGTGTGGCAGCTTTCGCACTTGCCCATAGCGGCGTTTTAACAGGGAAAAAGGCTACAACTTATCATCTGAACAATGGGATCAGGCAGAAACAACTTGCAGAATATGGTGTTGAAATAGTGAATGAGCCGGTGGTAAAAACGGATTATATAATCACATCATATTGTCCTCAGACTGCACCGTATGTTGCATTTGCTCTTTTAGAACATCTTGTTGGAACAAAGAAAATGAATATTGTGAAATCAGCTATGGGGTTTGCGTGAAGTTTTATGTCATTTATGATGATGGATGACAAAACGGAGAGAAATAGATGTACATAAATGGGATTGTAATGCAGTCATTAAAGGATAATGGCTATAAAGGTATTGACGGAAGCGGATTCAGTCCTAAAACCGCAGAAAATTGGTACTTAAACAATATGGAAGGCTGTGAAAGATTTGAAGAGTACTACGATGAACATATAGGAAAAACATTTTATAATACTGGCGTCAGGTCTTACGTTGCAGCCTGCAATGATTGGAACTATATAGAGGATTATATTCAGGAATCGAATAAAAGAAAGATTCCCTTTAGAATAATTTTGTGCGAGACGGAGATTTCAGAGCCGGTTATGGTGATACCGCCTGATATGAAAAGGAAGTTTCTTGGATATGATTATGCTTATGCAACAGGAGATAATTATTCTGCGGTATATAATGAGATTCCATTTGTGTTTTCTGATTTTCATTTGAATCATAATGGACTGTTTGAAACAGAGAAAGAGATCAGAGAGTATATCGGCCAAAGAGAGATATATGAAAAAACACATCCGCAATATACCTTGGAAGCTGGAGATTTTATTATTTTTAAATTGTATGAAGTGATGTTGGATGCATGATAAAAATTGATTTTGTTGTTTTTATCGGGGTGGCGGATTCTGAGCTTCTTGCAGTAAATAAGTCAAAAAGGGAAGGTACAAGGACCGATGAAACTAAAAAATATATTAATTGTTGTCAAAGATATCGAAAAAGCAAGACAGTTTTATCATGACCTGTTCGGACTGGAAACTGTGCTTGACAATAATGGTAACATGATTTTAACAGAAGGGCTGGTACTACAGGATGAAAAAATCTGGAAAGGGTTTCTGGAAAGGAATGTTATTTCAAAGAGTAATTCCTGTGAGCTGTATTTTGAAGAAAAAGACATAGAAGCATTTGTCCGGAAACTGGAGGAATGTTACCCCTCCATTCAATATGTCAACAGATTGATGACGCATAGCTGGGGACAGAAAGTTATCCGTTTTTATGATCCGGACGGGAATTTGATTGAAGTGGGGACACCAATGCGGTAGTGTTATGGTTTGCGGGTTTGGATTTAGAAAGACGAGGCGCGGGATATGGATGTATATAAATTTTGGAAGGATATTCTGGAACAAAATGCGGATGCCATCAGAGGTTATTTTGATAAAAATGCCTATATCAACTGGCACTGTACCAATGAACATTTTAATGTGGATGAATTTATTATTGCCAATTGTGAGTATCCGGGCAATTGGGATGGTGAGGTGGAAAGGGTTGAAAAGGCAGACGATTTACTGATTACAGTGACGCATGTATATCCGCAGGACCGGACACTGTCCTTTCATGTGACATCCTTCATTAAAGTTGTTGATGATAAGATCACAGCAGTTGATGAATATTGGGCGGATGACGGTACGGCGCCTGAATGGCGGTTGAAGAAACGGATTGGAGTACAGATAAACTGAATCTGTTTTATTGAGAATATATTTACTTGTGGTTATAATAGTGAATACAGGAGGTAAAATATATGACGAATTCACAGGCATGGGATTATGCAATCGGAATGATAAAAGTTGATGTCAAAAGGAACAACATTTCATACAACATGAGCCTTCCGGTTTGGAGGGCTTTATCTCTGCCAGTGCTGTTACTTCCTGCGTGGCTTCCGGCATGGCCGCCGGGGCGTTTTCTCCTGCTACGGCTTCCTGCTCTGCGGCGGCTTTCGCTGCTGCTTTGGCCGCTGCTTTCTCGGCCCGCGTCATTTTTGCCCTCGGCTCTGGGAATACCTCCGGCAGTACGCCCTGCGCATAACTGATTTCAAAAGTGATTTTTCCTGTCTTCATAATGTTTTCCACCTTTCGTTTTGTTTGTGTTTTTGTACTGGCTGCTTGCCTTGTGATTGACAGCTTACACATTTTTGGTGGAAAGACAAGGCTTTTTTCAAAGAAAAATTCCTTACTTATATCAATAAACTTCTTACAGCCTTGCTTTGACTTCTACTCCGACAGCTCGGCTTTCAACATTTCCAGCAATCGTTCAGCAATAGGAGTAAAAACTTGATATTTTTTCCATATTAGATACATTTTTGTTTCAAGTTTAGGAGTAAGAGGGCGGAAAGCAAGTCCGCTATCGGGGCTTGTATCAATCAAATGCTCAAAAGTTAAAAGATAACCTAGCCCTTCTTTCACAAAAAGCGATCCATTATATGATAGACGAAACGACCCCTCAAGGTGTAATTTATCCATGTTATTGCCGCACCATTTGGAAATATCATTGCTCCATCCCTGTTCGGAACAAAAAAGAGGGAGTCCAAATAAGTCATCCACACAGATGGAGTCTTTTTCTACTAATGGACAGTTCTTTGGCATGACGACACCCCATAGATCAGCATGGGGAAAGGTCAAATAATGATATTTTGCAGTATTGGGTTCCTGCGCCAGTACGGCAAAGTCAATGATACCTTTATCCAGTTTTTCTGTAACCTGTTCCGTGTCGCCGCTGGTAATATGATAATGCAGATCAGGGTAAGACTCTTTGAATCTTCTGATCGTGGCGGCGAGGCATCTGATCTGGTAAGATTCCGCCAAACCGAAGTAAACATCCCCGCCCAGAACATCATCCAGAGCAAGAAATTCTGTTGTAATCTTGTCGGCCATTTTTATCAAGTCTTCTGCTCGCTTTCGAAGCAAAACGCCTTCCTCAGTCAGCTGTATGCTGAAACTATGGCGCGTGAACAGCTTTTTCCCAAGCTCATCTTCAAGTGCTTTTAGCTGCTTGGAGAGAGTGGGCTGAGTAACGTGAAGCAGTTGTGCTGCACGGGTCATGTTTTCTTCTCGTGCTGCGGCAAGAAAATATCTCATGGTTCGCAGTTCCATTTTGACCTCCCGTGATATTCCTAAAAATTATATCATGATATAAATCATAACTATTAGCGAAGTGAAAGTCAAGAGGATATAATACGGACATAGTAGGTAGGGAGGCGGTCATACGGATGATCTTATTCAGAATCTAAAGGATGCAGGCTGTGGCGCTCGGACCATTGAAAAGGTCTGCAGGTTGTATGGTAACGGTCAGGTTCAGGATGCGATTAAAATGCTGCGTAAGCATCGCTGCGGCCTGATGGACAGCCTGCATGAAAGTCAGTGGAGAGTCGACTGTCTTGATTTTTTAGTATGGCGGATGGGAAAGGAAAAGCAATCATTTAAAAATAAGAAAAAGAAAGAGAGGTATTACAAAATGGAAGATATTACAAAACTGGAATTAACAAAGGAATGGGATAAGACTTTCCCGAAAAGTGAAAAGGTGAGCCACCGCAAGGTGACATTCCCTAACCGTTACGGAATTACGCTGGCGGCAGACCTTTATGAGCCGAAGGGGGTCGAAAAGAAACTGGCTGCGATTGCGGTATGCGGGCCGTTTGGCGCAGTAAAAGAGCAGGCAGCCGGACTATATGCGCAGACAATGGCAGAACGCGGTTTCCTCACCATTGCCTTTGACCCTTCTTTTACCGGCGAAAGCGGCGGCGCACCCCGTTACATGGCTTCGCCGGATATCAACACGGAGGATTTTCAGGCAGCGGTTGATTTTCTTTCCGTACAGGAAAATGTTGACCCTGAGCGTATCGGCATTATCGGCATCTGCGGCTGGGGAGGCTTGGCCCTGAATGTGGCGGCACTGGATACCCGCATCAAGGCGACGGTTGCCTCCACCATGTATGATATGTCCCGCGTCAATGCCAACGGATATTTTGATGCAGATAATTCTGCTGATGCACGGTACGCGAAGAAAGAGGCTATGAACACCCAAAGACTTGTTGATTACAAAAATGGCAGTTATGCGCTGGGCGGCGGGGTTGTCGATCCACTTCCGGAGGATGCGCCTTTCTTCGTGGCAGATTATCATGATTACTATAAGACGGATCGAGGCTACCATAAGCGCTCCTTAAATTCCAACGGCGGCTGGAATGTGATCGGATGTATGTCCTTTATGAACCAGCCCATCCTTCAATACAGCAATGAGATCCGCAGCGCAGTCCTTATCATGCACGGAGAGAAGGCACATTCCTGCTATTTCAGCCGCGATGCTTATGCTGCAATGGTGAAGGATAACCCTTATGCAGACAATAAGGAGCTGCTGATCATTCCCGATGCAGTCCACACAGATTTGTATGACGGCGGCGAAAAGGATGCGATTCCGTTTGATAAGCTGGAGCAGTTTTTTACGGAAAATATGAAATGATATTTATAAACTTATGATACGAGGAGGAAGACCATGTTAGGAAATTTTATGTATTGTAACCCGACGAAACTTTACTTTGGCAAGGATTCTCTTGCCGGCCTGAATGAGGAGCTGCCTAAGTATGGACAGAATATACAGCTTGTGTATGGCGGCGGATCAATCAAAAAGAATGGTATCTATGATAAAGTCATGGAGATTTTGAAAGCAAATGGAAAAAATGTACTTGAAGATGCGGGTGTCATGCCAAATCCTACGGTACAGAAGCTGCAGGAAGGCTGTAAAATTGCCAGAGAGGGTAAGGCTGACCTGATTCTTGCAGTTGGGGGCGGTTCTGTCTGTGACTATGCAAAAGCGGTATCCGTATCTGCATACTGCACGGAAGATCCCTGGGAAAAATATTACCTTCAAATGAAAGATGTGGACAATGAGATCATCCCGGTTGGGTGTGTCCTGACAATGGTCGGCACCGGCTCTGAAATGAACGGTGGCGCGGTCATAACAAATCATGAGCAGAAATTGAAGATTGGCCATGTATTTGATGAGAGGGTGTATCCGAAATTTTCCATCTTAAATCCGGTATATACCTATACGCTGCCTCAGTACCAGATGGTTGCAGGAATTTATGACATTATGAACCATATTACGGAGCAGTATTTTTCCGGGGAGGATGACAATACTTCTGATTATCTCATGGAAGGTCTGCTGCGGTCTTTGATCCATTCCAGTAGGATCGCGGTGAAGAACTCTACGGATTACGAAGCAAGGAGCAACATCATGTGGATTGCCACATGGGCATTAAACACGCTGGTGGCGAAGGGAAAATCCACAGACTGGATGGTTCATATGCTGGGGCAGGCGGTTGCGGCGCATACGGATGCAACCCACGGCATGACCCTTGCAGCGGTATCTATGGCCTATTACCGATTTGTCTGTCCGTTTGGGCTGGCAAAGTTTAAAAGGTTTGCCATGAACGTATGGGACGTAAACCCGGAAGGAAAAAGTGATAAACAAATTGCAGCGGAAGGCCTGCGGAAAATGGAGGCTTATATGGAGGAGCTGGGCCTTACGATGCATCTGAAAGAGCTTGGGGTAACAGAGGAGATGCTTCCGGGAATCGTTGACAGCACGCTGATCATGGATGGCGGCTATAAGGTGCCGGATAAGGATGAAATAATGGAGATTTTTAAGAGCAGCTTATAAAAGCCTTAGCCTGCCAAATCGATATAATGCGGCAGCGGGATGCCATATGCCAATTGACATACGGCATCCCTTTTTAACGAAGATATTGTGGTGTCAGGCATAAGATAAGTGAAAATCTGGAGGTAACAGTTATGCGCATTATAGTATTAAACGGAAGCCCCCGTCCAAAGGGCAATACGAAACAGATGGTGGATGCGTTCCGGGAAGGTGCGGAATCTGTAGGACATAAGGTGGATGTGGTTGATGTATGCAGAAAAAAGATTGCGGGCTGTCTGGCCTGCGAATACTGCCATACAAAGGGAAACGGAGCCTGCGTGCAGAAAGATGATATGCAGGAAGTCTATTCCCTGCTGGGGGAGGCGGATATGCTTGTCATTGCCTCGCCCATTTACTATCATGGCGTTTCGGGGCAGTTAAAATGTACCCTTGACCGCTTCTATTCTGCCGCATATCCGAGCAGGCCCCGGAATCTGAAAAAAGTGGCCATGATATTAAGCTCTGGTGATCCTGCAATGTATGATGGGGCAATGTTCTCCTACAAAGGGGATTTTCTGGAATACCTCGGCCTTGAGGATATGGGGGTATTTACAGCTTACGGCATGGAGAACGGTTCGGCTTCAAAGCTGAAAGAACTCCGGGATTTCGGAAAAAATCTGAAATAGTGATAGGGGAGGCTGTGAAATGGGTAAAATATTCAGTTTTATACTTGTTTTCTTATTGGCATTTCCCATGACAGCGTGTGGGCAGAACAAGGCAGAGGAAAACGGGACAGCCGGAGGCATTGAAACAATCCCGGCGACAGATACCATTGAAGTTGTACAGGAAACCGGGACTGCGCCCGATGATACAGGCAGCGAACCGGTGGCAGAGGAAGAAACCATTATAAGAGCAGAGTTTGATTTTGAAAGAAGGACAGTCATGTTAAACAGTGGATATGAGATGCCGGTTAACGGCCTTGGAACGTACAGCCTTCATGGCGATGAGTGTATCAATTCCGTGAAATCCGCGTTATCAAACGGTGTCCGCCTGATTGATACTGCCTCTGCCTATGGCAATGATGTGATATGTTGTGAAGTGTAGATGTCAGATTCCTCTAAAGGCTTGTATTTTAGTTGGAATCTCCATCTGCTAAAATACAACATATGCGGCTGGCTCATTTGTGGTGAATGGAAACTTGCAGATGTTGTGGTAAAGGGAGAAGGTGATAATTCTTTTATTCGTATCTGTAAACAGTTTAGCACAAAGAAAGGCGGTTGTATATGGAAATTACATATCATTGGGAAGAGGACTATCTGATTCCCGACCTCAAACTTTCGGATACAACGGAGTATCAGAACGGGAAGTATGGACGGATGAGGAAGCGTTTTTTAGAAGAAAACCACAGGGGCATTTATTCGCATATGATTCTATCAGAAATCTTATGGAAGCACCTTGCGGAAATTGATGAAGAATGCAATGAGATGATGGATAGGCTTGTGGGGCAGATGGCAAAGAAAGAGGGTGTGACGGAGCAGTTAAAATCTGATGACTGGCTATGTTGGCTTCAGAAGATTAACAGCATCAGGAGCAGGGCGGAGGAAGTGGTGTTGCACGATCTGATATATTCCCTTTAGTTCTGGCTTTGTTTTAAGTTTTGTAGCATGAGGCACAGATGATGTCAAGACACCGGCTCCGCCTCGCCTGCAACGGTCTTGACATCATCTGTGCCTCATGCTATGGAGCGGTCAAGGGGGAACAAAGTTCCCCCCCATTGCATTAAAAATGCCAATGGCGGTATTCTGAAAAAATCAAAATTGGGGATTGACAGGAATTGAAAAATGGCTTATTATTGACAATAAGAAATGGGTTTTTACCGTACAGTGTTTTCACTCAAGCGGGCTGCTCGTTTCTTTTTTTATTGCCAGAATATCATACAGATACTTCCTGCCATCATTCGCATGACGGACAAGCATACTTGCTGAATAAATATTATGTCTTGTTATTTTCCCTGTTTTGTCATCATATACGGGCAATGCAAATCTGATGTTGTAGCGATACCATCCATATACCGCATCTGTTTTGTGTTTTTCTTTCCGGTTTGCCTCATGTTTTGGATTGGTGGCTATTCTTATAAGTTCAGGAACAGCCTGTGAAGCATTTGCCTTAGCCTTTGCGACAGCGCCTTTTAAGGCGATACGGCTTTCTGAACTTGCGTATTCATCGGGAAAATCTGCCGAAATATATATTTTTTCAGAAGTTTCCTCAATTTCGTAAAAATCCCCGATATACGCTTTCAGGTATTCTTCGACAGCCGTCCAGTCATCCCGCACTTTTGCCTTGAAACGGATATCGTTAATCAAGACCAGCTTTTTACCGTCCGCATCGGTTATGATATTTACATTCCTGTTTTCAATCATCTCTTTTGTTTCCTTTCTTCTTTTCCCTTGATTTGTAGACATTAAACTGGTTCTTGCACTTCTGGCTGCAAAATTCATTCCCCTTCCTGCTTGCGACAAAGGCTTTTTTACAGTGTTTGCACATGCGCATATCACTGTCCTTGTCCGTGAGCATGAATGAGAAGCACATCTGCACCATGATTAGCAGTGAATGGAAATCCCATACGATAACGGGCGAATCCTTTTCAAGCGCGATCCGGTAAGTCGGGGATATGCCGCCGAAAGCGGAAATGCCGTGACGGTACAGGCTGCGTGTCTGTTCGTCAATCGTATCATAATCCATGTAATAAAGGAAACTTGTCATAAAGGTAAACGCCCAGTCGGTAAATTCCTTTACAAGCCAGTCGTACCTTTCCGCATATTCTTTCTGCAATTCTATTGCCACAGCCTGCGGCGCATTTCCCATAGCCATCGTGATCGCAATACCCTCACGGTCAGTTACAGACCAGCCTGATTCTACGCCGTTCTTTCTGAAATCCGGCTTGTCAAAAGGGTAAAAATAAGAAAAATACTCATCTGTAGGGAGGGATTCTTCCTTTATAAAGTGGTTTTTGGGAAGATACACCGATTCATAGGTTATAAAATCCGCAGTTGTCGGGAGGGCGGTCATAAAGCCGAGAAAACCATATTTTTTGATAAAGTCAAGTACAGCTTCTTTCAATTCTTCTTCCGGTACTTTGTGCATGGCAGCAAGCCCGACATTTATGGCATCAATGACGAGCTGTTCCGCTTCCTGCATGGGATGGTACATTTCCGGTCTGGCATTTTTGGAAACCGTTATGTAGAGGTTGGTGTCACTGCCTGTCTTATATTCATAACTGCTGTACCGAATCCACGGTGCGCTGGTATGTTCAAATAAATTCTTCATAAATAATCTGCTCCAATCCATCAAACCTGCCACATCATCTGATGTAATATTTCTTACATTATAAACAGTTACTCGTTATCGGTCAAGCTGTCGGGTGTTCTTTTTCTTCCGCACTCCGTTTTCCAAGAAATATTTTTCGTCAATCGTCATCGGCAGACGGTTTTCTTTTCTGTATGTAAGTATGCCGCCATAGAGTCTCCGTATCTTTTTCAGAGCAGTTTCCCGAATACCCCGGATATTCCGGTCAGTCTGTCCAATACTCTCCGCATATTCTGCTGTGGAATAGTCACGCAGGAACAGATAATAGAGCATATTTTTGAGATGCGGCTTTAGTTCCTTTAATATTTTCGATAAATCCGCATCTGTGACAAGCTCGTGTACTGTTTCGGGATGGTCAAATATAATATCGAGGAAATCACCCGCAAGCATGAGCCTTCTTAGAATCATGTCATAGGAAGGGCTGTCGGAAAGGTACAATTCGTATGCGCCCCATTCCAGAGGAACAGCGGAGCGTCCTGTTTCATGGTCTCTTTCTTTCCGTTCCCTGTTTGCGTCCAGTTTATCCCACCAGTACAGTACATTTTCAAAGTCGGCTTCCGTCCTTGCGCTTTCCTCAATACGCCGGATTGCAAGGGCACGGGCTTCACGGTGGAGCATATCCCCGTCCGCTTCCGTAATGAAATTCTGCTCCCTGAATGCCGGGAGTTCAGCGTATTTTGGCATTTGCAGTCAGTCCTTTGCAAAAAAATAAAATTTTGTAGCTGTTTTTTCAAAAACACTTCCTCTTTTATAGCCGTATTTCTCCTATTAGTGAAGGGAGTAATTCTTTTTTGTTAAAAATCAATTACAAAAAAGGAGGAGCAGGCTATGGGGTACGGATAAAATGAAAATCCGGTTACTGAATACGGAAGTACAAGAACCATTATAGGGGAAATGCGTATGATACGCAAGAAAGGATTGCATAATGGAAACAGTAAAATTGGATAACGGTATGGTAAAAACCAGCCCCTCTGCGGCTGGCTTTTTTTACCGCAGAATCGGCGGGACGCTTTTCAAGGTCAGGGTATATACGGGTTCGGGTTATGCCGATACGCTTGACGAAAAAATAACCCGTTTAATACGCAATGAAGTGATGACAGGA
>ERZ779621.21-NODE-21-length-158705-cov-14.613022_pt1 | contig 158705 bp, 134 predicted proteins | sample MGYA00514215_ERZ779621 | MGnify/ENA primary metagenome ERZ779621 (study PRJEB29562, sample SAMEA4376715) | mouse gut metagenome | isolation source: Cecum | study: EMG produced TPA metagenomics assembly of the A DSS colitis mouse model was used to assess the...
ACAATAGAGCAGTGTAAATATTTGTTTCTGATTGTCTGCCTTTGCAGTTTGCCGCATAGGATTTATCTACATAGAATGCCCCCCCCCCCGACCAGAATCATCCACCAAATCGTCTTGCGTATAATTGATATCTATCTTCTCACGTCTGTCATATAAGAATCCGGCCGCTGTCAGAAACAGCAGTTCGGCCACAATAACACAGCACCACACTTTCTTCTGCGAAACTATCTTTTGTAATGTACTCATATCTGCTCACCTTTCTAGCACTACCGAATCTGCTCCGCCAGCACCTTGGCACATGCAGCAATCGCATCATCGATACCGGCCGGATTCTTACCGCCTGCCTGGGCCATATTGGGGCGTCCGCCTCCACCTCCGCCTACCAGCGCTGCGATTCCTTTGATCAGGTTGCCCGCATGGGTGCCTTTCGCCATCGCACCCTCTGTGGCCATGGCGATCAGATTTACTTTACCTTCCTTTTCAGAAATTAACACGACTACGCCATCACCTATCTTTTCCTTTAACTGGTCTCCCAGTTCCCGCAGGCCGTTCATATCCACACCTGCCACTTTAGAAGCCAGAAGTTTAACACCCTTTACTTCCTGCACCTGGTCCATCACATCGCCCAGAGCATCTTTAGCCGCCTTACTCTTTAAGGCCTCATTCTCACTCTGGAGCGCTTTCATCTCCGCCATCAGGTGTTCGCATCGCTCTACCAGGTTTGCCGGATTTGTCTTCAAGACTCTGGCCGCCTCATGTAACTGCTCCTCCAGATTCTGATAATAAGCCGTCACATTATTTCCTGTCACCGCCTCAATACGGCGTACACCGGCCGCCACACCGGACTCTGACAATATCTTAAAGGAACCGATACTTCCTGTGCTCTTCACATGAGTACCACCGCACAGCTCGCTGGAAAATGCGCCCATCCGTACCACCCGCACCGTATCGCCGTATTTCTCGCCGAACAATGCCATAGCGCCTGTTTTCTTGGCCTCCTCGATGGACATGATATTTGTCTCCACCGCCAGATTCTCGGCAATCTTCTCATTGACGATCTGCTCCACCTGCCTGATCTCATCCACCGTCATCGCCGTCGGATGGGAGAAGTCAAAACGAGTTCTCTCACCGTCCTGGTAGGAACCAGACTGCTCCACATGAGCGCCCAAAACTTCCCGCAGGGCTTTCTGTAATAAGTGTGTGGCGCTGTGATTCTTACAGGTGCTCGTTCTCCTTGCGGCATCCACGGAAAGGGTAATTTTATCACCTTTCTTGATCATACCTTTGGTCACAGTTCCGATATGTCCTACCTTACCGCCCAAAAGTTTGATCGTATTCTCCACTTTAAACTCGCCGTCAGCGGTGGTAATCACACCAATATCCCCTTCCTGACCGCCCATGGTAGCGTAAAAGGGTGTCTGTCTGGCAATGATCGTGCCCATCTGTCCATCAGTCAGGGCATCCACAATCTCTGTCTCTGTGGTAAGAACCGTCACCTCTGATTCCCAGGTCAGATTGTCATACCCCACAAACTCCGTGGTAATGGCGGGATCGATGGACTCATATACGGTCACAGCTGCCCCCATGTAATTGGTTTCTTTCCGGGCCTTTCTGGCTTTATCCTTCTGCTCCTGCATACAGGTTTTAAAGCCTTCCTCATCCACGCTCAGGCCCTTTTCCTCCAAAATCTCTTTGGTTAAATCAAGGGGAAATCCATAGGTATCGTAAAGCTTAAAGGCATCCGTTCCGGCAAGTTCTTTCCTGCCTTCTTTGACAGTCTTCTCCTCCATCTCCTCTAAGATGGTAAGTCCCTGGTCAATGGTCTTATTAAAATTCTCCTCTTCCTGATTCAGAACAGTAAAAATAAACTCCTTCTTCTCCTCCAGCTCCGGGTAGCCGTCCTTTGACCCCTCGATCACTGTACCGGAAAGCTCTGCCAGAAACATCCGCTGTACGCCGAGCTTTCTTCCCTGGCGCGCCGCCCGGCGGATAATCCGGCGAAGCACATAGCCTCTGCCCTCATTGGAGGGTATAATACCGTCAGAAATCATAAACGCAGCCGAACGGATATGGTCTGTGATAATCCGGATAGAAACATCTGTCTCATAATCCTTCTTATATTCCACGCCTGCAATCTCGCACACCTTAGTGCGCAGTGCCAAAACCGTATCCACATCAAAAATGGAATCCACATCCTGTACCACGGAAGCAAGCCGCTCCAGGCCCATCCCCGTGTCGATATTTTTCTGCTGTAATTCCGCATAATTTCCCTTGCCGTCATTATCAAACTGGGTAAATACGTTATTCCAGATTTCCATATATCGATCGCAGTCGCAGCCTACCGTACAGCCCGGCTTACCGCAGCCGTATTTCTCGCCCCTGTCATAATATATCTCCGAACAGGGACCGCAGGGACCGGAACCATGCTCCCAGAAATTATCTTCCTTGCCAAACCTGAAAATCCGCTCCGGCGCTATCCCGATATCCTTATTCCAAATCTCGAAAGCTTCCTCATCGTTCTCATAGATAGAAGGGTACAGTCTGTCCGCATCAAGGCCTACCACCTGGGTCAAAAACTCCCAGCTCCAGGCAATGGCCTCCTTCTTAAAATAATCCCCAAAGGAGAAATTCCCCAGCATCTCAAAGAAAGTACCATGTCTTGCCGTCTTACCCACATTTTCAAGATCACCCGTGCGGATACATTTCTGACAGGTCGTCACCCGTCTTCTGGGCGGAATCTCCTGCCCTGTAAAATAAGGCTTTAAAGGCGCCATGCCGGAATTGATCAAAAGCAGACTATTGTCATTGTGCGGCACCAATGAAAAACTCTTCATCTTCAAATGTTCCTTACTCTCAAAAAAGCTAAGAAACATTCTGCGCAGTTCATTTACACCATAAGGTTTCATCGTAGTTCTCAATCCTTTCTGTCATTGTATTGCAACGAATCTTTGTTCCATACAGGCCATTATAAAATAAATTTATCTGCAAAATATGCTTCCAGCTGCGCGATTGCTACCCGTTCCTGCTCCATGGAGTCACGGAATCTGACTGTCACACATTGATCTGTCTCAGAATCAAAATCATAAGTGACACAGAAAGGCGTACCAATCTCGTCCTGTCTGCGGTATCTCTTACCGATATTGCCTCTGTCATCAAACTCGCAGTTATACTTCTTGGACAACTGGGCAAAGATTTTCTCCGCACCCTCATTTAACTTCTTAGAAAGAGGCAGGACGCCGATCTTCACCGGTGCCAACGCCGGATGGAAATGCAGGACGGTACGCACATCCCCCTCGCCGATTTCTTCCTCGTCATAAGCGCCGCAAAGCACCGCCAGGAACAATCTCTCCACACCCAGAGAAGGCTCTATGACGTAAGGGATATATTTTTCGTTCTTGGTATCGTCAAAATAAGACATATCTTCACCGGACACTGTCTGATGCTGGGTCAGGTCATAATTGGTTCTGTCTGCAATCCCCCACAGTTCGCCCCAGCCAAAGGGGAATAAGAATTCAATATCCGTGGTCGCCTTGGAATAGAAAGAAAGTTCTTCCGGGTCGTGATCACGCACCCGCATCTCCTCCTCCTTCATGCCCAGGCTCTTTAAGAAATCAATACAATATTTCTTCCAATATGCAAACCACTCTAAATCCGTATCCGGCTCGCAGAAGAATTCCATCTCCATCTGCTCAAACTCACGCACACGGAAGATGAAATTTCCCGGTGTGATCTCATTTCTGAAAGATTTACCCACCTGACAGATACCGAAGGGAATCTTCTTTCTGGAAGTTCTCTGTACGTTCTTAAAGTTCACAAAAATACCCTGTGCCGTCTCAGGGCGCAGATACACAGTATTCTTCGCGTCTTCCGTGACGCCCTGGAAGGTCTTGAACATCAGGTTAAATTGTCTGATATCCGTAAAATTATGTTTGCCGCAGGTGGGACAAGGAATGTTATGTTCTTCAATAAAATCCTTCATCTGCTGCTGGCTCCAGCCGTCCACAGAACTCTCAAGCGTCATGCCCTGTTCGGCCACATAGTCTTCTATGATCTTATCCGCGCGGAACCGCTCATGGCACTCTCTGCAGTCCATCAGCGGGTCGGAAAAGCTTCCCAAATGCCCGGAGGCCACCCATGTCTGCGGGTTCATCAGGATGGCGCAGTCCACACCTACGTTATAAGGGCTCTCCATGACAAATTTCTGCCACCAGGCCTTCTTGATATTGTTCTTCAATTCCACGCCCAGATTGCCAAAGTCCCAGGTGTTGGCCAGTCCCCCGTAAATCTCGGAACCAGGGTAAACAAATCCCCTTGCTTTCGATAGTGCCACAATCTTTTCCATTGTCTTTTCCATATGTATTCCTCCTCATTTCCATAATCGTTATAAGTCACATAGTTTCTCAAAGAATCCCCGTTCTTTAGAGAATACTTTACTATTCATACACAATATAAGTGAGCGCTGAAGCCTTCTCTTCCTGTCCTTGGTCTTTGATCAGCACTCTCTTTTTGCCTGCAAAAGTCACTTCCTGGTCACTGTCGGCACTCTGGTTGATATAGAGTACCTTACTGCCGATATCCAGCAAAAGCGCTTCCCCTGATTTCGTCTCTATGATCAGTATCTTCTTCGCATCCGCATCTTCGGTAAATCCCAATTCGATGGGTTCTCCTTCCGGCGAGGTAAACGCCACGCTGTCCAAATGATAGCCTTCCTCATTTGCCTCCTTAACAGTGCCCATATACAACTGTCTGTAGTTAAATCCGCTGTAATCCTCTGCTGTTGCATAATGGAATAGGATTGAAATTTCTCCGTTTTTCTCCTTCACAGATTCTAAGTAAACGGATTCCTCCCCATGTTCCGCACAGTACTCTTCCACCCGCTGCGCTGCCAGACTCTCTAGGCCTTCCAGATCATAATAATCCTCTTCAAAACTACCCACAATCTGGTGCACGATTTCTCCCTCCTTGCCAAAAGACAAGGAGCTTACTTCGGCCGTCTTTTCCTGACTGCCACAGCCGGCAAGCCCCAACGCTGCGATGATAAAAAGCGCTGCTCCTCTTACTTTTTTCATAAAATATCCTCTCTGACTAATCCATTTCATCACATACTGCCTTACATTATATTAAAGATTATCCACAATTTCAAGACTTTTAAACGACCGATCTATGAAACGCGTCCTGTACGCATCCCCAATCCGTTTCAGTTCTTCCAAAACCGGAGGCGTCACCGTAAAGGTATATAATTTTTCAATTCCGGAATTCATGATATAAGAGACCGCATAGCGTGTGGATTCCTCCCATTCCCCCTTTACGGGCATCCCGGGGAACTCCCCGTTTATCACCATGGCTTTCATCTCAAATATGTAACGCACAAGCACATTAGACAGCCCCTCATGCATCAGCGCCCGCAGAGACTGGTAAAGGAGCTTTAACATTTCTTTCTCATCGTTATTCTCCCTCGTATAGTAATCCATAACTTCCAGAAAATACATGCCGTAGAAAGCACTCTCATAATCCTGCCGAAGGCCCTCGAAATAGTTGCTGATGGAAGCCTCCACAATATTGTAAGAGGTTTTGCCTGCATACATCTTAAATACGCCGAAAGAGAAAGGGTTGGTCGCCGCCAGAAGACTGCTGTTTGGCTTTCTCGCACCTCTGGCAAACGCCGATATCTTCCCCCTCTCCCTGGTCAAAAGGACAACTCTCCTGTCATAATCGTTTATTGGCTCAGCCTTTATAATCATTCCCGTAATCTCTGTAATCTCCTGCATGAGAATGTTCCTCTGCTTCCTCCTGATCTTGTCCTTCGTCTCTCATCGCGTTCTTATAGGCCAGAAAATCATCAACCTTTCCCGTGGCCATAAACTGCTCCCAGTAATTTATCTGCCTCATTTTTCATCCAACGCCCCCTGCTTCTTTTTCCCATTACCAGATTAGGGTTCGCAGATTTGGCTTTTTCTATTCTGTTACTTTTGCATCATAGCCGAAATTCTTGAGTAGAAAATCACTGTCCCGCCAATCCTTTTTCACCTTCACCCAAAGCTTTAAATTCACCTGGCTCTCCACCAATTCCTCAATGTCGGGACGGGCCATGGAGCCGATTTTCTTAAGCATACTTCCCTGCTTGCCGATGATGATGCCCTTGTGGGAATCCCGCTCGCAAATGATGGTAGCCTCAATATCCACAATCCGCTTCCTGTACTTCATCTGCTCAATGGTGACTGCAATCCCGTGCGGTATCTCCTCCTCCAGGCACTTAAGCGCTTTCTCTCTGATCAGTTCCGCCACAATCTGGCGCATGGGCTGATCTGTCACCGTATCCTCATCATAAAAAGGCTCTCCGTAAGGAAGGTATTTCATAATACACTCTATCAACACTTCCATGCCGTCCTTCTTTAAGGCAGACACCGGCACAATCTCCGCAAAGTCAAGCTCCTTGCGGTAGGCATCGATATATGTTAAAATCAACTCCTTTTTCACCGTATCAATCTTATTGATGACCAGGATGACCGGCGTGTTGGTCTTCTTTAACTGTTCGATAATATGCCGCTCTCCCGCACCGATATAGTCGCTGGGTTCCACCAGCCACAAGATCACATCCACCTCCGAAAGCGTCCTCTGGGCCACATTTACCATATAATCTCCCAGCTTATTTTTGGCCTTATGGATACCGGGCGTATCCAAAAACACAATCTGTCCCTCCGCGGAAGTATATACTGTCTGGATGCGGTTTCTGGTGGTCTGCGGTTTGTTGCTGGTGATCGCGATTTTCTGCCCAATCAGGGTATTCATCAGGGTGGACTTGCCCACATTGGGTCTGCCTATGAGTGTGGCAAACCCGGATTTAAACTGTTTATTCTCCATCTTCTTCCTTTTCTTTCTGCGCTCTCTTTCCTTTTGCTCTCTTTCCCTTTGCTGCTTTTTCGTTTTGTCTCTATACGGTCTGTTCTTATTGCTCATCCCCGCTGTTTTCTTCCTGCAGCGGCTTCTCCTCCTTTTGGGGCGTTTTCTCATGCCTCTTTCTGGCAAAATGTACTATACCCTTTAATCTGCCTTGTCCCGTCTTTCCGGATTTGAGCAGCCGCTTTCTCACCCAAATAACGATCTGCCGGATAATCAGCACCGATACGATAAGAATGACAGCCCATAATATAATGTACGGTATATGAATCAAAAATCCAATGAAGAAATCACAGATTCCATTCCCGATATCTTCCAGACTCCTTACAAAACCATTTCCGATTCTCTGCCAGACGGTGATATCCTGCGGAGGCGTATACTTCTTCACCTCACTGATGGAAAGGTATACGGTACTGTAATCAATCTTATTATCGTAGGTGCGAAGCTGGGACTCCATGCTCTCAATCTGATAACGGACCTCCGAAAGCCTTCCCTCGATGGCAATCAGGTCCTCCACAGTCTCTGCCTGTGCAAGCAGCTCGATCAGCCTTTCCTGTTCCGAGACAAGCACACGCTTATGGCTGTCTAAATCCACATACTGCAGGGTCACATCTTCCACGCGCTCTGACTGGCTCACCACATTGGACTGCTCCCCCACCTGGGCCAGGAAATCGTCCAGACTCTCCTTGGGCACGCGGGCTGTCATGCTGGCGCCGCGAAGCGCTTCCACTCTGCCTTCGTAATGATAACTGGTATTATTATAAACGGATATCTCTTCTATGTAACCGCCCAGCTGCTCCACCTTGGCCTGCAGAGCGGGCACCAGGATATCGAACTGTTCCGTCTCCGTGCTGATATCAACGGTCTTGATCAGCTTACGCTGGGCAGACGCCTGGGGCACTTCCACAGTTTCCTGTTCCAAAGCGCCCTCCTCTGTATAAGCCATATCATAGGACATACCCGCGCCGCCGTCATATTCTGCCGCAGGATAGGCCACGGACTCTTCTGCCGCCGCTTCTTCCGCCATTTCATAAGACTTGGCATTCGCCGCGGCCGTCTGTGTATAACTCATCGTGCCGGCACTGCCGCAGCCGGTGAGAAAGAGGACAGACAAAGCTGCCGCCAACACCTGCCTCTTTCTGATAAACTTCCCTTTTTTCATAACTTTCTCCCCTTTCAGACTCTGTAAAACCGTTATTTAAAGATAGCTTTCCAACCTATATCTGCCCTAGTGGAACAAATACTCTATCTTTGTAAAAAGCTTCTCCTGCTCTTTGATTTTCTCCTCATTCCCCACCACGCAAAGACATTCATCTTCCATGAAAGCGCGGATATACGCTGCCAGGCCGCGTATCGTATCTGCATCCGTTTTGAGCAGTTCGTCCCGCTCTTTCTGCACACGGGCAAAATCATAATGGGTCAGATACCCTGCCAGAGAATAATTTCCCTTGGCCGAGGGCGTAAGAGGCATATCCATCTCGCTGACGGCCCCGATGATATATTGGGTTATGGTACGCTCATCGGCCTCATAATGTTCAATATAATCCGCCGCCTTCTCATAGACTTCGATGGTCTTTTCCAGGTTCGGGTCCCTGTAAGAGACAAAATAACTCTCGCCGCTCTTGCCAAACTGGCACATACAGCCATAGGCGCCGCCCTTAACCCGCACCTGGGTCCAAAGATAATCGTATCCCATCATCACCCGCAGCACTTTCAGAGCCCCCGTGTAAGGAAGTCCCTTTTTCACAAAGTTCCCGGCCCGACACACATACTGAATCTGGGCCGAAGACATCAGTCCCTCGTTCTTTTTCACAGGCTTCGGCTCATAGCCCTTAGAAGCGATGGGCCCCGTATACAGTTTCCCTTTCAGGCCCTCTATCAATTCTTCTATCCCGGTGAGACCTTCCGGCTGTGCCGTATAATCCACCATCAGATTCTCCGGGCGGAAAATACACTCCACTACCTTCTGCATATTGGCGGCAAGTTCCTCTTTATGCTTGTCAAAATCCTTTTCCAACGCTTCCAGAACCCGGTAAAAAGCCATGCCATTGATATGGTTCATAATCATCGCCGGTTTGGATAAATAGGACAGCGCCTGCCCGGCCGCCAGAGAATGCCCCGCAGACATCATTTGTGCCTGTTTATCAGAGCGAGTCTCCGCCACCAGTTCATAAAGACGCTTTTCATCTATATAGACCGATTCAGTCAATATCTCCTCTGCCAAAGCAAACGCCTGGGGCAGGTTCTCATATAAGGTCTTTACTTTCAAATCAAAGGTTACTTTATATTGAGACAAGTCCCTGGCATCCGTGTAGGTATTCACCGCCGGCGCAATACCGCCGGTCTGCAGATTAATCTCGCTGTAAAGCTCGCTGTAGGAATGTTTCTTCGTGTCCACCAGACCGATCATGGCCCGCAGAAGCCCTACATAAGGGAACAATTCTTCCGGCACCTGTTTAAGGTCGAACATAAACCGCAGATACCCGATACCGTTGGTGAAAATATCATGGTAAAGAAGCAGCGTATCTTTCACCTTTTTCTCCTCGTTACAGTAAGGCCGCGCTTCCTTTTTCATATCTTCTCTGGTCAGCAGGGGAATCTTCTCTAAATCCTCCTTGGCGCTGGGTTCTTCCTGATACCGTTTCAACGCCTCCGTGTCCGCAACAATCTGCGCAATCTCTTCTTTAGACATAGAAGCTTTTTTCTCTGCTAAGGCTGCCGCCAGGGCTTTCTCTTTCTGACCGGTAAGCCCTTTTACCGGCTTTACCACCACCACGCTCTTATGGGTATTATCAAGCAGGCATCTTTTGATCATATCCTCATAGAAGGAAGTGTCCAGCTCTTTCTTCAACGCTTTATAAGTATCCCCAAGTTCCAGATAAACAAAAGGCTTCGTATCATCGTAAAGCCAAGTCTCACACATCTGCAGACCGTACATTAACCCCTTGGGATAAGAACCGTAATCCGCCTCCCGGTATTTGAATTCATCATGATTTAACGCCGCCGCCAAAGATTTCCTATCCACACCCTTCTCTGCCAAGTCTCGCAATGTTTCCTCAATTATGGCGACGAACGTATCCTTCTGTGACGCCTCTGCATTTTTTGCCACAATAGAAAAGAAAGGCTGCCTTACATCCACCTCGAAAAAGCAGCTGATATCCGTGCCGATTCCGGCATCCAAAAGAGCCTGCTTGACCGGCGCGCCGGGTGCCGCAGCCACCGCATCAATCAGTGCCTGGAATCCTATGTTCTCTTTCCGGTCCAGATTCTCCCCCAGAGAGATGTTGTAGGACAGATAGGTGTTACTCTCCCCGGACTCGCTCTCCATAATCGGATATGCTTTCTCCACCGTCACGGTCTGCCCAAAAGGCGCCTCTAGAGAGGGTTTTGAATTCACCGAAAGAGCCTCATATTTGGACAGATAGGCTTCGTCAATATACTGCAGCTTCTCCGCCATATCCATATTGCCGTACAGATAAATATAACTGTTGGAAGGATGATAATATTTCTGATGAAAGGCAAGGAAATCCTCGTAGGTCAGTTCCGGAATCACATCCGGGTCGCCGCCGGACTCCACCCCATAGGAGGTGTGCGGATACAGGGAATTCATGATCTCTCTGTAAAGCACGTCATCCGGTGAAGAGAACGCTCCCTTCATCTCATTGTAGACCACGCCGTTGATGGTCAGCTCATCTTCCGCAGACTCCAGTTCATAATGCCATCCCTCCTGCCTGAAGATTTTTTCCTCATGATAGATATTGGGATGGAACACCGCATCCAGATACACATCCATCAGATTTTGGAAATCCTTATCATTGCAGCTGGCCACCGGATACACTGTTTTATCCGGATAAGTCATGGCGTTCAAAAAGGTATTGAGGGACCCCTTCGCCAGTTCAATAAATGGGTCTTTCACCGGGAACTTATCGGAGCCGCAAAGCACCGTATGCTCGATGATATGCGCCACACCGGTACTATCTTTGGGCGGCGTGCGAAATCCTATATAAAACACCTTATTATCGTCGTCATTCGACAAAAGCGCAACCCGCGCTCCCGTTTTCTTATGCTTTAGCAAATATCCCTGAGAATTGATCTCTTTGATATTACACTGCATGAGGACTGTATAAGCTTGTAACTGTTCTAACTGCATTTTGGAAACTCCTTTCAGAAGTGCTTCTCATATTTTTCTTAGTATACCACTCCTATTAAAATTTAGTAAAGCGAAACTAAAAAGGCAGGCAAAAACTATGGTCGCGTTTTCGCCTGCCCAGTGTAAAAGGGGAATTTTACGTTGTAAGTTTAACAGAAAAAATTGTCAAACACAAGAGCATTTTGTAGAATTTATGATGTAAGGCATCGCGTAAAATGACAAACATAGTCTACACACTAAAAGACATCAGCGCAAGCTTTGATAAGATCAATTCCTGTACCACCACACCCGCCGCCTTTTTCTGCGCCAGATTCATATCCACAAACGCTTCTAATTTCATGACTTTATTCTGATAGCCAGTCTTGCATCTACCCAGAAACCCTTTCTTTTCCTCCAAAATGCTCAACTTCACCCTGGCCTTTAGCTGCCCGTAGGTTCTATAAGAGAACTGGTCCTTTGTCATATAATATAACTGACTCTCCAAGGTAGTCTCCGGGGCTGTATCTTTGAAAATATAGTGCTCCACAATACTCTTATATTTGAAATTCACCATTTCATCCTGCAGAATCTCTGCATAACTCAATTTGGCGCCCAGATAGATAGAACCCGTGTCCTGCATAAAATATTTAAAGTCTCTGTTCATTCCTTCCATGTATCCACCGCCTCAATCTTATCACCGCTTATGCGGATGGCATCCTCAATTGCCTTTCTGCTAAGACCGGACTCTGCCATCAGTTCCTCCACCGTTACCTTTCTGCGAAGTTCCGCGTAAAGCGCGTTCGCCGCATCCGCCACCTTGTTTACCTTATCCGCAATCTTTTGGTCCTTCTTCGACTCTTCGGCATTCGCGGCAATATACTCCTCCATGGCATCCATAATCAGCTTCGCCAGCATCCCCTGTGCCTCCGAGGCATGTTCAAGCGCTCCCAGCATCGTCACGCCCAAGGCAAGCGCCACATTCCCCTCTCCGATCAAATCTTCCAGATATACTCCCTGCCCTGCGTACAGCTTGGCAATCTGGGCCACTTCCGGCAGATAAATCCGCGTCAGTCTATCCGCCGCATCCGTATCTCCCGCCATAGCTGAGAGCGTCACAGCCTCCCGTTCGTCCTCAGAGATTGCAGAATAGTCCTGAAGAGATTCCAGGTAAGAAGAAAGATAATCCCGCTCCTCATCCTGCAGATACGCCTCATAATCCACCGGTTCCCCGATACCAATCTTCTTCTGTCTTAAATACTGATACACCATATCCATCTGCTCTGGGGTAAGAGACAGCGGCGCAAACGCTTCCTCCACCTCTGCTTCGGATATGCAGCCACCCTGTTCTTTGGCTTTCAGCCTGACTTCCTCTAATGTTTTGGCAAACTGAACTTCTCTGTCCATTTCAGATTCCTTTTCTTTCTATAAAGATTCCAGCGCGTCCCCTGTCATCCTGGCGGCATTCTCTTCATTATCCCCTCAGCTTCTCTTGATATGGGTATGGGTATACAGATGTTCCTCACAGTACTCATAGTTCCCATCGCACTTAGAGCAGAACCGAAACTGCATCTGCGGGCTGTCCACTTCCGTCCGGCCGCAGATGGCACATTTATGCTTGGTGATACCCGTATTTCTTCTCACGTCCCGCTTGAACTCCTGCCGCCTGTGAATCTGTTTGGGATTCAGATGCATCATATTTCTGGAAGTAAAGAAAAAGACCACAAAATTTAAGAGCGATGCCGCAATGGCAAATTTATAATACACACTGCTTCCCAAGAACTCGAAGCCCAGCATCACCGCATAGATCACGCCCAGCCATTTCACCTTAATCGGAATAATAAACATCAAAAGCACCTGCGCCTCCGGGAAAGTAGCCGCAAACGCCAGGAAAATCGACATATTGATATAATAAGTACTAAAGGCGATAGAGATTGTACCAAAGAAAACTTCCGGGCTGTACTGCGCTATCAGGTCCGCCTGGAAAAGATAGCAGAACGCCATCAACAGAAAACTGCCCAGAATGGTAAATAACATGCCCTGAAACAAATATACATTATACCGGTAAGTCCCCCAAGTCCGTTCCAGGGAAGTACCTATGGAACAGTAAAAATACAACATAATCAGTGTCAAAAACAGCCCGCCGCTTCCCGGCGGCGGAATCAAAATCCAGCTGACAAGCCGCCAGATCTGCCCATGTAAAATGGCATAGGGATTCAGTGTCAAAAAAGATAACAACATATTACTCCTGTCCATCATCTGCAAAAGATACCCCACGCCGTAACACAATACCAGAATGAAAGACAGGTTCTTAATCGCATACTTTCCAAATTTCCGTTCAAAAGGACTCATAGCAGACACACACTCCTATTGTTTGATTCTTTGCCGCACCCTGCCGTGCTTTTCTCCTGTTCCCCGGCAGGCACGTATTTTCCCCGCTAAAACTGAATACATTTTATCATCCCTTATTTTAAAAGTAAACGGCGTGCTTCATAAAATACCGGATGTCATAAAAATTTTATAATTGTCACCCGAAAACTTCATTTTTTTCTAAGAATTGGACAATTGCATTTTGATAGACTGTGTCGTATAATGACAGCGTGTGTCAAATCGCATAATAAATAGGTACAAAGAATAAAAGGAGTGATACAAGAAATGAGTAAAATGCAATATACGCTTGGCATTGACATTGGTTCTACCACAGTCAAGATTGCCATTCTGGATGACAGGCATCAGATACTCTTTTCCGACTATCAGAGACATTTTGCCAATATAAAGGAGACCCTCTCCGACCTGCTTTCCAAAGCATATGAAAAACTGGGGAATCTGACCGTGCATCCCATGATCACCGGTTCCGGCGGCCTTACCCTGGCCAACCATTTACAGGTTCCTTTCGTGCAGGAAGTCATCGCAGTATCCACTTCCCTGCAGACCTTCGCCCCCGTCACGGACGTGGCCATTGAGCTGGGCGGTGAAGATGCCAAGATCATTTACTTTGAGGGCGGCAACGTAGAACAGCGCATGAACGGTATCTGTGCCGGCGGTACTGGTTCTTTTATCGATCAGATGGCCGCTCTGTTACAGACAGATGCCAAAGGACTGAATACCTACGCCAGAAACTATCATTCTCTCTACACCATCGCCGCCAGATGCGGTGTATTTGCCAAATCCGATATTCAGCCCCTGATCAATGAGGGTGCCACCAAGGAGGACTTATCGGCTTCCATCTTCCAGGCTGTGGTCAACCAGACCATCAGCGGCTTAGCCTGCGGTAAGCCTATCAGGGGCCATGTGGCATTTTTGGGCGGCCCGCTGCATTTCCTGTCAGAGTTAAAACAGTCCTTTATCCGCACCTTAAAGCTGGATGAGGAACACATCATCGACATGGACAATTCCCATCTTTTTGCGGCCATTGGCTCTGCCTTAAACGCCAAGGAAGAGACTTTCTATACCATGGAGCAGATGACAGAGAAACTTTCCGGCGATATTAAGATGGACTTCGAAGTGGAACGCATGGAACCCCTGTTTGCCTCACAGAAAGAATATGAAACTTTCTGTGAAAGACATAACGCCCACCATGTTACCACCAGTGACTTGTCCACTTATCAGGGAAACTGTTTTCTGGGCATCGATGCCGGTTCCACCACCACGAAAGTGGCTTTGGTAGGCGACGATGGTTCCCTGCTTTACTCTTTCTACAGCAGCAACAACGGCAGTCCCCTTAAGACCGCTATCCGCTCCCTCAAGGAAATCTACCGCCTGCTTCCGAAAGGCGTTAACATCGTCCGCTCCTGCTCTACCGGTTACGGGGAAGCATTGATGAAAGCGGCCTTTTTGCTGGATGACGGCGAGGTAGAGACTGTGGCACATTACAATGCCGCCGCTTTCTTTAACCCGGACGTGGACTGTATCCTGGATATCGGCGGCCAGGACATGAAATGTATCAAAATCAAAAATCAGACCGTGGACAGCGTTCAACTCAATGAAGCCTGCTCTTCCGGCTGCGGTTCCTTTATCGAAACCTTTGCCAAGTCCCTAAATTACGGCGTAGAGGAGTTCGCCCGGACAGCCCTGTTTGCAGAACATCCCATTGATCTTGGCACCCGGTGTACGGTGTTTATGAACTCCAAGGTCAAACAGGCCCAGAAAGAAGGAGCTTCTGTCTCCGATATTTCTGCAGGACTTGCCTATTCCGTCATCAAAAACGCCCTGTTTAAAGTCATCAAGGTCTCTGATGCTTCTGAACTGGGCCGTCATATCGTAGTCCAGGGCGGCACCTTCTACAACGATGCGGTCCTTAGGAGTTTTGAAAAAATCGCCGACTGTGAAGCCATCCGCCCGGATATTGCCGGGATTATGGGCGCCTTTGGCGCGGCACTGATTGCCAGAGAGCACTATGTAGAGGGCTACCGTACCTCCATGCTGAATTTAGACCAGATTACCAATCTGCAGTTTGAAACCAGCATGGCCAAATGTAAGGGCTGTACCAACAACTGCCGCCTTACCATAAATAAATTTACAGGAGGACGCCAATATATCTCCGGCAACCGCTGTGAGCGCGGTCTGGGCAAAGTAAAAAAAGAAAACAGCGTCCCCAATCTCTACGATTATAAATTAAAAAGGCTCTTTTCCTATGAGCCACTGCCTGCCGATGAGGCAAAACGGGGCACTGTAGGGATTCCCCGGGTCTTAAATATGTATGAGAACTATCCTTTCTGGTTCACCTTCTTTACGAAGCTGGGTTACCGGGTGATACTCTCCCCCATTTCCAACCGCAGAATCTATGAGTTGGGAATTGAATCCATCCCCAGTGAATCAGAATGTTATCCGGCCAAACTGGCCCACGGACATGTTGCCTGGCTGATCAAACAGAAAGTGGACTTCATCTTCTATCCCGCCCTCTTTTATGAGCGCGACGAATTCCACGAAGCCAACAACCACTATAACTGCCCCATTGTCACCTCCTACTCGGAAAATATCAAAAATAACGTGGAGGAAATCGGCCGCGGGGAAGTGGTATTTCGTAATCCCTTCCTCTCCTTCGAGAGCCTGCGCACCGTCACCTCGGCTCTCACAAAGGAGTTTCAAGATCTACCCGTCACAGAAGTGATGAACGCCGCAGAGGCTGCCTGGGAGGAACTTGCTGCCGCCCGCCAGGATATGCGGAATAAGGGAGAAGAGGTCCTGCGTTATATGGAAACAAACCATGTCCGCGGCATTGTGCTGGCAGGACGCCCTTATCATATCGACCCGGAAATCAATCACGGTATTCCAGAGCTGATCACCTCCTACGATATCGCCGTGCTGACCGAGGATTCTGTATCCCATCTGGCACAGCCGGAGCGTCCTTTAATCGTCTCTGACCAGTGGATGTATCATTCCAGGCTCTATGCGGCCGCCAGTTTCGTGAAGACCCGTGACGACTTGGACCTGATACAGCTTAATTCCTTCGGCTGCGGTTTAGATGCCGTCACCACCGACCAGGTAAACGACATCCTCTCCAGAGCCGACAAAATCTATACCTGCTTAAAAATTGACGAGGTCAACAACCTGGGCGCTGCCAGAATCCGTATCCGGTCCCTGCTCTCCGCCATCAAAGTGAAAGAGCAAAAGCACAAAGAAAGGACTATCCGTTCCAGTGCCATTGACAAAGTGACTTTCACAGAAGAGATGCGCAAAGACTATACCATTTTATGTCCACAGATGTCTCCCATTCATTTTGAGATCATCGAGGCCGCTTTTCAGGCCTGCGGCTATCGCTTCGAGGTGCTTGCCAATGACAACCGCCACGCCGTGGATGTGGGATTAAAATATGTAAATAATGACGCCTGTTATCCTTCTTTGATCGTGGTGGGTCAGATTATGGATGCTCTGCTCTCCGGCAGATACGACCTGAACAAAGTGGCCATTATCATGAGCCAGACAGGCGGCGGCTGCCGCGCCACCAACTATGTGGGCTTTATCAGACGCGCCTTAGAAAAGGCGGGCATGGCGCAGATTCCCGTTATTTCCTTAAACCTTGCAGGCATCGAAAGCAACCCGGGCTTCCATTTGAACGCGGAACTTCTGATGCGTGCCGCTTACGGCGCCCTGTTCGGCGATATCTTTATGCGCTGTGTTTATCGTATGCGCCCCTATGAACTCACCCCCGGTTCTGCGGACGCCCTTCACGCCAAATGGGCAAAGAAATGCCGCCAGTTTGTGTCTGGAAAGCACCTGCATTACCTTACCTTCCAAAAGATGTGCCGGCAGATCATTCAGGAATTTGATGCCCTGCCCATCGATGAGAACATGCGCAAACCGCGGGTCGGTATTGTAGGCGAGATTCTTGTAAAGTTTGCTCCCGCCGCCAACAACCACCTGGTGGAACTCTTAGAAGCGGAAGGAGCGGAAGCCGTAGTACCTGACCTTCTGGACTTTATGCTCTACTGTTTTTATAACCAAATTTATAAGGCTGAATATCTGGGTACTTCAAAGAAAGCCTCTGCGCTCTCCAGAATGGGTATCTGGGCACTGGAGCGAATGCGCGGGCAGGCCGCCAAGGCTTTCCAAAAAAGCAAGCATTTCACACCGCCTGTCAGTATCTATACTCTGGTGGATTACGCCCGTCCTATCGTAAATATCGGCAACCAGACCGGTGAAGGGTGGTTTTTGACCGGAGAGATGGTAGAACTGATTCACAGCGGAGTGGACAACATTGTATGTACCCAGCCTTTTGGATGCCTGCCAAACCATGTAGTGGGCAAAGGTGTTATCAAAGAACTGCGCTCCCGCTTCCCGCGCTCCAACATCGTGGCCATAGACTACGACCCCGGCGCCAGCGAGGTTAACCAGCTAAACCGCATTAAACTGATGTTGTCCACTGCACAGAAGAACCTAAAAAAAGAACAGTAGATATGAAATACCCCGGCACGCCAATCCCGCGCCGGGGTATCTTTTTGATGATATAGGAATAGGTTACATTTGTTTTCTCACAATCAGATACTCGTTGTCCAGTTGATAGAAAGAACACGCAAAATCTCCGCCGCTCAAAAAACGGCTCATATCGTCTTCATCCAAATCCACCATACAAACATAACACTCGTAATCTTCATCGTATTGATAGTTGCTGCATGTATCACACATGCTCACGATTCATTTCCTCCCACCCGTTATTTTATATTATCTCTTTTGAATGCTATATTCTGCACATATCTCTAAATTAATAGAAGGTCTTATCCACCTTACGATTAACAAACCGAATCTTTTCTTTTACCTCATCTGTCAAATCCTGGATAGCCTCATCCGCCGCTTCCTTCTGCAGCTGATTGACACAAAACACACAGGAACCAAACTTGTCACTGGAAAACAGTTTCGGCTTCTCCCATTTGACGAAATAAGATACCCTGTGTTTCAAGAGCACTTTCTCAATCTTCTCCTTCGTTGCCATATCCGTAACCTGACACCACTCCAACTCATTGTGCACTTTCACTTTTTGATATGCTGTCTCCATAATACCATCATTCCCCTCTAAAGAAAATCCTTTCTGTCGTATATACCGCAGGCCTTCTCTTTTCCCGTGGTCATACGATGCCGTACATTTCAATTATAATGCAAATGACAGGATTATGCAAACCCTTTTCTGCCTTATGTCTCCAAGCAAAACAAGTCATATGCTCTAAAAATGCACCGCCCTGACAGGCGGTGCATATCCCCACACTTAAAGACTATTTCCTTCTATTCTTTAGATGCTCTTTATTTTGCCTCGATAAATGCGAGATGCCCATTAGCGGTAATCTCAGCTATTACATGATCGTCTGTAACCTCTGTCGGAACTGCCACCCAGTTAGCATCATCGATATGAGCATAAACTGTAATCGCCTGACCAGCCTTTACACCAGGTGCATAGAAAGTTACCTTCGCAGTGCCATACCCGGCATGGGTGTGCACATTTACAACTGTGAGAAGAGAACCTTTACCCTGGGACAGTTCTTTTGCGGAATATACTCTCTTAAGATCAGGTTTTGCCAACTCAAAGGTAAGACCTGCTGCATATTTACCATCAATCACTGCGCCCTGGCCGATTGCCAAATCCTGTACCATCTCCCCATCCATATCCCAGACGTCGATTACAGCATTATTCATATGTTCGCTGATAACCTTGTCTTCTTCAATTGCCAGTACTGTCTCTTCAGGGATACCGATATCGGACTCATCCTCAAGATATACTGCCACAGGCGCACCTACTTCTTTTGCCATAACAGGGGTAGAGAAGATCATAGCACCTGCAAGTGTTAAAAAAATCGCTTTCTTCATCGTCAATTCCCTCCTAAATTTTGTCAATTTTTCTTTTACAATTCATGTTATAAGTGTGGTGATCATCTGTAAAGAGATATATCATTATTGCAAATTATAACATTACCTCTTCTGCATGTCAACTAAGCCGTTATGAATATACCGTTAAATTACACAGAAATACCCTATCTCTTCTTTGGAGACAAATATCATGAAATGTGCACCGTCAGACACATCTTGCGCGGTTTACCTGTTTATGATATATTCTAAAGTGTATTATTTACAAAATCATAAGATAATATAATTTACAATCAGAAAGTTGAGGTTCCATATATGCCCATTAAAATTGCAGATTCTTTACCAGCAACTACCATTCTTGAAAAAGAAAATATATTTGTGATGACACAATACCGTGCCATGCATCAGGATATCCGTCCCCTTAACGTGCTCATATTGAATCTGATGCCTACGAAAGTTGTCACAGAGACACAGCTTTTGCGAAAACTGTCCAATACGCCCTTACAGGTAAATGTAGAATTTCTGCAGACGGCCAGCTATACGCCCCAACACACGGATTCTAACCACATGGAATCTTTCTACACCACCTTTGATCAAATCAAATACCGTAATTTTGACGGCATGATCATTACCGGTGCGCCGCTTGATTATGTGCGTTTTGAAAAAGTGGATTATTGGGACGAAATCTGTACCATCATGGAATGGGGCAAAAAGCATGTACACTGTACTCTGCATCTGTGCTGGGGTGCTTATGCCGCTCTTTACTACTTCTACGGGCTGGATCGGGATGATCTGCCGGAAAAGCTCTCTGGTGTGTATGCCCACAAAATTGTCAAAAAAACATCGCCGCTTTTTCGGGGCTTTGATGATATCTTCTATGCGCCGCAATCCCGCGCCATGGGCATTGAGGCATCCCAGATTGCCTCTGTGCCGGATTTGGAATTGATGGCAGTCTCCGACGAGGCAGGCGTTGCCATCGTAAAGACTACCGACAGCAGACATTTCTTTGTCACCTGCCATCCGGAATATGACTCTGACACGCTGGCCCAAGAATATTTCCGGGATTTGAACAAAGGCATGAACCCGAAAGTTCCCGCCAATTATTTCCCGGACGACGATCCTACAAAAGAGCCGATTGTCAACTGGCGCTCCACAGGACAGCTTCTGTATTCTAACTGGCTCAATTACTACGTATACCAGACGACGCCGTATGATTTGCGGGAAATTTAATGTTATCTTTCCCACAATAATAATGTTTATGATATGCAACAGCCCCGGCAGATTTTCATACGTTCCGCCGGGGCTGTCCCTGTATAACTGTTAGAGCAATTCCGCATCCATATATTCCTTCATAAACTCCTCTTCCGACACAATCCGCACGCCCAGCTCCTTCGCCTTCTTATTTTTGCTGGATTGTGATGTGGTATCATTGTTGATCAGGCAGGTAGTCTTCCCTGTCACACTGCCGGTCACTTTTCCGCCCTTTCGCTCAATCTCCTCTTTAAGCTGATTGCGGTTCTCATAGTGTGCAAGGCTTCCCGTAATCACAAAATGCATACCTGCAAGGGTCTGTGCCCCTTCCTCAACGACTTCCACGGCAATACGCAATTCTTCTAAAAGATGCTCTAACTGCTCTCTGTTCTTCTCATCGTCAAAAAAGGCGCGTACACTTAAGGCAATCACTTCTCCAATTCCGTCAATCTCCGCCAATTCCTCCACTGTCGCATTGCAGACAGCCTGCAGGTCAAACTGAAAATATCTGCACAGCATTTTCGCATTGGCCACACCGATATTTTCAATTCCCAGTCCATAAACTAACCTGGGCAGTGTAGTGTTTCTGGCTTTTTCCAGGCTCTCTAGCAGATTCCGGTAGGACTTTTCCCCAAAACCTTCCATTTCTGTGATTTCTTCCTCATAACGGGAAAGTTTAAATAAATCTGCAAATTCATGCAAAAAGCCTTTGGCCAGAAATTTTTCCAAAGTGGACTCGGATAATCCGTCCACATTGAGTGCATCCCGGCTTACAAAGAGGGTGAAAGCCTTGATTTTCTTGGCATCGCAGTCAGGATTGGTACAATACAGGGACTGCACTTCGTTGACCTGCCTAATCTGCGTAGGCTGCCCGCAGACCGGACAGGTATCCGGTATTTCCATATTGTCACTTTTGGTCAAGTTCTCCGCGATCTGTGGAATGATCATATTGGCTTTATAGACCGTAATCCGGTCCCCGATTCCCAGCTTTAACCCCCGCAGAATGCTGATATTATGCACAGAAGCTCTGCTGACTGTGGTGCCTTCCAGTTCCACAGGCTCGAAAATAGCCACCGGATTGATAAGTCCGGTACGGCTGGCGCTCCACTCTATCTCTCGCAGAGTGGTCTCCCGCAGTTCATCCGCCCACTTAAAAGCAATGGAATCTCTGGGGAATTTGGCTGTCCGGCCAAGGGAACGTCCATAAGCCATGTCTTCATAGGTCAGTACCAGACCATCTGAGGGAATATCATATTCGGCAATCTTCTGTTCAAAATATGCAACCGCATCCAAAATCGTATCCGGGTCCACCAACCGGTATTCCACCACGTCAAACCCCTGGTCTTTCAAAAAAGTAAACTGTGCCTTCCTGGAATCCTGAAAGTCCACATCCTGTGCTTTCACCAGATGAAACGCATAAAACCGTACATTTCTGCTGGCTGTAATCTCATTATTAAGCTGTCTGACGCTGCCGCTGCATAGATTTCTGGGATTCTTATACTTGGCATCCGCATCCGCAATCTCATGGTTAATCCGTTCAAAATCACTGTAAGAAATAACCGCCTCTCCCCGCAGAATCAACTCACCCTGGTAAGGAATTGACAAGGGTAGATTACGGAACACTCTGGCGTTGTTGGTAATGACTTCTCCCACCTCGCCGTTTCCTCTGGTAACCGCCTTAACCAATCGGCCGCCCATATAGGTGAGCACGATCGTAAGCCCGTCCAGTTTCCAGGATAATAGTCCCTGCTTACCGTTTAGCCAGCTTTGCAGTTCTTCCCTGCTCTTGGTCTTTGCCAGGGAGAGCATGGGCGCTTCATGCCGTTCCTTCGGCAGTTCCTCCACCGCTTCATATCCCACTTTCGCTGTGGGGCTGTCCGTCAATATTACACCCGTTATTTTCTCTATCTCCATCAACTCGTCATAGAGTCTGTCGTACTCGTAATTGGACATAATTTCCGTATCCTGCGCATAGTAGGCTTTCGCCGCCTGATTCAGCAAAGATACCAGTTCCCGCATACGTTCCAAAGATTTTTCTTCCATCATACTTTACCGCCATTCTCAAATATGCAAACCGCACTCTTTGTAAAGTGCGGTTTTTTCTGCATCTGTAAGTTCCCGGTATTCTCCCGGTTTTAATTTTCCAAGCTCTATATTGACGACTCTTGTTCTTTTCAGACTGACCACTTTATAGCCCTGGGTCTTACACATGCGTCGAATCTGTCTGTTTAACCCCTGTGTCAGAATCATACGCAGTGTCTTAGACCCAATCTGCTCTATCTCACAAGGCTTGGTGGTAACCTTTAGCTCTTCCAGATACACGCCCTTACACATATTCTGAAGCGCTTCTTTCTTCCATTCCTTGTCCGATTTTACAACATATTCCTTTTCATGTCCATGACTGCCCCGCATCATGGCATCGATAAGACTGCCGTCATTGGTCATCAGAAGAAGCCCCTCCGAATCCTTGTCCAGCCGTCCTGCATAGGTCAATCGAACAGGATACTGTAGTTCCTGTATCACCGTCTTCTTAGCATGTACATCCCGCTCCGTACAAGTAACGCCCACCGGCTTATAATAGGCAAGCACCACCTTCCGATGGGGGCTTCGCACTTTTTTGTCGCCCACAATCACAAGGTCTTTCTCCGTTATCTTCGTGCCCGGACCGGCTGTCTGACCGTTCACTGTCACAACGCCACGGTCAATCAATTTATCCGCATCTCTTCTGGAACACACCCCGCAAACCGCAAGATACCGGTTCAATCGAATCTCTTCCATCATTCGACTCCCTCGACAGGGACAGGTACAGCCTCCCCTGTATTCTCTGGAACAGCTGTCTCGTTTATTCCGCTCTCACTGCCCGCATCGGCCGGCAAAACAGGAACAGAAGATTCTCCTCGTTCAACACCGTGTTCCATCAAAAACTGCCGCCACTTATCGTAGTGTTTCGCATATAGATGCACCCCGTCAAAGGTCATCTCCGAATATAAGAATCCCTCACTGTCCGTAAACATCGGATTACTATCCAGATAGAAAACATCGGTTCCATTGGCCAGTCTCGCACAGGCCACATTCTTATCGTTGATATTAATATTATTAAACTCCGTCTCCATATTATTCTTCTCACGGCTCACATGAAGATTGGCCATGATAAAAATAATTGCCTGGGGCTGCCATTCCCTGATCTGCTTTAACACCGACATATACTCCTGCATATACATAGACGTATTGCCATAACCCAGCTCATTCATGCCCAGCATCATATAAATTTTACCATACTGTCTCTCCTGCAGAACCTTCTTTAAATCCACCTTCTGTCCCGTACCCTGCTCTGTCACACCGTCATCCTTGAGCAGCTTAAAAATGGTCATGCCATTGTCACAGAAAAAGTCTGCACCGCTCAATCCCACATAATCATATATGCCTAAAGTACGGGAATCCCCCAGAAAAGCCGCGTCATTAAAATAACTATCGTTTTCTATCGTATAGGGGTACTCTGTGGTCAATGCAATTTTTCCTGCATCCGAGTAATATCTGGATTCTATTTCCAGCGGCTCATAGGGCATAAATTTTGTGACCCCTTTCACCACTTCTTCCTCTATTTCCGGCGCCTGCAGAATCTCTACGTCGGTATTTTGTATATTTGTTTCTGCAATATTATCTGCATTTTCCCTGCGTTCTCCTGCATTTTCAGATGCATCCTGTGGATTTTCCAAAACTGCATCCTGATTTGGCACATCCAGCATACTGGGATCCTGTATCTCTTCCACCGTCACCGGAACCTCTCCCTGGGTCTGATGCTCCTCCGCTTTCACCACATCACCCACCACGGATACGGCACGTTCTTCCGATATCGCTCGTGGAATAATCCGTACACCTATTTCGTCAAAACTGAAAATTGCGATCACAGACGACATGACTATCAATATCAGGTACGGGCAATTGTATATGTTTTCCAGCCACTTACTTATCTTTTTTTCACTCATTTTCAACCTCTGTCCACAGACACCTGTCCTCTAAAATCTAAAATATAAAAATGGATTATTACTGCCAACTACAATTTCATAAACCGACCACCAAAATATCACAAACAAAAGCAGAACCATAAACCATCTGTCTTTCCATCTATGATACCACTTTCTGGGAAAAGGTGTTATAAAAATAACACACATTATCAATAAAATTCCATAATCTTTCAAATACCTTACGAACTGCTCCGCTCCTACCAAAATCCTGCCCGCATGAATTCCCGCCATATTGCCAAGATAAGCTGCAAGCTGACGTACATCTGTAATGGCAAAGATAACCCAGGTCGCCGGAATCAGCAGAAGCGTATATATATGCCCCAGTACCCTTGACCGCTCCATCCATTTGCCAAAAGTTCTCTTTTCCAGGGAAATCAACAGGAAGAACCCAAGTCCCCACAGTACAAAGTTCCAGTCCGCTCCATGCCACAAACCTGTCAGCGCCCAGACAACAAAAAGATTACATATGGTCCTTGTATTTCCCTTACGACTGCCTCCCAGTGGAAAATAAACGTATTCCTTAAACCAGCTTCCCAGTGTGATATGCCATCTCCTCCAAAACTCCGAAATGGAACGAGATACATAAGGGTCATCAAAGTTGCGGGGAATACGAAACCCCAGCATCTTCCCAAGCCCCATGGCCATCACAGAATAACCCCAGAAATCAAAATAAATCTGGAAAGAGTAGGCCAACGCGCCAAGCCACGCCACTAAGATATGAAGCCCCCCTGGTCCCGCCGTCATGATCGTGTTCCAGAGTGTGCCAATCTGGTTTGCCAAAAGTACTTTTAATCCCAGCCCTGCTGCAAAAAGTTTTAGACCGTTTTCCAAATCTCTGACACGGATTCTGCGCTCTGTCATGCGTTCTGCGATTTCCTCGTAACGCACGATTGGACCCGCAATTAACTGCGGAAACATGCAGATATAGGTAGCAAAGGCTGTAAGACCCGCCCGCTTGGACACTTTTCCCCAGAAACAGTCCAGCTGATAAGATACCATCTGAAAGGTATAAAAGCTGATTCCAAGGGGCAGAGCAAGAGAAAGGAGCGGCACTATCCTGCTTCCTGCAAGTCCATTCACGTTTCCCGCTGCAAAATCCCAATATTTAAATACGAACAACGTGCCAAAATCAAACAAAAGCGCCAGTATAAGAGCTCTTTTGCGCCTCTTTTTTGCCTTTAGCTTACGGTTATTCTGGGGAGATTTTGGTTCCCAGAACATATATTGGCTCAAAGCAAAATTGATCAGCACAGAAATAACAAGCAACAAAACAAAATACGGTTCTCCCACTCCATAAAATATAAGGCTTCCCGCCAAAAGTACCACATTGCGATACTTAGCGGGCATAAGCAGATATACTATCATGAAAATCGGCAGAAACCGAAATAAAAACTCCACACTGGAAAATAACATGGATATAGATACTCCCCACACACAAATTAGGGCGGTTTATCTTATGTACAGACCCTATATCTAGTATATTCCAGGTAACATAATTTTACAAGGCCAAAATTTTTCCCAATACTAACCATTTTAGCCGCTCTCTCCTAAGTATATGCACCATAAAATGAAAAAAGACCGTCTTTTTCTCAAGAAATCTTTTATCTGTTTTTTCGAAGTCCTTTGGGATAATGATTCTTAATCTGTCCGCCGGAAGCCTTCCCGCATCCAACAAAACAGCCATCATAAGCAAGAAACAGCCATCCCTTTTCCTGACCGCAGGAAATGCTTTCTCCCCGAAGATAACGTTTTGCATCCTCTTTCGTCAACTCCCACACCCTTTCCGTATCCCCAGGGGAAAGCGCCATAGCAAGTGCGTGAGCTGGTTCAAAACGATTCTTTTTATCCACAAGCAGACATAGTCCCGGCCGCTCTACCTTTAGCCCTGTTAAGGAGATCATCTCCTCCGGCACCAGGTAAATCTGTTCCCCAAATCTGATGACCTCACCGCCTTTGCGCTCCATCCAATCCTCCTGGATGCCAAGTTCCCGTATCAAAAAATTAGATACGGCCTCCCGCAGTTTTCCATCCCCCGGCTTTTTCATCCTGCCTTTCACGCGAAAATCTGCGGACTGCTTTACCGGCTCTCCCTTTCTGCTAAGCCTGGCAATATAATGCCCTTCGCCTTTTAACCTGTGAGGCCAAAGCCGCATGGTAAATTCGATGCCCTCTACAGGCTCTGATATCCATTCCGGCCTGCCTTTCGAAAAGGCGGGACTGCAGTCTGTTTCTTCTATAATAAAATCATTATGTGTACGTACAAATGCGCTGACCGCACCCTCGTTCTCCTCCGGCGCAAACGTGCAGGTGGAATAGACCAGCACACCGCCCGGCCGCAGCATCTTAGCCGCCTCATTGAGAATCTTTTGCTGTCTGTCGGCACAAACCTTTACCTGTTCAGGGGACCACTCCTGCCTGGCCGCTTCTTCTTTCCGAAACATCCCTTCACCAGAACAAGGTGCATCCACCAAGATTCTGTCAAAGAAAGCTGGAAAAACCATGGAAAGTCTCTCCGGTCTCTCACTGCACACCACGCAGTTGGTTATACCCATGCGTTCCACATTCTGAGATAAGATCTTAGCCCGTTCAGGCACAATCTCATTGGCTGCCAGCAATCCATCTCCTGCCATCCGCCCCGCAATCTGCGTGCTCTTACCGCCCGGTGCCGCACACAAATCCAAAATCCGCTCTCCCGGCCGGGGATCTAAGATTTCTACCACTGCCATAGCAGAAGGCTCCTGAATATAATAAGCCCCTGCCTCATGAAGCACGTGACGTCCTGGCTGCTGTGCCGCCTGATAATAATATCCCTCCTGCGCCCAGGGAACCCTTTCCAAATCAAAGGGCATCCTTTCCGCAAAGTCGTCCGGCACTTTGAGCGGATTTTGCCGCAGACCATAGTACCGCTCTCTATCATATCCGGCAAGAAAGGCGCCGTATTCTTTCCCCAAAAGCTCTTCCATACGCTGGCAAAATGCCAGCGGCAGACTGATGTGTTCTTCCATAGTAATCTCCAATCCCTCTGTAAATCTTATATAGTATATTAAAATCTTCCCCTGATTCCTGTCAAACAATTTATCTTCACACAGTCCCCGATTTCCAGTAGATACTTCTGCTTTGTTATGAGATATCTTTCAGATATTGGTCTACTATTTATCCTCTTTCATCAGACTCATGTGGTATATACAATCCATACTTTATATATTATAATGGACGCATACTTATATTATTAAAAAAACGGAGAATGAATATGCCAAGAAAAGACAGCCGAAACACCAAAGGGCGCATCATAGAATCAGCCTGGGAGCTTTTCTATGAGCAAGGATATGAAGACACCACTATAGACGATATTGTAGAACACTCGGAGACTTCCAAGGGTTCTTTCTATCATTATTTTGACGGCAAGGATGCTCTGCTCTCCTCGCTCTCCTATCTCTTTGACAAGAAGTACGAGGAGCTGACGCCTTCTCTGGAAACCTTTCCTTCCAGCTTTGATAAGCTTATCTATCTAAATCACGAACTCTTTTTGATGATTGAAAACAGGGTGCCTTTAGATCTCCTGGCAAGGCTTCTCTCCACCCAGCTGATCACCACCGGAGAAAAACATCTATTAGATCACGGACGCACCTACTACCGGCTGCTCCGCAAAATCATTATAGAAGGGCAAAAGAGTGGAGAGTTGCGCAAAGATCTGTCCGTCAATGAGATTGTCAAGGCCTATTCTCTCTTTGAACGCGCCATCATGTATGACTGGTGTATCTGCAACGGCGAGTATTCCTTGTACCAGTATGCCGGTACGCTGCTCCCCACATTCCTGCGGGGTTTTATCACTGTCTCCTCATAAAGTACAGACTCTATTCTATACTTTAGTTCATATTCTATTCTGTTTTTTCCTGTGGTAGACTGGCTAAGGGTTTATAGCGGTGTACAGAAAGGAGAATTCTTATGACATCACAAATCTGTATCATTATTTCCATTGTGGTCTATCTGGCTCTCATGATTTATATTGGCGTAACCTATTCCAAACAAAATACACAGGCCGCCGAATTTTATTTAGGCGGCCGCAAACTGGGACCATTTGTCACTGCCATGAGTGCAGAAGCTTCCGACATGAGCAGTTATCTCTTAATGGGCCTTCCCGGACTTGCTTACATATCCGGTATCGCGGACGTGGGCTGGACCGCCATCGGCCTTGCCCTGGGCACCTATTTTAACTGGCTTTTCGTCTCAAAGCGGATCCGCCGTTATTCTAGCAAGATTGGTTCCTTCACCATTCCTGATTTCTTTGCCAGAAGGTATGGAGATGAAAGACATATCTTAACCTGTATTGCCGCTATCGTCATCGTGGTATTTTTTGTGCCTTACACGGCATCCGGCTTTGCTGCCTGCGGCAAACTGTTCAGCACCTTATTCGGTATGAATTATATGACGGCCATGCTTCTTAGCGCCGCTGTCATCGTCTTATACTGTACCATGGGCGGTTTTCTTGCCGTGAGTACCACTGATCTGATTCAGGGCATCACCATGTCCGTGGCACTGCTGATCGTAGTGGGCTTTGGCGCTGTCACCGTGGGCGGTTTTGACACCGTCATCGCAAACGCGGGTGAACTCCCCGGCTATCTGAGCATGGTGCAGACGCATGTGGCAGACACCATGTCAGCCAAACCCTACACTGCGCTCACCATCTGTTCTACCCTTGCCTGGGGTCTTGGATACTTCGGTATGCCCCATATTCTTCTGCGCTTCATGGCAATCGAGGATGAGAATAAATTAAAACTGTCCCGCCGGATTGCCAGCATCTGGGTAGTTATCTCTATGGCCGTAGCCGTTTTCATCGGCGTCGTAGGATACAGTCTCTCTAAAATGAATATCATTCCCATGCTGGAAGGCAGCAATTCTGAGACTGTCATCGTGCAGATTGCTTCCACCTTAAGTATGCGCGGCGTTATTCCAGCATTAATAGCTGGTGTTATTCTTGCTGGAATCCTGGCCGCTACCATGTCTACTGCCGACTCACAGTTACTGGCGGCGGCATCCAGCATCTCCCAGAACCTGATTCAGGATTTTGGCAAAAAGAAACTGGACACGAAAACTTCGCTGATAATTGCACGTGTGACCGTTATTGTCATTTCCCTGATTGCAGTCTTTATCGCACAAGATCCTAACAGCTCCATCTTTACCATTGTATCCTTTGCCTGGGCTGGTTTCGGTGCTGCCTTCGGACCGGTTGTCCTGCTGGCACTGTTCTGGAAACGTTCCAACAAGCAGGGCGCCCTGGCTGGCATGATTGCCGGCGGAATCATGGTCTTTGTCTGGAAATACGGCATTTCCACCCTGGGCGGCGCCTTTGCAATCTATGAACTGCTCCCGGCTTTCGTCATCGCCCTGCTTGTCAATGTGGCCGTATCTTTGGCCACCCCTGCGCCCTCCAGGGAGATTGTAGAAGTCTTCGAAGAAGTCAACCGAAAGAACTAAGACAGTTGCGTCAGCACTAATCCTAAAATAATATCATAATAAAATAACACAGTACATTAAATGTGCTGTGTTATTTTATTATGGTCATCCAAAATGTATTTTACATAGAATTGACGAAAAGATTTTTTATGTATATAATTTCAACAGAAATATACCGTTGCAGAACCGCAATCTCTGTAAGAAAACAGGAGGGCTTCATCTTGATGCACATTACTTCCCTGACCGATGGTCTGGAGATTTTTAAGGCGCTTGGTTCCGATGTCCGCATCGAAATCTTAAACATTCTTATGGAAAACAATCATATGAGTATGAATGAACTTGCTGCCCGCCTGAACATCACCAACGGCGCTCTGACAAGCCATATCAAAAAGCTGGAAAGCTGTGGTCTCATCTCCACTTCCAGTGAATCTGCAGGACACGGCAATCATAAACTCTGTTCCGTTCATTTGGATAAGATTCTGATTGACTTGGAAAAACAGGAAGATATCCTTAACGTATATAATACCAGTATAAAAGTGGGCCATTATTCGGCGTGTCACATCTGTCCCACCTGCGGTCTCGCCTCTGACAAGGCACTGATCGGTGAAGTGGATGACCCCCGTTATTTTAATCATCCGGACCGCTACAATGCCGATATTCTCTGGTTCACCAAAGGGTTTGTGGAATACAACATTCCCAACTTTATCCCCGGTTTTCAGAAAATCACACAAATCACGATTTCTGCAGAATTAAGTTCAGAGGCGCCGGGCACCAACAACATATGGCCCTCCGACATTTCCTTCTACCTAAATGATGTTTGTCTGGGCAATTGGATGTCTCCCGGAGATTTCGGGGATACCCGCGGGCTGCTCACCCCGGACTGGTGGTTCCCCAACTGGAACCAATACGGCCTCTTAAAACTGTTGGTCATCAACCGGGAAGGCACTTTCATTGACGGTCTGCAGATTTCCGATGTGACCATTGACAGCTTTAAGCTGGATTTTCGCAGCAGTCTGCGCCTGCGCCTGGCGGTGGAGGACAATGCCAGGTATATTGGCGGCCTCACAATCTTCGGCAAGAGCTTCGGCAACTATGGACAGGATATCAAAGTCAATATCCACTATGGTCCCATAGACGAGGCTATTCGCTGATTGCAATATCAATTCTGCGCAGCTTTTCCATAAGAACTTCCTCCTCTGTAGGCAAGTCTTCCGAAGCCTCAATCTGCCTGCGCACCTGCCACATCTGCTGATCAATAGAGGCAATCTGCTCCGCGCAGTCCGTCAGCTGCTTCACAATCTGCATTTGATTGTCCACTTCCTGCTTATACTTAAGCTGATGTTCCAGACTGGCCCAAAAATCCATGGCTATGGTGCGTATCTGCACTTCCACCGCCATATCCGCCGTCTGATCGGAAAAGAATACGGGAACGCTCACGATCATATGATAACTCCTGTAACCATTCGGTTTGGGATGCTTGATATAATCTTTCTCTTTGATGACCGTGATATCATCCTGCTTGGCCAACGCCTGTGCCAGCCCATAAATATCATCTACATAAGAGCAGACCACCCGGATACCCGCCACATCATAAAGGCTGCTTTCCACGTTTTCTACAGTAAAATCAAGACCTTTGCGGTTTAATTTCTCCATAATACTGGCACTGCTCTTCAAACGGGAACTGATAGAAGTGATGGGATTTCTACGATACCGCACATTAAACTCTGAATTCAACACATCAAACTTTGTCCGTACCTCTTTAATGGCGCAGCTGTAACGCATACGCATTTCTTTATAATCCACCATCGTTCCGGCTAATTTTCTTCGCTGGTCATAGATTGCCTTGTCCACCTTGGGTATCATCATCACCTGTGTATCCTCGGAACCACTACTCATCTCGTTCAATGGAAAAAAGGGATTTCCACTCATTTTATCTTGTATCCTCCATTCAATAACAACCGATTTGTTATTTTGCTTTCCTAATTATTTTTCTATCATCATATACCTTTGCTGTATGGAAAACAATGAATGGTTTATAAAAATTATATGAAAACTCAGTGTGAATTCCCGCTCTCCCATTCCTGCCGGGGAATGGCCGTCACGCTCTGTTTCCCGAAGAATTCCTTCACCTTCTGATTCGTCCAGGCATCCGGATTCCCTGTCACAGGCATATGCATAAGGGGCCCCTGCCAGTCATTGATTGAGGGAAGCACCACCTCGTCTACCGTATCATCCGTCAATAGTTGGGTAAATTGATCCATCTGCGCCTTATAATCATCCGCCTGTCCCGTCAAGATGTATTCCAAACACATGTAATCTGTGGACTGTCTGATATGGCTGCGTCCAAGCGCCGCTATCACAAGAGCCGCCACAATACCGGCAGCATATAAATATCGAATATTATTTTTGTTCCTTTCCCTGTGGGATGTATATTTGCCCGCAGCCCATCCCACACCATACAATATACTGCTAAACATCATAAGTACAGATACCCAGTAAATAGTATTGGGCACACCGCCCGACACCTCCACACCGGCAAAGATTCCCGGCCAGTACATAGCGCAATATGTACCAAAAAAATAGAAAATAACAACGCCAGGCAGGGGAAACCGCAAAGATTCCCCTTCATGTCTCTCCCGGAATATGTCCCACACAATCACCGCAAGAATCACCATAGCCGCCAATGTCAATGGATGATGCCTGATTGCCGTAAGTATGCTCTCGGCGCCTGCCCGAAAGGACTCTATCACTGCCCACAGCATACGCCCCGCCGTAATCTCATAAGTCTCTCCGCCGCGCCTTTCATTGCCCGGCGCCAATGCACTGATGAGAAGACCGATCATTTCCAACACTAGGGGAATTCCCATCCACAACACTTTCCTGCTCTTTTGATAAAAAAAGATTCCCAGAAAGAGAAACCCCAAGCATCCAAAAATGGCCGCCAGATAATTGGTGCCGCCAAGCAACGTCATCCACACTGCCGCCCCCACTATATTTCGTATCTGAAAAGTCTGCACAAAACGCATAAAGCATACAATGGCAAACAGTGCCATCGCAAAGGGAACCGTATAATGGGCCGTCCCATTATACCAAAAAATGGACGATTTCTTACTGGGCGCAAATTGTATCAGCAGAAAAAGCACTATGATGTCAACCAAAAGAAAGTCCTGCAAAGCCATATGGAAAAAGCGCACCGTCACCTGATAGAGAAAGCTGGATACACTTCCTATCAGCAGTCCCAGCATAATATAAGGTACAATCCAGTACATTTCGAAGGAAAACACCTCTGGATGTAAAGTAAACAGGAAAATAGAAAACCAGGTTCCCTGCCAGCTGCCATAATAATTTCTTACTGTCAAAACAGCTGCCTGAAACACCTGATAAAGCGAATGTGTCTCCATCCATGCCCGGTGCGTCAAAAGTCCATAGCCCCAGTCGTCTCCGGAGGCCCGGTCTATGCCTGCCAAATACAAAATGGGCAACAGGCTCAGCAGAAATACCACCCCCGCCAAATAGGTTAGATATTTTCTGTCTGCATTGTTCTTGTTCATGGATACCTCCTCTTAAACTGTCTATTCCAGCCACATAGACTCAAAGGCCACCGACAGTATGCGTTTATCCGTATTGTTTCTGTCAAGTTGATTGGGTGTCACTGCATTGGGGAAGACCATGCGGATAATCAGCTCATCGCCTGTCAACGTCTCCTCTGGTATGGTAAATGTCATGTCTTTTCCAATCTCCTGGGCTGTACAGATGATATCTGTAACCTTATTCCCATTGGCATAAACCCGTATTTTCTGGGCTTTGTGATAAAGTCCTGCATATTGGAAATGGAAGTTGATATCCCTTTTCTCAAACCCATCCAGAACAAAGCACATGCTCAGTTCATTGCTGGCAGTGGCTGTGCCGTTTTCCTGATACAAACGATAGGTTAACTGCTTCGCATACGCATTATCCTCATCAAAGGCAATGATATCTCCCATCCGGTACGAAATACGGTTGATCTCATTGGGATGAAAAATCTCATACTTCTCGTCGCCGGCATTGCCATATATGATAAATCTGCTGTAATCCATGGCTTTGTCTGCCTCTTTGTACAGCGGCAGTCTGACACGGATGGACCTGTGTATAGTGTGAAGCCGTTCCACATCGCTATCCTCTGAGATATCAAACATGGACGGTCCATAGGCCGTATAGTCCTCCAGAAAAGACGCCGCAATGGACGAAAACAGATTTCTGAAATGAACAGGTGCCGAATTATGTGCAAGAGCGTGCGTTTCGTAAGGCCGCTTTATCAAGATTGCTGGATTTGCCTCAATATTGTTGTCATCATGTCGTCCATGGTCGCCCAAAATAATAATGGTACTGTTGTCATAGACGCCCTTTTTCTTCATTTCATCTATATATTCCGCTAAAATCTTCATATTGCCCTGTAAAATCTGCTGTTCGGTAATAAATGCCTCCCCTTCTTCTACGCGTTCAATATTCTCATTCATTAAATACGGCTTGTGTACCCCTTCTAAATGATACAAGCGGAAACTCTTCTCATAATCATCCTTAAGCCCCTTGGCCGCCTTAAAATCCTGATAAAACTGCACATCATCGCACACATAGCCTGCATCAGAGGATGATATGGTGCCTAACATTGTATTTTCAGACAGCCAGAAATAAGGTTTTATAAGCTGCGGCATCAAATAGAAATTCACCAGTTTATATAACTGTGTACCGAAAACGGGATAATCATAAATCCAGCTGTCTCCCGTAACCGTATAATTATCGGCAACACCCTCCGGCAGCTTTGAAAGATAACGGGCGGTTGTATAAAACCGGACATCGTACCCTTTCTCATGAAGATCCTTATACAATTCTGTTTCTACCCAGATTTCCTGGGTATACGCATCCATCGGCTGCATGGGGTCATACTCGACTCCCGTCATGAGAAGGGGCAGAGCCACACGGGTTGACGCGCCGCCCGACACCGCATTGTCAAAGAACGTAAAATCATCCAGAAAGTTATCTGTGTAGGCATCTGAATTCAAATATTCTTCCATGGATGAGGACTGTAAGGTGTCTACCAAAAATAGGATGATATTTTCCTTGGAACCGACTGCAAACTCCCCTTCTTTGGAATAACCGTAATTCACGTAACTTTGCAGTCTGGTGGTGAGCAAAAGCACCACCAGTGTCACCATCTGTACCGCACTGAGAAAATAGGAAATATATTTCATTCCTTTCTCTGTCTTCTCTTTCCATAACGATGACAACACGAAACACGCCGTCATACACAAGAACCAGAAAGCCGTACTGATCAGATTCTCCTCTTGATAAGAAGCCCAATCTATTTCTGTTCCATCTAAGGCAGGGAAAACAGGGTTTAAAAAATTCCCCTGTACATAAGCACACAGGGCAATACCAAAGACAAACGCTGTGCAAATATGCAGTGTCTTTTCATCTGCAAGGCATACTGCCGCCACATTTAAAAATAGGGCCAGAAGCAATGCCGCCAGCAGTATGACGGGTAAAATCTTGGCATACTGGATGGAAAACTCGTCTATATTTTCCAAAAACAGAGAACTGGGCGCAAAAACTGCATAGGTAATAACTAAAAATAGAGCTTCCGGAAAGAGCCTCTTCATCCCCTTCCTGCAGTCAGACAAATGAAACTTGCTAAAGTTTCTGATGATTCTGGATGTCAGAACAGTTAAGATGATTTCCAGCACAATCCATTTGATCTTGAACCTGTTACTCATTTCTAAAAGGTTAAACTTATCCATGCCAATAAACTTTAGACCAGCATAAATCAACCCATTTATAAAAACAGTGTAAAACAATACATAGGCCAATACTTTTCGCCAATTTCCTGACAGTTGTCCATGTCCTTTACGATAAACCACTGTTGCCAAGATACCGGGTAAAACGACAATGATAAATTCTAACATTACTTCTTTAACTCCTTAAACTAGTCTATCCTGTAGCTGTCCATAAATCTCACCAAGCCTCTGCTCTGTCAGATCAACCTCGTTGAGAATCGTATAACGGTCCTTTCTGGTATCTGCGGCACGAAGCCAGGCATCGATAAAGATTTCTTTCGTAATGCCCCAGTTCATAGGGCGTAAATCCATGCCATAAGCCCTCACAATCTTCTCTAAGCGCTCCACATCCTGTCCCTGCAGGCGGCTGCTCACAAGACTTCCCATAGCTGTTGCCATGCCATGAGATATCTTTATTTCCTTATAATTTTCCTCCAGGGAATGGCAAAAGAGATGTTCCGACCCGCTGCTGGGTCTGGAATTACCGGCAATCTCCATGGCCAGTCCGCCAAGCACCAGAGATTGCGTCAAAATTTTAATAAATTCTTTACTTTTTAATGATTTTTCTTCATTGTAACACAGGGAAGTCAACGCCATATCCGAAAGCAGATAGGAAAAGTCGTCTACCCTGTCTTTTCTGTGGGCCGCATCCAATTTCCAGTCGTAGAGGGCCGTATACTTACTGATAGTATCTCCGATTCCCGACTGTAAATGCATGATGGGCGCACCCATGATCACATTCACATCCACCACGATTCCCGTAGGAATCTTACACTTCAGCGTCTTTCTGGCGTCACCCACCGTACCAAGGACTGACACCGGAGAGGCCAGACTATCATTACTCAAAGTCGTAGGCACACAAATATAGGGAATTTTCCCCACGAACCCCGCATACTTGGCCACATCCAGCACTTTGCCGCCGCCTACGCCTATGATCACCTCACAGTCATTCATACAGATATATTTCGCCAGTTCCATGGCCTCGTCAAAGCTGTTTTCCTCTAGCAGATAGGTCTCACTGCGCGGCAGGTCCCGTTTCATCTCTTCCAGATAATCCTGCATAATCTTCACCAAAGCCGGTTCTGTGGCAATCAAAACCTTTTTCTCTTCAATCTCCGGAATACAATCCGCAAGAATCTCATTTAATCTCTCACAGGCCCCCTCCTCTATCACAAGACAGTAGGGTAAATGAAACTGGTTCACCATTCTATACTCCTCTCCTCCTCTGCAAAATATCCATTTTAAAAAAACATACCTGCTGCGTGATAACAGATACAGGCTGCAAGCCACGCTACCATACACTGCATACACACGATTCCGATGGTCTTCCAAACAGATCCCATCTCTCTCCTAATCGTAGCCACCGCCGCCACACAGGGCGTATAGAGCAGTGTGAACACCAGAAAACTCATGGCGGAAAGCGGGGTAAAAATACTTCCAAGTGTCACATCCAGATTGGTCATGGAAGAACCTGTCAGAACGCCCAGTGTACTGACTACAGCCTCCTTCGCCGTAAAACCGCTAATCAGCGCCGTGGCCGCCCGCCAGTCATTAAAGCCAAGGGGTGCAAAAAGGGGCGCAATCAACTTACCCACCATTGCAAGCAGGCTTTCTCCGGAATCCGTCACCACATTGAGCCTGCTGTCAAAGGTCTGTAAAAACCAGATCAACAGCGTGGCGATGAAGATAATCGTAAATGCCCGCTGGACAAAATCCTTCGCCTTATCCCACATCAAAAGCAAGACACTTTTGACAGAAGGAAACCGGTAATTGGGCAGTTCCATCATAAAAGGCATGGGTTTGCCGTGAAATACGGTCCTTTTGAGAACCAGCGCACACACAAGCCCCACCAGAATACCAAACACATACAGTCCCATCATAACAAGCGCCGCATATTCCCTGAAAAAAGCCGCCGCAAACAAGGCATAGATCGGAATCTTGGCAGAACAGCTGATAAAGGGTATCAAAAGAATCGTCATTTTCTTATCCCGTTCAGAAGATAATGTCCTGGTAGACATCACCGCCGGGACACTACATCCAAACCCAATGAGCATAGACACAAAACTTTTACCGGACAATCCAATCTTTCGAAACGGTCTGTCCATCACAAAAGCAATCCGCGCCATATATCCCGAATCTTCCAGAATAGATAAAAAGAAAAACAGTACCACAATGATGGGCAGGAAACTCAGCACGCTTCCCACGCCTGTAAAGATACCGTCAATCACCAGACTCTCCACCACCGGATTGATTCCATAATTCACAAGCGCCCGTTCCACTACACCTGAAAGAGCATCGATACCCATACTCATCAGATCGCTCAATGCCTGTCCGATCACACCAAAGGTCATAAAAAACACCACCACCATGATCAGCACAAACACCGGTATGGCCAGATATTTATGGGTGAGGATGCTGTCAATCTTAAGGCTCCTGATATGTTCCCTGCTCTCCTTACATTTAATGACTGCCTGGTTGCAGACCCGTTCGATAAAGGCGTAACGCATATCCGCCAGGGCCGCATTACGGTCCATCTGGCTGTCCTGCTCCATCTCCACAATACTATGCTCCATCAGCTCTAACTCATTGTCAGAAAGTGCAAGACGCCTTATGATGTCCTGATCTCCCTCCACAATCTTTGTGGCCGCAAATCTGGGGGACATGCCAATCCGTTCTGCATGGTCCTCCACCTGATGACTGACCGCATGGATACAGCGGTGTACCGGCCCTTTCTCACAAAAGTCCGTCACCTTGGGATAAATGCGCCTGGACGATACCTCCCTGATGGCGGCAATCAAGTCTTCCACACCCTCGTTCTTCACTGCACTGATGGCAACCACCGGGATTCCCAGCGCCTCTTCCATCCTGGCAATATCGATGGTGCCGCCGTTTCCACGCACTTCATCCATCATATTGAGAGCCAGCACCATGGGAATATGCAATTCCAAAAGCTGCAGTGTAAGATAGAGATTTCGCTCAATATTGGTAGCATCTACAATATTAATGATGCCATCCGGCTTTTCCTGTAAAATAAAGCTGCGGGTCACAATCTCCTCATTGGTATAGGGTCTGATGGAATAAATTCCGGGCAGATCGACCACTGCATTGCCTTTCTCTCCCCGAATCTCGCCCATCTTGGAATCCACCGTCACCCCCGGGAAGTTCCCCACATGCTGATTGGACCCTGTAAGCTGATTAAATAATGTGGTCTTACCACAATTCTGATTTCCTGCCAGCGCGTATATCATGGCTGTTTAACCTTCTTCCGTTGCTTTATTGATATCCACCACTTCAATCTTTCCCGCATCTTCCTTGCGTATCGTCAGCTCATAACCCCGTAAATGAATCTCTATAGGGTCACCCATGGGAGCCACCTTCTGTATCCGGACCACCGTCCTGGGAATCAGCCCCATGTCCAAAAGCCTGCAGCGCAGTTCCCCCTCGCCGCCCACCTTGGTAATCTGAACCTCTCTGCCGATTTCTATCTGATCTAACGTCATGTCCTCACATCTCCCGTCTTATATTCCCCCGCATATGCCCATGTCTAGGAACCTGCAGGCCTACTCAGCAAACACATGCTTAAAAGCATTGTAAGTGCGCCGCATTCCTTCTTCAAAATCCGTATACACCAGACCAAGTTCCGCCTTACTCTTCCCATTATCGCAAAGTTCTGTCTCCGCCTTCACCGCCGGAAAAGGCACCGGCACTCCCTGGGCCGCAGCCTGCGCCAGCGTGATCGGCACCTGCGTAAGGTTCTCGCTCACTTCTGAATCTGCCACTGTCTGCAGCATGTGAAAGAAGCTGTCATACGTCAGGTTCTGATCCTGGCACAGATTATAAGCCTGTCCATAAGCCTTCTCGTTCCCCAGGCACTTAAGCACTGCCCGAGCCGCATCCTTCACATAGACAAATTGAAATGTGCCGTCTGCATCCGTAAAATGAGGCAGGGCATGATTGTGTAACATCATCTGGATATAGACAGACTCTCTGGGCGCATAATTATAGGGCCCATACAAAATGGCCGGCCGCAGCACCGTATACGGAATTCCCCTTACACTGCAAACCTTTCTAAGCTCTGCCTCCAGGGCTGTCTTTCCCGCGATATAGGCCCCTGCCTCCCCCGGCAGTTTCCTTTGCTCCAAAGGCGCGTCCTCTCTCTTCACCACACCGCTTCCCCGCTCGTAGACATCCACCGTGCTGATCAGAATGTACTGCCCGATTCTGCCAGGCTGACTCTCGATTATTCCCTGTACGTCTCCCGCCTCATAAGCACAGAAATCTACCACCGCATCATAGCCGCCGCAAGAGGCCGCTGCCTTTTTGTCATGCCTGTCTCCCGTAATCTGTTTTACCCCGAAATCCGCCATGGAATAGGTGCCTCTGTTCCACACCGTAATCTCATGCTCTTTTGCCGCCTCCATGACAAACACTCTGCCGTAGAAATAACTGCCGCCGATTACCAATACTTTCATCGCTGCCTCCCTGTCAAAACACCCTGCCCCGCTATGGCGCGCCTTTTGCCCAAGACCATTTACTCTAATTTAATCACGACCACATCCTCCACCCTCTGCACATATCCTTTCTGGGGATAGGAAGGCATCCTTTGTACCTCTTGCGCCCCGCGGATTTGTCCGTCGAAGACCACCTTTACATCCCGAAGCATCACATAATCGAAATATGCCTGATATGTTTCCTCATAGGTGATTGCAGAAGATTTATTACAGCCGGAAATGCCTTTGATGCACTCTGTTCCCGGCACCTCCTGTAAAAGATTGGACAGCTGGCCTACAAACGTAATTCCTGTCTTTCCTGGTTCATAACCCTCTGTCTGCTCAACCTCCGCCATAATCTCTGTCATCAAGGACAATGTGGCCTTGCTCTCAACCTCTTTTTTCACATACACCGCATTATCCGTCTGTATATTCGCAAATACGATAAAAGAAAGGAAAAAGAACACCAGGCCGCACAGCCCTGTGAAAGGCTTCTCCTTAGCTGTCCATTTTAGCAAAAGCAACGGAACCAGATACAAAAGCCAGACTGCATACACCATCAAGTCATGAACATCTGTGTTCAAAAGTCTCATCAAGTTAGCCGCAAAAGGCAGTGCCGTCATCAGCAAAATAAGCAAAAGCCACTCTCCCTTACCCAGAGAACGGTACTTTTTAATCAGGCAAACGACAAGGTATAAACAGAGTGCAAAGAGAATGCCGTTGACTGCCCAAATAACCGGATAAGGATATATGTTCTCATCCTTTGAAAAGAAATGTGTCATCTCCTCCTTGATGCAGTAACGCAGTCTTAGCCAAACCGGTTCCCTGTTATCCCACAGGTTCGTCACGCTGTCATAATAGCCTTCCGCCAGAGGCGTATCCATGAAGCTGCACATCACCTTCGTAAAAAGATAATAGAAAATGCCGCCCGACAATAACATACCCAGACTCGCCATACCGTCTTGAAACACTTTGGATGCCTTGCTATGTTCCAAAAGATTCTTGATGGAAAGCAATATGACTAACACAACCGTTACCGCAATATAGCACTGGTAGATAGACAGGGAGACAAGAACTGCAAGGCCTCCCAGTACAAGAAGTTTCCAGGAACGCTTTCTGGTATAACCATACCAGCATCCCACACTAACGACCGCAAGAAACATGGCGAACATATCTACCGAAAGCCATGGTGTATAGGATGCAGTGACAGCTGTCACCGATAGATTAACCGTCATAATCCCGGCCGTCAGGAAACTTTGCGCCCTGCTGGTTAACTCTAATAACTTACATACCAAAAATACCGCAAGCCCAATCCAGACAAACGCCGTTAAGCCCACACTCCATGGCATCAGCAGTCCGGAAGCCGTCATCTCTCTGTACAAAGGCTCTAATACCCTGCCCAACCCGATCTGATGCTGATGTGCCGCTATACCGTCGTAAAAATCAAATAAAGCGTCGTGGCAGACATGAAGATTCAGGATTCCAAAACCATGGGCGCACAGCCCTGTCAGCACTGTAAACAGCAGGCTCCTTTGCAAAAGGAACCTGTCCTCCTTTTGAAATCCCATTTTCCAAAAAACGGACTCTCCCGTTTTCGCATCTTCCTTACGCATAAAACACCCTTCTTTCGGCAGATGCTTATGCCCTGCCACTGTTCATACCCTACACAAATGGATTAAAATACCGGCTTCCATCCCAGAAAGTCACCACCAAGTCCACCACCAGGACTGCCAGCACAAATCCAATTGTCAGCCAGTCATTTTTCTGTAATCTGCGCTGTACATACCAGGTGCGTTTTTTTTCTTTGCCAAATCCCCGCAGTTCCATGGCATTGCTGACCGTCTCAATTCTGTTTAAACTGGACATTACCAAGGGAAGAAGAATTGCCACCGAGTTTTTCAGTCTGGTCAAAAATTTGTCCTTACTGGAAAGGTCAATGCCTCTGGCCTGCTGTGCCTGACTGATATTCTGATATTCTCTCTGTACATCCGGTATGTATCGAAGCGCCAGACTCACTGCATACCCGGCCCGGTAACTCACCCCTATCATCGCCAGGGACGCCGCAAATTCACTGGGATCCGTACAGGCAATGAAGAGAAGCGCCACCGGCACCACACAAATCACTTTCATGGTCATGTTCAAATGATAGAACAATTGCTGGGCCGTAATTGTATAAGGCCCTGCGATGGTCAAGAGCACATCCCTGCTTTCATACAATTCCACCCCATATTCCGGAGCAAACAAATACACAAATAAATTGTTGAGCACCAAAAAAACCGCCGCCAGACCCAGAACAATACTGATATCCCGCACCCGGATTTTACTGATCTTAAAGATGATCACGCTGATGATCAACATGCCCAATAAAATTCTTGTGTCATAGGTCACCATGGACGCAACGCTCCATGTGATAAAAAAAATCAGTTTCGTGGTTCCTGTCAGTTCATGTACCAGGCTTTTGCGTTTTATATAACTTAAAATAGCAACCTTTGCCATCTCATCCTCCGCCTTATCTTCCTAAATGCTCCTTTTCCTTCTCATATCTGATAAACCGCTCCGTAAAACGCTGTGGATTGTCTATGCCGCACTTCATGCTCAGCGTATACAGGCTCGTCTCTTTCAAGTTGGCCTTTTTTACCAGCGCCGGGTCATTGAGCACATGGGCCGCCGTGGTATCCGCAAGAAGTTCTCCCTCACTGAATACGATTGCCCTGGGCGTATACTCTAACATCAGGTGCATGTCGTGGGTAATCATGAGGATTGTAAATCCTTGTTTGTTTAAGGACTTTAAAAACTCCATAATTTCTGTGTAATGATGATAATCCTGACCCGCAGTGGGTTCATCTAAAATAATCATCTGGGGGCGCTGCACTAAAATGCCGGCGATGGTTACCCTCTTTTTCTGTCCAAAAGAAAGCGCCGATACCGGCCATTTGCGAAAAGGGTAAAGACCGCATATCTTCAAGGTCTCCTCCACCCGTTCCTTTCTCTCTTCCGCAGTCATATTACCGGAAAGAAGAGCCATCTCCACCTCATCCCAGATCATGGGTTTGGATATCATCTGGTTGGGATTTTGCATCACATAGCCAATCCTTTTGGCACGCTCTTTGATGGTATCTGTCAAAATATCCCTGCCCTCCAGATAAATCCCTCCTGCGGTGGGTTTCTCAAACCCGCAGATCAGCTTCGCCAGTGTACTTTTTCCGGCGCCGTTTCGTCCCACAATACTGACCATCTCTCCCTGATTGATGGTAAAACTCACGTCCCGCAGGTTCATGGTCTCTGGGGTGTAGCCAAAGCTCACATGATCTACTTTTAATAACTGTGCCGCTTCTTTTTGTGCTTCCCCGCTTCCCGAATCGTCCTGATACCATTCCCGCACCATCTTTGTCTGGGTATCGGAAAGCTTTAAACTATCCACATGCTGGGGTTCTAACTCTTGGGTAATGGGAATTCCCGCATAGCGCAGAGCCGTCAAATACAAAGGTTCCCTGATACCGTGCTCTAAGAGGATATTGCCGGACAGAAAGGCTTTCGTAGGCATGTCCACCACAATCTTTCCCTCATCCATCAGCACGATGCGGTCAACTTTCTTCCATAGAACATCCTCCAGGCGGTGTTCGATGATAATGACTGCCGCACCGGTACGCTCCTGCACCATATCAATCAGCTCTATGGTGGTCCGGCCTGCCGCCGGATCTAAGTTTGCCAGCGGCTCATCAAACAAGAGTACCTTCACCTCGTCCACCATCACGCCTGCCAGGCTGACCCGCTGCTTTTGTCCGCCGGAAAGCTCATGGGGCGCATACTGCAGATGATGGTCGATATCCACCAGCTTCGCCACCTCGTCCACAATCTTTTTCATCTGGTCCTGGGCAACACAGCTGTTTTCCAGCGCAAAGGCAATATCCTCTCCCACTGTCAGTCCGATAAACTGTCCATCCGTATCCTGCAGTACCGTCCCCACCGTATGACTCAGTTCGAAAATACTGCTCTTCTTAGGCTCTCTGCCTCCTACCGTGAGTTTTCCCGTACTCTCTCCCGGATATGCGAAGGGAATCAGACCGTTGATACAGCTTCCAATGGTACTCTTGCCGCTTCCCGAAGCTCCCGCAATCAACACCTTTTCCCCGGGATAAATGTCCAGATTGATATGATACAGCGTAGGCTTTGACTGCGCCGTATATTGAAATCCATAATCTTGAAAAGAAATGATGGGTTCCCTCATGCCGTTTCTCCTTTTGTCGCAAAACAACGAATGCCAAGCTTTGCCAGATATCCTTATGTGAAAAAGATAAGCAGGTCCGGAAAGCCTCCGCCTCCTGAACCTGCTCACCGTTTTTTCTTAATCTTCCTTCGTCAAAGAACCTTTCTTCACTACCGTTTTTGCATAGCCAAGCAGCAAAAGTGTACCCACTACTCCGGTGGTAATGATATTTGACACCGCTGCCAAAAGTCCCTGTGAAAAGAGTTTCTCGATAGGCTCTGCATAAATCAGGATGTCAAGAACAGGAGCCACCAGTCCCCAAGCCAACAAATGGGCGATAACCTGTGCCACATTAAAATGGATGAGCTGCTTCGTTTCCACACCTTCCTCCACATTCAGCTTCATCGTCGCAAGGCCGATTACCAGCCCCACAAACGCAGACGCAATAATCCAGCTCCACCAGGGGCCATAGCTTGTCGCATCAATCAGTGTATGACCGATAAATCCGATCAATAACCCTGCGATTGGTCCAAACAAAGTCGCAAACACTGCTTCCACCGCATACTGTAAACTGATGTATGTATTGGGCACCGGTGTGGGGATAGATACTTTACCCAGCACAAAAAACAATGCTGCGCCAATACCGATGGCAACGACGCTCTTTACTGATAACTTTTTCATAGCTTAATCCTCCTCATATGTTGATGGTTTAAAATCCATTCCTATTATAGCCTGTCAAATCTTAACATGTCAACCGGGATTGCAAGGTTCCCTGTTCTCTCTGCACAAGGCTTTTTCCTTTCCCGGCGGAAATCACACCAGATACTTCTAGTTCTTAAAGCTGTGAATAGGTGCCGGAATTCGTCCGCCCCTATTTACAAAGGCTTCACAGGAAAAAGGATTTACCGGCATAATCGGCGCATAACCGAACAGGCCGCCAAACTCCACCTTTTCTCCCACTCCCTTGCCGATGGCCGGAATGATACGCACCGCCGTAGTCTTTTGGTTAACCATGCCGATGGCCATCTCGTCCGCAATGATTCCCGCGATGGTGGTATTCTCCGTGTCTCCCGGAATGGCAATCATGTCAAGTCCCACGGAACACACACAGGTCATAGCCTCCAGTTTTTCCAAGGTGAGGGCCCCCGCCGTGACGGCATCGATCATGCCCTGATCTTCGCTGACGGGAATAAAAGCGCCGCTTAAGCCTCCCACATAGGAGGATGCCATGACACCGCCCTTTTTCACCTGATCGTTTAAGAGCGCCAGGGCCGCCGTAGTACCGGGCGCTCCGGCATACTCCAAGCCAATCTCACACAAAATATCCGCCACGCTGTCCCCGATCGCCGGTGTGGGCGCCAGAGACAAATCTACGATGCCAAAGGGAATGCCCAGCATACGGGAAGCCTCCTGTGCCACTAACTGCCCCACTCTGGTGACCTTGAAAGCCGTTTTCTTGATGGTCTCACAGAGGACTTCGAAATTCTCTCCCCGCACTCTGGTAAGCGCCGTCTTGACCACCCCCGGTCCGCTGACGCCCACATTGATCACCGCATCCGCCTCCGTCACCCCATGAAAAGCGCCCGCCATAAAGGGATTATCATCCGGCGCATTGCAGAACACCACCAGTTTCATGCAGTCGGCGCTGTCTTTGTCCTGGCTGATCACGGCCGTCTCCTTGATGATATCCCCCATCAGGCGCACTGCGTCCATATTGATTCCTGTCTTCGTGGAACCCAGATTTACAGAGCTGCAGACTCTTTTCGTGCTATGCAGCGCTTCCGGAATGGAACGAATCAAAAGTTCATCGGCTTTCGTCATGCCTTTAGACACCAAGGCAGAGTAACCGCCAATCAAATTGACGCCCACCGCCTGCGCCGCTCTATCCATGGTCTGCGCCAGTGTCACAAAATCCTCTTTGCTCTGACAAGCCGCACTGCCGATCAGTGCCATGGGGGTAACCGAAATCCTCTTATTGACAATCGGTATGCCAAATTCTTTCTCGATCGCGTCTCCTGTCTTTACCAGGTCCCTGGCCACCGTGGTTATCTTGTGATAGATCTTTTCATTCAACTTCGAAAGATCTGCGTCAATACAATCTAAAAGGCTGATACCAAGTGTAATAGTCCGCACATCCAAATTCTCACGGGCTATCATCTCATTCGTCTCAGCCACTTCAAATAAATTAATCATCCTGCTCTCCATTCCTCCGCTAGATTCTGTGCATCTGGTCAAAGATTTCTTCCTTCTGGCATTTGATGACTACACCAATCTCCTCCCCCAGCTTCGCAAGCTCATCCACGATCACACCGAAATCTTTCTTGGTCAAATTCATATCCACAATCATCATCATATTAAAAAACCCCTGTACGATTGTCTGGGAAATATCCAGAATATTAATCTGGTTGTCCGCCAGATAGGTGCACACCCTGGCAATAATCCCTACTGTATCCTTACCCACTACCGTGATAATTGTCTTCTTCATCTTCTCCTCCAATTATGTTTGCTTCAAATCTCTATGACATCCGACACATCGCTGCGCTTCGCCACATACACCGGAAAATCACTGCCGCTGTACTTAGTATCGGACATTGTCACTTCCACTCTGACCGACTCATAGGCAAGCTCCGGCAGATTGTTCTCCTTACTCAGATGGCCCAGCACGATGGCCTGCATCTTGTCATGTAAGAGCCTGCTTAAGAGCTTTCCTGCCGTCTCGTTGGACAGATGGCCCCGCTCTCCCAATATCCGCCGTTTCAAATAATATGGATAGGGCCCTGCCTCTAACATATGCACATCATGATTTGCTTCCAGATATAAAAGGTCTAACCCTCTCAAGCACTCCACCGTATAATCATTATAACAGCCAAGGTCGGTGATAATTCCTATTTTCTGCCCGTCATGGCTGATTCGGTATGCCACCGGGTCAGCGGCATCGTGGGAGGTCCGCATGGGGTACAGCGACAGGTCCTTAATGATACAGCGCTCGTCCGGCCTGATAATCTGAAACAGTTCCTCATCTATCTTTCCCAGAGAAGCCGTCTTTTTAATCGCCTCCACCGTACCTTTCGTGGCATAAATCGGCAGACCATACTTTCTGGCAAGTACCCCCAGACCGCTTATATGGTCGGCATGTTCATGGGTAATACAGATGGCATCAATATCCGTCATCTGCAGTCCCAGTTCCCGAAGACCTGCCTGTGTCCTTTTCCCACTGATTCCTACATCCATCAACAGATGTGTGGTATCGCTTCCCACATAAACGCAGTTGCCGCTGCTGCCGCTGGCAATACTACATAGTCTCATAATTATGTAAACCTATTCTTTCTATCAATCCTTCCAATAAATCTCAATCACATCGCCGCTTTTAATCTTCTCCATATACTGCGCATCTCTGCCGTTTAAGGTAGTCACGATGCCGCTTCCCTGGGGCTTGGACAGATCGAAATCAATATATTCAAATACATCCACAAAGATATAGCTCTTCTTGCCTGACAAGCGTATCTGCTCCTGATTCACCATCACCTGAATCGTCACAGGTGCGCCCTTACTCAACATGGCCTCTTTCCGTTTGGCCTCTTCCTCTCTGGCCTTTGCCGCTGCCTCTTCCTTAGCCCTGGCCTCTGCCTCGGCCCGTTTAATACCAGGCCCCATCACAATTCTGGCGCCGCTTCGCTGCTTTCCGGACTCTGGCGCAGACACTGTCTGGGACTGTTTCTTTCTATTTTCTTCCTCTACATCCTGTTCCTTGGCCTTTTCTAACGCCCCGTCATCCGCCTCTTCCTCGGCCGCCGTCTGGACCGCTTTGGCCGCCGCCGCTGTAAATCCTGCCGTTCCGGCTGCGGAAGTCTCGGTTCTGTTTCTCTTCTCAACAACAGGCTCTTTGGGCTCATAGATTTCCACATCTGATAACTGCAGTTCTTCCATGGTCCAGATTACCGAGAAGTTCTCATACACTTTCGTATCCATATCCGCAATCTTATTGTTGACATAGATATTCATCGCCCAGTCAATGACCACATCCATAAACTCTGCGATCTGACGGACCGTATAATATCCAAGGATCTCAATCTCATCGTTTTCCTGAATACTATAATAGCCGGACTGCAGTTTTCCATTGACACTGGCAAACTTAGGCAGATCAATCTTCTTTCCGTTGACCTCTACCCACATTTTGGCGCCAAACTCTGGCAGCTGGCTGATCTCCATCTGCGCCGCCCCGCCGGCCGTGGATTCGATGACCTTAATCTGATCGTTGGCCCTGACCTGGGTATAAATATCTGCCTCATTGCCATTGACTGTGATAATCGCCGCCTCGCCAAAGTCTCCCCTGGCAATACGAGGTTTGCCATTGACCGTAAAGTTAAGTTCTTTTCCCCGTTTCGGGAAAAGTCCCTCGCTGGCAAATTCAGCCTGCATGGCCGCATCCACCACCGCCACTTTATTATTATCATAAATCTTCACTCTCTGCTCATTGAAATAGACAAAGATAAAGTTATTACTCTGCTCATAAAAGCTCAGGCAGATACCGATGGGCGTCACCATCAGGGAGTCCCTTCTGGCATTCTCATCCACAAATTCGATATTCTGCATGACCTCTTCGCCGCGCACGGCAACTCTTTCTTTCTGGATATCCAGTTTCTCTGCAAGGGCCTGTGTATATCCCGGTAGTTTACCGCCCCCGCCTACCACGAATACGGCACTGACGGACTTATCCCCGTTCAACTCCTTGATCTTATCTGCCACCTGGCTTGTCATGGTATCGATCACTTCCCCAGTTACCTGCTCTACTTCTTCCTTGGTAATGGTCTGCGTAAGACCCATGATATCCTTATACTCGATTACATCTTTGATGCCCGTATCTCTCTTAATCTGTTCCGCCGTTCTAAAATCTACCAGGCAGTGCCTTGCCAGTACCTCCGTCAGACTGTCACCGGCGATGGGAATCATGCCGTAGGCAATGATACTGCCGTCCCTGGTGACTGAGATATCGGAAGTGCCTGCCCCCACATCCACCAGGGCGATATTCAACATACGGTACATTTCCGGAATCGCCACCTGAATTGCCGCAATAGGCTCCAGCGTAAGATTCACCACCTCAAGCCCGGCCACGCCCACCGCTTTATACAGGCCGTCCACCACATCCTCCGGCAGGAAAGTTGCAATGATATCCGCCCCTATCGTCTTTGCCTTGTGTCCTTCCAGATTTCCAATCGTATAGCCGTTCATATAATAGCGCACAACAGAATATCCCACACAATAGAACTTCATGTCCAGCTCATTATTCTCAAGAAATTCCTGATAGGCTTTCTCCACGCCCATGGAATCCAGCGCATAAATATCTTCCCCTATGACCTCCCTGTCCGTCTCCAGATCCTGATCTACCCGCAGAGTCACTGTCCGCAGCACACGTCCTGCGGCGGCGATACACACATCCTTAAGGGGCCTGCCAATCCGATCTTCCAGTTCCGCCTTCACTTCACTGATGGTGCCTCCCACCTTATAGATATCATGAATCTGTCCGTCCAGCATGGAACGTGTGCCATGCTCCCTGATACTCTGTGCCACCACATGGAAGGTTTCTCCCACACGGTATCCTACTGTTCCTACGATGCTTCTTGTCCCGATATCCAGTCCAAACACAAGCTGTCCCGGGAATTTCATTGCTTCTGCCACTGGTATTCCCCCAATTCTTTCTCTATTTGTTGATAAACGCTTGTCAGCGTCCCGTTGTTCTCTATCACAACACTGCAGTGCTGATAAAACGCTTCCTCCGGAAGCTGTTTTGCCAAAATACTATCTATCTTCTCGTCCGAATATCCTCTTGCCTGTTTCAGCCTCTTTCTCCTGACTGACGCATCGGCATGAATATACCACAACGCATCCACCACAGCCCCATAGCCTTCCTCGATTAAAAGTGCTGCCTCTATAAAGAGATAATCGATTTCCTTTGCTGCCCGCTCTCTGGCAATCTGTTCCACAAGATATGCCTTCACCGCCGGATGCACAATGGCATTGACCTTCTTAAGCAGTGCTGCGTCGCTAAATATCTTCGCCGCCATCTTCTGTCTGTCAATCCGTCCCTCCGATGTCAGAATATCTGCCCCAAGCAAAGATATCAAGGGTTCAAAACATCTTCCTCCCGGCTCTTCAAGCTGATGCGCCGCTTTATCCGCCATGATGACACGACAGTTATAGTGCTTCGACAAGAAGGCGAGCACCTCCGACTTTCCTGCGCCCACACCTCCCGTGATGCCGATGACTTTCATATCCTTCCCTCACTTCTGTACAGCTTTTCCTCTCCCATTGACAGCAGTCCGTGTCTTTGCGCGATATCACATATGCCGCCTACTTCGCCTCATACCAGTTATCGCCCGTATGCAGATCGATCTCTAACGTTACGGAAAGATTGGCCGCCTGCTGCATCTGCTCCGTGAGAATCTGCCGCACTTGTTCCTCCTCCCCGGCATAGGTCTCAATCAATAGTTCGTCATGTACCTGTAAAATAAGCCTGGATTTCAGATTTTCCTTATGCAGGTTCTCCCACACCCGAATCATGGCAATCTTCATGATGTCTGCCGCCGTACCCTGTATGGGTGAGTTCATGGCCACACGCTCCCCGAAAGAGCGCTGCATGAAATTGCTGGAAGACAGTTCCGGAATCGGACGTCTGCGCCCGTACATAGTAGTCACATAGCCCTGTTTCTTGGCCTTCTCCACCATTTCATCCAAAAATCTTTTTACCCCCGGATAGGTCTCAAAATACTGCTCAATATAGGCCGCCGCCTCTTTCTTCGAGATACTTAAGTCCTGACTCAGCCCAAAAGAACTGATACCATAAACAATACCGAAGTTGACTGCCTTGGCATTGCGCCTCTGCAAGTCGGTCACTTCCTCAAAGGGCGTATGGAACACCTTAGAAGCCGTAATCCGATGAATATCTTCCTCCATCTGATAAGCCTCGATCAGCTGTGCATCCTCCGACATATGGGCCAGTATCCTAAGTTCAATCTGAGAATAATCCGCATCCATGAACAGACACCCTTCCATGGGAACAAACACCTTTCTGATACGCCTGCCAAGTTCCATGCGCATGGGAATATTCTGCAGGTTAGGCTCCGTGGAACTGATGCGCCCGGTGGCTGTGATGGTCTGGTTAAAGGAAGAGTGGATTCTTCCCCCTTCGTCTATATAGGCCGCAAGACCTTCCGCGTAAGTGGACTTTAATTTTGTATATCCTCTGTATTCCAAAATATCCGAAACCACCGGATAATCTGGCGCCAGCTTCTCCAAAACATCCGCCGCCGTGGAATAACCAGTCTTGGTCTTTTTGCCGCCCTTAATCCCCATCTTCTCAAAGAGAACCTCCCCCAGCTGTTTGGGGGAATTGATATTAAATTCACAACCCGCCTGCTCATAGACAGCCTGCTCTAACTCTGCAATCCGGCCCGTCAGCGCCTCCCCATAAGCCTTCAGCTCATCCGGTTTCACCAACACACCATAACGCTCCATATCGTGCAGGACCCTTGTCAGAGGCATCTCAATCTCATACAGCAAAGACCGCATTCCCTGGGCCTCTAACTTCTCTAACAGAAGCGGCGCCGCCATCAGGCATACGTAAGCCTGAAAACAGGCATATTCCATAAACTCACGGCTCTTTAATGCATAGGTGTCGGCGTAGGATGCCTTACCGCAGACCTGCGTCCTGTCCGGAATCGTCAATCCCAGATATTCGCCCGCAATATCCTCCGGCGCATAGTCGTTCTTTAAGGGATTTAACAGATATGCCGCCACCAGAATATCGAAGTACCGCTCTTTTCTGTAAGGCGCAAGTACATCCTGTGCCCCGTCGGCATCCCGCCACATGCTCTGTTCGTCGTCCTCTTCTATCACATCATAACAGTTCTTACAGTCAAATATATTAAGTTTACATAACCCCTGTCGATTTAAGGCTGTCAGCTTACCCCGCAAATACTCTGCTGTCACAAGTCCCTGACAGGGAATAAATACCACATTCTTCTCTTCTGCAGCCAGCGCGATACCCATAAGGCTGTCCGGCTTTCTGCCGTCTTTAAAGACCGCAAGGCCAAATTCCGGCGCTTTTGTGGTCTCCTTCGCCTTCTGTCCGCAGGCTGCAAACAGCGCTTCCACTTCCTGCAGCTGTGTAAGTTCTCGAAAATATTCTGTCTGCCTGTTGGTGACTGTCACATCTTTCTCAAACCGGGATAACAGATTCTTAAATTCCAGCTGCTTACAAAGCACATAGGCTTCCTCCGTATAAAAGTTCCCTACTCTGGCCTGGTCAAAATCATATGCTATATCGGCATCCACATTGATCGTGGCCAGTGTCTTACTTAAATCAGCCAGATCTTTGTTGGCTGCGAGAGATTCCCGCACCGACTTCTTTGCAACATCTTCCAGATGTGCATAGATACTTTCCAAAGAACCGAAAGTCACCATCAGTTCCGTAGCCGTCTTCTCTCCCACTTTGGGCACGCCGGGAATATTATCCGCCGTATCCCCCATCAGCGCCTTTAAATCTATAAATTGTATCGGATTTACCTTATACTTCTCTTCCACGTCTTTGGCATAATAATCTTCCACCTCTGTGCGGCCGCCCTTCGTCTTCGGAATCCGAATCCTGATACGGTCCGTGGCCACCTGCAGAAGATCTCTGTCGCCGGATACTAAAGACACTTCCATGCCCAGTTTTTCCGCACGCTTTGCGATGGTGCCCAAAATATCATCCGCCTCAAGCCCTGCCTTCTCTACCACGCAGATGCCCATCGCCTCCAACATCTGCTTCATCACCGGCACCTGCTCATGCAATTCGCTCGGCATCGGCTTTCTTGTGCCCTTATATTCCTTAAAAATCTCATGTCTAAAAGTGGGGGCATGAACATCGAAAGCCACCGTCAGATAAGCCGGCTGCTCCTCCTCCAGAATCTTAAACATGATATTTAAGAAGCCATAGACCGCATTGGTATGAAGCCCCTGACTGTTTGTCAAATCCGGCACACCGTAAAAAGCCCTATTCAATATGCTGTGTCCGTCTATCAATACTATTTTTTCAGACATATACTCTTTGTGCCTTTCCCATTCTTCAAAAAATTCTGCTCACAAAACCTGCCGCTTTGTCTTTCTCCTTACAGGCGGAATATCACGCACAGCGCAATGACAATCGCCACCGCCACCGCCGCTTCCAGCCAGATTAGGATATGTCTGAGCGTCCGGTTTAGTCTGATCTTATTATCCGCTCCGGCAAGCTTACGGTGAAGCGCTTCCTGTAAATTAAAACTATTTCCCTTTTCCAGCTGTTCCATACCTTCCGCCACCAAAAACTGAATGGACAGTTCCTCCATACATTCGTGGCACTCATCGATATGTTCCACAAACTCCGCCAGATCTCTCCCGTCCAAATCATCCTGCAGGAAGTAGGGTATTATTTTCTCTGCCTCTTTACAGTTCATACCATACCACGTCTTTCTACAGCTCATTCTCTACGCGCCCATACAAAGATTATTATATACCATAGCAGGGGATTTTGAAAAGACTTTGATAAGAAAAAACCGCTATCCAGATGGCATACCATCCGACAGCGGTCTTAGAACGCTTATTTATTCTGTGTTCACAGTGATTTGTACGTTACAATGCGGCAGGCTGTTCTGCCACGGTATCTGCCGCCGGCGCATCAGCCGGGGCCTGTTCTGTTGCAGGAACATCCACCGGAACCTGTTCCGGCAAAACCTCCGCCACGATTGGCGCTGCCACACCATTTTGGTCCACCTGGTAGTTAACCCCGTCCACGGTCACAACCACATTCCTCTGCAGAGCACCGGTCATCACATCATAGTAATATACCACACCGTCAGGCATCGTAACCAAGCCTCTCTGCATAACACCATTCTGGTCAAAGTAATAATCTGCTCCCTCAATCGTCACACAGTCACGCAGTGCATGTCCATCCTTTGTGGCCAAATAATACCTGCCGGTCTCATCCTCGAACCAGCACCCTTTCTGCACACGTCCAAATTCGTCCAGATGATATTTGTTATCTTCCCAGTTCACCCAGCACGCTCTCTGCATCCTGTAATTGGAATAAAATACCGTGGCATCTCCCCTCTGTGCAAATCCTTCCGGGATAATAATAGAGGAATAATCTTTAAACTGATAATTCATGTCCACTCTGGTGGGAATTCCCGCCACATTGCCGTGAGAAGTATTCTGCCAGAAAGACGCGCCGCTATACTGCAGTTCGTCCGCATACTGAGCCACCCACTTATCATAAGGAATATCGCCGATCTTTGTCTGGAACATATTCTTGTTGGAATACACCACCGGATAATACCCCTGAGACTCTATCGCGGTACAAAATACCGTTATGATCTCCTGCAGCTGCGCCGTCGAAAGGTTCTTATGGCAGACATCTTCTATATCATATACTACCGGATAATTCACCGTATAATTACTCATCCATTGAAGCAGAAACACAGCCTCTGTCAAAGCCTGCTCGGGCGTGGTCGCATAGGAATACAGATACACACCGGTCTTAAGGCCCGCCGCGTTGGCGCCGCGCATATTCGCATCAAAATAAGGATCCACTCCCAAAAGGCTGCCTGCCTTGATAAAGGCAAAGGATACCCCGGAAGAAGGCACCTGGCTCCAATCGATCGCCAGATTATGCTTGGACACATCGATACCTCTGGCAATGGAACTGCCCGCTCCCACGGCCTGCACTTTCACGGCGGGCGCAAAAAGCATCATGCCCGCCATGCAAAGCGCTGCTATTCTCTTAACTCTTTTGTACATCCGTCTTCTTTTATCCTCTGTAAATCTTATCATTGGTATTTTAACCTGCTATGGCCGTAGCTTTTGCCAGCCGCCCTGCGCAGGTGTTCCTCCTTCCGTATGGCAAGTTATTTTCTTTTGTGGGGACTGTTACCCTCTTTTACGGTATCCTATACCGCTAAATATTACAAAATATTACGTTTTGTAACAATCCTTAACAACTATACCATATTCCAGACAGCTTGTATAGAGAAAAAGATAAAGATTTCTTGGCAATCTGTGGAAGGGGCTTTCCATTTTCTATACAGAGAACTGTTCCACATCTTCTACCAGATCATTTACATCATTCTTAAGAGTTCCAACCAACTCTTTTGATCTGGCAACCAACTGTGAAAGTTCCCCTGTCATCGCAGAGGTTTCCTCTGAGGATGCGGCATTATCCTGCGCAAGACCATTTAAGGTATCTAACACGCTGGTAATTCCCTGTCTCTGCACTTCTATCTCCTCTGTCATGGACTCGATTGTCATGATAGAATCCACGCATCGATCTAGATTCGTATACAAGTCCTTGAAAATCGACTGGGTATCGTTGAGCACATCCACCTGATGTTCCACTGTATCGCTTACCTTGTCCATAATGCGTAAAGACTGGAGAGATTTTTCTACCAGATCGTTGATAATCTGGGAAATCTCACTCACTGCCTGGGCAGACTGGTTCGCCAAAGCGCCAATCTCTGTGGCAACAACCGCAAATCCCTTACCGCTTTCTCCTGCCCGGGCTGCCTCTATGGATGCGTTCAAAGCAAGCAGATTGGTCTGATCTGCAATGGCGTCTATCAGTCCTGCCGCCTTCTTGATCGCATCGGCCGCCTCGTTGGTAGCCTCCGCCTGGCTGTGCATACTGATCACATCCTCTTTCGTGCGGACATTTGCGGCCACCAGTTCTTCCAATTTATTAGAGCACTCATTGCTCAGTTTTCTCATGCTGTCCGAATTATCCCGAAGTCCTGCCACTTCCTTAGATGTGCTGTCAATACCGGTGGCAATGGTATTCACCTCGCTTGTGGCATCTGTGGTTGACTCCGCCTGTCTGGTGATGTTCTGCGCAATCTCCTCTACTGCCAGATCTACCTCTCCAAGGGACTTCTCCATATTCTGGAAACTCTCTTCAAACTCGGAAATCATTCTCTGTATCGCATGGGAAATCTGTGCAATTGCCTTGATCAATGTATTGATCTTCTGACGGGCAGCATTCAGATTATCCGCCGCCACACCCATCTCGTTTCTCTGCTTCACCGCCACATCCGTTGTCAGATCGCCCTCTGAAAGGCTGACTGCAAAATCTTTCACTTTTCTAAGGGGCACTACCAACAATTCGCCCACAATATAAGAAACCACCACCGTAATGATCAACAGGATAACGCAGCAGATTACCATAAAGACACAGGAACGCTGAAAATCCGCTGTGATCGTGTCTCTTACTTCTTTGGTCTGGGCATCCATATCATCCACATAATTCCCGGTGGAAACTGCCCAGCCCCAAGGCTCAAAGTAAGCGGAATAAGCTACTTTAGGCGCCACGGTGACACCGTCGGCCTTGGTAAAATAAAACTCATTATAACCGCTCTGTTCCGCTGACAGACAGGTATTGACAACAGACTGCGTAATCATAACCCCATTCTGGTCCTGCATATTATACCGGTTATCACCTTCCTGCTCGGGCAGAATCGGGTGCATGATCAATATGTAATCTTTGTCCTCAATCCAGATATAACCGCTCTGGTCATCCCGGTAACGCATGGCTCTCACGCTCTCCGCCGCCGCTTCCTTGGCCTCTTCCTCCGTGATCTCGCCTGCCGCAGCCCTGTCGTACTGTGCCTGTATGACAGACAATGCACTCTGCACCTGGGATTTGATCTCCGTCCGGTATCCGGTATCCATAGCATCCACATATTTGTCATATGCGTCGTTGGAAATGTTCCTGATGGTCATCACACCAATCATACCAACTGTCACCCCTATGATGATACCCAGTATGGAACAGACTAAAATCAACGTTGTTTTTAAGCTCTTTACTCTACCCTTTCTTTTTTCCTTCATTGTTCTCCCATCCTTTCCCCCCATCCTATATCTACTAGTTTACTACTTTCCTTCATCATGTTCCATACTAAAATGCTATTTTAAGAACTTCCCCAATGTGGCAATGAACAAATCCACACTAATGGGCTTGGCCAGATGCGCATTCATACCGCTTTTCAATGCAGTCTCCTTATCCTCATCCATGGCGTTGGCCGTCATGGCAATAATCGGAAGCGTCTTCACATCCTCCCTGTGCAGGGCACGGATTTCCCTGGTCGCCTCATATCCGTTCATAACAGGCATCTGTACATCCATCAGCACCACATCGTAATAATATTCTTCCGCCTTCTTCATCATATCCACCGCGTCTGTTCCATCCGGCGCCGACTCCACAACAAATCCCGTCTCCTCCAAAATGGCCTGTGCAATTTCCCTGTTCAGTTCATTGTCCTCCACCAAGAGCACCCGCTTGCCCTCGAAATCAGCCAGCGTCCACTCCGCCACTTCATCCTCCCGATCGATCAGATTCGTTGCTGCCAAAAGGGCCGCCTTTAAGTCAGACATAAAGAGCGGTTTCGCACAAAACGCCGTGACGCCTGCAGATTTGGCTTCTTCCTCAATATCTGTCCAGTCATAAGCCGTAAGAATGATGATTGGCGCCTCATTTCCAATGACATTGCGGATTCTTCTGGCGGTTTCAATGCCGCTGGTCTCGGGCATCTGCCAGTCAATGATAAAGGTGTGATAAGAGTCTCCCTCATCATGTGCTTTTCTGGCACGATATATGGCTTCTCTGCCCGATGTTGTCCACTCGGAACGCAGACCGATCTGCGAAAGCATTCTGCTGACACTGTCACAGGTATCGAAATCATCGTCCACCACAAGAGCGCGAAATCCTTCCAGTTCCTTGATCTGCTCTGCGTTCTTTTCCACATCCTGCAGTTTCAGACTCAGTTCCACAATGAACTCGCTTCCCTTACCCTTTTCACTGTGCACGGTAATCTTGCCGCCCATCATATCGATGATATTTTTGGTGATGGCCATCCCCAGTCCCGTGCCCTGAATACCGCTCTGGGTGGCGCTGGCCTCACGTTCGAAGGGCTCAAAGATATGTTTGACAAACTCAGGTTCCATACCGATACCATTATCCTTCAGGGTAAATATGTAGTCGCCATATCCCCGTCGGAAGGTGGTCTTTTGCATAATCCGAAAACTGATAATTCCTCCTGCCGGCGTATATTTCACGGCATTGCTCATCAGATTGACAAACACCTGGTTCATCTTCAATGCATCGGCAATGATGTCTTCGTTGGTCACATCAAAGGTATCTATGAAAAGTTCCAATTGTTTCGCTTTCACCTGCGGCTGTACAATATTCACCAGGTTGTGCATCATTTCGGAAATGTTACACTCCTGTTCTTTGATCTGAATCTTGCCGCTTTCAATTCTACTCATATCCAGAATATCATTGATCAGGCTCAGCAGGTGATTGCTGGAAGCCAGCACTTTCTGCAGGCAGTCTTTTACCTGTTCCCTGTTATCAAGATGGCTGACGGCAATCGTTGTAAAACCAATGATCGCGTTCATCGGTGTACGGATATCGTGAGACATATTGGACAGGAAGGTGGTCTTGGCATTGTTGGCATGCTGGGCCTGCATTAACGCCTCTTTGAGCGCCAGTGTCTGCTCTTTCTGCTGCCTTACCTGTTGCGTAATATCCTTGGTCACTACCATGACCAGTATATCTCCCGTCTCATCCTCCGTGGTCATGATAAACGACTGTCTGACACAGAATCTTTCTTCCTGCGCATCTGTAAGCCAGTATTCCACATTTGCTTCCAGATTGCCCTGTTCGAAGCTCTTCCTAAGATATTCCAGATTCAAGGTAGACCTATAATCTTCCAGGGATTCCTTGGCAACATATGCTTCACACTTATGAAACCACTCGGATGCCTGACAGGGGAATTTCATTCCTATCAAATCTAACAGAGACTGTCTGCCGCCATCAGGCATAATTCTTACAATATCACTCTCTACCCGGTCTTTTGTGAGATTAAATTCATAGGTACAGATGGAATTGGAAACGATGGCTACGCGATACTGCCTTTCCTTTCTGTTGGCAACCGCCATCTTCGCCTGGATTAACAATTCCTTCTCTTTCACTTCGGTGATGTTCTGTCTAATAAACAAAATCTTGCTGGCGCGGCCTTCTTTGCGTTCCAGGCAGATCACGTTCATATGTTCCCATTCCATCTGACCGTTTCTTTCTACCTGGTACTCATAGCGCACATCCGTGTCGTCCTCGCCCAAATCCGAGATGATTTCTTCTCTCGCAAGCCGCCCCGCCAGTTCTTTGCGATGCTCTTCTTCCGGCAGGAAAGAACACAGATAATCTATAAAGTCTCCATACGCCCCGCTTCTTCCAATATCACTGCGTTCCGGGCTGGTGCCGGCCAAATACTGGTATTGATTGGTCTCCAGATCGATCATGACAAAGCGGGCAAACAGGGTGCTGATTCCCCCAATGACATAGCTCATTTCCTGGTTTTCCCCTGCAAGAAGCTTTTTCTCCCTTCTGGAACGCACCATCAAAGCAATGATATAGAGAACAAAACAGCCAATCAACAGTATTTCCAGAACAATGCCCGTGCGGTTTGCCCTGTCTAACATCCGCTGTGTAACACTCCTGGGAAAGGCCTGCACAAGGACAAACTCATTTCCAGAGAGATTGATCACACAGATATTATCTGTCTTGTCGTTTTCCTTGCAGATAAAAGTCTGTTCTCCGCCGTTTGCAAATATTTCCTCCACCTGTCCATATAAAGACTCGTCTAACACCGCTGAGGAATAGATTTCATCCAACAGATTCCCACGGTATTCTTTTCCCTGGGAACTTGCAATCGCTGTCCCATCCTCCAGACACAGAAATACATCTGCCGCGTCTCCGAAATAGCTGGTGGTCAAAAGATGCTGTAAATATTCATTGGCCGAATACACCCCCAGAAGCACACCAATAATCTCCCCCCGATAGGTTACCGGCGCATAGAAGCTGACCACCGGATCTCCGGTGACTCTGGAACTGGTGGTGGCAAAGATACCGCTCTCTCCATTCATGCCCCTGATAAAATATTCCCGGTCAGACACATCCATCATACTGCCGTCCGACACCAGATAAGCGCCATCCGCAGAGGCAAAGCGAAACGCGTCAAACAGTGAATTCTTTACCATGTCCTGAAGCATCTGCGACGTGACCACAGGCTCTGAAAGCCCCTCTCCCAAAAAGTATGCATAGGTATTGATTCTGTTCAATGCATTCTTAAATTCATCGCCAATCCGGTTGCCCGTCTGTCTTGCTGCGTCCGTCGCATAGGTTCTGTTCTGTGCCTCAATCCGTTTATCGTTTTGTGCAGAATACCAATAAAACAGGATGATGATGGCAACCAGAAGAAACATAAGATATGTGACGTTCCACAACGATTTCTTACTGCCCTTCATAGATAATCCCTCCACTGACAATTCGTTTCTTTATTGAAAAAGCTGCCTGGCCTTCTCCATTCTCTCCACCACTGATACCTGGAACGGACATCTGCTCTCGCATCCCTTACAACCGATACAGTCTGCTGCCGATGCCTTGAGCTGTTCATAGTGGGCCCTGACGGTTGCCGGCACTGCTTCCTGCATAACTGCCAGATCATAAAGCTTATTGACCATCGCGATATCAATGCCCTTGGGACAGGGCGCACAGTGGCCGCAGTATGTACATTGCCCTGTGGGATACGCATGATGAGGCGCCCCCGCTAACACACTGGCATAATCCTTCTCCTCCTCCGAAGCTGTCTCATAAGCCACAGCGGCATGGACATGTTCCGGAGTATCATACCCCACCATCACGCTGGCCACCGCCGGTCTGGTCAACACATAATGCAGGCACTGCACCGGTGTGAGCGCCACACCAAAGGGCGATGTCTTCGCATCGAACAGCCGCCCGCCGGCATATCCTTTCATCACCGTAATCCCCACATTCTGCTGCACACAAATCTTATATAACGCTTCTCTCTCCGGCGCGATGCCGGACAGACCCTCGTCGTAATTTTCTGCAAAATAATCATCAAGATCTTCTGTGGCCGGGTGCAGATCAAAGGCCGGATTCACACTAAAGAGAAGCATCTCAATCTCTCCCTGCATGGCCGCCATTTGGGCCACATCCGGATTATGCGTACTCAGGCCGATATGCCGGATGGTGCCTGCCGCCTTAAGGCTGCGCACATACTCCATGAAAGCGCCGTTTACCACCTGCGTAAACTCTGCAGTCTCATCAATAAAATGAATCATCCCCAGATCGATATAATCCGTCTGCAGTCTCGTAAGCAGATCTGTAAAAGCTTCCTGTACCTTCGGAAGCTCCCTGGTCTTCACATACTGGCCATTTTGCCAAGTAGAACCGATATGCCCCTGAATATACCACTTATCCCGATGCCCTGCTAAAGCCTTCCCAATATTAGAACGCACATTAGGTTCTGACATCCAACAGTCCAAAATATTGATACCGGCCTGCTCACAGGTATCGATTACTTCTTTCACTTCCTGGGTGTTATGTCTCTCCAGCCATTCTCCGCCCAAGCCAATCTCGCTTACCTCTAATCCCGTCTTTCCTAACACTCGATACCGCATACATCCCCTCCTCATATCTATGTGTTTCACCCCTGATCGTGTAACCTGTTTTTCTTTCCTTCTTCTTGTCCTTATCTTAAACAGCGGCCGTAGCTTTCTGCAGCCATTCCTGCTCTTCTTTGGTCATATAGGGAGACAGCGTTTCGTATACCTTCTTGTGATATCCATTCAACCAGTCTCTCTCCTGACTGTTCAAAAGGGTAACTTCAATCGCGTCCTTGTCAAAAGGCGCCATCGTAAGCGTTTCTAAATACATGAACTGTCCAAAATCATTCTGTTCCCCCTTACGGCACAGCACCAGATTCTCATGCCGGATGCCGAACTTACCTGTCACATAAAGCCCCGGCTCGTTGGATATGACCATCCCCTCCTCAAGAGGAACACAGTCAGCATCCTTCCCAATCCGCCACCTAAAATTCTGGGGGCCTTCATGAACGCTCAACAGAAAACCCACGCCGTGTCCCGTGCCATGGTTGTAATCCAGACCGTTCTCCCACAAGGGTTCCCTGGCCAGACAATCCAGATTCTGTCCGCAGACCCCCTCTAAAAATTTCGCCGCGCCCAGCCGCAGATGTCCTTTTAATACCAGCGTATAGTCCCGCTTCTCCTGCGCCGAAAGTTCTCCCAGGGCAATGGTACGCGTTATATCTGTGGTCCCGTCTTTGTAATGCCCACCCGTATCTGCAAGACACAAACCCTCAGGTTTCATCTCTACGTCTGACTCTTTCGTGGCCGCATAGTGCACAATGGCACCATGAGCGCCATAGGCAATAATCGGATCAAAGCTGGGGCCCAGATATCCTTCCATCTGCTGTCGAAAGCCATCCAGCACCTGAGCTGCCCCCAATTCCGTAATCCTTTCTTTTCCCACATGGGTTTTTAGATAACGCATAAACCGTGACACTGCCACGCCGTCTTTCACATGGGCTTTCCGAAGATGCTCCATCTCCGCAGCCGTCTTGACCGCCTTCATCCGTTCCACAGGACTTGGCGCATCCATCTGCCCCACACCCTCCGGAATTGCCTGAAGCAGCCTATAGTTCACACGCCTGCCGTCCACCCAGAGTTTCTGCCCGGTCTGCAGACCGCACACCAATTCTTCTATCTGTTCATAGGGCAAAGTAGAGACGCCCGCTTTCTTTAACTTATCTCGTATCTCTGCAGATAAAATCTTTTCCTGCACGCACAATACCGCCTCTGTCTTAGTCAGAAGCATATATGCCAGGAAAACGGGCGTATGATGCACATCATTTCCCCGCAGATTCAAAAGCCATGCAATCTCATCGAGCGCCGTCAGCAAAAGAGCGTCCGCTTTTTGAGCCTGCATCTTCTCCCGTACCTTATCCAGTTTCTCCTCCCTGGAAAGTCCTGCAAAGGCCTCTTCCAGTTCCCACACCGGCTCTGCAGATAACGCCGGTCTGTCTGTCCAAACCAAATCAGCCAGGTCTTCCCTGCTATAAAAGGTAATCTGTTTATCCGCCGTCTTGTCTTGTAATTTTTCTACAAATGCCTTTGTCACTGTCCTGCCGTCAAAGCCAACCCTGTCACCATCTTTTAAATGTTCTGCCAGATATTCCTCCAATGCAGGCACGCCCGGCTGACCGCTTTTCATTAATTCGATGGTGCTTTGTGCAAGCTGCTGCTGTGCCTGCAGAAAATATCTGCCATCTGTCCATAGAAAAGCCTCTTTCCTGCATACCAAAAGCGTACCCGCGGAACCTGTAAATCCGGACAGATACTCCCTTGCCTTAAAATAATCTCCCACATACTCTGAATTGTGGAAATCCTCCGTGGGAACAATATATGCCGCCAGATTTCTTTCCGCCATCTGCTCCCTGAGTTTTTGCAGTCTCTCCTCTATCTTCATGTCCTTCTCCCTCACTGGCCACCTTTGCCAAGGGCATGTTGGCCCTTCTTTTCCTAAAACATTTCTGATTTACAAATCACTTCTCGGTCTGTGCATCAAAGGCCTTCCCGCAGGCCCATGGACTCCCTATATCACATCTGCCGTGATGATATGCCCGCTTTGTCTGTCCCGTTTCCAGTTCATCGGACATGTTAATCTTTAACCGGCTGTCCCCGGAATCGGCAAACCCGTCTAAAAGCCTTACCATATCCTCAATCTGTTTTTCTTCCCGCCGCTTATCTTCCATACCGCGATTCTGATACATATCCATCTCCACTTCTACCTTCCTCATAATCTCCATATTTCTTGTCTGTCCTTTCCCACCGGCTTCATGATGCCGTTTCAGTTCGTACCCGATTCCTCTTTTTAAAACAGACACAACTGTTCATACCCTTTATGCTCCGGAAATTCCCCCAGATATTGAAAAATCTCTTCTGCGTCACATTTTATCCCGTTTTGTGTGCAAGTCCTTCGCAATATCTCCATCAACTCCCTGTTATGATCGCTTGTAACCTCATAGTTATAACCATATTTACGATGATATCTACTCTTCATTCCCGGGAAATGCTCATCCAGTTTCTGATAAAAATACTCCCTGTCACCCTCCCGCAGAGTCACACCCATGCCAAAGGTAATGATTCCATATACACCGGCCCGCACACAGTAGTCCAAAAGCCCTTCTATATTCTCCCTTGTATCATTGATAAAAGGAAGGATCGGGCTCATCCACACCACCGTTGGAATCCCATGGGCCCGCAGAATCTCAAGCACCTCAAACCTTCTTCTTGTAGTACATACATTAGGCTCTAAAATACGGCACAAATCCTCATCATAAGTTGTCATGGTCATTTGTACCACACATTTTGCCTTTTCCTGAATCCTTTGCAAAAGTTCCAAATCCCGCAGGATACGGTCGGATTTGGTCTGAATAGCCAGCCCGAATCCATACCTGTCTATCAATTCAATACACCTTTGTGTAAGCCTGATTTCCTCTTCGCAATGCATATAGGGGTCACACATGGCCCCCGTACCGATCATACATTTTTTCCGTTTCTTGACAAGCGCCATCTCCAGAAGCTTTGGCGCATTCTGCTTTACCTCAATATCCTCAAATTCATGTGTGAATCCATAGCATTTACTCCGGCTGTCACAGTATATACAGCCATGGGTACAGCCCCTGTACAGATTCATGCCATTATGTGCCGACAAAATTCCCTTTGCCTCTACAAAGTGCATCTTCCCTAATCTCCCCGCCGGAATCCTTCATGCAGACATTTGCGGTACATCCTCTTGGAATCTAAAAACCAGACAAGAACGCAGTCAAAAGTTCCGTCACTATGAAACACCAGAATTGCAAAGACGAGCAAAGATTTCTTCCTAATGCCTGTCACTAAATAGATTATATGTCATATTGCAATAAAATTCAATCATGAAGCGTATAAAAAAGACCTCCCGGCAATTCCGGAAAGCCTTTCTTCAAATTTCACCATACAAAACCCATCTGTTTTGTCTCGTACTGGCCCTTTTACAGTCTTACATCAAAAGGTACATAGCCCTTTTTCAACATCTCAAGGGCATCCTCCTGGACGCCTGCCGTCTTTTCATTCAGGGCTGCCTGTACTTTCAAAGCTTCCATACTCTCTGTAGATGCTGCAACGGCTTCCACAGCATCTCCGGTAAGCTCTCCAGCTAATTCCTCCGTAATCTCTTCCACCGCATCCCCGGTAAGCTCCTTGGTCATTTCCTCTGTGATCTCTTCTATCACATCCCCGGACTCTCCAGCCAATTCCTCCGTTGTCTCCTCTATAAGCTCCCCTGTAATCTCGTCGGTCAGTTCCTCGGTCAGCTCCCCGACCTCGTCCAGAATCTCTTCCAGCATACCTCCCGATTCTTCGATTCCCAGAGCCTCTTCCACCATCTCTTCCTGTCTTTCTTCGGGTGTCTTGGGTTTTGATTTCTCTGCCGCCTCGGCAATCTTTTCGCCCCGCTCTGTGGACTCGTCCAGAATGTGCCACATCTGCTCACTGTTATAAGCCGCTTTGGCGGCCGCAATCTGGTCTTCATAAGAGTGAAACATATTCAGTTTCTCGGCAATCTCCTCCACACTCCCGCACTTGACATTTTTCAGGTTATCCTTCTTTTGCTCAAAGTAATCCACCTGCTTTTGCGTCTCTTCCTGGCGCTCTAACCTGTCCCGGGTGCTCTTTAACATCCCGGCACTTCCCATACGCCGCAATAATCCGCTTGTCATATCCCATGAAATATTCATATATACGACCACCTTTCGTCTATATCTCTCATTTCCTATTTCTTATTTCGGAAAAAACAGGGAACCCCTGAAGTATTGTGGCATAAACAGGAAAATTTCGGTCATAAACCGTGAAGCGGCCTCCCGAACGAGACCGCCTCAAACATGATTGCTTTAGATTTTAACCAATTCATACTGGTTCGTTCCCAGCCCAATCTTCACCGCATGAGCGATGCAGGACTTCCACTCCGTATCCGGATGGGTCATTTGGAAATGATCGTGCGCTTCTTCCCCGCCGCACTTTCTGATATTCTCACCCAGTATACTGTCCGCCACAGGGGCCGCCTGATTGCACAGATCCGCACAGGCCTGATCTAAAGCCACCGGATCGAAAGATGCCAGCATACCGATATTCGGAATGATGGGAATATCATTTTCCGCATGACAGTCGCAGTTAGGGGATACGTCGCAGATCAAGGAAACGTGAAAACAAGGTCTGTCCTTACACACTGCCAGGGAATACTCCGCCATCTTATAGTTGAGGACCGCTATGGAATCTGCAAAATCCGCCGCAATCGCATCCTTCGGACACACTGCCAGACATCTGCCGCAGCCCACACATTTATCATGATCGATCTTAGCCTTGCCGTCTTTTATCTGTGGCGCGCCGTGGGCGCAGATTCTGTCACAGGCACCGCAGCCTACGCAGACACTCTGGTCTACGCTGGGCTTTCCTTCACAATGCTGCTCCATCTTACCGGCCCGTGAACCGCAGCCCATACCGATATTTTTAAGCGTACCGCCAAAGCCTGCCATCTCATGCCCCTTAAAATGCGTCAAGGTAATAAACACATCCGCATCCATAATGGCATGTCCAATCTTTGCTTCCTTCACATACTCGCCGTTAATAGGCACAATGGTCTCATCTGTCCCTTTCAGGCCGTCTCCGATGATCACATGACACCCTGTCTGATAAGGGGAAAATCCATTCACATAAGCTGTCTCCAAATGATCAAGCGCGTTCTTACGGCTTCCCACATAGAGTGTATTACAATCCGTCAGATAAGGCTTTCCGCCCAGTTCCTTCACATAATCCGCCACCACTCTCGCATAGTTGGGACGCAGAAAAGCCAGATTGCCATACTCCCCGAAATGAATCTTGATGGCCGCATATTTATCCGTAAAATCAATGCTCTCGAATCCAGCCGTCTTCATCAATCTGTGCAGCTTCTGCAATAAATTCTCATGCTCTGTGGCTTTAAATGATGTAAAATATACCTTTGCCTGTTCCATGTCTGTCTCCTTTTTTCTAATCATTGTTACTGCCTCTTAGGGATACCACATACTTGATTTGTTGTATCTTACCAAAACCTTACCTTAATCAAACTGTTTAAAGCGTTCAATCATAACCTCATATTGTTCCTTGATCTTTAAATACAATCCTATGGTATTCTCTTTTTCCTTTTCAAACGCCTTGATAATGTTATCATAATTGCGCTCTAAAACAGTGACTACATTCCGATTGATTTTCCCCCGGTCCGCATCAGAATTCATAATATCCAAGATCTTTTCCTTGCTGAAAGCCTCCTTGTAACTGCGCTTGCCATACAAGGCACTTAAGATATCCGCCACCGCAATAATCTGCTGCGGCAAAGTCAAATCTGCGCCAGTCAGTCCCTTATGATACCCTGTGCCGTCTAACTTCTCATGATGTCTGACCGCAATCTGCAGTACCGCATCATCCACAACCCCTTCCAGAATCATTTCCGTGATGCGCACATGGGCCTTCATAATCTTCATCTCTTCGTCACTCAGCCGCCCTGTGGATTCCAGAATATCTAAGGGAATTGCGATCTTGCCCAAGTCGTGAAGCAGTGCACCGTAATGAAGGTCCCTGAGCTCTTTGCCAGACACCCTCAACAACCTGCCAAGCTGGTCTGCAAAGTTTACCGTTGCCAGTGTATGCAGCACCGTATGTTCGCTTCTGAAATCAATGGTATAAACCAGCATTTCCAGAAAGCCCCGCTTATACTGTTCCGAGAAATCCCGCTTAGCCAAAAGAACATCCAGCTCTTCTTTATACTTGCCGTTTACCAGATTCTCCGTAATTCCATACTGCTTCTCAGCTTTCTGGAAAAGATCCATGGCCGCGCCGGAAAACTTGATATCGCGATACCTGACAAAATAATCCTGTCCCAGCTTCTCTTCTTTCAAATGCAGAAAAGTATCCATCTTATCCGCCATGGTAAGCAGATCTATGATATGCATATAGCGACTCTGTATCATACCATGCCTGTTATAATCCAGATGATGATACAACACAATCTCTGCTTTATCTGCCATGGGCGAAAGATACTTTAAGAACAGAAACCCATAAATGGAATGGGGCCAGGGATTCTTGGTCTCGAAATCCGATACATTCTTGACGCTCTCCCCCTTGTAAAGACCGATATCATGCAGGATACCGAGCATTGTATAATCCACCATCTCCTGCTCTGTGTAATGCTGCTCGGAATATGCCTGTTCATACTCCATCATCTTATACAAAAAATAGCCTGTGATCTCCCCGTGTTGAATAATCTTGTTATTGATGATGCCAAGCGTCTTGCGAATAATGTCATTGACATCTTTACTGCCGATAATGCTCATTAGTACCTATCCCCTTTATTAGCTGCCGCTATAAAAGTATAGTATCATTTTTTTTGTGATTTGTCCTCTATTTCTTGCCAGAATGCAAAAAAGTTTCCATGATATACAATTTCTCCCAAATTTAAAAAAGCATTTGCCAAACACACGTTCGATATGTTATATTATAGACAGATGACAGTCAATTCTAATTCCTGTCAAAACACGGGCACAGTATTTGCCGGAAAGGAATCCCCTTATGAAGCAGCGCATCTATCTATGCATCGATCTGAAATCTTTCTATGCCTCTGTGGAGTGTGTAGCCAGAGGTTTAGATCCCATGACCACCAACCTGGTAGTGGCCGACCCCTCGCGGACAGAAAAGACGATTTGTCTGGCTATCACCCCTGCCATGAAAGCGCTTGGCATCAAAAACCGCTGCCGTATCTTCGAGATTCCCAAACACGTTGACTATATCACTGCACCGCCGCGGATGCAGAAATACGTGGATACGTCCGCCGATATCTATGAAATTTATTTAAAATATATTTCCAAAGAAGATATTCACGTCTACTCCATTGACGAGGCTTTTATGGATGTCACCGATTACCTTGCCCTCTACCAGCTCTCCGCCAGGGAACTGGGCCTTCGTATCATGCAGGAAATCTACGAGCAGATCGGCGTGCGCGCATCCTGCGGTATCGGTTCCAACCTGTATCTTGCAAAGATTGCCTTAGATATTACGGCCAAACATGCCGCCGACTTTATCGGCGAACTCACCCCCGAAAGCTACTGTCAGACGCTGTGGAGGCATAAACCCCTCACCGATTTCTGGCGGGTAGGCGCCGGCACCGCCAAAAGACTGGAAACCTTTGGCATCCGCACCATGGAAGACATCGCCAAAGCCGATGAAAATCTGCTGTACCGCCTTTTCGGTGTGGATGCGGAACTTTTGATCGACCACGCCTGGGGGATAGAACCTGTCACCATCGCCGATATCAAAACCTATAAACCTCACAGCAGCTGCCTGACCAGCGGTCAGGTCCTTGGCAGCGACTACCCCTTTGACAAGGGCCTTCTCATCGTCAAGGAAATGACGGACCTGCTGTGTCTGGAATTGGTGGAGAAAAAGCTGGTCACCCGCTCCATCACCCTCCACATAGGCTATTCCAACCGCCTGAACATTCCTTCCGCCCACGGCACCACCACCCTTGCGATGGATACCAGCTCTGACCTGCTCATCATACCGGCCGTCACAGCCCTTTATGAACAGATTGTAGACCCCAGCTATCAGATTCACCGCATCCATATCAGCTGTAATCATGTGATGCCCGAAGAATACCGCCAGTACAGTTTTTTCGTGGATGCCGAGGAACTGGAACGGGGGCGCAAGATGCAGCAGGCCGTCATCAGCATCAAGAATAAATTCGGCAAGGACGCCATCTTAAAGGGCATGAACCTGGAAGAAGGCGCCACCACCAGGGAACGCAATCACCAGATCGGAGGACACAGAAGTGGCGAGTAAACCCAAGCATAAAATGCCAATAGAAGAAAGAGCCAAACAGTTCATGCCTTTTGCCGCCTTAAGCGGCCTGCCGGACGCCCTGGCCAAAAAGGAAAAGGTACTGGTTCCTAAGATAGAACTTTCCCCGGAAATGGAAGAAGAATTGGACCGCCAGATGCATCTGCTCTCCAAGGGTAAAATGGCCACTGTGGTTTATTTTCAAAAGGGAGAATATATCAAAATAACAGGCCTGGTGGCCCGTGTGGACGAGACCAGCCGCCTGTTACAGATTGTGAATACTAAAATTCGGTTTGAAGATATTTTGCAGATAACGATGTAATGTACCTAAAAAAGTATAAGTAATTCCATTTTAATCCAGATGACGCAGATCTTTTTGGGCGAAAAAAAGCAGCGCAAAAACGATTGCTGTTATTCCCGCTATCACATACACCAGTCTATAATGCAGGTTCTCTTCCTTTAACACTAGTTCAATCGCTTTAGAAGCATTGGGATAGTTCTGTAAAAACATTGGAATCCAACGATCTGCTGTCGGGCCCGCCAATAAATAGGAAAGCGGAATGATGCATTTGGCCACCATGCTTCTGGCCGCGTAGACTCTGCCCTGCAGTTCCTTCGGGGTCTTTAATATCCACAATGTTCCCGCCAGTGTATTTACAATGGGCGTGACAAACAGGAATATAAATTCCCCTATGATAATGGTATAGAGATTATTTCTAATCCCCATAACACATAAGGATGCACCGGTTATAACTGCTGAAAGAAAGATACTCTTGCTATAAGAATGCTTCATGCCCTTTTGGGTAATAAATAAGCTTCCAAGAAAGACGCCCACTCCTCCGGCCGTCTTTACCAATCCCATAGCAAAACTGTTGCCCAGAGACAATACCAGTGGTTCTGTCAAGGAATCCGAGACATTGAGGAAAAAATTGAACCCTGCAAAAAACAGCATTAATAATGTCAAGCCTCTTGCTGCGAATATAAATTGAAATCCTGCCAAAATGTTCTCAAAAATATTTTCATGCTCCTTTTTCTCTTGTTTCGAATCCGAAAAAGCATGAGCCGGTACTCTGATAAAAAGGAACATTGCAACAATAAATGTACACAGATCAATCACTAACAGCCCTTTTAGTCCAACAGGATAATATAATATCCCGGCGCAAATAGGCGCGATCATACTACTGATGGAATCAATGATCTGATTCATGCCTCCTGCCTTCTTGATCGCATCTTCTCTTACCAAGGTAGATAAAGAAGCCTGATAGGCATTATTATCCAGCATATTTGCCGTTGCATTTATAAAAGTAAAGGCACAGATGATTCCAAAATCGAATCTTTCTGTCATAAGATACAGCAGCAATAATAGACTCATTGTGGCTGCTGTAGAATCTGCTATAAGAATTACCTTTTTGCGATTAAAATAATCACAGACGATACCGCTTAAGGGTGCAAAAATAACAGAGGGCAATATGGAACAAAGCATGGTGACAGCCATCGGCGTGGCTTTTCCTGTCTCACCATAAACCCAGACGCTAACGCCAAATGTTGTTAAGCTGCTTCCTAAAATAGATATGAATCTTGAAACCCATACAAAATAAAAATGCTTGTTCATTATTCCTATTCCACTCAATGTCTTCTCTGTACGTGCATACAAAACCGAAATCCTATAAAGCTAAGAATCCCATATACAGGCCATTTCCCTGTATATGAGACTCTGTATGTTTACAATGCTATATTATACAACACCCTGTGCCTTCATTGCTTCAGCCACTTTCAAAAAGCCTGCGATATTAGCGCCAGCTACATAGTCGCCTTCCTTGCCATATTTCTTGGAAGCCTCATCCAGGCTGTGGAAAATGTTGACCATGATACCCTGTAATTTCGAATCCACTTCCTCAAAGGTCCAGGAAAGTCTCTCGGAGTTCTGGCTCATCTCTAACGCAGATGTCGCTACACCGCCTGCATTGGAAGCCTTACCAGGACAGAACAGGACACCGTTCTTCTGCAGATACTCAGTAGCTTCCATGGTGGTAGGCATGTTAGCGCCCTCAGCCACCGCAAAGCATCCATTTGCCACCAGAGCCTTAGCGTCCTCAATATCCAATTCATTCTGGGTTGCGCAGGGAAGGGCGATATCACATTTCACTGTCCATACGCCATGCTCGCCGTTCTTCTTCTCATGATACTCGGCATTCGGTCTTGCCGCCGCATATTCTGTCAGACGGGCACGTTTTACTTCCTTAACCTCTTTTAAAACTGCCACATCGATTCCATCGGGATCGTAAATCCAGCCTGTGGAATCAGAGCAGGTTACCGGTTTAGCGCCTAACTGCTGGGCTTTCTGGATTGCATAGATAGCCACGTTGCCGGCGCCGGATACTGCGATGGTCTTACCTGCTATCTCTTTGCCATTGCACTTTAACATTTCCTCTGTCAGATATAACAGACCATAGCCTGTTGCCTCCGTTCTCGCCAGGGAACCGCCATAGGTAAGCCCCTTACCTGTCAGCACGCCCTCATATAAATTACGGATTCTCTTATACTGTCCGAACATGAAACCAATCTCACGGCCGCCCACACCGATATCACCGGCAGGCACATCCGTATCTGCTCCAATATGTCTGCACAGCTCTGTCATAAAGCTCTGGCAGAATGCCATAACTTCTCTGTCGGATTTTCCCTTGGGATCAAAGTCGGAACCGCCCTTGCCGCCGCCAATCGGCAACCCTGTCAGAGAATTCTTGAAAATCTGTTCAAACCCTAAGAACTTGATGATGCCCAGGTTTACGGACGGATGGAATCTGAGTCCCCCCTTGTAGGGCCCTATAGCGCTGTTAAACTGTACGCGGAAACCATTGTTCACCTGTACCTGTCCCTTGTCGTCCACCCAAGGAACACGGAACTGCACGATTCTCTCCGGAACAGTCAGTCTCTCCAGCAATGCATCTTTTCTGTATGCTTCCTCATTCGCCTCGATCACAACGCGGAGAGATTCCAAAACCTCTTTGACTGCCTGATGGAATTCCGGCTGTGCGGGGTTTTTCGCTACTACTAACTCGTAAACCTCATCAACATATGACATTTTTCATGTCCTCCTTTAATTTGTATATAAGTTCACATGTCTTTTCACGTGAAAAGACATATTTTCCTTGTCCACGTATCATTATAGTATGACATGATAAAATCCACAAGCCCGATTTAGCAAGTTAAAGCGTAAAAATTTTACGAAATTTTCAGCCTTCTATTGTACAATTATACTAAAATACTTGTATACAATTTTATAAGTATTCTTTTAAACGCTCTATATTTTTCTCTTCAAAATCCACCAGCTCCTGGGCCAATTCCACTGCCTCATCAGTGGCCAGCTGGTTGTGCTTCAAAGCTTTCCACATGCTGGTAATGCCTCTGCTGCTCCCCTGAATCATCATCTCTGCCAGATGGCCTGTGCTGACATTGAGTACCGTACTGGCATGAATGTTTCCTTTTAGCAGCAGTTCGCTAATCTGACTGCCGCGGTACACCTCCCCATCGTTTTGAAGAATTCTGTCAAGGGCCCTGTTGTGAATCTCGGAATAACGCAGGGATTGCTTTGAAAGCTGTAAGGAAAATGCATCATCTCCTATTTTATCCAGGATGGTGTCGATGGCAGTCATGCCCATCTGCGTGTTTTTCTGTATTTCTCTAAATATCATGGCGTCGTCATGCTTCATAATCCATCTCTCCTTTTGCCCGTTTATTATCCATAAAAAAGAGTATAGGGGAATCCTATACTCTTTAGCTTTGCCCGATTATTCCTATTTAATCGCTCTGTTATACTATCGTTTACTCTACGAACTCAGACTTAACGTAAGCAGTCCTTCCATTGTAATCAATCTTTGTCCAGCCGTCCGCCTGCTTCATGATGACATTCAGCTTCTCACCGGTATACGCGGTAGCCAATTTGTCAGACGTTTCACTGGCACGGCTGCGGATTCTTACATTCTCCTTCACCGTCACCGTACTAGTGGCAGACGCCGCAGGCGTATTACTGCTGTTATCTTCCTCCGGTTCAGGCTCGTTCTCCGGCTCGCTTTCTTCCTCGCCGTCCGCTGATGCCACCTCTGTCTCAGAGGCTTCTAAAAACTCGCTCTTGATAAAGGCCTCACCGCCGTCGTACTCTACCTTACTCCAGCCGTTGCCCTTCTCTTCCAGAAGTGTGAACTCATCTCCAACAGCGGCTTTTCCAACCTTATCCGCTGTCTCGCTGTCGGAAGTTCTGATGTTGACCACATCGATTGCCTTCACTTTGGTAACTACCATAGACGGCGCTTCTGTCTGTGCCCCAGTCTCTCCGCCCTCCTCAGGCGTGTCCTCTGTCCCCTCTCCTTCTTCGCCCTGATCGCTGCCTTCAGCCCGCGCAAGCGCCTCGCCTACATTCTTATCAATCTCTTCATTTAATTCTAAGAGAAAGGTTGCCAGCTCAACATCCTCGTCCACCATATCATTATAGGCAACGGCAGCTCTGTTATTCAGATCTATGGCATCATCCTGGAGATTCAGTTCCCGCATGTAATGCAGTTCGTTTTCGTCCTCTTCGCCATCCTCATTGATATAGAAATCGCCGTTTCCATCTGTACAGACATAAAGTACTTTCATTCCGGGAACCGGTCTTTCATAATCGTAGAACTTCATCTCTGTATACACATAAGTAAGATACGTGCCTTCCCTCGGCCCCTTCTTCGTGTAGACTTCCAGGGTGGGATAGGATTCGATATATTTACTCATCTCCACTGCCCTGATCAATTCTGTGGCATCCATGTATTCTACAATCTTAGACAAGGTATCCGTATCCCCTTCTGCCATCGCATTGTAGTAAGTCTGTATGAACTCATTCATTCCCGGTACGGCATCCTGCTCAAGGGGAACCTGCGGAACCGTAATCATCGTCCCCGCCGCATCCATGTCCTCAGCCGACACAGCCGTTTCTTCCTGCTCTACTTTTCTCTTATTGGCACTAATCGCCGTCACTACCGTAATCACTATACAAACCGCCAGTACCACAGGCATCACAATCTTAGAATACCGAATCAGCCAGTCCTTGACAGCCTCAAACTTTGCTTTCAGCAAATCCTGTACCGTATTATTTGATGTATTCATCCACAACAACCTTTCTAAACACAAATTGAGACGCAAGTCTCAATCCAAAAATCATTCTTCTTATGTTCCGATTCCCCTCAATCTGAAAAGAAGCCGGCGTATTTTCAGGTAGCTTTTGCCCGAAAATACGCTTTGTTCAGTGCACCCGACAGGACTCGAACCTGCATCAAAGGCGTCGGAGGCCTACGTTTTATCCATTAGACTACGGGTGCTCACTCTGATGCAGCAAATGTTACAAATTTGTTACATCGTTAGTATCATACCACAAGTGAGCACCTTTGTCCAGTCTTCAAATCCTTAAGAAAAAATTTCCTCTACTTCCGCCTTATTTTTGCTGTACCGGTAAAGTTTATAGGAGAGCACTTCCTCCGGCTCCACTTGGGTTCTGTTGACCTCGTCTACCATCTTCATATAGAAATCATACCCTTTTTGGTGATCGTCCGGAATCAGCAGTACTTCATGGATGGAACTTGGCAGAATCAACAGATCACAGTCCATCTGCTCCGCCAGATTTTTTAATTGTTCGGAGTACAACAGCGCTGCCGCACCGTATAGCTTCTCCTGATTTGTGAGCACATACATCGGCACTTCTTCATTCCTGTGTACCACAATCCCTGTCATTTGGGAAAAGAGTTCCGGCATGGAAATCAAAAGCTCCGGCATACCCTCCTTCATATTCTGCTTGGCCGTCCGATAGAGACTATCCACATCCTGTCCCCACATGGTCATATGCTGGCAGTGGATTGTGATGGAAGCTCTGCCCAATATCTCCTCTTCCATTGCATAATAAAAAACACCGGCCAGATCATGCCACCTAAAATACGGCACCTCTTCCAAAAGTTTGCGGTTTTTATCAAAATTAATCAGCTTGTAAAAAATCTTATCTTTTACTTGTGTAAAATCTCGAAAAAAGTCCATATCCAGCTTGACATCCTGCATATGTCCCTTACAGACATCCACAATCTTATCCGCCAGCGTCTCTATGACTGTTCCTTCCAGATACTCCTCGTATAACCCTTCCAAATAAACAGTGGGGGAAATCTTATCTGCCTTTGCTGCAACCACAATGCCAGTGAGTTCGACATCATTATTCTTCGTCACTTTTGTCACTCTGATTTCATAAGCCTTTCCCATATTTCTACGCACTAAATCCACAATCTTTTCTACAAATGCATCAAAATTCATTTTTCCTCTTTCCCATTCTCTCCGCGCAAAGTGGTCAACAGGTTCTCTTCTTGCAAAAGCAAAAGCCACACAAAAAAGACAACGTAAACTTTCGCTCACATTGTCTTATAGGCCTGTATTATGACATATAATATCCCTTATACTCTAGATAAATATTCTCCCGTTCTGGTGTCAATCTTAATAACCTCTCCATTCTCCACAAACAAGGGGACCATTACCTTCGCACCAGTCTCCACGATAGCGGGCTTTGTAGCACCTGTGGCCGTATCTCCTTTAAAACCTGGCTCCGTGTCCGTAATCTGAAGCTCTACGAACAGAGGCGGCTCTATGGCGAACACATTGTCATTATAGGAACAAATCTTAACCATCTCATTTTCTTTCACAAACTTGAGTGCATCTCCCACCGTGTCACCGTTGAGTGCAATCTGGTCATAAGTCTCTGTGTCCATAAAGTTAAACAGGTCACCGTCTGAGTATAAATACTGCATATCTTTTCTGTCAATTCGTGCCTGGGGGCATTTCTCAGTGGGTCTGAAAGTCTTCTCTACCACGCCGCCGTTGATGATATTCTTAAGCTTGGTCCTGACAAATGCTGCTCCCTTTCCGGGTTTCACATGTTGGAACTCTACTATCTGATAAACATTACCCTCGAATTCGATGGTAATGCCGTTTCTGAAATCACCTGCTGAAATCATAAACTAAATCCTCCTATAGTTTTTCACAAATATAATTCTTTTCTAGTGTATACTATAAGATTTCATTTTTCAACCTCTTTCCCGAAAATATATAAAACTTTTTGTGACCCGCTTTTTGATTCAGTATATGACCGCACTGGTAATGGCACAGGCCTTTACTACCATTTCCGCCATCTGATTTTCCACCCTTAAATTGACCTTGATGTCGCGGCCGGTTCGATTTAAAAGAATACACACAATCTGGTCATCGGGGTTCAAAAAAGCTGCGGCCTCTAATGCTTCCGTATAACTGCTGCTGCCGATTCGAACTGCTCCCGGCTTAATAAAATGCGCAAAATGCCAAAGATAGTCTGCTGTGTTTCGCCTGACCAGTACTTTTTGCTGCGTATCATACATAAAAGGAGCATCGCAGAAATTTCCTGTATGATTCGGTCCGCCCGACGCATCCAGCACAATATTCCAGTCATAAAAGGCACTCATGCCCTGTTTCATATTGCCGATTATATCATGGGCATACTTTTGGGCATTTTTTAAAGCATCGTCTTTCGCAAATTTACTGTATTCTATACAGGCTTCCGACAAGATCAATTTCTTCTCCGGAAACTTTTCATGTAACATTCCAAGGGCCTCAAAATGATCGCCGCTGTACCAGTGAAACGCGATGCCCGACACCATATGATCGGTGGTATTGTCTATGATTTCACAAGCGCGTTCATAAACCCGCTCCTTGTTGTGGTCCCAGATAAAGACTTCCACATCGGTAAGCCCGTTTTTCTTAAGTGCCGGCCACATATAATCCCTTAAGAACTCCTTTTCCTGCTGTGCCGTATAGATACAGGAATCCCAGGTCTGATCTGCCTTCGGCTCATTCTGCAGACTGATACGCTTTACCAGATATCCCCTCTTTCTGTACTCGCTGATGTATCGACAGATATAGTCTGCCCAGATACTTCTATACTCTGGTTTTAACGTTCCTCCATGATTCCTGTTCCGGTTTGTCTTCATATACGCCGGCGGGCTCCAGGGGGTGAGCATAATCTCCAGCTCAGTGCCATATATCCTCTGTGCGTCCTCTAATAACGGCAGGATATTCTTCTCTACTCTCTCCAGTTGAAAATGCTCAAATGTTCTGTCTTCTGCGTCCGACACGGCCTCATAATGTCCCAGAGAGAAATCGCAGCTGTCAATCGGAATACGTACCATGCGGTATCCCATTTCTTCCGCCCCAAAATATGTACGTATCATCTCTTCCTTCTGGGCTTCACCCATCTGATTGTAGATATAGCCTGCAGACTCCGTCAAAGCGCCGCCAAACCCTTCAAACACCTGATATTTCACAGAAGGGTAGATATTCAACAGACAATTTTCCTCCCCGTCATCCGCCCAAAACTGGGCGGCCTCTTCCTTACGCTTTAACTTATGTTCCTGATATAGAGTGCTAACATACCTTATGTTCCTTTTCCTCATATCCCAACTTCTGCCTCCTTTTTCTTCCTATCGATACGCCTTTCGATACTCTGAGGGTGACTGTCCTTTTATCTTCTTAAATACTTTGGAGAAATATTTCTCATCCTTAAACCCAACTTTATAGGCAATCTCGTAGGTTTTCAGATAGTTTTGCTGTAAATAAGTACAGGCATGTTCTATACGGATTTCATTGAGGCAGTCCACAAATCCTTTTGACAACTGTTTTTGGAAAAGTGTGGAGAGATATCCCGGCGATATCCCCGCCCGCTGCGCCACATCCACCAGCATCATGTTTTCGTAATAATGCTCCTCCATATATTCCATCGCCAGTTCCACCATATGATTCTTCTCTTCCACAGGTTCTGTTCTGGCCGCTTCCCATTGACCAAACATTTCATCCGCCGCCCGGTTCACCCTCTGTAATATGTCAGAAGATCTCACAGGCTTTAAAAGATACTCCCTGGCCCCCAGCCGCAACGCCTGTTGACAGTATTTAAACTCATCATAAGCGCTCAATATCATTGTATACGGCAGAATATCCGCCCGTCTCGCCTCCTGCATGACCTCGAGTCCATTCAGCAAAGGCATCTGCACATCCAGGAACATGATGTCTGGTTTGTCTCTGAATATGATATCCAAAGCTTCCCTTCCATTGGCGGCAAGATATATTTTTTCAAACCGGTCTGTATGTAATTGTATATATTTTGCGATGCCATTCCGGACAGTGTCTTCGTCATCCGCGATCAATAATTTGATACTCATACTGTCTAATCTCCTTCAATCCGCATGGAACAGAAATATTTACAGTCGTTCCCTGTCCCACTTTACTTTCAATCCAAAGTTTATATCTTTCATGATAAATCAGTTCCAGCCGTTCCTTAACATTTCTGATTGCATATCTGCCAATACGCTGGCTTGCGTATTTACCAGCATCCGCCTTCTCCCAGATTGCCTCCATCTGTTCATGGCTCATGCCAACACCTGTATCCTTAATCTGAAAAGTCATATATTTCTCCACCTTTGTTCCTACGATGGACAACGCATATTCTCCGTCAGCTTTTTCAAATCCATGTACGATGGCATTCTCCACAAAGGGCTGCAAAATCAACTTTGGAATCTCTTCGTCCAAAATAGCATCTTCCAGAAGAATCTCATAATTTAAACGTTTGCCAAACCGCATTTTCTGGATATGCAGATATCTGTCCAACAGCTGGGCCTCCGTCCTCACCCTGACAATCCCGTCCCCCCTGTTTAGGACAAGGCGGAACAGCTGCGAAAGTGACAGGATATCTTCGGCGATTTCATCATTTCCCGATTCTGTTGCCTTCCAATATAGGGAATCCAGCGTATTATACAGGAAATGCGGATTGATCTGCGCCTGCAGCATATCCAGTTCGCTTTCTCTTTCTTTGAGCGCCAAAACATAATTCTTATCGATCAATTCCCTGATGTCATCCACCATCGTATTAAAACATGCCGATGCTTCACCCACTTCATCCTGGGTCATCACTTCCACCTTCTGACTAAAATCCCCCTGCTTGAAATTCTCCATTGCAACACGCAGTGTATATAAAGGTTTGGATACCAGGTTGGAAACCACAGACAGCACCGGATACAAACCAATCAAAAAGCCCATCAGCAAAGCCAAAGGCGCATAAACGATGGTGTTACTCAAATCCCGCCATCCAATCTTTCGCACAATTTGATAGACAATCGTCCCCGTCTCCTCCTCCTGGCATTGATATATGTTATAATTTCCCCACCTATCTATTGGGGGCAGCTTTTCTCCCACTGGCTGTGAAAACTTCTCTGCTGCGGCCTGGGAAATGATCTGGTCGTCTATATTGCCACAGCGCACAAGTTCCGCACCGTATCCACTCACCACCACCACCGCTTCCTGCCTGTCACGCAGGGAGTTTTGACATATTTCATCAAAGATCTCTGCCGAGGAACCAATGACAAGATAGCCCAGCTTGTGACGCCTTGCCATATCATAAATTTCCCGATACATCACAATTTTGTCGCTCTGGTTAAACTGATAGGTATCAGAATGATAGCGGCCTACTCTCTGCCAGAGAAATTTTCCTTTTTCCTTCGTGGATTGAAGGTAAATCTGCTGCTCTCTCACCTGTTCCATACTGCTTAGATACGAAGAACGGTCAACACAGCTAAGATAGGGATTGATTCCGTTTTCAGGATAAACAGCAACTGTTTTAATCTGTCCATCGAGTGCAACCATATCCTGTATTATCTGCATAGGCGCGTAATTGAGCCAAAGTCTGGCATCCCGATTCAGTTCCTCTGGTTCATCCGTCGTCAAAATCTGTCTGATCTCATCATTGATGCTGATGTAGGTTCCCATTTCCATGATATTTTTCTGCACCACACCGATACTGTCTGAAATACTATGCACATTCTGAATGCATCTGTCTTCCTCAACCTGCACCGCCGTCTGGTAATTATGGACAAGGAGAAGGATACTGATCAACAGTAGAATAGGGGTGATGATCAAATAGCTGTAAAAAACCAGTTTCTGACGAACGCTCAGCTTTTTAATCCAATCCTTTATCTGTCTCATAGTATCCTCCCCGCCCATAACATAGCAAAATTTTATTTATCTTATCCTTTTATAGCCCCCATTGCAACACCCTTTGTGATATGTTTGTTTAAGATAATATATACGATGACCGCAGGTGCCGCCGTCAATGCCATCACGGCAAACTGGACAGCATAATTAGAAGAATACTCCCCTGTAAACTCCAGCACAGAAAAGGGCAGGGTTTTCCATGCAGGCGTACTCAAATAGGTGCTTGCCATCATAAATTCATTCCAGTTATTTAGAAAAGTCATAATTGCCACTGTGGCAATGGACGGTTTTAATAGCGGGGTGACTATCTGGAATACAATTCTGTATATACCGCACCCGTCCATCACTGCCGCTTCCTCCAGCTCTTTGGGAACAGACTGGATAAATCCTGTCATGAGAAACATTCCCTGGGGCAGGGAAAATGCTACATAAGGAATCAGCAGGGCCCAGATAGTGTCTGTCAAATGCAGCATGTTATAAATCTTATAATTAGGCAGAAGGGTGGCATGAATGGGAATCATCATCCCCATAACAAGCATCGTGCTCACCAGCCCGCTCAGTTTCCACCTCATACGCACACAGGCAAAGGCCGCCATAATGGAAATCACCACCACCAGAATCACGGCCAGGGTATTGATCAGAACGCTGTTTCTCAGATAATGCAGGAAATTGCCATCCACAAACGCCTTCACATAATTGTCCCATCGTATTTTCCGTGGAATGATAAGCAATCCGTTCGTAAACATCTCATTGCTGCTGCCAAGGGAAAAGTCAACAAGCCAGATTAATGGAAACAACTGGATTATCGCAACAAAAATCAGTACAATCCACAAAATAATCTTTGCCGCCCTTTTATTGTTTTCTCTCATCATAATCACCCCCTACACATCCTGTTTGCTTCTGAATATACGGTTAAGTCCCACTGTCGCAAGCACACAGATGATAATAAATACCACACCGATTGCATTGCCATATCCATATTTGAATGCCTTGAAAGCCTGCTGGTATAGATAATTGGCCGCAAACTGCGTACTGTTGTTTGGACCGCCGTTGGTCAACAGATATACGGTTTCCATCTGTTTTAATGCCGAGATGACTGCCATCGTCACATTAATCTGTATCACGGGTTTCATCAGGGGAAGTGTCACCCTGAAAAATGTGGTCCACCAATTGGCGCCATCAATGGAAGCTGCCTCATACAAAACAGGATCTATATTTTTAATGCCCGTATAATATATCAGCATCCCCCATCCAAATCCGTGCCAGATCAATACAATAAGTACTGACCATATGGCATTTTGCTGTGACAGCCAATTAATCTGGCCCTGATAACCAAAGGCCTTTAACATGTTATTCAAAAGACCGAAATCCGGATTGTATATGAATTTCCACAGATAAGCGATGACCGCTACCGAGATGACATTTGGTATGAAATAAATACACCGGAAAATTCCCTCTGCCTTTCCTTGCAGCTTATCCAATACCGCCGCAACCAGTATCGCCAGGGGATGCTGTATACAGATAAATTCCACTGCCAGGAACAGTGAATTTTTCAGGGAACGCCCAAACGCGCTGTCATGGAACAGCTTCCCATAATTTTCCAACCCGATCAGTCTGGCCTCCCCCATTCCTGTATAATCTGTAAATCCGTAATAGACACTCAGACAGATCGGTGCCAATACTGCAAACATGAAAACCAATACTCCCGGCAGAACGAGACTGAAAATCACCGGCTTATTGCCGTACAGCTTTCTCATAGAACTCTCCTTTCCCGCAGACCTCTACTGCACATCTGATACATTCGGCAAATAAGAAGAGGATGCCCAAAAAGTATCACTCTTTCGGAACATCCTCTCCTTCATTACGCAGTTACTTCTTCATTTTATTTACATGCCGCGCCAATCGTTGCGAGGAAGTCCTCCACGCTTGTGGAACCGTTCGATACACCCTGAATCTCACTTTCAATGGATGTCTTAAAGGCAGAAGGTCCACAGTCATTGATCGGTGTTCCTGATATGCTTTCTGCATCTTTCAAAATATTCATCACCTGCTTTTGCAGTTCCGTCTCATTACCCGTCAGATACGCTGTCTGGTCTTGTGCAGACAAACCTACCCCTTTCTCCCATCCATATTTGGAAAGTTTATCCGGCTGATACATATAGTTTAAGAATTTGATTGCTTCTGCCTGTACTGGCGAATTTGCGGACACCGCATAACCGCCGCCGTTCCATGCAGCGATCACATTTGCGCCGCCTCTGCCGCCTTCTACCACAGGCATGGTAAAGGCACGGATGTTGTCTCTGATCTCAGGTACGATGTCCTCATTCAAAGCCATGGAACAATCCCAGCTCCCCATGCAGTACATTGCCGCCTGCCCATTTGTAAACAGATTCATGGTCGTCCCGTAATCCTGAGAATCATATCCAACCTGAAACATGTCTGCCGCTGCAGAATCTACCAGAATCTGGGTTGCCTCTTTAATCTCAGGCGCTGTGAAATCTCCTGACGCTACCGCTTTGCTGACAATGTCCGCATAGTCTTCCCCTGCAACCTTCACCAGGATATCTGTGAGGAAACATGCCATCGGCCAGCCATCGCCGCCATCCATGGCAATGGGTGTAATACCAGAAGCTCTGATCTGCGTGCACAAATCCATCAGCTCATCATAAGTCTCAGGAATCTCCCACCCATTGTCTGCAAACATTTTCTGGTTATAATAAAACAACATGATATCCGTATTTCTTGGAAGACCATAAAGCTTATCCTCTTTCTTGAAGCCTTCTAAAGAGCCTGCAATAAATCCATAGTCAGTATAATCATCCACATTTAATTCAGCCAGTACCCCTGCGTCCAATACTTCATCGAGAAATGCCGGCTGTCCCCAAATACTCACCACATCTGGCATACCATCCATGGCATATGCTTTAAACTTTGTCTTGTAAGCCTCCTCATCCAGCGCTTCCACTTCAATGGTAATATCCGGATTTTCTGCCATATACTCATCAATAATCATCTGTTCCACCAGTCCTTGTCCATTCTTACGATCTGGCAGATTAGAGAACAACCTGATGGTGACTGCCTCCCCTTTGGCTTCATCTGCTCCCGCTTTCCCATCCGTATCCTGCGCACTGCTATCTTCTTGCGCATTGGTCTGGCCTTCCACAGGCGTTGCACCACTATCTGCGCCGCCGCATCCTGTTAGAAGCGCTGCCGTCATTGCCGCTGTAAGCATTGATGCTATGAATTTTTTCTTCATTTCTTTTCCTCCCGTTTTTCGATGTATTTCTATGATGGTCTCATCTTATCATCCGCAAAAGAGCATTTACAGATATCAAAATTTTAAAATGGTGTAATATTTTCGACAAAGAAAAAGCATCACGCAATAGCTCCTCTCTACTATTCCGTGATGCCTGTTTCCTTCCTTTCCATTCTATTGTCTCAATATCATCCTTCTTTGTGAGAAAGAATAAAGTCAATCCCCATCAAATACCCCTCTAATCCCTGCCCGTAAATCTGCTGATCGCAGGCCGGTGCCGTCACGGAAACTTTACGGAACTCTTCCCGCTCCATAATATTAGAAATATGGACCTCCACCTTCGGCACCGTGATGCTGGCAAGGGCATCCCGGATTGCATAACTGTAATGGGTGTAAGCGCCCGGATTGATCACGATGCCCTCTGTACCATCCGCATAAGCATCCTGAATCCGGTCAATGATCGCCCCTTCATGGTTACTTTGAAATACCTCAATGGTACAACCCTCTTTTTGCCCTTTCTCTGCTATCATATGAAGCAGATAGTCATAATCCTTTGTACCATAGACACTCTTCTCCCGAATCCCCAGAAAATTCAGATTGGGTCCATTGATCACCAACATCTTCATAACTGCACTTCCTCCCTCTGATTAACACTTCTTTCTTATCATGCAATCTCTTTTTCTATCTCACACAAAATCTGCTCAAAATCCTTGCCGTCCACATCTATGACGATGTCCGCCGCGTCCTGATAACAGCTCTCCCTTGCGGCAAGCATGGTGCGAATCTTTGCAAGCGGATTATCTCCCTGCAAAAGCGGTCTGGCAGTATCGTGTTTTACCCTCTCATAAATCGTTTCCGCAGTTGCCCGAAGATAGATTACCTGTCCCAATGTATGCAAAAGCTTCCTGTTCTCTTCCCGTAAAGGCAGGCCGCCGCCCACCGATATGATTTGGTTACTGGTATGTTCCAGAAGCCTGTTCAGACACCTGGTCTCACTGTCCCTGAAATATTCCTCACCCTCGGCGGCAAAGATTTCCGCTATGGACCTTTGTTCCGCTCTCTCTATCTCCTTGTCCGTATCTATGACAGGTTTACGCAGCCGGTAAGACAGCCGAAACCCCACCGTAGTCTTTCCCGCTCCCATAAACCCGATCAATATTACGTTTCCCATGCTCTTTCGTATCCTCTCTAAAAACGTTCTCCTGCTTTATACCGGACATCCTTTAGTCCGTGCGGGTAAAATGTGCCTTCAATTTCTCATAGACCACCTGCACATCCGCCTCCGGCACGGTCACCTGATTCCACAACTCATATGCAATGATTCCCTGATACAAAAGCATCTTAAGGCCATTGTACGCTCTGCCCCCATTTGCCTTGACCAGCTGCATAAACCTGGTCTCCCAGGGACTGTAGATCAGGTCAAATCCTGTATGAATCTTTTCATAAAATGTCTCATCGGCAATAACCACATCTTCCACATGGGGTGAAAGTCCTACCGACGTACCCTGAATAGCCAGATATTGTCCCGCCGGTAAATTCGCATATGCCGCAAGAAGCATGGGTACGATCACTTCTCTTCCCGCAGCATGGTTCACTTCACGGGCCACCGCCTGCGCCTTATCAAGTGTACGGTTTAGCAGATACACTTTAGCCGCACCCTTCACCGCACAAAGATACGCCACCGCCCTGGCGGCGCCGCCGGCTCCTAAAAGAATGATCTGCTCCCCTTCTATCCGGATACCCTCACCGGTCATGGCACGGTACAATCCTTCCATGTCCGTATTGTAGCCTTTATACCCGCCCTCAGTCCTTACCAGTGTATTGACTGCGCCGATATTTCGCGCTAGTTCGTCCACTTCCTGCAGGCTCTCTATCACCTGGCTCTTATAGGGAACTGTCACATTTAGCCCCAGCAGATTCAGCGCATAGGCACCTGCCACGGCCTCCTTAAGCCTGCCCGCTTCCACCAACAGAGGCACATACACCATATCATGTCCCAATGCCTGCGCCAGGGTGTTGTGTATCATGGGCGACAGGGTATGTTCCACCGGATTGCCGATTAAGCCGCAGATTCTTGTCTTACCGTTTATTTTCATAGGATTCTCCCTTTCGATGCCGTTTATAAAAGAACAGTACAATCCACTCCAACCGCCGTTTTAACACAATCTGTATCTCTTCTTTTGGGTGAATGGGCTTTACCAGGAAAGCCTTGATTCCTGCCTTTTTGGCTCCCCAGACATCCGTAAAAAGCTGATCTCCCACAAAAAAAGTGGTGCTTTCATCCGTTCCCATAAGTTCCATGGCCTTTTTGTAGCTTTTCACGGAAGGCTTGCCCGCTTTATAGATATACGGGGAATGCACTTTATCATGGAACATCTTAACCCGCGGTTCTTTATTATTCGACAAGAGCATACTCGCAAGGCCAATGTTTCTAAGCCGCACAAACAGGGCTATGCTCTTATCATCTGCCGGCGCCCCATGGGTTACCAGGGTATTATCTATATCAAAAATCACGCCCCGGTATCCTTGTTCATATAGTCCTTCATAATCTATCTCATATGCAGAATCCAGATATACATCGGGATAAAAACGTTCTAACCATGCCATAACCTATGTTCCATTCTCCTCGTTCCAGCTTTCTACCGTTCGGTAAAATTTCCTATATCATAATAACAAAACACCCTGCATCTTTGCAAGGTGTTTTCATAATTCACTGCCGTTTCTCAGTTCCCATATCTTGATGGCACAAAAGTAAGACAACAGCAACCTACTTATCTAACACGCTCTTAAGTTCATCCATAAACGTGTTAATGTCCTTGAATTCCCTGTATACGGACGCAAATCTGACATAAGCTACTGCTTCTAAATCCTTGAGTTTATTCATTACCAGTTCACCGATTACCTGACTTGGAATTTCCTTTTCTTCCCGATTAAAAATCTCTGTCTCCACTTCATCCACCAGCTGGTTGATCTGGTTGGCGCTGATGGGTCTCTTGTGACATGCACGAAGGACGCCTGCCTCAATCTTTGACCTGTCATAGGTCTCTCTGTTGTCATCTTTCTTAATGATAATGAGCGGTATCGTCTCCACCTTTTCATAAGTGGTAAACCGTTTATCACACTCGTCGCAGACACGTCTCCTTCGTATGGAGCTGTTATCGTCAGCAGGTCTGCTGTCAATCACTCTGGTGTTCTCATGACCACAAAAAGGGCATTTCATCAGGATATCCTCCTTCACATCAACCGTAATATCATATGACTCAATATGACTATTATAGACGATATAATAATTTATGTCAACTATTTTATGGAAACTATATCCCTCTCAATTAAAGTCTGATACCTAGATTCTATAACCTGAAAAGTTCCGTTTTACAGGCAAATATCCACAATGATGATGTCCGGACCTATCTGCTTAATATCCTTATAACAGATGACATAATCTGGGTCACTCCCAAACAGACCACACCATTTATTCTCTCCCGGAATAATCAGTTTAAAAATCTGTCCGGTACATTCATCAAACTCAAAATCATTCACCCTGCCAAGTTTTTCACAATTCTTCAAGTTAATGACTTCTTTTTTCTTTAATTCCGAAAATAACATAGGAACCTCTCCGGGCTTTTTACTTATAGTATGTTCCTGCCCGAAAAAGGTTCCTATTCTATCTGCTTCCCGCGGCCTAATCCGCTGTCACATATTCCGCATAGACATAACCTTCCGTATATCCGTCCTCAGACAAAACGACCTTATACCATTGGCCGTCCTCCACAACTTCCAGATACTCGTATGTCTCCCCTGCCTTCGCCATCTTAATGACAGTGGTCCCTGAAGTGGACGGATTATCCCGGATTCTCACATCGCTGTCTATTGTGAGAGTGCCTATAGAAGCGCTTTCCGGAGCCGATTCGGTTTCTTCCTCCATCTCCTGGTCCTGCTCCTCTTCCTGTTCTCCTTCCGCTTCTTCTCCGGATGCTTCCTCCTGCATCTGTTCCTTTGCCGCCTTTTCATAATTTTTAGGCACGTAGCGTCTGTACAGGTTAAATGCCAAAAAGGCTACAATGACCAAAACAACACACCCTATGACAGCCGTCATGATGGTCAGGATATCAACACCTTCCTCCTCATCATCGTCATCCCAATCTTCCTCTTCCCAGTCATCATCTTCCTCAATCTCCTCCCGATAGACCGGTCTTCTTTTCTTGGGCGGCGGTGCCGGCTGGGGCCGTCTTCTCTCCGCCGGCGGCTGGGGACTTTTTCTTCTAGCCCGTTCCTCCTGAGAGGAACGTCTCCTTTCCACATCGGTTGTCTCAGGGCGTCTCTTTGATACATCGCTCTTTTCGGGACGATTCTTTGCTGCGTCGCTCTTCTCAGGACGTCTCTTTGGCGTATCGGTCATCTCCGAACGGCTCCTTGCCGTACTGCTCCTCTCCGCCTGGGCGCCGGAAGAAGACTTTTTGGAAGGGGTTGTCTGGGAAGCGGCATTTTTCTTTGGTGCACTTCCAGACGCCCCCTTTTGCGGTCTGCGCTCGTTTCTGATCTCAGCCGCCGTCTCCGAAAGTATATTCCGCTCTATCGCTTCCATCGGTATATCCGCAGCATCACGGGAAACTTTCTTCCCGCTCTTTTTCTCTCCCACCAGTCTGCCGCATTTGGGGCAGAATTTATTCTCCTGTCGAAGCAGTGTGCCGCAGTCCGGACAGCGCCTCTTCTTTATCACTCTGGCGCCGCACTCGGGACAAAACTGATCCGACTCCGTCAGGCGGGCACCACACTCTGTACATACCATATTCCCTCTCCTCCACAATAAATCTGACTATCGTTTTGTCCTTATAACTTTACCAAAAAAATCCCTTTTTGTAAAACCATATGCCAAAATTTTTCCTTAAGATTTCATGAATAATTCCCCGGCAATCGTACATGCTTGATAGAAAGACAAATCCTCACTCAAAAATTTAAAATACGAAAGGCTGGGTAAGACTATGATGCAAGGTAAAGTAGAAATCTGCGGGGTAAATACCTCTAAACTGCCGCTTTTGAAAAATACGGAGAAAGAAGAGCTCTTTAAACGCATTGAGGAAGGCGACTTATCGGCCCGCAAGGAATACATCAATGGCAATCTCAGGCTCGTTCTAAGTGTCATCAAAAGATTTCATTCCAGCAATGAAAATGTGGACGATCTTTTTCAGATTGGCTGTATCGGCCTGATCAAGGCCATCGATAATTTTGACAGTTCCCTGAATGTAAAATTTTCCACCTATGCCGTTCCCATGATCGTAGGGGAGATCAGACGATATCTGCGGGATGCCAACAGCATCCGCGTTTCCCGCTCCCTCAAGGATACCGCCTACAAGGCCATCTACGCCAGAGAACATCTGACCAGGGCCAATTCCAAAGAACCTACCGTCACGGAAATCGCTGCCGAAATCGGCGTTCCCAAAGAAGACATCGTCTACGCACTGGACGCAATCCAAAGTCCTATGAGTCTCTACGAACCTGTCTATACGGACGGCGGCGACACGCTCTACGTGATGGACCAGATCAGTGACAAGAAGAATCGGGAGGAGGTCTGGGTAGAACATATCTCTTTAAGTGAAGCCATGAAAAAGCTGTCCGACCGGGAATATGAAATCATTTCCCTGCGTTTCTTTGAAGGGAAAACACAGATGGAGGTGGCGGAAAAAATCGGTATCTCCCAGGCACAGGTATCCCGCCTGGAGAAAAACGCCTTAAAAACCATGCGCCTTTATCTGACCGCATAAAAATGGGCCGGCATACACACCGGCCCTTCCATATTACCTATTTAAATCTGGTAGTATCATACGTTATCGTGATATCCTTACCGCCATAGAGTTTAAAATAATTCTGTACTATCCGGTTTGTCACCGCACGTACATTCTCTTTTTCCGTCCCCATCAGCACCACCAGAAATTGAGAACTGCTGTATCTGGTCCCTACGTCCACGCCCCGCAGAGATTTACAGATTGCCTGTTCCATACACTGCATGGCAGTCTCCATACGCTCTAGCGGAATCTCGCTTCCATCCTGGGAAAACAGCGTAAAGAGCAAAATCTGCATCTTTTGTTTACTCCGGTCGGACATATGCTGTACGAAATCAAACATATGGGCAAATTCATCGTAGTCTACCTGAAACAACCCCTGGGAGCCCTCCCGGCTGCGCATGATTTTAATCACCCTGTCCAAATCATTTTTCGCCTGTTCCGATGTGCGTATCAGACCCGTGCCCTCATAAAATCCATATCTCTGCTCTTCATTCTGCTTCACATGATAAAGCGCTTTATCCGCTCTCTGATAGAGTTCTTCAAACTCCCTTCCGTCCACGCCGGCTATGCTGATACCGATGGACAGCTCAATCTGCTCAAGAAGTTCTACTTCCTCCTTCTTTTGGGCAAAAGCCGCGAGAATTTCCTGCACCTTATCCACGGCATCCTCTCTTCTTTTGATACCCTCTATGTAATACATAAACTCGTCGCTGCCTGTTCTGCAGACCGTACCCTGACCGCAAACCTCCCGCAGTACATCGGATGTCACCTTCAATACATAGTCGCCCATCAAATGCCCATGCTCTTCGTTAACCTTCTTGAAATGATCCAAATCCAAAATCATCAGACAGCCGCCTGCCGTACGCAGACCTGCCATGATCTCCTGCTCCCCTTTGCGCTTGCTTAAAAGTCCCGTGAGATAATCGGCAGGTGCTTCAAGCACACTCTCCGTACCCATGGTCAGGCCCACAATTTTCTCACTGTCAAAGATTGGAGAAGCCAATTCGTCCTCCGGCATCCAGACTTTCTCCAGGGCTCCCTCTTTGATCAAACTGACAAAAATATCCACCAGCTCCGGATCCCATTGGGTTCCCTTGCCTCTTTCCAGTTCTTCCATCACCACATTGTCGCTGAGCCTGCGCCTGTAGACACGATTGCTGGTCATAGCATCATAGGAATCCACCAGTCCGATCACACGGGCCACCAGCGGAATCGACTCACCCTTTAATCCTTCCGGATAACCTTTGCCGTCGTAGCGTTCATGATGATACTTGGCACCCACATTGACATTGGGAAACATCTTAAAATCTTTTAGAATCTCCGCCCCCATGATCGTATGCCCCTTGATCAGCCGAAACTCCACGTCCGTCAGCTTAAAGGGTTTATTCAAAACAGCATCCGGCACGCCAATCTTGCCTACGTCATGCAGCATGGCCACATAATAAATATTCTGAATGTCCTCCTCCGACCAGCCAAGACGCTGGGCTAAAATCTCAGAGTAGGCGGCAACCCGCAAAGAATGTCCCTTCGTATAGTCATCCTTTGCATCCACCGTATTGGCAACCGTCATGATCGCCTGAATCGTGACACGCTCCATTTCCTTGGTCTTTTCATCCAGCCTGCGCTGTAAGTCCTTCCGGTATCCGTCCAATTCGATCGTACTCTTGATACGGCTCATCATGATCTGCGGTTCAAAAGGCTTTGTGATAAAATCGTAAGCCCCTACCTTAAAGCATTTAATCTCCGTCTCCGTACTGCGGTCTGCCGTCAGAAAGATAACCGGCAGCTTGCGCCAGCGTTCATCCTCCTGCAGAGCCTTCATCACTTCAAAACCATTGATTTCCGGCATATTGATATCCAATAAAATCAAATCCGGAACATGTCTTTCCAGATACTTATAGGCCTGCCTGCCGGAATTGACGGCCACCACCTTATACGCATCCCCCAATAGATTCTGCGCCGTCGATAGCGTCAGCCTGTCGTCATCGACAATCAATATAATCTTCTTCATTTGTCTACCCGTCTACCCCATTTTCAAATCAACTGCCATTTAAATTAACTTACGTTTATTATACTGTGAATCATTGTAAAAAGCAATTTAATTATCCTTGCTCATCTCCTTTTTCAGCCGCCTCATAATCTTTTTCTCCAGTCTTGATATGTAGGATTGTGAAATGCCGAGTAACTCCGCTACTTCCTTCTGGGTCAGCTCCTTTCCGTCCACGCTTCCCAGACCAAACCGCAGTCTGATAATGGTCTGCTCTCTCTCCGAAAGCTTTGCGATGGCTTTAATTAGCAGCTTCCGCTCCACCTCATTTTCCAAATCCTTGTAGATCACATCCTCATCCGTTCCCAGAATGTCAGAGAGCAGAAGCTCATTGCCGTCCCAGTCTACATTCAGGGGTTCGTCTATGGAAACCTCCATCTTATGCTTACTGTTCCTTCTTAAGTACATCAAAATTTCATTCTCAATACAGCGGGACGCATAGGTTGCCAGCTTTATATTTTTATCTGGTTTAAAAGTATTGATAGACTTGATCAGCCCAATCGTGCCGATGGAAATCAAGTCCTCCACGCCCACGCCTGTGTTATCAAATTTCTTCGCAATGTACACCACCAGTCTTAAGTTATGCTCTATCAAAATGGACTTGGCTTCGTCCTCATACTCCGTACCCAGGTCGCTTATGATTTCGTTTTCCCTCTCGCTCTCAAGAGGGGGCGGCAGCACCTCCGTTCCGCCTATGTAATGAATATCTCCCTGCCTTGTCATAAGCAACTTGTTGTCCCTGTGCACCATTTTGAACTGAACCCTTCCAGGGATTGCCACTTTTAGAACCATTTTTATTCCTCCTAGTTTTCTAATAACCGGGGGTGCAATATCATCTGGTATACACTCTCTTCCGATATTCCCGTATCACAAATCGCAACAATAACGTGTTCTCTCCTGATCTCTTGTCCCTCTTCTTCTATAATCATTTCAGGCACTTCATAGGCATTCAGAATGCCGTTGTCCTTCCCCACACTCCTGTAAGGAACCGCATGATATTTCTCCGGCATAAAACAAGACGACATACACCGTGCGATTTTCTTACTGATCACACTGACCGGCGCACCGCTCACCGGGTCTGCCAGATGATCGCCTGTGTCCACAAAGGCGCGCACCCTGATCTCCTGCGCAAGTGCCGGCACATAAAAACGCACGGTCCGAAGGCTGTTACGGCCCTTTGACATAACTTTATAAAGTACTGCCGCAAAAATCCGATAAGCCAGATACCCTATCATGATTGTTAAGAAAAGATTGCCCCTGCCTCTTAGAATCACTCTCAACCGGTTCAGAATCCATATCATGACACTGCCTAAAAAAAATCCACAGCCAGCCATCACCAGACTACTATGAATCAGCTTTCTTATACTGTGTATCCGATATGTAATATACATCATCCCCACACTAACTGGCAGAGCACTCACAAAGATCCTGCCTCCCATACTTCCCACCGGCAGCATGAGCGTCAGACAGCTTAATACTGCGCCAAACACTGCTCCCAGACATTTCCTTCCATGCGTGGCAGTACATCGAAGGAACCTGCCGGCCAAAGACAACAGATACAGGTTCGTTATAAACTGCAGGATGAAAACACTGTCAATATATAATTTGTAATACACCTCTCACCTCCGTGCCTTGAGAACATTATAAAAAAAAGAAGATGCATATTCTGTCACAATCGGGGAGCATTTCCAATATTTTTCCAGACACATACCAACAAAAAACCACAGGATATGCTCCTGTGGTTTCGTTAAATATTCACTCGTTCTAGCCGAGGCCGCAAAGCGGACCTCGCGAAGATAATTCCGAAGGAATTTTCTTCAGATAATCTCCGAAGGAATTTTCTTCAGATTACTTGCTTTTCAAGAAGTCAGGAATCTTCAAGGATTTCTCCTCCACCGAACTTCTGATATCGCTGGTCCTGTTAATACCGCCAATCTGTTTTAAGGACGGCTGCTGCTTAGCCTGTCCTCCGGTCTTAGCTGCCGTAACAGGCTGTTTCAAACCTATGCTCTGGGTTGCAAACGCACTAAGCCCTACCCCTGCGGAAGCGCCGGCGCCGCCCTTACTCTGTAAGGAAGTGGGGGTTATGTATCCCGCCTTGAAACCGAGACCGCTGCTTTGTCTTGCCTTCTCCTCGATTCCGGTTGCTATAATCGTCACATTACAGGTATCCGACATGCTGGAATCATACATCGCGCCAAAGATAATATTTACCTCATCACCGGTAAGGTTCCTTACATAATCGGATGCATCGGATGCATCCGCCAGGGAAATATCGCCGGAAACATTGATGATAACATGCGTCGCGCCGGTAATGGTGGTCTCCAAAAGGGGACTCTCCACTGCCATCTTGGCTGCCTCGCTGGCCTTATCGTCTCCTTTGCCCGTACCGATACCGATATGCGCGATACCCTTGTCCTTCATGACCGTCTGCACATCCGCAAAGTCCAGATTGATGATTGCAGGCATATTAATCAGGTCCGTAATGCCCTGTACGGCCTGCTGTAAGACTTCATCCGCTTTCTTTAACGCATCCGGCATGGTGGTACGCCTGTCCACAATCTCTAACAGCTTATCATTGGGAATGACAATCAGCGTATCCACGTTGTCTTTAATCTTATCAATACCGGCTAACGCATTGGTCATACGGGCCTTCGCCTCGAACCGAAACGGTTTGGTCACAACGCCCACTGTCAAAATTCCCATATCTTTTGCCAGTTTTGCCACCACCGGTGCCGCTCCCGTACCGGTGCCGCCGCCCATACCACAGGTGACAAACACCATATCCGCACCCTTTAATGCCTGGGCTACTTCCTCAGAACTTTCCTCCGCCGCCTTCTCGCCAATCTCCGGCTTAGCGCCCGCTCCAAGTCCCTTGGTCAGCTTCTCGCCAATCTGCAAAAGTGTGGGGGCTTTACACAACTGTAACGCTTGTTTATCGGTATTGATACCAATAAACTCCACCCCGTCTATCTCTTCATCTATCATTCTATTCACAGCATTGTTGCCCGCACCGCCGACACCGACTACGATAATCTTCGCTGCAGACTCAGCATCATTCGACTTAATCTCAAGCAAGGTGATACCTCCTCCTAATTATATACATCCAGATAAACTCATATAGATTATCATATAATTATTTTCCCAAATTCGCAACCTATTTTTTTGCTTTTATGGGTTTTTGTTATCATTTTCCTAAATTTAGTCCTGTTCAAAACTATAGGTCGTAGTATCCTCACTGTATTCACGCATATCCAAAGTACCGCTTTTACCTACAAGACTAGGTAAAAGATACTGCAGAGTCATGATCTTTTCGTCAATATCCTGGCTGTCGCCTATAGCAATCTTCGCATCTCCAAATATGAGTGTCACCTGGTAATTACTATCAAAGTAAATCTTGTCCGCCGAAAGCGAATACTTGGACAACTGCTGGGAAATATTTAAGATCTCATCAAAAACCTCCGGTTTTTCCACCGGCAGCGGTTCATGCAAGATCACATGATCGAAGCTTAATCCCGTTACCTGTGGAATTCCGGCCGTCTTCTCCTGCGAGGTCTCCACCACAATGCCGTCTTTGTCAAAATACACATAACGTCCCAGATAGGAGACATAACCCGCAAGCGCCTTTTCATATACCATAATACGCACCGTATCTTTTGCCTCAATCGACACATCCATGGTCTGGATGAACGGTATATTGTCAATTCCCTTATCCCGGTATTTTAAGGATAAAAACAGAGAATTATGACCATATCTGCCGCCCATGACCATCTCCATGATTTCCTCGTTGGTGTAATGGATATTACCCTCCACATACACCGTAGTGATTGTGTAATTTTGTACAATATAGATATAACCGCCAATAAACAAGGCCAGAAGAACCAAACAGACGCTGACAAGTATCCCGATTCTTTTGGACCGGCTGAAACGGATTTTTTCCTGCTTATCCTTGTTCTTCCTTTTTTTTACCGGCTGTATATCATTGTTCTTTACAAGCCGCAGATTGGGATTCTTTTTCTTTACTTTTTTGACAGTTTTTTTGTCGCTCATTTCCAAACCTCATGGCATGACACAAGTGTCATGCCAGTTCAATATCCGCCCCCAGCTGCCGAAGGCTTAAGGAGATGTCCTCATATCCCCTGTCAATAAAATGACGGTTCGTCACGATACTGGTGCCCTCCGCCGCCAGGGCCGCCGCCACTAAGGCCGCCCCGCCCCGCAGTTCCTTTGCCTCCACAATGGCACCGTGCAGACCGTCTGCAGGACGAATATAGGCTTTGGCTCCCTGTATGGTTATGTCCGCTCCCATCCGGCGAAGTTCCGGCACGATTCTATACCTGTTCTCAAATACCGTCTCCCGAATCCAGCCAACGGACCCAGAAAGCACCATCGCCACCATAAAAAGCGACTGTAAATCCGTAGGAAACCCCGGATAACATGCTGTCACCAGCTCTTCTTCCAAGGGCTTTAAGGCTCTGCCTGACACCAGTATCCCGTCCTTTTCACAGACCACCTCTGTCCCCATCTTTCTGGCACAGGCAAGCACGCTCTCCATATGGCTGCAGGGCGCATCCTGCAAAAACACCTTGCCGCCGGCGCACATACAGGCCGCCAGATAAGTGCCTGCCACAATCCTGTCCGCCGGCACACGAAAGCGCACGGGATGAAGCTTTTGTACCCCTTCGATGCGCAGCCGGTCCGTGCCGGCCCCTTCAATCTTTGCCCCAGCTCTCTGCAGGAAATCGCACAGAACCTGAATCTCCGGTTCCCTGGCCGCCGGATGGATGAGGGTGGTGCCCTGGGCCAGCACTGCCGCCAACACCAGATTCTCCGTCACCCCCACACTGACAAAGGGCAGTTCATGTACAGCACCTGTAAGCCTCCCTGCCTGTGCGCAAAACCCCCTCTCGTCCTCCACGATCTCCACCCCCATACGGCGCAGGGCGCGCAGATGAAGATCTATAGGTCTTTTGCCGATCACACAGCCGCCAGGATATTCCATACTGACGCTGCCTGCCCTGGCAAGCAGGGCCCCCAAGAGCATGATGGAGGAACGCATGACCCCCACGGAATCCGCCGGCATATCACACGAAGATAACTGCCCTGTATCCACCCGCACAAGGGTTTCTTCTCTTGCCACTTTACAGCCCAGACACTCTAACAGACGCAGCATATGAAACACATCAGAAATATTCGGGCAATTCTCGATTTCACAAGTACCGTTTATCAAAAGGGTCGCCGCAAGGATTGGCAGCGACGCATTTTTTGACCCCTGTATCTTAGTCTGTCCATGCAGACAGTTACCACCATAGATACGAATAGCGTCCATATGATTACCTCAAATCTATAATATGACCTATTCTATCTATATGGATTTACGACCAAAAATTATCTTGTCCTTATAAATCTTTCAACCTTATCCCCTTCGCCACACTTAGGACTAACCCAATCTCTATCAAGAGAAACATGACCGAAGACCCTCCATAACTGATAAAGGGCAGGGAAATTCCCGTGTTGGGAATGGTGTTGGTGACCACCGCAATATTTAAAATAACCTGGATGGAAATATGTCCCATCACACCCACCACAAGCAGTGCACCGAACAAATCGGAAGCATTGTTGGCTATGATCATCAGCCTCCAGATCAAAAGCAGGAACATGACAATAACGGCAATCCCGCCAAAAAGCCCCAGTTCCTCACAGATAATGGAGAAAATCATATCATTCTGAGCCTCCGGCAAAAAGCCTCTCTTCTGCATACTCATCCCCAAGCCTTTGCCCAGCACGCCGCCGGACCCAATGGCATAGAGTGCCTGCAGGGTCTGAAACCCCTTGCCGCTGGCATAAGCTTCCGGGTCCAGCCAGGCTAAAATACGGGCGCCGCGGAAGTTCACGCTGTCCGCCTGAGACTGCGCCATCTGTACCACCGCAAAGACCACCACTGCCGCGCCCGCAAGCGTTGCAAGCCCTAGAAGAATAAACCGCTTATAATCCGGACAGGAAACAAACAGCATCAGTACCGCGATACCCATAATGATGATGGCGGAACTTAAGTTATTGGTAATCTGCCAGATCATCACCGCAATGGGCGCCGGCACCAGAAGTACTGTCCAGAACCCTTTTCTGGTTCGTATCCGCTTGCCCATCGTACAGATCAGACTTGCCAGAAACAATATCATACCCACCTTGGCCACTTCCGCAACCTGCAGGGAAATGCCTCCTATGTACAGCCATCTGGTGGCACCGCCAGACTCATGCCCAAAAGGAATGATCAACAAAATCAACACCCCGGAAACGATATAGGCCAGCGCCGCAAACCGTTCCCAGAAATGATACGGGATATTGGACACCACCATCATCACCACAAGTCCCAGGATTGTGGCAAAGAGCTGCTGTTTCAAATAATGGGTGGAATCTCCATAGTCCAGATTCGCCTCATAAGAACTGGTGGAAAATACCATGACCATACCAAACCCTAACAGGAACAGTACGATAAACAGCAGACTGTAATCCATAAAACTCTCACTCTTTGGTTGTCTCCTGCGTGAAGAATTTCTTTGTGCCACTTATTCTTACTCCTCCAATTGCTCCACAAACTCTTTAAACATCCTGCCCCTGACCTCATAGTTGGGAAACATTCCCCAGCTTGCGCAGGCAGGCGACAGCAACACGGCGTCTCCGGGCTTTGCATTTTCCACGCAGAGCCCAAAAGCTTCCTCGAAGGTATCTGCCAGTATCACATTTTCCATCCCATGCCGTTTCGCGCAATCCGCGATTTTTTCCCTGGTCTGACCGATCAGCACGAAACACTTGACTTTATTGTCAAAAGACTCTATCCATTCGTCATAATCACTCTGCTTATCATAGCCCCCGCCGATTAAAACCGTGGGCTTACACATAGCCCGGATTCCCTGGATTGCCGCATCGGGATTCGTACCTTTGGAATCATTGTAATAATCCACGCCGCCTTTGGTAGCGACAAATTCAATCCGATGCTCTACCGCCTTAAACTGTCTGACCACCGAGAGAATGGTTTCCATAGGCACCCCAAAAGCCTGTGCGATGGCGATAGCCGCCATCACATTTTCCACATTACAAGTACCCACCAGATTCATATCATGGATGTTCAAAAGTCTCATGGCCTTTCCATCCTTGGCCTGCCAAATTTCATCCCCATCCTGATAAAATCCCTCCGCAAGCTTCCTCTTGGAAGAAAACCAGACCACCCTGGCCGGACACCGGCTGCCGATTTCTCTGGTATAGCTGTTTTCAAAGTTCAGCACACAGACCTGTTCCTTCGTCTGGTTCCTGGTGATGGCCTCTTTTGCCGCCGCATACTTTTCCATCGTATGATGGCGGTTTAGATGATCGGGCGTGATGTTTAAGACAGCCGACACATCCGGTTGAAACTTCTCCACCGTCTCTAACTGGAAACTGCTGATCTCCGCCACCGTCACTGTCTCATCTTCGGCATCTAAGGCCGTCAGCGTGTAGGGATTGCCAATGTTTCCCACCACATCCACGTCCTCATAGCAAGCCGCCATAATCTCTCCCACCAAAGTGGTGGTGGTGGTCTTACCATTGGTGCCCGTAATTCCTATCACGCGTCCCTTTCCCAATTCATAGGCCAATTCAATCTCTCCCCAGATTTTGATGCCCTTTTTGCGAAACTTCTCCACAAACGCCGTGTCTGTGGGCACACCCGGACTTAATACTACCAAATCTATACTGTCCGCCGTCTCTTCGGGCAGTACACCTATCAAAATCTCCGCTTCCGCTCCCGGCTTTAATTTCTTTCTGACCTCTTCCAAAGACAGCTTATCATTTTCATCAAATACTACCGGTAGCGCCCCTGTATGGCACAATGCCTCCACAGCCCCAATCCCGCTGATACCGGAACCTACCACTAAAACTCTTTTTCCTTGTAACTCCATTGTCTCTACCTTTCCGTCTCTCTGCTCTGTTAAACCCCCATCAGCGCCACCAGACAAAGAAGCGCCGTCACGATGGAAAACACTGCCACAACCCTGGTCTCCGACCACCCGCAGAGCTCAAAATGATGATGAATCGGTGCCATCTTAAAAATTCTCTTTCCGCCCGTCATCTTAAAGTAAGACACCTGCAGCATCACAGATACCACTTCCAACAAGTAAATAAATCCTACGATGGCGATGAAGATGGGCATCTGCATCATATACGCCGATGCCGCCACAAAGCCGCCCAGTGCAAGGGATCCTGTATCTCCCATAAACACACTAGCCGGATGCACATTGAACAACAAGAATCCCAGCAGCGCCCCTACCACCGCGCAGGTAATAGGCTCTATACCGCTTCCCGTTCCGATGGCAACCACAGTAAAAAAGGTGGCCACCAGCACCGTCACCGAACTTGCCAGACCATCCAGACCATCCGTAAAGTTCGTACCATTTACTGTGCCGATCACGATAAAGAAAAGAATCGGAATATTCCACCAGCCAAAATCCAGATAAACACTATCCACAAAAGGCACTTTCATAGCCAAAGACACATCCGTATACCGGCGAAGATAAAACACAAATATCCCTGTCACAACAATCTGCAGGGCAAATTTCTGCCATGCCCGAAGGCCCATGGAGCGTTTTAATACCACCTTGATATAGTCATCCAGGAAGCCGATCAGTCCAAATCCCAGAGTCAGAAACAAAATCGGCACGATTCTCGGATACTCCTTCACAAACAAGAGAGAAGTAGCTACAACGCTGACCAGAAATAGAATACCGCCCATTGTGGGTGTACCATTTTTCTTCAAATGACTCTCCGGCCCTTCCGTTCTCTCCGTCTGCCCCACCTTAAGGCGGCGCAGGAAAGGAATCACCAAAGGTCCCAGCACCACACTGATTGCAAACGACAACATCACCGACAACAAAATTGTACCATTCATATCTATCCATTAATCCTTTCCATGACTCCCGTCTGTACTTCCTGTTACATTATAATCTATCTTTTCCAAATATGGAAGAATATTCTCAAAGAGCTGTCTGACCACCGGCGCAGCAATCTGTCCGCCATAATATGTGCCTTTGGGATTGTTGATGATGGCCACTGCCAATACCTGGGGATTGTCGGCCGGTGCAAATCCCAAAAAGGACGCGATATATTTACCGCTTCCCCGGGGCAGTGTCTGGCTGGTAGCCGTCTTGCCGCCAATCCGGTAGCCTTCCACCGCTCCATTCTTACCGCTTCCTTCCGCCACCACCTGCTCCAAAATATAACGCATGGTCTCAGAAGTCTCGGCTGAAACCACATTTTCCCGTACCGGATAGGTAAAATGTTCCACCTGCGTGCCATCCCCATTGGCAGTCTTTACCGCAAAATGGGGTGTGATGCGTCTGCCGCCGTTGATGATGGAGGAAGCCGTGGTTGCCAGCTGAATCGGCGTAATCTGGAAAGACTGCCCAAAGGAGATGGTTGCCAATTCTACCGGTCCGATATTCTCCATCTTATGCATGATGGTTCCCGCCTCACCGGGCAGATCGATGCCCGTTTTATCCAAAAGGCCGAACTGCCGGAAATAGGAATAGTAACGCTCCACGCCGATGCGCAGCCCTACCGTGATAAAAACAGGGTTACAGGAATTCATCGTCCCCTGCACGAAGTCTTCTGCTCCGTGGCCGCCCACTTTATGACAGCGTATCCTGCGGTCCTCCACCATAATAAATCCCGGACAGTTAAAAGTATCCGTGGTCTTTACCATACCGGACTCCAACCCTGCCGCCGCCGTCACGATCTTAAAGGTGGACCCCGGCTCATAAGTATCATTGATACAGCCGTTTCTCCACATAGCGTTTAACAGCTCCTGCTTCTTTTCCTGAGAGAAAGCCGCCGAATCCATACCGTTTGGCAGTGTGTATGGGTCGTTCAGATTAAATTCCGGCACATTCACCATGGCCAGAATCTCACCGTTTTGCGGATTCATGACCAGTATGGAGACGCTGTCCGCCTCCTTGGTCTCCATGGTCTGTATGGCAAGCTGTGTGGCATAGCTTTGGATATTCATATCCAGACTGATATAGAGGTCCTGCCCGTTTACCGGCTCTACCCGCTCCTCTCCTTCTTCCGAAAGCTCCACGCCCTTGGCATCCGTCACCGTTAAGATGGTTCCCGCCTCACCCTGCAAATATTCCTCATAAATCACTTCCAGTCCAATAATACCCTGGTTATCGCCTCCGGTAAACCCTAACACCTTGGATGCCAGTGTATCATAGGGATAATAGCGTTTGTAATCCTCATCCACCTTCACCCCGTTCAATTCATAAGATCTGATCACATCTCCAATACTCTTATCCACATTACTTCGGATTTTTTCTATGGAAGAATATTTCTCCACCCGTTTTTTCACATACTCTTCACTCAGCTCCAATTCCTTACACAAAACGTCAATGACTTCCTCCGGGTCCGTAATCTGACTGTGAATCACCGAAATCGTACAGACCGTCTTGTTATCTGCCAGAATCTTTCCGTTGGCATCTATAATCCGTCCTCTGGCTGCCTTGATGCTCCGCTCTCTCTCATGCAGCTCCTTTGCCTTCTGGGTATAATATTCGGATTGAAAAATCATCAGATAAGCGAGCCTCCCCGCCAAGCCCGTAAACACGATAAAACACAGGAAAAGGACAGCCACAGTCTTACTCCGGTGATAGGTTTTATGTAAGTAAGGTGTTTCTTTTGCCATATAGAAAACCTCACAAAAAGGTATTAATATAATTTATTACCGTTTTTATGAGGTTATTCTTATTCCCTTCTATTCTGTTGCCGTGGGCTCACTGCCTCCCGGCGTATCCCCTGGCTCTGTGCCTTCTCCGGTGCCCTCAGCGCCTTCTTCACCCTCTGTGGCGTCATCTATTAAACTGCCGCCGCCCATCACAGTACCAAGCTCTGGATCCACAAAATTACCGGTAGCAGGGTCGATCAGATAGCCGGTGGCCGGATCCTTCGGGAAATCTCTCCAAGCCTCACGATCTTCTGTATCTTCTTCCGTTTCCTCTTCTGTTCCTTCCTGTTCTTCCCCTTCCTGCGTCTCTTCTTCGGTCCCCTCCTGCGGATTGACGGGGTTGCCCTCCTCGTCCAGTTCCTCCGTCTGGGCGCCTTGTGGCGTCCGAATCTGAATCTGCAGTTCTTCTAACTCTTCCCGCTCTTTATCTGTCAACTCTTCCGTCATGAAGATATTCAGATAGGGAAGTACCTCCGTCAAAATATTGCGCACAATCTTGGTGGCATACTTGGCATCATCCTGAGGGTATGCATTGGGCCTGTCTACCACCACGTAAATCACAATCTGCGGATCATCTGCCGGCGCATACCCTAAAAAGGATACCACATACTCCTTATTACCACGGGGAAGTGTCTCCGCCGTACCGGTCTTACCGCCGATTATATAACCGGCCGGCCTGGCCGTGTGACCGGTTCCATGTTCCCCTGTCACCACCGTATTACAAAACTCCCGTATGGTTTCGCTGGTAATGTTGGAAATTGTCTGTTTCAAAATCCTAGGTTCCACATTTTCTATGGTGGCCCCATCCGCTGTTGTTATTCTGCTCACCACATGGGGTTCATAATAATAACCGCCGTTAATCAGAGAGCAAAAGCCCGCAGCAGTCTGAATCATGGTCACGTTAAAACTCTGTCCGAATGAGTTGGTCGCAAGATCTGTAGGTCCAATATTATCTTTATTAAAGACCATGGTGTCCGTACGCGCTTCGCCCGCCAGATCAATATTCGTTTTCAGTCCGAAGCCAAACAGATGCTGGTAATCCACAAAACGTTCCTTCCCCAGCGCAAATGCTACATTCATCAACACCACATTACAGGAACGCTCAATCCCTTCCTGTACACTGATTCGACCATCTCCATAGATCTGGTGGCACTTGATATCATGATCGCCCACATGAAGCTTTCCTTCACATAGATAGGTCTCATTGCCTGTAATCGCCCCGCTCTCGATAGCCGCCGCCACGGTAAAGGGCTTGGCCACAGAGCCTGGTTCATAAGAATCCACAATACAGTGATTCTTCCAAAGGGCATTCAGATGCTGATACATCACCTGATCGTTCATGCCACGGATGGCTTCCTGGGTCACACACTCAGCCGGTTTTACCTTTTTACCATCCTTATCTAAAAGCGGCATACCGATCAGATTCTGCTCATTTCTGGTATCATTTAAATCAAAGACAGGATAATCCGCCATAGCAAGCACATTTCCTGTATTCACTTCCATAATAATACAACCAAGCGTCTCCGCACCGTTACCTGGTCTGACACTGTCTTTATACTCCTCGTTAAACGCTTTCAGATACTTCTCCACGATTGCCTGAATATTGGCATCGATGGTGGTCTGAATATTATACCCATCCTTTGCCGGGACGGTGGTGCGCTCCAAAGTGGAATCATCGTTCAGATAACCGTATTCCCGCCCGTTGCTTCCGCACAGGATATCGTTGTAGTACTCCTCTAAGCCGTATGTTCCCACATTATCACTGGTGGTAAACCCGATCACATCACAGGCCAAAGACCCGTTGGGGTATTCCCGCCTGTACTCATCCTCAAACCAGACCCCCTTGATATTTTTACCCTGTTCCGGGTCCTTTTGCAAATCCTCAAAGGCCACTTTCTTCTCATACTCCACCCGCTTGGCCATCACGTAGTAAGCAGAGTTGGGATGTTCCGCAATATAAGTTCTGACCGTGTTGGTATCAATGTTAAAGATTTTTTTCAAGGCACTTAACGTAGGTTCCAGATTCTTCTCATCCTGCATCAGCAGATTGGCGTCCAAAATGACATTATATACCTTATTGCTCACAGCTAACACCGTGCCGTTGGAGTCTACAATTTCACCACGCTTAAAAGGTATTGTCGTAGAGTCATATTCCTGCTGCGACAATACCTGCTTTTTGTAGTCCTCCCCATTATCCCTGTTGATCAGAAATAACCGGGCGCTGAGTCCCGCGAAAGCTGCCAGGATAAACATGAACAAGATCACCAGCTTCTTCTGCATTTTAATGGTAAATCTGTTAATGGTATTTCTACGATTACTCAATCCATCACCTACTTCATCCTCACAAATTATCTCAATGAGGGATTTCCGCCATCTGCTTCACATAATCACTGCTCTCGCTGGCAAAAGATATAATCTGTCCCTGGGTCGCATACTGCATCCCCAACTCCTGGATTGCAACCCGTCTGATTTCTTCCAGATCGATACTACTTGATATTCTGCTGTATTCCTCATCATTTTTAACCTTTAAATCATTCAGCTCACGTTCCAGTTTAGAAATATTTTTCACACTATTGGTGATATCAGACTGCAGGCCCACATAATAAATTAAGATCATGCCTGTTGCTGCCAATGCGGCGCACAGAAACATCACATAGCCCACACTCATGTGCTTTGCTTTTTCCCGGTTCTTTCGGATGGTATTGTTATTCACCTTACGCCGTGGACGTTTCCTGATTTCCTCCGTCACGTCTGCTTTTCTGACCGTATTGCCCTGCACATAATACTGGCTGCGCCTATTGCCACCACGATTATGGTCTGCTCTTCTGTTCACATTTCTCTGTGTCGCTGCCATTTTTGTTATTTCCCCTCTGTCTTACTAAATACGCGCAATTTAGCGCTTTTGGCCCTCTTATTTGCCTCCATTTCCCCTTCTGAAGGCAATATAGGCTTCTTCGTTATCACTCTGCCCTGAGAGACTTGTCCACACACACACACCGGAAAATCCGGCGGGCAGGTACAAGGATTCTCATTCTTACGAAAGGCTGATTTTACAATCCGGTCTTCCAGCGAGTGGAAGGTGATAATACAGATTCTTCCTCCCGGTTTCAACAGGCCAATCAGGTCATCCAGAGAATCTTTCAAAACTTCCAGCTCCCTGTTACATTCAATCCTGATTGCCTGGAAGGTTCTCTTCGCCGGATGTCCTCCCACGGCCCTCATTTTGGCCGGTATCGCCGCCTTGATAATCTCACACAACTGTCCCGTGGTCTCTACCGGCTTGTCCTTTCTGGCTGCCGCAATGTGCTTCGCTATATTTTTGGCAAACTGTTCCTCGCCATAATCTCTGATAATCCGGTACAGTTCCGCTTCCGAATAGTCGTTGATAATCTCTTTCGCACTCAGACGCTGTCTGGTGTCCATCCGCATGTCCAACGGCGTATCATACTTATAGGAAAATCCTCTCTCCACATTATCCAGCTGAAAAGAAGATACCCCCAAATCCAGAACAATGCCATCCACGCTTTCCACACCAATCTGCCTTAAAACCTCTTTCATATGACAGTAATTGTCCCGTATCAGTGTGACGTGTCCGCTATACGGTTCCAGACGTTTGCCAGCCGCTTCCATGGCATCCGCATCCTGATCGATACCGATCAGTCTGCCCGCTCCTTTGAGCCTTTCTGCAATCTCACTTGCATGTCCACCGCCTCCCAGCGTACCGTCCACATATATCCCTTCCGGTTTTATCTTAAGGTTCTCTATCGTTTCCTGCAGAAGCACCGAAGTATGTTTAAATTCCATCTGCCGTCTTCTCCTAGATTCCGAGGCCAAGTTCTGCCATATGTTCTGCAATCTCGTCCATGTCTTCGCAGGCCGCCACGCCGTCAAAGCGCTCCCTGCTCCAAATCTCTATCCTGCTTCCCACGCCGATGAGGACCACATCTTTATCTAATCCTGCAAATTCCCGTAAAACATTGGGCACTAAGATACGTCCCTGCTTATCTACTTCCGCTTCTGCAGCGCCTGCCAGAAAAAATCTCACAAACTGTCTGGCTTCTTTGTTGGTAATCGGAAGAGTCCTCAGTTTCTCCTCGAAAGCATTCCATTCTACATTATCATACACAAACAGGCATCCGTCCAGTCCTTTTGTTACCACGAAAGACTCTCCCAGAGCCTCTCTGAATTTTGAAGGAACGATCAGTCTGCCTTTTGTATCAATTGTGTGATTGTATTCTCCCATAAACATGTGCAATCACCCTGCCTCAATGCATCGGCCGTAGCAGCCGGTCTGTGTATGTTTTTTCCGAAAAAGGAAGCGGCCTGCCACGAAAAGGGGAGAAGCTGTCTGGTGTTTTGTCACCACTTTACTCCACTTCATACCACTTTTCACCACTTCTATACTAATTTTATACTAATACAAGGTGTATTGCAAGGAAAACTTGGAAAATCCATCGACGAAAATTTCACAGCAAAAACCCCCTGTACACTGTTAAAATGTACAGAGGGTTCTGTCCTCTTCTTCTCACGAATCTCTATGTTTCCGCTCTGCGGAATCGCAAACTCCCCGCTGTTTACTTCCTAATTCTTACTGCTTTCCATGGTTACGGCAGGGGTTATCTTCTTCCCAAGATGCCGCCTGACCATAACATCCGTCACAAGCGCCCCCACAAAAAGCACAATGGCTAATACCTGCGACACCGCTATCGTAGTGTGGGGAATAAAGAGCGTGTCGGTCCGGATGCCCTCAATCCAGGCCCGCCCCAGACCGTAACCGCCAAGATAAACAAGGGCCTGCTCTCCCTCAAATTTCTTATACCGTCTGTAAAAAAGCATCGCAAATAATAAAATCAGATTCCAAAGACTCTCGTATAAAAATGTGGGGTGGACCTGAATATAATTCGTTCCCTCCACCATATTGGCGGCTATCTTTTCAGAAATATCACTGGCCCGGACTGCATCCACTGGCAGACGCATGGCTAACAAGGAGTCCGTATATTCTCCGAATACTTCTCTGTTCATAAAGTTGCCCCAACGGCCGATCACCTGCCCGAGCACCAGCCCGGGCACACAGATATCCGCTATCTGCAAAAAACTTTGCTTTTTTATCTTACAGTATATCCCCAGTGTGGTAAATGCAGCAATCACCGCGCCATAAATGGCCAGCCCGCCGTTTCTCAAATTAAAGATGCCCAGCAGATTATCTTTATACCTGTCCCAGGCAAAGACCACATAGTAAACCCGTGCCCCCAAAATAGAAAAGATAATCGCATAAATCGCAAAATCCCATATCACATCCGCATCAAACTTTTCCTTCCTGGCCACATAGGATGCCAGAAGCACGCCGCACAACACACCGATTCCTATGATCAAACCATAATAAGCTATCTCAAAACCAAAAATGCTGAAACTCTTCGGCACATTTTCAAGATATATTCCCATATGCGGAAACGCTATATCCATCTTGTCCATCATATCCTGCATTTCAGACCTCCTCGTCTGACGCTGCTATTCTTAGCAAGCTGACGCTGTCACACATTAAACCGGAACAGAATCACATCCCCATCCTGCACCACATACTCTTTGCCTTCCATACCCACAAGGCCTTTTTCCCGGGCCGCCGCAAGGGACCCCTGCTCCAGAAGGTCCTTATAATTGACCACCTCAGCCTTGATAAATCCTCTCTCGAAGTCGGTATGTATCTTACCCGCTGCCTGGGGTGCTTTCGTACCGATTTTAATCGTCCAGGCTCTGGTCTCATCCTCTCCCGCCGTGAGGAAACTCATCAATCCCAGAAGCCTGTAGCTTGCCCGAATCAACTTCTGCAGTCCCGACTCTGACAAGCCCAAATCTTCCAGAAACATCGCTGTTTCCTCCTCGTCTAACTCCGCAATCTCCTGCTCAATCTGGGCACAGATTACAAAAACCTCACTGCTGCCTGCCTGTGCAAATTCCTTCACTTTAACCACGCCCGCATTGGATGCGCCGTCATCCGCCAAATCATCCTCCGCCACATTGGCCGCAAAAATCACTGGTTTATCCGTCAGCAGATTATAGGACGCCAGAAAAACCTGCTCGTCTTCATCCTCCGCCTCAAATCCCTTCGCCAGTTTTCCTTCCTCCAGATGTGCTTTTAACCGCTCCAAAAGCGCCAGCTCCTTAGCCGCCGTCTTATCCATCTTAGCAGTCCTGGCCACCTTTGCAATCCTTCTCTCCAATATCTCCATATCCGAAAAGATCAGCTCCAGATTAATGGTCTCAATATCCCGCATAGGGTCAATGGACCCATCCACGTGCACGATATTGGAATCCTCAAAGCAGCGCACCACATGGACGATAGCATCCACCTCACGGATATTGCTCAGAAACTGATTTCCAAGCCCTTCCCCCTGGGAGGCGCCTTTTACAAGACCGGCGATATCCACGAACTCGATGGTGGCCGGAGTCACCTTTTTGGAATGATACATGTCCCCTAAAAGTTTCAGCCGCTCATCCGGCACCGGTACGATGCCGATGTTGGGGTCTATGGTACAAAATGGGTAGTTGGCAGATTCTGCCCCCGCTTTTGTGAGCGAATTAAATAAGGTGCTCTTGCCTACGTTGGGAAGTCCTATTATGCCGAGTTTCATTTCTTTATATATCCTCCTTAAAAAGCTTGATTTTATGCGTTTATATAATCGAATCATGCATTGAAAAAGAGTCCAACACGATTTTATATTATATCATGCCAGACTCTTTTTCATCAACAGTATTTTGCAAACTTCATTAACTTGCACCCTGTTTTGCTTTCTATTAACTTATTGATTGCCTACTCTTTGATTTCGTCAATATCCGTTAAGTTTACGCCCAAAGAATTTAAAACCGCTTTTAAAGACTGGATTCCCTATCGCGTTTTAACTGCTCCCGAAATGCCTTTTTCAACATATCTATTTTCTTCGTTAAATCACTCTGATTTAGCTTCCCCATTTTAATTTCTCTGCAGACTTCTATATATGCCTTGCCTAATGCAGATGTTATAAGTCCTGCCGTACCGGCGGAAATAGCACCGCCTGCAATCGTTCCTGCCCCCGGAATTAACTTTAAGAGATTTGACGTTACCGTCTTTCCAATCACAGTTGTACCACTGACTCCAAGAGCCGCTGCTGCAAGAGATTTCAGCGTTTCCTGTTCCACTTCGAATCCAAAGACATTATTGATCGCCAGCATCATAGCTGCCTGCTGTGACACAAGCAGCGGCGCATCTACAAAAGGGATGGGAACCGCACCTGTGGCCCCGGCTGAAAGCGCAAACCCTAATACAATTTTATCAGCCTTTTCCACCATCTCCTGGTATGCACAAGTATTCTCTATGACTTCCTCTTCACAACCAACCGTATCCTTTGTTTCCATCTCTTTCCTTCCTCCTTGCAAAACCTAAACAATATCCGTTTTATAATATAATAACGGTTTTTAGTCAACAATAGCATTTTCACTTTCAAGATATTTATAAATCGCTATACAATACTGCAAAAACCTCAATTCACTGGCTGCACTTAAATTTTTCCCCCATTGTATACCGTTCTCCACAAGTTCCTTAACCTGTGCCAAAGCTGCAAACGGCGCTGTGGCCACTGCCGCCAATACATCTGTGATCAATTCTTCCTTCTTGTCAAAAATCTCCTGGTTTTGATAACAGTCCTTTAGAACCGTATACTTTACACTCTTGACACCTTTGGGGGTTCTAATTGGATGTCTTTTATGAATGGAATCGGCAAGACAAATCAAATCATCAATCTGCTCATCTTTTAATGGCCGCACCAGCAAAATCGTATTAGTGCTATAGGATATATACCTTATTCCAAGCTGATAGCATTCATCTGCACAATCCCAGCGTTCTCCTTTAATCTTCAAATACGTCTTATATAATTTCTTTGCTTCTTCCGCCTCTCCCAGCATGATGATATGTGTACCACTTTGTTCATATTCATTCCTTCTTTGTATGTACTCCTTCCATACAACTTTACTGGCATAAGGCAGATGATAATCGCCTAACTTTTCTCTGTTCTCATCCAGGACTCCTTTGAAGTATTCCGCCACATCCTCAACGGCCGGCGAATAGACCAAAAGAATCGGCCTCTGATAAAATGTCCTTGCCTTTTTCTTTGTTTCCTCGTAATCTTCCTTTTTCCGTTTCTGTTCTTCCTTTTGCTTTTCAAGAAAGTCCTGCATACTTTCTTCCCGATTCCATTCAGGTTTCCAACTGGATAAATCGGCGCCTTTCGGCGGCAGCTCCAGTATGTATTTTTCCTCCGCAATATTATGAAGCTCCTCATATCCCATTTGGGCTTCCTTACTCTGCTTTGCGTTTCCTTTATAAATCTGCTTAATATATAATGCGCTTAATATCTGTGTATTCATAGCCTCATTGTAACTGTTGTTTACTAATTTGTGAAATGCCTTTACCGCATTATCATCATCTCCAATCCTAAGATAAGAGAAGGCACACAACTCAATTACATCCAGTGCATTTCCAGCATATCTTTCTGCAATGCCAAGCAGTTCCTTTGCCCTGCCTGGACCATCGTTCTGCTTTACATCCAACAACTCCAAATATTCTAGTGCCCAAGAAGCTGTCAGCAAATCATGCTTCAACAGATTAAATTTATTCAATCGTTCATATCTTTCAAAGTTTTCAATCGCTAAGGCCTTATATTTAGATTTCACCTCTTCACGCAAGTCACTTCTATAAATACTATTTGCCGTACTGCCAATCTGATACCAAAAAACAGGATACGCATCAAACTCAGATTTCATATCATCCAGTTTATGATAACGTTTCACAGGATTGTTTTCCATCAGCGCCTCATTATACATAGAAATCACCTTTTCCGTTAAACGATATCTATTGGGAAATTCATATGCTTCGGCCAATTTCCAGGCTGTTTCAAACAATTGTTTCCGTAACGCATTAAAGTGCTGTATCCTGTTTATTGCAATCTGCCACTTCGATTCTTCATAGCCAAGTTCATATTCCGCCTTATTACGCCGGTAGTTCATATACCCTATTCCAACCTGTGTTGCCAGCGCTATTCCCATTGCAGTGCGGTCGGAAGTGGCAAAAATGGCTCCCACGTTTGGCACAGCAGACCAAACCGCATTCTTTAATTGATGCTGATACCTTCTTTCCATGATCTTTCTATCCCCATCATTCATCCGGGCATAGGTAATCTCATCCAAGATTTCTTTCAAAATGTCTAAAAGGGCTTGATTCTTCGGTATATTTTCCAGATTAAGATTATTTATGATAGTATCGTATTCCTGTTCCAGAATATTTAAATCATTATAGTCCACAATCTGGGAAACGGAAACTGTACATAGATTAAGAGCATAGGCCGCTTTCAATTTTTCATCTTCATTGGTAATCATATCTTGCTTCCTCCTCTAAACTAGATCTCTATCGTCATGACAATCGGCAGATGATCTGAAATATGTTTATCATAATACGAAAAATCTCCATCGCAATATTTATTCACTGCATCAATTGCTTCGAAGGACACCTTTACAAATCCTGAAAGCTCAGGACTATAAGTAAAATGATCAAAATTATTTGCAAATCCGTCTTCCATCTGTTTCAATGTAGTTAATTGCTCCTGCACTGTATGGATATGAATATTTCTTCTTCCTTCCTGATAAGAATATATTTCTGTCAAAACACATTTTTTATCTTTCGTCTGCACATTTGGATTAAAAATATTTAAGTTATAATCTCCCATCGCTACTGTGTAAGCGACTCTGTTTTGTCCATATCTTCTCTGGCTGACGGAATATACGCACTGTATAAGGGCCTCAAATTCCTTGATTCTCTTTTCAATTACCTTATCATTATTGTTTGGTCCCTTCGATAGGATATGTATATTCAAAAATCTCAGTTCAAAAAAACCGCCATAAAGTGGCTGTAATCGAATATAATACGGTGCCCTTACAAAAGTTGAGTCGTCAATACACCGTACATCACTTCTTGAAACGATTCTCGGCTCTCCAAATTTTGTATCTTCCAACAATTTAAATTTTCTTTTATTCCATAAATATGCATATCCCTCACCGCGCCGGTCTTTTGTCTCTTGCATTTTGTCAGGATTTCTTGACTCAGTGGGTATATCCCAACAAACGTCCCAACCATATAACTCACGGCTCACAAAATCTTTCACGCCCTTCCCTTCGCTCAGGATTTCCTGCAACCCGACCACATCCAATTCTTCTTCCACAATAATCCGGGCTATTTTCTCGAAGTCTTTCCTTGCATCGCTATTCACATTTGCCGTCCAATTTTTCATATTGAAAGAACCTATCTTATACTCCACCACTTTATCCCTCTCTCAATCTGATTCGCCAGATTCTCTTTGGCCTTTGCCGCGGCTTATGCATATTCTCCGTTTTTCCTCTTGCTGTAAATATAAGATACCTCAATGTTATGAAAGGCCAACAACTAAATAGTTATTGACCTTTTGTATCTTCCTCTTGTGCTCCTTCCAGCTCTTCTGAGGCTTCCCCTGTATCCTCCGCCTCCTCTTGTTCCACTTCTACATTTTCTCTTCGAAACCGCATGAAATCCTCTTCCTCTTCTACTTTTTCATGCTTCTTAAACTTATCCGCGTCAACAGCCAGCCTGCCGGAGTCCAAATCCGACACAATAAAATAAACTGACATGATAATCCCCAAAATGGATAACAAAAGACCCGCAACCGGTAATTTCTTTTCCGTAAAACAATCTGCCACTCCAACAATTCCCAAAACAAGTCCTATCACACATAAAAGTAATCCTATGTACCAATAAGAGCCTATTAAACCAGTGATTCCAAAAACAAGGGAAAAAACACCCACTATCTCCATAAATTCCTCCTAATGATAATTTTCCATTATTTTACCATATTTTATGGCTCTTGTCGATTATTAGTAAGCACGGAAGCAGCGATTGCCTCACATGTCATCTCTATCAAATCATCGGCATGGGCATCTGATACAAACATTGCCTCAAACTGAGACGGCGCCACGTAAATTCCTTGTTCCAACATTCTGTTAAAATATCCAGCAAAGGCTTCCTTGTCACACCGGCAGGCATCCTCATAGTTTTCCACGCTGCCTGCTCTTTCCCCAGAATCCTGTGTAAAAAAGGCACAAAGCAGTGACCCGGCCCGGTTCACCGTCAGGCCAATGCTTTGAAAAGCCTCCGCCAGCCTTTTGGCCCGTGCGTCAATCCGCTCATAAATTCCCGTATCTTCCATCAGAATCTTCAAGGTCTCAATCCCCGCTGTTACAGCTGCCGGATTGCCTGACAGCGTCCCTGCCTGATAGACTTTCCCCAAAGGCGAGACGCAGGACATGATATCCCTGCTGCCTCCATAAGCCGCCAAAGGCATACCGCCGCCCACAATCTTTCCGAAAGTATACAAATCGGCATGGACCCCCGTATACTGAGACGCGCCTCCCAGCGCCAGCCGAAACCCTGTGATTACTTCATCAAAAATCAACAGCACACCCTGCTCTTTCGTGATACGGCGCAAGTCTTCCAGAAACCCTTTTTTCGGCGGCACTACCCCCATATTGGCCGCTACCGGTTCCACCACAATGGCCGCCACCTGTCCGTGGTTTTCTTCTAACAGAGCCCCCACGGATTCTATATCATTATAGACTGCCGTCAACGTACTCGCCGCATAGCCTGCCGGGACACCGGCGCTGTCCGGCACCGACTGTGTCATAAGGCCGGAACCAGCCTTCACCAAAAGCCCGTCGGAATGTCCGTGATAATTTCCGGCAAACTTGATGATCTTCTCTCTTCCCGTATACCCCCGCGCCACACGCACAGCGCTCATGACTGCCTCTGTCCCGGAGCTGACCAGGCGTACCATCTCCACGTCCGGGACACAAATATTTATCAGTTCCGCCAGCTCCACCTCCCCCGCAGTGGGCGCTCCGAAAGTCAGTCCTCTGGCACAAACCTTCTGCACCGCCTCCACCACCCTTGGATGGGCATGTCCCAAAATACCCGGCCCCCAGGAACAGACATAGTCAAGATACCGGTTTCCGTCCACATCATAAAGCCACGCCCCCTGTGCCCGCTCCACAAAAAAGGGATGTCTTCCCACCGCGCCAAAAGCCCTTACCGGAGAATTGACGCCGCCGGGAATCCGTTCCTGCGCCCTGTGAAACATTTTTTCTGATTTATCCCACTTCATACTTTCCTCCCTGGTCTCACGCTAACCACTTCACAGCGTCCAGCGCATGATAGGTAATGATAATTTTCGCACCGGCCCGCTTCATGGCTGTCAGATTTTCTAACACAATCCTTCTCTCGTCAATCCATCCATTGGCGGCGGCCGCCTTCACCATAGCATACTCGCCGCTCACATTATACACGGCAAGGGGCATATCCGTAGTAAGCGCCGCCTCTTTTAATACATCCAGATAGGCAAGAGCCGGTTTGACCATCACAATATCCGCTCCCTCTTCTATATCTGCCCGGATTTCCCGCAACGCTTCCTTGCCGTTGGCACAGTCCATCTGATAGCTCTTACGGTCTCCAAATCCCGGTGCAGAGTGGGCCGCATCCCGAAAAGGCCCATAATAGGCGGAAGCAAATTTTGCACTGTATGCCATAATCGGCGTCTGGGTAAAACCTGCCCGGTCCAATCCCTCCCGTATGGCTGCCACACGGCCGTCCATCATATCTGAGGGTGCCACCATGTCCGCCCCGGCTTCCACAAGACTCACCGCCATCTTCACCAGATAGGGCAGGGTCTCATCGTTTAAAATCTCCTCACCACACACCATGCCGCAGTGGCCATGGGAAGTATATTCACACAGACACACATCCACCACAATATACAGTTCCGGATAGTGTTCTTTGATAAACCGTACCGCCTGCTGTGTAATCCCATCCTGGGCATAAGCCTGGCTTCCCTCTGCATCTTTATGCTGGGGAATGCCGAACAGCATGACACCTCCAATGCCTGCCTGACGCACCTGTTCCAAAATATTCTCCAGGCAGTCAATAGAATACTGAAAAACACCCGGCATGGATTCCACGGGATTTTGTATCTTCTCCCCCTCGATCACAAAAATAGGATAAATAAAATCCCTGGGGTGTAACCGGGTCTCCTGCATCATAGAACGGATTCTCTCATCCCTTCTCAATCTTCTGAATCGATACATACACTGTCTTCCTTTCCCATCTGCCTGCACAAACATGCTGCAACGCCATCCACACTTGCCTCCCCGGCAATAAGCGGCGGTGTGTTTCCATATTTTTGTACTTCTCTTCCACACGGTTCTCCCATGCAGACATATTGACTCTTCGTATTTTGCAGCCCCTTCTCTGCCAAGCCTTCAAAGTACGCTCTGGCGCCAAGAGCCGAACCAAAGACCATATAATCCGGCTCTTTTGTCAGCACCGCATCCCGCTTTTGCTCCTGCACCGTAAGCGCATAAAGGGCAAACTCTCCATACCGAATTCCCCTTTCCTGAAAGATAAGCGGCAGGCTGTCACTTCCCTTACTGGCCCGCAGGAAAATTGCCGGGCACATTGCTTCCTGTTTTGCTTTACAGGTCTGCGCCTTCCCAGATTTACCTTCCTTCCCGTCTGCCAGGATTTTATCCGCAAGTCCCTTCGCCAGATGTGCAACATCATAAACCGCCGGCATATAGTCTGCATAGATGCCGGCCTCTTGTAGCGCCGCCGCCGTCCCCGGACCAATCACCGCGATTTTCTTATCGTACAAGGAACGCAGGTCCCGACTTTCCTCGCGCATTTTTTGAAGGAAAACCCCAACGCCGTTGGGACTGGTAAAAACCAGCCAGCCATAGTCTGAGAAATCCGGCAGGGCTTCCTTGGCCGGCACGATTTCCATAAAACTCATATCCCAGGTGGAAATCCCTTTTTCACAAAGTACAGACGAAAGTTTCCTGGCAAAATGCTCTGTTCCGGTCACCCCCACTGTCGTGCGCGGCCCCAAAACAGCGCCGCCATGTTCTGCCTCTGCCTTATTCGACTCCGGCTTCTTATGGAAAGCCCCGTCGCCACGCTCCATAAGCAGTTCCAGTTTCGCCACCGAACCGACCACAATCACTGCGGGAGACGTAAAGCCCTCTTTCGCAGCCCTGGCAGGCAGTTCATACAACAAGGCCCTTAACACTCTCTGCCGCCTGGTGGCCCCTTCCATGATAATGGCGCAGGGGGTATTCTGATGCTTTCCGGCCGCAAGCAGTCCTGATACAATTTCCGCAAGATGCCGCATCCCCATCAAGATGACCAAGGTGCCGTCAAGCTGTGCCAGGACGTGAAAATCCATCTTTAGCCTGGGCTGACCACTCTCGTCCGTGACTGTTCCCGTGACCACAGTCACGCTGTCCGAAAGTCCCCTGTGGGTAACCGGAATACCGGCCGCCGCCGGTGCCCCAATGGCCGATGTGATACCGGGTATCTCCTCACAACAGATGCCGGCCTGAGAAACCGCCATAAATTCCTCCCCGCCTCTGCCAAACACATAAGGATCTCCGCCTTTGAGCCGCACCACAGTTTTGCCCTCCCCTGCCTTTTTGATCAAAAGGGCATTGATCTCAGCCTGCTTCATGGCATGGCTGCCGCAGCGCTTGCCCACATATATTTTTTCACAATCCGGCCTGGTCCACTGCAGCAGCTCTTCCGACACCAGGCTGTCATACACCACCACTTCACATTCTTTCAATACGCTAAGCGCTCTATACGTCACCAGGTCTGCACTGCCGCAGCCTCCGCCTGCAAGATATACTTTTCCTTCCCGCAAATTCCATTTTCTCCTTTTTCATGCCCTGCCTGCTGTCTCTTTCCATGCATATTGGCTTAACTTATGCGCCTTTCACCATCTGCGCCGCCTGCCAGGCCAATTGTCTGCCTTCCTCTACACTGGCCGGGCAGGTGAGGCTTACCCTGTTCCCCGCGTACATCACATCTAAAAGCAGCCTGTCTGTCACACACGGCGCAGTCCTGCACCAGGCCGCAACGGCCTCACTGCAATCCGCCGAAAGCTGTCGAAGCACTTCCCGTTCTATGAGATAACAAAGTTCTGTCTCTAAATCCGTCATCTTCCTGCAGATTTTTGCCGCCTCTGAGCCCTGCACCGCCTCCACCGCAATGATGCCCTGACAGGCCGCCGGCAGAAACAGTTTTGTGGAAAGGGGATAGAAATCAAACACCTGTTCCTGGTCAAGTCCAATACCCAGACGGTCCAAACCGGCTTTCGCCAGCAGGATACCGTCGTAACCGCCTGCTTTTAATTTGCCCAGCCTGGTATCCACATTGCCCCGGATTTCCTCACAGATCACATTCTCCCACGCCATCGCGGCAAGCATCTGCCGGCGTCTGCTGCCGCTTCCGATGCGCAAAAGGGGTGAAACCTTTTGGGAAGCGTCCTGTTCCTGCCATGCGTCCGCCGCCATCCCTGGACGCTTACACCCAGCCTGAACTTTCCCTCTTGAAAGCGGTGTCCTGCCGCCCTTTGGCACCACCAGCACGTCCCGCACATCGGCCCGCTTGGGTGTGGCACAGATCGTAAGCCCATCCGCCAGCTGCATGGGCAGATCTTTGGCTGAATGTATGGCCAGATCAATCTCTCCGTGCAACAGCGCCTGCTCGAACTCCGAGGCAAAGACGCCCTTCTCTCCAATCTCGTAGAGCGGTCTGTCCTGGATTTTATCTCCCCTGGTATGTAAAATCACAAGTTCCGTGGCAAGATGGCTGTCAATCTTCTCTAATGCCTCCTGCACCAAAGCGGCCTGCCGCAAAGCCAGCTTACTGCCTCTTGTCCCAATCCTTATCATATTCCGCTGTCCCCTTTTCCAGGCAATCGTAAAATATCTTCTCAAACAGCCGCTTCCTGGCCTCTTCCTCCAATCCCATCTGCAGCACGGCAGGCCGTATCCGCCCCAATAAATCAATGATATCTCCTATGCCCTCCGGCAGCATATCTGCAATCTCCTGTCTTACCCAGGAAGATGCTGCCGGGCTTTTGCCCTCTGTTACAATCCCCACAGTAAGAGGCCCCTCCTTCACCAGGGCCGGAAATAGAAAGGTGCATTTATCTTTGTCATCCACCACATTGACCGGGATACGCTCTGCTCTGCAATACTGCGCGATACGCCCATTTAATCCTTCATCATCCGTGGCGGCAATGACGAAATCCGCATCGGACAAATCTTCCATCAAAAAAGCGCGTTCTATAAACTGAAGAGAGGCCGCCGCATCTTTTTGCAGCAGCTCTCCTTGTCTTCTCACACACGCTTCTATCACAGGTGCAATCACCGTCAACATCGGACCGAACATAAGCAGCTTTTCTACCTTTCTGGCTGCAACCTTCCCGCCGCCCGCGACGACGCCCCGCTTGCCCTCTAACTCCATAAAAAACGGAAAATATCCCATGTAAGTTCCTCTCTTACCATCCCTGTGCCGCCAACGCCTGAAGAACCTTCTCAAAAGAACTGCTGTCCAGCCTGTCCCGCAAAAGATACAGCATCTTTTCCCCGGAACAGTCCCCATACCGCTCTTTCCAGTCTGCGTCCTTCTGGGTAAACCGGTGAAATGCCAGCGCCTTACACAGCTTCTCTAACTCCTCGTTCAAAATCTCTTCCGCATCCGCAAAGGCCTGCTGTTTGCGCCTGTTGTTGTCTTCCGCCAGTTTTTTGATGTCATCCAGCGCTACCAGACGGCAATGTTCCATCCTGCCAATTTCCACGTCCAAATCCGGCGGCATGGAAATATCCAGAAACAATCGTTCCTTGGCGGAACAAAGCGCCTCCCTGACACGTGCCGCCGTCAATGTATAATGGGGACTGGAGGTGGCCGATATGACCACATCCGCCTCCTCTAAACTATCATAGCGATCCTGGTAATCCACATGCGCTACTTCTGCACCGCCGCTGAGGCAGATGCCATTATGGGAACGCACCGTAGCTATAACGCGGATGTTTTTCTGGTCTAACAGATTCTTCAAGATAAGGCCGCCCATCTGTCCGCTGCTGCCCATCAAAAGCACTGTCTTATCCTTCTTTGGCATACGCGTCACTTCACTGACTGCCAGCGTAGCCACGGAAACCGCCGTTTTGGAGATCACGGTTTCCGTTTTCACCCGCTTGGCACAAGAAAGTGCCGCCTGGAAAATGCTGTTCAGTTCATATCCGGTATACCCTGCCTCTTTCGCGTATCCATAAGCATCCCGCACCTGCCCAAGAATTTCATCCTCGCCAATCACCATAGATTCCATTCCACAGACTACACGGAACAGGTGATGCAGTGCCTTTAGCCCCTGATATCTTCTGACCAGCCCCCTGACCTGTCCGGGGGTGCTTCCCCCATTCTCCGCCAGCACTTCCTCCAATGCCCGGAAAGTGTTTTCTTCTCCCTGCACGTAAACTTCCGTGCGGTTACAGGTGGATAAGAGCACGCACTCCTGCACCTTTGCGGCCGCCCGGATTTTCCGCAGAAAGCTTTCTGTCTCGTCCTTTGGGATATAGAACTTTTCCCGCACACCGGCTGCAGCCGTTTTATGACTGATACTGATACACTCCATCTCTTTTCACCATGCTTTTAGCAGGTAGCGCCGCCCTTCAGATGCAGGCTTGCCCCAATAATCTCATCCTTGCGTGCAAGCAGATCGTCCGAAAGAAGCTGTGCCTGCACATTTTCAAATCCAATCCTATTTATAGTATCCGCAAAACGCTCTCCCGTATGTCCCTGTTCACGGAACAGTAAAATCGCCTTCTCCAATACGGAAAGTACTTCTTCCTCGTCCAGGAATATCTTATCTAACTTCTGCCCATGCGCAACTCTCTTGCCCCAGCGTCCGCCGATATAAACCCGGTATCCGTACTGGCTTTCCTCCGATGCCTTAAAAGGACATTTCCCCACACAGCGTCCGCAGTTATTACATTTATCCGGGTCAATCACCAGCTTACCGTCCACCACCTGAGATGCTCCCACCGGACATGCCAAGGAAACCTGACAGATCTTACAGCCATGACATTTCTCCAAAGCGATCACAGGCACTCTCTGCCCCACAATGCCGAAATCATTCAAATCAGGCTTCACACAGTTATTGGGACAGCCGCCTACCGCGATCTTGAACTTATGAGGCAGCTTTACAGATGCATAGCCGTGGAAGAAACGCTCATGTATCTTGTCAGACAGTGCGTAGGAATCCAACAGACCATATTGGCAGGTCGTTCCCTTACATGCCACCACCGGACGCACCTTAGAACCGGTGCCGCCGGTCTCTAAACCTTCTTCTGCCAGGAAAGCCCGTACATCCTCAATCTTATCAAAAGGCACACCAACGATTTCCATGGTCAGACGGGTGGTCATGGCCACATCGCCGCTTCCAAATCTCTGTGCCGCCTCTGCAATCTTTCTATGCTCCGCCGCCGTAATCTTACCGTTTCTGGTGATCACCCGGACATTAAAATTATCTGTTCCCTTATTGTGCAGACAGCCAAGTGCCTTTACGCGGGTAATCTCCTCTGCCGGAATCGTCACCACACCCGGTTTATTCTCCACCTTCACCACATTGAAGAAAGAAGCCCCCTCCAGTACTTTCGTGTTGGTGTACCCATAGCATTTCAGCCTGTTCTGCAACAGATAAGCTCTCTTACCCTTCGCGCAGACCAGTAACAGCTTCTCGTCCTTTGACAGTCCGGGCACTTCCCCTTTTACTTTCAACAAATCCACATAGACCGCACCGGCAATCGTAGGACCTGCGGGATTCACATCCACTACCCGGTATCCTTCTGCCGCACCTTTTAGGTATTCCGCCGGTGTGAAGCTGTCCATATCCCCGTTTATCTTATTCAAAAGCATATGTACGGCCTGCACAAAAGGATGAATTGCCGTTGAGAAAGGAGGGGCATAGGACAAATCCAGACAGGTCATCTGTTCCAGTGTAACTCCAAACGTGACTGCCATCACACCGATATCCGTCACTTTATCTACCGCACCAGGGCCTAACACCTGCACCCCTAACAGTTTATGTGTTGCCAAATCGGCTACCAGCTTAATGGCAAACCATGCGCTGCCAGGATAATAATGTGCCTTATCGTCCGTCACTGCCAGCACACAGACAGGCTCATATCCTGCCGCTTTCGCCTGTTCCTCGGACAGACCGGTTCTGCCGCCCGAAAGTCCCGGCAGCTTCACCACGCCAGTCCCTAAAACGCCCGGATAGGTCACATCCCGGCCGCCCAGCGAAAGGGCCAGCGTCCTGCCTTCCATATTGGCGGAAGACCCCATGGGAGACCACTGTCTCTCCCCGGTAAGGCGGTTTTTCACCATGGCGCAGTCTCCGGCCGCATAAATATCCGGCAGATTAGCCGCCATTTTATCATCCACCAGAATCGTTCCCTTAAACATTTCTATGCCTGTATTCTGCAAAAATCCCGTATTGGGACGGATACCAATGGAGAGCACCACCACATCCGCGGGAAGCAGTCCTTTATCTGTCTGCACGCCCTGGGCTCTCTCCTCCCCAGTCACCCCTTCCAGCTTCGTAGCTGTCATCACCTTGATACCCTTCTTCGCCAGATGCCGCACTGCATAATCTGCCATCTCCGCATCAAATCCCGGCATAATCTGTGGCGCCATATCGATCAGAGTCACTGACAGACCTTTCTCCAACAGGTTCTCCGCCACTTCCAGGCCGATAAAACCGCCGCCCACTACCACAGCACGTTTCACGCCCTCTCTGGCAATATACTCTCTTGTCTCGATGGCATCGTCCGGTGTGCGCATCACAAAAACCCCCGGCAGATTCAAGCCCGGCAGAGGCGGCACTATCGGAGAAGCCCCCACAGCCACGATACAAGCATCATACTCATAGACTTCCTCCGCCCCTGTGCGTAGATTCTTGGCCGTTGCCTTCTTTGCATCCGGATCAAGCGCCACCACTTCCCGCTGTGGATAAACCATGGCACCGGTCAGGGCGCTGTATTTTTCCGGTGTATTCACAATCAACTGCTCTTTCTCCGGAATCGCTCCGCCCACATAATAGGGCAGTCCGCAGCCCGCATAGGAAATGTCTTTTCCCTTGGTAACAATTGTCACCTCCGCCTCCGGATTTACCCTCTTAAATTTTGCGGCCGCCTTTGTTCCTGCCGCCACACCGCCAATCACTAATAATCTCATATCCTGCCTCCTCTTTGTTCTATTTGTTATAACATATGTGCTCTCCCCAAATAACGTTTTCTAAAATTTCCTTCTTTCATCATGCCACAAAAGGGACAAAAAAGCAATGTAATCTATGCAGCGTAAAAATCCGTTGTCAATGAATTTTTCACCGACAACGGATAAACTCCAAGCATCCATCCTATGATATTGCTATTGTATATCATAACCTGACTGCATGGTCAATATCGTTTCACTTCTTTCAATTCCTGATACAGCAACCTGTAATTCTCATACCGCACACTGCTGATTTTCCCCGCTTCCACGGCATCCTTGACACCGCAGAAAGGTTCGCTTATATGAGCGCATCCCCGAAACTTACAGGCCGGCTCATACTGTAAAAACTCCGGATAATATCTTCCCAGTTCCTCCTTTGTAATCTCCGATATGGCAAGGGATGTAAACCCAGGTGTATCCACAATATAGCTCTCTTCTCCAAGGGCAATGATCTCCGAATGTCTGGTGGTATGTCTGCCCCGCTCTATCTTCTCACTGATGGCTCCCGTCTGCATATTTGCCGTGGGAGACAGCCGGTTGATCAGGGAAGATTTCCCCACACCGCTGGGCCCTGCCAGGGTTGTGGTCTTTCCATGCAGCAGCGCTTTCACACTCTCTATGCCCTCATTCTCAAGAGCACTGATAAAGAGCACATGATATCCGCAAGTCTCGTAAGCCTTGCGCAAAGAATCCTTTTCCTCCAAAGTGGCGATATCCTGCTTGTTAAAACAGATAATTGTGGGAAGGCTCTGCCTTTCCATACGGATTAAAAAGCGGTCTAGCAGATTGAAATTGGGATTCGGTTTCACAATGGCAAACAAAATTAAGGCCTGGTCCACATTGGCTACCGCCGGTCTAAGAAGCGCGCTCTTTCGCGGCAGAATACTTCGGATATTGCCAAGCATTTTTTCCCCATTCAGCACATCCAAATCCACATTATCTCCCACCAGCGGCTTTACATGCTCTTTCCTGAATATTCCTTTCGCCTTGCACTCATAGACCCCCTGTCCTTCCACATGGACATAGTAGAATCCGGCAATCCCTTTGATGATCTTTCCCTGCATACGCTTTCAACTTATCTCTTTCACAATACTTTTTCCTTATCCGCGCCTACTCCTCCACAAAGGTAATGGGCCGGTGTACCGTCTTCGTCTCGGAAGAGCCCGGGATTGTCACCACCTCTCCTGTCTCCGGATCTGTAGTGGTGGTCTCCTGTCTCTCCACCGTAAACGTGAAGGTAATCACCCCTGTAGCGGACCTGATGCCTGTATAGTTGGCCGCCACCGGAAAAGAATTCGTCTGTGTATTTAAAATCGTCGTACCGTCTGCCGCCGTGACAATCACAGTGACCATCATGCCGCTCTGATACTCCGCGTCCTCTGTGGGCGGCGTAATGCTGTCCGAATACCGATAGGTGCCCTGGGCGGGACCGGTGCTGACCCGCAGATCTATCGGGGTTCCCTTCTCCACATAGGAACCCACGGAATAACTCTGATAACAGACTTTATCTATCAGCGCAGGGTCCTCATTTTGCTCCTCTGTGACATTGCCCACCGGAATACCGCTCTCCGTCAGAAGGGCTGTGGCATCCATCTCTGTCATGCCGATCACATTGGGGACTCTGACCTTATTCTCCTCCGAGCCCTGGCTCACCCGTATGATAATGGAAGACCCTTCCGGCGCCGTAGTGCCCGCCTCCGGCGACTGGGAAATAACATAGCCGCTCTCTACCGAAGCGTCATAGCTCTCCACCGCATTGACCACAAAACCCTCTTTTTCCAGCGTTGATGTGGCTTCCGACTGCGACTTGCCTGTCACTGACGGAACGGTTATCCCTTCTGTCTCCTGGGCCACCGTGAGAATAACGTTACTGCCCATATCTACCATAATACCGTCCTGCACGCTGGTACGCAGCACAGTGCCGGCCTTATTCGATGTTGATACCTCATATTGTATCTCCGGTGTCAGGCCCAGTTCCAAAAGCTCCCGTTTGGCTTCTTCCACATCCATCCCCACCACATTTACCATTTCCACCTGCTGTTCTACCGCTTCCTGGGGTTTTTCCGCTTCTTCCGCCACCATCTCAAACACGCCAAGCGTCCTGCCCACAAAGAATATCACGATTCCACCGATCAGGAGCGCGGCCACCACTGCCAAAATCGTGGTAACCTTCTCCATTCTGGGATCATAGTCTTCCTCATCGTCATCCCAGTCTTCGTCGTCCTCGTCCTCGTAATCCTCATCTTCCTCGTAATAACGCGCACTGTTCCTTCTAAGCCGCATCGTCTCTTCCATCGAATCCCGGCTGTCAGACTGCCGCTTGATCTGCACCATATCCCGATCTGTGATCATCCTGGTAGATGCCTCCTCATCCGGGTCAATGACTTTGACAAAGTCTTCATCCGGATTGATCAGAGACTGCTTTAAATCTACAATCAGTTCCGCCATGGACTGATATCTTCTGTCGGGACTTTTCTGACAGCATTTACACACAATGTGTTCCACGCTGATGGGAATCTCCGGCACATAATCCCTTGGAGAGGGAAGTTCTTCCTGTATATGTTTAATCGCAATCGCCACCGTGGTCTCACCGTTAAAGGGCACACGTCCCGTCAACATTTCAAACATGGTGATACCTAATGAGTAAATATCGCTCTTTTCATCGCTGTAGCCGCCTCTGGCCTGCTCTGGCGAAGTATAATGTACAGATCCCATCACATTGGAAGTGATGGTGTTGCTGGTGGCTGCCTTAGCAATGCCAAAGTCCGTCACCTTAACTTTACCTTCTTTGGATATAATAATATTCTGCGGTTTGATATCACGATGGATGATATGATTGTTATGGGCCGACTCAATGCCCATGGACACCTGGATGGCAATGCTGACAGCCTCCTTCACAGAAAGTCTTGCTTTCTTTTCAATATACTTTTTCAGGGTGATTCCCTCAACAAGCTCCATCACGATATAGTAGACATCCGCTTCTTCTCCCACATCATAAACATTGACAATGTTGGGATGCATCAGTCCCGCGGCCGCCTGTGCCTCCACCCGAAACTTGGACACAAAATTGGCATTCTCGCTAAACTCCTGTTTCAGCACCTTCACCGCCACGAAGCGGTTCAGCTTATGATCTTTTCCTTTATATACGTCTGACATACCGCCGGTCCCGATCTTTTCCAAGATCTCATACCGATCGCCTATTATCATACCTATCTTAATCATGTTTCACCTCGTCTGCCAACAGTTCAATAACAATCACAGAAATGTTGTCTTTGCCGCCATTTTGATTGGCTGTTCTTATCAATTCTTCTACCCTGTCCTCAAGATTCCCACCGCCTTTTAATATCCGGCATATCATCTCGTCCTCTACCATGTTAGTCAAACCGTCAGAACAAAGTAAAACCATATCTCCTGTCTGTAATTCCACATGAAAAAAATCCACTTCCACATCACGTCTTGCTCCAACAGCCCTCGTGATAATATTTTTATCCGGATGATTCCTGGCCGTCTCTTTGTCAAGGCCGCCCATGCGGACCATTTCCTCCACTAGTGAATGATCTTCCGTAATCTGCCTGATCTCATCCCCTATCACATAGAGTCTGCTGTCGCCCACATTGGCAACTTCCAGGTATCTGCCGATAAAGGTAGCTGCCACAATCGTGGTGCCCATACCACTCAAGGCTCTGTTCTGTCTGGCACACTTTCGCAGTTCTTCATTGGCGCGGGATATGGCATTGTTCAGAATCTTCACAGAATTTACTTCAAAGGACCTCTCAATTTCCTCCACCACAGTCTCTACTGCCAGCCTGGAGGCATAGTCCCCCGCATTATGTCCTCCCATCCCATCAGCCACTATAAATACATTGGGCAGATTTCCAACAGGAGTCTTCGACAAATAAATATAATCCTGATTCAGTTGTCTTTTTTGTCCGATATCCGTCAGCGCGTAAGACCTGAGCACAGTGTTATCCTCCACCATATTTTACCAGTTAATAATATTAGCATATAAGCATCAAAAGAGCAAGCTAAAACGCCCGCCGCCTCTATTTCTGCCCTCTGATATAACAATTTACTCCCTAAAAAACTGCCTCTTATACAGTTTTGCTCACCCTGCCTAAAATATTCCGCCACAGGGTTACTTTTCCAGGAATCTGCGTCGAAGCTGCCCACAGGCTCCATCAATATCCCGCCCCATTTCCCTGCGGACTGTAACATTGATACCACTCTTTATAAGCCTGTCCTGAAAAGCCGCCACCGCCTGTTTCTCTGACTGCACATAATGCCGCTCTTTAATGGGATTTACCGGAATCAGATTCACATGACAATTCAAACCTCTAATCAGTTCCGCAAGCAGCCTGGCATCCTCCCTGGAATCATTCACCTGCCGCACCAGACTGTATTCAAAGGTAATCCTTCTGCCGGTCTGTTCAAAATAGTAAGCACAGGCCTCCATCAGTTGTGCCAGAGAATAGGTATTGGCAATGGGCATCAGTTCTCTTCTCTTTTCGTCTGTTGCCCCATGCAGTGACAAGGCCAGCGTAATCTGCAGTTTCTTCTGGGCCAGCTTTCGCATCTTCGGCACAATCCCACAGGTGGACACAGTGAGATTCCTTTGGCTAAGATGCAGACCATTCTCGTCCGTCAAAAGAGTGATAAACCGCAGCAGATGATCAAAATTGTCAAGGGGCTCCCCTGTTCCCATAACCACCACATGGGAAACCCGCTCTCCGCTTTCTAACGTAACCGCATAAATCTGGTCCAACATTTCAGAGGGCAGAAGATTCCGCTTCAGACCATCCAGGGTGGAAGCACAAAACTTACATCCCATACGGCATCCCACCTGGGAAGAGATACAGACAGAATTACCATGCTTATAATGCATCAGCACAGTTTCCACCACATTCCCATCTGCTAAGGCAAACAGATATTTCTTTGTGCCATCGTTTTTTGATTCCTGTACCTCCAACAGCTGCAAGGCCGTATACTGAAAACCTATCTTGCATTTTTCCTTAAGGGCTGCCGGAATATTGCTCATCTCATCATACCCCCGGACCAGCTTCCGATGCATCCATTGGTAAAGCTGCACCGCCCGAAAGGGCTTCTCGGAAAGGTTCTCCATCTCCGCTTTTAACTCTTCCAATGTAAGAGATTTGATATCGATTCTATCGTTTATCTTATCGCTCGTTTCCATTTATTTCTTCCTGAACTTTGCCATAAAAAATCCATCCGTCCTATGCACGCCCGGCAAAAGCTGCAGGGTCTCCTCCTTGCTATCCTGCCATAATATCTTTGGCAGAAATTCCGCCATGCTCACTTTCTCCATGGCAAACTCCTGACAAATCCACGCCGCCATCTTTTCATTCTCTGCAGGGTTCATGGTACAGGTACTGTACATCATAACACCGCCAGGTTTTATATAATGTACCACATTGGTGATAATCTCTCTTTGCAGCCGGTTTATCTCCTGTATAGACTCCTGGGTCACCCTGTATTTGATATCCTGCTTCCTGCCGATGACTCCAAGCCCTGAACAGGGAACATCGGCAAGCAGCACATCCGCCTTACCCACAAGCGAGGTATCCAATATGCGCCCATCCTGCACCCTGATGCAGACATTCTCTACACCGAGTCTTTTCCTGTTCTCCTCTATTTTATCTGTCTTATAGCTGGTCACATCACAGGCAATCACCTGCCCTGTGCCCGCCAGTTTATCAGCCGCATGTAAGGCCTTGCCTCCCGGCGCCGCACAGACATCTATCACCGTATCTCCTGGGCGGATGCCCGCCGCTTCCACCACCAGCATGGAACTGACATCCTGTACCGCAAAAAGGCCTTCCTCATATCCCGCCATCCTGCGGATGCCATCCGCTTTCTCTATCTCGGCCGCGTATGGCAGATAGGGATGACGCAAAGCCCGGATGCCCGCCTTTCTCCATGCACTGATCAGCCGCTCAATCTCCTCATCTTTCAAGTTTTCCCGCAGCCTAATGCCTACCGGCTGACTTTCCAGATAGGCCTGCAGAATTTTTTCACAGGAAGCCTGACCGTAAGCCTCCACAAAATGTTCCACCAGCCACATAGGCATGGAATAATACACTGACAGATATTCCAGACAGGACGTTTCCCGGTCTGGATAAGTGATTTCTTCCCGTCCCCTTGCAATATTTCTAAGAACCCCGTTCACATAGCCCTGCAATGCCTGAAACTTCCTCTTCTTGGCAAGCTTTACCGCCTCGTTGCAGACCGCCGCATCCGGCACATGCTCCATAAACAAAAGCTGGTATGTACTCATGCGCAAAAGCTCACGGATAAGCGGCTTCATCTTATGCACGGGAGTCTTGGAATACAGATTCAACACATAGTCAATCTGTATCCTGCGCTCAATGCATCCCTCACTCACCCGTTTGATAAAAGCCTTCTCCCGGCTGTCCAGATAATCATATTTATCCAGCACAGCCGTGATCAAAATATTGCTGTATTCTTTTTGTCCGGATACTTCCAGTAATATATCCAGTATAATCTCTCTTCCGTTCATATCAGTCATTGTCCCGTCTGCCAAACAAAAGTACCAGCCTTAGTAACTGCAGAATTGCCGATGCAGCAGCCGCCACATAGGTCAATGCCGCCGCATGTAATACTTTCCGGCAGCCACTTACTTCATCCCGCTCCATCATCCCGTAATCGCCAAGCATGGCAAGGGCACGGCCGGAAGCATTAAACTCCACCGGCAGTGTCACCACCTGAAAAAGTACTGCCAGCGCAAATACCCAGATACCAATCTGAATCAACATCTGGTTCATGCCCAGGACGGCCCCCAGAATGATTAACGGAATCCCCGCCCTGGACCCAATGTTGGCCGCCGGCACAAGAGCAGAACGGATTTTCAGTGGCCCATACTCCCGTTGATGCTGCACCGCATGACCGCATTCGTGAGCAGCAACCCCAATGGCCGCAATAGACGTGGAACCATATACGGCATCAGAAAGCCTCAGTACTTTATGGGCCGGGTCATAGTGATCTGTCAGCCTTCCGCCCACATGCTCAATCCGGACATCAAAGATGCCGGACATTCCCAGAATCTTCTGTGCCGCCTGCGCTCCTGTCATCCCTGTACGGCTTCGCACTTTTGCATATTTACTGTAGGTGGAATTGACCCGCATCTGTGCATAAAGGCACAGAACTGCCCCAATTAACACCAACATATATGTGGGGTCAAAATAATAACCATAGTATCCGTAATGTCCCATATTATCACCCTTTCCGTCTCATTTTACGTCTGGCATCCGCAATGTGTTTTCACCCTTTCAGCCACCCAGATGCTCCCCTGGCTTCATCGGGTATCCCAGCAGGAAATCCCGCACAGACATACGCTTCTTACCCTCCATCTGTACAGAAAGTACTTTCAGAATCCCATCTCCACACTGCACATAGAAAGCATCCTTCTCCACACGCACAATTCCGCCTGGCTCCGCCTCCAAAGGTTCCGCCAAAAGCTCCCCTGGCAGCACCGGTTCTTCCTCCCAAATCTTAAGGTTTTTCCCGCGAAATACCGTATAAGCCCCAGGCCAGGAAAGCAAGCCGCGTATCAGGCAGTCCAACTTTTCTGCCGGCATGTTCCAGTCTATCTTTCCCATGGATTTATGCAGCATCTTCGCATAACAGGATTCTTCGTCATTCTGTCTGCGGGGTGTCAGCTTTCCCGCCTCAATCTGGGGAAGTGCTTCCACGATCAATTCTGCTCCCGCTGCCGCTAATTTGTCATGGAGCGAGTCTCCGGTTTCTCTCTTGTCAATCTCCACTTCCTTCTGCAGCAGCATATCTCCTGTATCCAGTCCCTTGTCCATCTGCATGATGGTGACGCCGGTCTTTTTCTCTCCATCGATAATCGCCCACTGAATAGGCCCTGCCCCTCTGTATTTTGGCAGAAGAGAGGCATGAATATTCACGCATCCGTACTTTGGCATGGCCAATATCTCCTCTGACAAAATCTGGCCGAAAGCCGCCACCACAAAAATATCCGCCTCATACTCCCGCAATATCTTCACGGCCTCCGGCGCCTTTATTTTCACTGGCTGGAACACCGGAATCGCATGTGCCATAGCACAAATCTTTACCGGCGTCATCTGCAGTTCCTTCCCCCTGCCCTTAGGCTTATCCGGCTGGGTCACCACCGATACTACCTGATGTCCTGCCTCTATAATCTTCTCCAGCGCACCCACCGCAAATTCTGGCGTTCCCATAAATACAATCTTCATCTTACCAAACCTCCGTGATATCCCGCAGGGATATCTCAAATGCCTGCCCTAGTCATCGTCCTCATTCTCCAGATCTTCCGTATCCATAAGGGGCCCCTCTACCTTCTCCACATAAAGATGTCCTTCCAGGTGATCTAGTTCGTGACAGATAGCTCTGGCCAGCAGTTCAGTCCCTTCTATTTCAAAAGGGTTCATATTCTCATCATAAGCCACAGCCTTAACATAATTGGGTCTTTTTACATGGCCTGTCTTACCCGGAACACTTAAGCAACCTTCATATCCTTCCTGCTCTCCGCTGGTTTCTAAAATCTTGGGATTAATCATTAACAGAGGATCCTCCCCCGTGACGTCAATGACTACGATTCTTTTTAAAATACCCACCTGAGGCGCCGCAAGTCCCACCCCGTTGGCTTCATACAGGGTCTCAAACATATCGTCGATCAAATCCTGTACCCTGGGCGTAATCTCCGCCACCTCTTTACACTGTTTCGTCAAAACCGGATCCCCGATCTCCCTGATTTTTCTGGTTGCCATATCTTCCCTTCCTCCCTTTTTCTAATATGTACTCATGGGATCAAAATCAAACTGTACCGTCTGATTTTTCAATTCCTGTTTTTTACAAAATGTTTCCAATCTATCCTTTGCTTCCACAAGTACCTGATAGTCTTCATGCCGCACATAGAAAATATGGCGGTAAAGATCATTCAGCTTGCTGATGGCAGCATCTGTGGGCCCGATCACCCGAAGTCCATCCCACTCTTTCATCTCTCTATTGACCAAATCAGTCATTTTTTCGCTCAATATTTTTCCTTGTTCCTGTATCTGAGAAACGATAAGTACCGCAAGCATATGCGCCACTGGCGGATACTGCAGTAAATCCCGATAAGCTATCTCTTCCTCATAAAATCCCTGATAATCCTGCTTTGCAGCATGTACTATGCTGTAATGTTCCGGCTGATAAGTCTGTATCACCACTTCTCCAGGTTTCTCTCCCCGTCCTGCACGGCCCGCCGCCTGCGTCAGCAGCTGGAAAGTGCGCTCTCCCGCCCGATAATCATTCTGATTGAGGGATAAATCTGCCGCCAGCACCCCCACCAGCGTCACATTGGGAAAATCGTGTCCTTTCACAATCATCTGTGTCCCCAACAGAATATCCGCCTTCTCATCCGCAAAAGCCGATAAAATCTTTTCGTAACTTTCCTTGGTACGGGTGGTATCCGCATCCATGCGCAGTACCCTGGCCTTGGGAAATTCCCGATGAATCGCCTCCTCGATCTGTTCTGTCCCTGCCTTAAATCCCATCAGATACTTAGACCCGCAGGAGGGACAATTCCTCTTCTTTGGTTCTTCATAGCCGCAGTAATGGCACACCATATAGCCGTTTCTATGTTCCGAGAGGGAGACATCACAGTGAGGGCATTTCATCACATGGCCGCAGGCCCTGCAGGAAACAAACCCTGCATATCCCCTGCGGTTTAAGAAAAGAATAATCTGCTCTTTAGACCGCAGACGCCCTTCCATCAGTTCCTTTAATTTCCTGCCAAACACCGAGCGGTTTCCCTGCTTTAATTCCTCCCGCAGATCTACGGTCCACACTCTGGGCAGCAGACTTTGCCCGGGCCGGTCTAACATTTCGTATAATTTATATTCTCCCAGTCTGGCCCGATAATATGCCTCCAGGGAAGGGGTGGCGGAACCAAGCACCACACTTGCCCCGTATAAAGAAGCAATCTGTATAGCTGTTTCCCTGGCATGATATTTGGGACTGGACTCACTCTTATAACTGCTCTCATGTTCCTCATCTATGACGATGACGCCCAGATTGGCAAAGGGGGTAAACAGGGCCGATCTGGGGCCTATGATCACATCAATCTCCCCCGCCTTTGCCCTCTCTATCTGATCGTATTTCTCCCCCATGGATAACGTGGAATTCATTACCGACACCCTGTCGCCAAACCTTTTATAAAAACGCAGCAGCGTCTGATAGGTCAGCGCAATCTCCGGAATCAGCACAATGGCCTGCTTTCCCATGGCAATCATCTGTTCTATGATACCCAGATACACTTCTGTTTTACCGCTTCCGGTGACCCCGTGTATCAGATAAGTCCCCGGATTTCCCGCCCGGTAATCTGATACCACATCCTCAATAATCTGCGTCTGTATCCCGCTTAAACGCGGTCTTTCCTCCTCCCGGCTCATCTGCCTGACCGGATTCCGGTAATAGGATTCCCGCTCTATTCTGAGATATCCCTGCTTCTCCAATGCCTGTAAAGCCGCCGGTGCCACATTTAACTTCTGCCTCACCAGCTCATAGGGCAGCTCCTCCTCCATAAGAAGCGCCTCTAACGCTCTTACTCTGGCCGTCTGATGTTTCTGCCTGCACTGTTCGATTACTGCCTGCAGCGCTTGTGCCTCTATACAGCGCACAATCTTCTTTTTCTCCAGCTGCTTTAACTTCTGCTTCACTGGCAGAACTGTCTTTAAAGCTGTGATCATGGTAGAACCGTACTGCCTCTTTAACCAATAAGCAATCCGAATCTGCCTGCCCTCTACAGAAATTCCCTTCTCATCCACAGAGGTAATCTCCTTTATCTTATCCACAGGATACTCTGTCTCATTGGTAATATCTACCACATAACCCACTTTATCCTGGTTGCCCCTGCCAAAAGGCACATGCACTCTCATGCCGGGACAAATGATATCTCTAAGCGCCTGCGGAATTTTATATTGAAAGGGTCTGTCTACTTTTTCGTGGGATATGTCCACAATAATATCCGCATATATACCACTCACGAAGATGTCCCCTCCTCCCGCTTTGTCTTGTGCCATAGGCATATTGCTTATCCTTTTTGACGCTCCTCAAGAATCTCCTGAATCAAAACTCTTTCATCCATCGGATATTTGACACCGTTAATCTCCTGATAATCCTCATGCCCTTTGCCCGCCAGCACAATGATATCACCCGGCTCGCCATGGTCTATGGCATAGGCAATGGCCTCTTTCCTGTCGCAGATTTCCACGTACTTTCCCGCTGTCCTGCCGATACCAATCTTAATATCATCTATAATATCCTGAGGCTGTTCGCAACGTGGATTATCGGACGTAATAATGGTCAAATCCGCCATACTGCCGCTGACCTCCCCCATCTCATATCGTCTGGACTTGGCGCGGTTGCCGCCGCAGCCAAAAAGACAGACCAGACGGTGGGGATGATATGCCCGCATGGTTGTCAAAAGGCTCTTCAAAGCCATGGCATTATGGGCATAGTCAATCATCAGTGTAAAATCATCCGACACCTTGACCATCTCCGTCCTGCCCTTGACCTTTGCCCCAAGAAGCGCTGCCTTGATGTTCTCCTCCTGCACTCCGAAATGTCTGCAGATGGCAATCGCTGTCAGCGCGTTATAGACATTGAATTTACCCGGGGAAGCGATCTCCACCGGAAAGTCTGCCAGGCCCTTCACCTGAAAACGCATCCCCAGCCTGCCGGACGCATTTAAGAATGTGATATCCTGTGCCCGCAGATCTGCTTTTGTGTCGATTCCATACGTTTCCAGTTTACAGCTGCATCCTTTCGTGACTGCCTCCCAGTGCTCGTCGTCCTGGTTGACGATTCCAATCCTGCACTGCTTAAACAGCAGCCCTTTGCACCGCATATAATCTTCAAAATCCTTATGCTCGTTCTCGCCGATATGATCTGGCTCCAGATTGGTAAAAATACCGAAATCAAAAACAAATCCCTGGGTCCTGTGCAGCATCAGCCCCTGAGAGGATACTTCCATTACCACTGTATCGCATCCGGCATCCGCCATCTGTCTGAAATACTTCTGTATCAGATAAGACTGGGGCGTGGTATTCTCCGCATGGATATGGGTATCCCCGATAATGACTTCTATCGTACCGATCAGCCCCACATGTCTGCCCGCCTGCTCTAAAATCGATTTGACTAGATAGGTTGTGGTGGTCTTGCCCTTTGTCCCGGTGATACCGATAATCTGCATTTTTTCTGCCGGATACTCAAAATAAGCCGCTGAGATAAACGCCATGGCATAGCGGGTATCCTCCACCCTGATTACCGTCACACAAGCCCCCTCTGGCAGTGATACTTCCCGCTCCACAAGAAGCACTGCCGCACCGGCTTTCACCGCATCTTCCGCATAGACATGCCCATCCGCCTTAGCGCCCGGAATACAGGCAAACATACAGTCTGCCGTCACTTTGCGGGAGTCATAAATAATATCTGAAACATCCCTGTCTAACGTGCCTCGAACACACTCATAAGTAATCTTTTCCAGTAACTTACTAAGTAACGCCATATGTTTTCTCCTTTATCAAATCCTCTTAATAAGATAGCATGAAAACCTTATCTTTTCAACTTGTGCCGCCTTTTACCGCATTTGGCGCCTTTTTTCATATTCTCTTTAAGGTTTCTTTATGTTTTTTTATTCTTTTATAACAATCTAAACACAATTTGGACACAATTAAAATTTATGATAATAAACAAGATAGTTGATGAATTCACTATCTCCCCCTCATAAGAAAACTACGGAAAAGCCCGGGATGCCCCGGGTTTTTTCGTTTGTCCGAAACACGTTCCTACTATCATCTTATTCACCGGTTCCAAAGCGGTTTCCCTTAAAATACAAACATGCCCACAAACTTCTCACAGCTTGCCGCATCAGCAGGAATAATCCTGCATGATCATCTGCAGTTCCTCCCGTCCTTTGTACACATTGATGTCCGGATAATAGATGATGCTGATACAGATTTTGTCACTGCCTTCCCTATACAGTCTATCCACCTCCTGACTCCCGAAATGCTCTGAAAGAAAAGTATGCCAGCTTTCTAAATCCCCAAAATACATCATATCATACCGGCCTGCCTTCTCATCCTCCACACGGTATTTGCCTACGTTCCTATTCTTGCCCAAGATGCTCCCTCTTAGTATTCTGACCTGCTTCTGAGCGAAAACAGGCTTAGGATTGCCATTGCCAAAGGGTTCTAACACCGAAAGCTGTCTCACAAAATCCGTTGTCACATAGGACATAGGCATGGGTACATCAATATGTATCGTCTCCACAAAATCTTCGTTGGACAGCATACAGTGTTCATTCAGATACCTGGAAAAAGCCTCCACATTCTCCTCGGGCATAGACACACCGGCCGCCAGCTTATGCCCCCCATACTTCGTATATAATTCCTTACATTCGCTCATCTTGTCATACATATGATAGGCGTCTATGGACCGGCCTGACCCCTTCACGCCCTCCTGGGTCTTGGTCAGCACAAAAACCGGCTTATGATAACGTTCTCTGATACGTCCGGCAATGATTCCCGCCAAGCTCTCATGACAGTCCGGCAGATAGACCACCAGCACCTTATCTTCTTTCAGATTCGTACTCTCAATCAGCTCCACCGCCCGGTCCGTTTCTTGCAGCGTCATCCCTTTTCTGCTGTCATTTAGCTCTTTTAATTCTCCCGCAATGGCAACCGCCTGTGCCCAGTCTTTGGTACAAAACATAGAGAGCGCCCGGGCGGCAGTATCCAGACGCCCTGTCGCATTAAGGCAGGGCCCCAATACAAAGCCAATATGATACACGGACAGCCCTTTATCCTGCAGACCATTCACCACCATCAATGCCCTGAGACCAGGATTCCTGGTCTGCTCAATCTGACGCAGACCATACTTGACGATGATGCGGTTCTCATCTGTCAATTCCATCACGTCTCCCACCGTGGCAAAGGCTGCAAAAGCAAGCAACTCCTGTAAAATCTCCTGCACCCTCCCCAAAAGGGCCCTGCCCGCAGGTCGACGTTCCATCTTACCCAAATAAAGCTGCATCAGTTTATAAGCCACCACCGCGCCGCAAATGCCCTTGTAGGGATACTGACAGCCGCTCTGCTTTGGGTCCACCACGGCATCCGCCTCAGGAAGCCGTTCTGTCCGGCTGCCATCAGAATCCACCTCATATGGCACCTCATGATGGTCCGTTACCACCACAGTCATGCCAAGCCTCTTTGCATAGGCAATCTGATTGGCAGCGGCAATGCCGTTGTCACAGGTCAGTATCGTATCTATGCCAGCCTCATGGGCCTCCTCGATCAGCTTATCATTCAGCCCATAACCATCCTGAATCCGATGGGGTATCACTGCGTCCACCACCGCGCCACACTGTTCCAAACAACTGATTAAAATATAGGTAGAACACACGCCGTCAATATCATAATCTCCGATTATCCGTATAGGAAGACCTGCTTCTGTCTTCTCGCACAGAATATCCGCGGCTGCCTCTGCATCCTTTAACTCTGCCGGATTATGCAGCTGCTCCAGCGTGCCGTGCAGGAACCGTTCGATCTGTTCCTCTCCTACGATATCTCTGTTGCGGATAATCCGCGCAATCACCGGATCAATCTGAAATTTTTGTGCAATCGCATGAAAATCCGCCTTCTTGGCGGACACCATCCATTTACTCATAAAAACACCTCAAAAATATGATAGAATCTTACAGATATAGACATTGTACCATTTTCAGAGGGTAATTTATAGTACTTCATGAGGACAGTGAGAAAATATATCCCCACTGCCAGCAAAACAGTACCGAAAAGAACTTATCCATCGATTCCTATAGACATTTAGATGATATATATGATATCATTTATTAGACAACATGCTATTATCAATATTTTATCATATGATTACCATAACTCTAATAGGATGTATGTTTTGGATAAAATTTTATCAGAAAGGGTATGACACATACATGCAGAAAAGTTTAGAGCAATATCTCAAAGAACTGCGCAAATCCTGTGGCTATTCTCAGGAATTCGTGGCATCTCATTTAAACATAACCCGTCAGACCTACTCGCATTATGAAACCGGCCGTATCACACCGCCGGTCAATTCCCTTTATAATCTGGCTAAATTATATGGCATCGCTGTGGAAGATTTAATGGAGCGAATTGTGACGTACAATATTAACGACGATTTCATCAAGAATCCCTCACCGGAATCGGCCCTGGCATCCTGGGAAGATTTGACCCCCTTTCTGGAATATATCAATTCTCCGGAGCAAAACAAGAAGTTTAAGAACCTAAACCGAAACGAAAAATTTTTCCTGTATTACTATGAGCAGCTGGATCAGCGAGATCAACAGGATATCTTCACCTTTATGAAAATCAAATCCCTACATAACGGAAAGAGAGACGCAAAATAAGGTTTGCTCATTTTGGTCTCTCTTTCCATTTTTTATGATTTTCTATTTCTCTTCTATTTTCTTATTTCTTCTCTGCTTTCTACCCAAGCTTCGTCCTGAACACATACCACATAGCCCCGGTTAGACAGATAGAAGAATACGTACCACAGATAATACCTGCCATCAGAGGCAGCGCAAACTCCCTGATGGATGACACGCCGAACACTTCAAGGGCCGCCACCATAAAGAAGGTCGTCAAAGAAGTAAAGATACTTCTGGACAATGTCTGGGTGATACTCTTATTCACCAGCTCCTGCAAATCTTCCTTCCTGCCCATCTCCCGCAGGTTCTCACGGATACGGTCGAAAATTACGATGGTCGCATTGATGGAATAACCGACAATCGTCAACATGCAGGCGATAAAGGTATTACCCACAGAAATCCGCACCACTGCATAGAAGGCAAGCACCACCAGCACATCGTGCACCAACGCAATCACACTGCTGGCGCCAAAGCGGATATCCTTAAACCGAAACCAGATATACAAAAGCATCAACACGGTGGATAAGAGAACCGCTTTCACTGCACCCGTCTGCATCTCAGAACTGATGGTCGCACTGATGGTTTCCGCCGTAATGCTTGTAGCATCCACCTGGAAGTTCTCCACCATGAAATCAGCAAACTGCTGTCTTTCCTCCACGTTCAAGGTTCTTGTCTTAATGATGATCTGATTGGAACCGGCCACCTTGGTGGTCTGTACATTTCCGTCTCCTGTGATTTCTTCCACATGGGGAACAATCTTCGCATCAATATCCTCGATACTCATGTCTTCCTGCAAGGTCATTGTGGTGGAAGTGCCTCCCACGAAATCCAGGCTGTAGTTAAGCGGCATACCGATCTTAGAACTGTTCACGCCCATAACAACGAATCCCATCAATATCACTGCCACTGAGATACCGAAGAATACAAAACGTTTGGAAAGGAAGTTGATGGACTTTCTCTCCTTTGCCACTCCATAGGCCTTCTCACTCTGCACGCCCAGTGCATAAAAAACATTGACCAAAAATCTGGTGACAAAAAGTGCCGTAAACATGGATAAGAAAATACCCAGCATCAGGGTGATGGAGAATCCCTTGATGGTGCCGCTTCCCATAAAGTAAAGCACCAATGCTGCAATCAAAGTGGTAATATTACCGTCCAAGATAGCAGACAAGGCTTTCTGGAAACCAATCTTAATGGAAGACTGCACGGTCTTACCGGTAGCCAGTTCCTCTCGGATACGGGCAAAGATAATCACGTTGGCATCCACTGCCATACCCACGGAGAGAATAATACCGGCGATACCGGGCAGTGTCAGGGTTGCCTCAAAAGCATAGAGTAAAATCACCAACAATTCTGTATACAAACAAAGTGCCAGAGAAGCCGCCAGACCGGAAATATAATACACGGCGATCATAAAAATGACCACCAGCACAAATCCTACGGCAGCCGCCTTCAAACTGGTCTCAATGGCTGCAGAACCAAGCTGCGCGCCCACCACGTTAGAGCGGAGTTCCTCCAGTTCCAGTTTCAGACCGCCGATACGGATGGTGGAAGCCAGCTGTTCTGCTTCCGCCGCAGACTGCTGTCCGGTGATGACCGCATTGCCGTCTGTGATCACTGCCTGCACATTGGGTACGCTTACAAACTCTCCGTCATAATAAATAGCAATCGTCTCACCATTCTCATAAGCTTTCCGTGTCGCTTCTGCAAAAGCCTCTCTGCCATCCGCATTGAAAGAGAGGGCCACCACATTTTCCAGGTTTCCCATGGAATCCTGCTGTGCCCTGGCCTGGGCATCCTCCACCTTCGTACCGTCCAATACGATGGAGCCGTCAGCCGCAAGTTCCTCCAGGGTCTTATTCAGCTGATACTGTGGCGCCAGATTTCCTTCCGCATCAATCCCATAACCAATCAGCTCATAATTGGCGTTGCCATCGCTACCGGTCTGCGCGATAAAATATAAACTGCCCGGTTTACCCAGTTCTTCCAATATGGCATTGGCATCGGAAACACCCGGAATCTCAATGTTAATCCGGTCTTTTCCCTCCTGATACACCTGAGCCTCTGTGCTGTAACCATCCACACGCTGTTGAAGCTTATAAATGGTATCACCCATGTCCTCGGAACTGGGTTCTTCATCGCCTACCACCTGATAGGTAATACTGACACCGCCTGCCAGATCCAATCCCAGTTTAATGCTTCCTGCCGAGCCTGACTTGTCCGCCCCGACACCAAAAACCGCCGTATACCCAAGCAATCCCAGTATCAGAACATAGACGATCAGGCCCACAACCGCTCTGCTCTTTTTCATAATCAACTCTCCTTTTCCTCATCGGCCAGCGCCGCTTTTATCATGATCGCGCACTCTATACGCTTTCTTTGCAATTCGCAGCCAAGCTCATAGGCGCCATTGATGTCGCCGCTGTTGTTATAGGCATTGGCGGCGCATCCCCCGCTGCAATAGAACTTGGCAAAACAGTCTCTACACTGGTCTTTGGCATAGACATTACATGCCTTGAATTTATCCCGAATATCTGTGCGGAGGATTCCTTCCTCCACGTTTCCCATAAGGAACTCTTCCTGTCCCACAAACTGATGACAAGGATACAAATCTCCCCAGGGGGTCACCGCCAGATATTCCGTACCCGACCCACAGCCTGACAACCTTTTTGCCACACAAGGGCCACCTTCTAAATTTATCATAAAATGAAAGAAATTAAAACCTTTTCCTTCCTTTTTTCTGCGGATATATTCTAACGCCAGCTCATCATACTCCTCTAGGATAGCCGGCACATCCTCCATACGCAGTGCATAATCTTCTTCCGGCCGCGCCACCACAGGTTCCATGGAAATCTGTTCAAACCCTTCGTCAGCCAGATGTTTCACATCTTCGGCAAAGTCCAGATTATTTCTGGTAAACGTGCCCCTCACATAGTAATCCATCTGGTTTCTGGATTTCGCTGCTTTTTTATACTTGGGCAGCACCTCGTCATAACTGCCCTGACCACCCCTGTGAGGCCGCATCCGGTCATGAATCTCTTTTCGCCCATCCACACTTAAGACCAGATTGGCCATCTCTTTGTTGGCAAACTCCAACACTTCATCGTCCAAAAGTACGCCGTTGGTAGTCAGCGTAAACCGAAACTTCTTATGGTTTGGCTCCTCTAAGGACCTGCCGTAAGCCACCAGGTCTTTCACCACCTGCCAGTTCATAAGCGGTTCTCCGCCAAAGAAATCCACTTCCAGATTCACCCGGTTTCCCGAATTTGCCACCAGAAAATCTAAGGCTTTCTTTCCCACATCCAGACTCATAAGCGATCTTTGTCCATGATACTCCCCCTCTCCTGCAAAACAATATTTGCAGGCCAGATTACAGTCATGGGCTATATGCAGGCAGAGCGCCTTCACCACTGTCTCCCGGTTTTTAAAACTGTCAATGTACTTCTCATAAACATCCTCCGTAAAGAGCATCCCTTCTTCTTTTAAGGAAAGAATCTCCTCCACGGCCTCCTCCATTTTAGAACGCTCCACACAAAGCTGCTCTGCCGCCGCTTCTACAATCTGTTCCTTCTCTTCCACATTCTGTGCAAGCAGCTTCTCCACGATGGGAATCACATCGTAAGCCAGTTCGTCCACCACATGGACAGAACCGCTGTTGACATCCAACACGATATGATATCCATTACTTATATACTGATGTACCACTTGATTTCTCCTATCTATATCTACTCTATCCCTGTCTGTTCTGTTTCAGTCATGGCATCCTCACGATACAAAATCCGTTTCTAAAACCGATACCCTGAAACGGAAAGAAAACGCATAATAAGCAGCGATGTGCTCGCTGCTTATATTTCCTCTCATCTCAACTGATACCAAGGGATGCTTATCTTGCCTTCTCACAAGTCTGGTTGCCCACTGTACAGGAAGTCTTGCAGGCTGACTGGCAGGAAGTCTGGCACTCGCCGCAGCCGCCCTTCTTCATGGATTCCTTCAAATCTCTGGTCGATAATGTCTGAATATGTTTCATCAAAATGTCCTCCTTATGTAATAAAATTCCGGGAAACACCGCCCCTGTATCATATCGGTCCTGCTTCCCTTTTTATGCTATCCTGATAACTTTAAGTAGTATACCATAGTTTTCATGTTACGCAAAGCATTTTCTTTTATTTTTTATCATTTCCCCGCTAGCTGATCATCCCTCCTAACATACCGCTGCCCGCGCACAAAAAGAACACCGTCACCATATTCTGCGCCACATCCTGGGGCCCCTTATTCACCACCATGGATACGATCACCAAAATCACAAAATACATGACGCCCATAGCAAGCCCCCAGAGAAATTTCTTCTTTCCCGCCCGCTTGCCTGCAACCAGCCCTGCCAGAAATGTGACAATTATGTAGATTGCTATAATACAGATTGACACCACCTTCTCGGAGAGACCAAAACGATACAACATAAATGCCAGCAGAAGCAGGAGTCCTGCAGTCAAAATATAAGCCGCCAACATGCATTTCGTCACAAAAATCACCTTTTTCGTATAAATTTCCTTTTTTCCCATACTTCCCCCTTTGTCCTTGTCTTTCACTCTGCTATATTTTATTCCCGCTGTCAGAAAAACTTGACACAATCTTATGCTTCTAGTAATATTTTCTACATAAATATTATACGTACAAGGAGTGAACATTTACATTGGATACCACAGGTGTCATACAACTCGTTTCTTTAGGAGTTCTCGTATTCTTATCTGCTTTTTTCTCATCTGCCGAGACAGCGTTCTCGACAGTGAACCGGGTGCGTCTTCGCACACTCGCCCAGGAAAACCACAAAGGAGCCATCCGGGTGCTTAGCATACTCGATCAGTATGGTAAAATGCTGAGCGCGATTTTGATTGGCAATAATATTGTCAATCTCTCCGCCTCTTCTGTGGCTACTACCTTCGCCATCAACACTTGGGGCAGCCGCGCCGTAGGCATCGCTACCGGCGTACTGACCTTTGTGGTTTTAATGTTTGGCGAAATCATCCCCAAAACCTGGGCCATGCAGAGGGCGGAGCCGATCACTCTTCTTTTTGGCGGCATCATACGCCTTTTGATGACAATCCTTACCCCGGTAATCTTTCTGGTGGATAAACTCTCCAACTGGATTTTAAAGCTGCTACATATCAGCTCCGAGGGCAACACCTTCCGTATCACGGAAAAAGAATTAAAGACCTACGTGGATGTGAGCCACGAAGGGGGTGTCATCGAATCGGAGGAACGGGCTTTAATTTACAATGTTTTTGATTTTGGGGATACCGTTGCCAAAGATATCATGATTCCCAGGATTCAGATGACCACTGTGACCATAGATGCCACCTATCAAGAACTGTTATCCACCTTTCAGGCATCTATGTTTACCAGAATCCCCGTCTATGACGACGACCCCGACCATATCATCGGTATTGTCAACATCAAGGATTTTATTTTGGTAAAGGATAAGGAAAAATTTAATCTAAAGAAAATCCTGCGGGAAGCTTACTATACTTATGAATACAAGAATGTCTCAGACCTTCTGATGGAAATTCGGGAAAAATCCTGCAACATAGCCTTTGTCTTAAGCGAATACGGCGCTACCGTAGGCATGATCACCATGGAAGACATGATCGAGGAATTGGTGGGCGAGATTCGTGACGAATACGACGCCGATGAAGAAGAGCTGATTCAAGAGACCGAGGAAGGCCGTTATCTGGTGGAAGGCGGCATGAAACTGGACGACATCAATGACGCCCTGGAAATTTCCCTGGATTCCGAAGACTATGATTCCATCGGCGGACTGATGATAGAAAAATTAGACCGCCTGCCTCAGGATAAAGAAACCATTTTGTTAGACAATGGTATTACCCTGGAAGCCTGCGGTATTCAAGATAATCGTATTGTGAAAGTGCTGATCACACTTCCTGCGGAAAATGAGACAGGAGCGTCAGAAGCTCCTGCGGAGAATTGATCATACAGGCCTCATCCGCACCGGCCTTAAACAGCTGCTCCTTCGTGCGAAATCCCCAGGTGACACTGACACAAGGCATCGGAACATTGCCCGCTGTCTGCCTGTCCACCTCGGAATCTCCCACATAGACCGCCCTGGACACATCACATGCAAGCTCCAAAAGCGCCTGATACACCGTATCGGGCGCTGGTTTTTTCTTCACCGTTGTGCTCTCTCCAATGGCCACAGAAATATAGGTCTTAAAATACTTCTCGTTCAGTTTCTTCACGGCACCGTCAAACTTATTGGAGACAATCGCCATATGATACCCTTTCTTCGAAAGCTGGTCAAGCATCTCCATAATTCCGTCGTAAGGGCGGGTCTTATCCTCACAGTGCAGTGCATAATATTCCTTAAAAGCTGCAAGTATCCGCTCATAAGAGGGATTCTGCACGCCCTGCGGGATACAGCGCTCTATCAGCTTCGCAACACCGTTTCCCACAAAGCTTCGCACTTCCTCTATGGTCCTTACCGGCAGCTTAAACTGCTCCATGGCATAATTCACACTGTCCGTCAAATCTTCCAGCGTATCTAACAATGTTCCATCTAAGTCAAATATAATCGTGTCTACCATTTTCATTCTTCCTAATGTTTCGTTACCAGGCTCATGACCGCCTCAATCTCCGCCCCGTTATCCGGCGCAGGTTCCACAATTTCATGCTTTCCCTCTTCTGTAATCTGGGCGATAAAGCTGCCTTCTTTGGTCTTTTCCATGACATAATACAGAACTTCCTGCGTATCCCGCTTCCAGACGGCATAGACACGATAACACATACCCTCTTTCACCGCCGCATCCGGCATATCCACCCGGGTAAGCTGCACCGTCTCCGTAATATTCAATGTCATAAGCGAAAAGTCGTCCGCTCTAAAGGATACTTTCTTGCCCTCCGGATATACTTCGTCATAGAAGTGCAAAAGAAATTCCCCCTCCTCTTTCTGGAGCTTCTTAAGTCCCTCTTCTTTCTGCGCAAACAAGTATTTTGGCAGAAGCATAAGCGCCACCCTGTTGTGTACCAAATCCTGGAACTGCTTTTCCGTCAGCTGAATGGTCTTTTGTCCATTCTGCCCCTGTCTGGCTAATTCCGCCGCCTGCTTCTTTCTCTTGTCCGCCACTTCCAGAACCGCTTTGTTTAACACCATATTGTGGGTAAAGGGATTCAGGACCACCGCCTCAATCTTCTCCTGGTTGGCCATCGCCATGGACACACAGGCAAAGAACGGCAGCGCCAGCACCGTGGGGCTCTTCTTATCCTTGGGGATCTGCGCCGCGGAACTAAAGATAGGAAGCGCCTGCTCACCGCTTTCCTTCCGCAAAAGACAAGGCACAATCTTCGCCTCCCCCGACAATTGTACAGGCTTTCCTTCCTTCATCTGCTTCTCTGTCTCCGGGTCCAGATTCTGGGGCGGCATAGCAGGCATCAGTACCATGGACTTCTCCAAAAGCTCCATCACTTTCACATAATGGTCCTTCTCCCTGTCAGCTGCAAATGCCTCTATTGCCTCCTCCAATGCCTGATTGTTTAATCTTTGATCAGCCATGATAACTCCTTTTCTCTCTTCTCACATCCCGCCGAACAGATTCTTCATCTGTTCGACCAGTTCCATATCATCAGCGCCCACTTTCAGATTCGAATCAAAATTCTCCCCGTCAGCCGTTGTCACCTTAATCTCAATGATGCTGCCTTCTTTGATGCCTTTTAGCGCCACAGCCTTCAAAAACTTCGGAAACTTCGGGTGATTATTTTCAAAACGTTTCCAGAGATTCATCATCTGCAAAAGGGCCGCCGGATTCTGCAGGTTCATGCCTCTTCCTCCTCTTCCTTCTTAGCTGCCTGTGTCACCTGAATCTGCAGCTCTTCCAGCTGCTTGTCATCCACTGCGCCAGGCGCCTGTGTCATCAGACAGGATGCATCCTTGATTTTCGGGAAAGCAATGACCTCTCTGATACTCTCCGCATGGGTTAGTAACATCACAAACCGGTCCAATCCGTAGGCAAGCCCGGCATGAGGCGGTACACCATACTGAAAAGCGCTTAAGAGGAAGCCGAACTGCTCCCATGCCTGCTCCTTCGTAAAGCCCAGCACCTGAAACATTTTCTCCTGAATGTCATCCTGGTGGATTCTCACGGAACCGCCGCCAAGTTCCACACCGTTTAACACAATATCATAAGCCTTGGCCCGTACTCTGCCCGGGTCTTCGTCAATATACTGCCAGTCTTCCTCCATGGGCATAGTGAAAGGATGATGCATGGCCATGAAACGGTTCTCTTCCTCACTCCACTCTAAGAGCGGGAACTCCACAACCCATAGGAAATGATACTGCGAATCGTCAATCAATCCCAGCTGCCTGCCAAGCTCCAGCCGCAGGGCGCCTAAGACACTGTATACAATATTTGTCTTATCCGCCGCAAAGAGAAGCAGATCGCCCTTTTCGCCGCCCATTGCCTGCACCAGCTTATCCAGTTCTTCCTCCGTCATGAATTTGGCAAAAGAAGATTTATATGTGCCATCCTCCTGCACGCTTAAATAAGCCAGGCCCTTGGCGCCATATCCTTTGGCAAACTCCACCAGCGCGTCTATCTTCTTACGGGGCATAGCCGCCTGTCCCTTGACCGTAAGACCGCGCACAGAGCCCTTATTCTCCAAAGCGGAAGTAAAGACACCGAAGCCACAGCCTGCCACCACCTCAGACACATCCGTAAGCTCCATGCCAAAGCGGGTATCCGGCTTATCAGAACCAAACCGGTCCATAGCCTCCTGCCAGGTCATGCGGGGCAGGGGCAGGGACACATCAAGACCGATTGCCTCCTTGCAGACATGCTTAATCAGCCGCTCATTTACATCTATCACATCGTCCACATCCACGAAAGAAAGCTCCATGTCCGCCTGGGTGAACTCCGGCTGTCTGTCTGCCCGCAGATCTTCATCCCGAAAACACCTTGCGATCTGAAAATATCTGTCATAACCGGAACACATCAAAAGCTGTTTATACAGCTGGGGCGACTGGGGCAGCGCATAGAAATTCCCCGGATGCACACGGCTGGGCACCAGATAATCCCTGGCACCTTCCGGCGTAGACTTACAAAGAATCGGCGTCTCAATCTCAAGAAAGCCTTCCTTCGCCATAAAAGCGCGCATTTCTGCCGCAATCTTACTGCGCAGTATCATCTTCTCCTGCAGGTCAGGACGGCGCAAATCCAGGTAACGATATTTTAAACGGATTTCTTCCTTGGTCTTGGAATCCGCCTCCACCGGGAACGGCGGTGTCTCGGATTCTGATAAGATACGCACCTGAGAGGCCCTGACCTCAATCTCACCGGTCTTCAGATTCTCATTGACTGCACCGGAACGCTTCTCCACCTTGCCTGCCACAGCGATTACGAACTCACTGCGCATTTTCTCCGCCTTTGCAAAAGCCTCCGTACCGCAGTCCTTTTCTTCAAAAATAATCTGTAAAATCCCGGAGCGGTCCCGCAGATCTACAAATATGATACCGCCCTTATTTCTCTGTTTCTGTACCCATCCCATGACGGTCACTTCTTCCCCCACATTGCCTGTGGAGAGCTCCCCGCAGCGATGAGATCTCTTCCATCCTTTCATGGACTCTGCCATTATCATTTCCTCCTCTCAAGTCTTATCCGTTCGTCTTCTCTTTCAAGGCCTCTTTATAGAACTCCTCAAAATCCTCATACCCTTGCAAGGTAAGCTGTTCTTTCTGGAATTTCTTATTCTTGTTCATCCGCGCCACCAAGACCTGGTCTCCCGCCGCCCGGGCATCCTGCGCCTTTTTCATGACTTCCTGCAACCTGTCCGGGGGCAGTCCCTTCTCCATCAAATAGGCCACTCTGCGCCCTGTTTTTGGCACTTTGAAACCGCTCTCTAACAATAATAAAATGATGCGCTCAAAACCGATGGAAAATCCGCAGGCCGGCACGTCTTTGCCGGTAAATTTACCTACCATTTTATCATATCTTCCACCGCCGCCGCAGCTGCCGCCAAATTCCGGCATGGCCACCTCAAAGATTGTGCCCGTATAATAAGACATGCCGCGCACCAAAGTAGGGTCGAACACCAAATCAAAAAAGTCGCCTTTGACAGCCTCTACGCTGTCGATGATTTCCTGGAAACTCTCCTTCACACCTTCCGGCAGGAAATCGGCAACCGTCTGCGTCAAATACGCCACCGGGTTTTCCGCCTTCTCTACACCCTGAAAAAGCTCCATATATTTCGTCACAGATTCCTTGACATAGCCGGCCTCTAACAATTCCGCCTCCACGCCCTCTGCCCCAATCTTATCCATCTTATCCAGAATGATAAAAATCTGGTCATACGCTTCCTCGCCAAAGCCGCAGTAAGCCACCATAGCCTTTAAAATCTGCCTGTCATTGATTCGAATCTGAAAATTATGAAACCCTAGCTTTCCTAAAGTCGTGGTGGTTGCCAGAATCAACTCAATCTCCGCCAGATTGCCAGCCTCGCCGAGAATATCGATGTCACACTGCATGAACTGACGGTAACGTCCCCTCTGGGGCCTGTCCGCCCGCCACACATTCCCCATCTGCAGGGCCTTAAAGGGCGCGGGAAGCTCGTTGGCATGATTCGCATAATAACGAACTAAGGGAACGGTCAAATCGTAGCGCAGGCCGCCGTCCACCAAATCTTCCTCCTTCTTCGCCTCTTCTAAGCGGAGTTTCTCACCCCTTTTTAAAATCTTGAAAATCAGCTTCTCATTCTCGCCGCCTGCCTTGCAGTTTAAGTTCGCAATATTTTCCACGCAGGGCGTCTCGATCGAGGTAAAGCCGAAACTGCCATAGGTCTCCTTGATCACACCGATAACGTAATCGCGGATTGCCATCTCCTCTGGCAGAATATCTTTCATGCCGGTGACCGGTTTCTTATTCAGTGCCATAATGCCTCCCTGTTATCTTTTTCCTGTCTATAAGTATGCTTGTTAGATTTTACACTGTTTTGAGGGGTTTTTCAAGACTGAAAGCATTTGTGGGATATTTTCCACAAATGCGGGATGCAAAGTATTCCCCAATCCTTGCGATAAAGCCAAGCACATCCTGCTTCATTATCTCGGGAAAAGAGGACAGAACCGGCGCGGTCTCAAAACTGAGCGTCCCCCGAAAATCAATCTTGCGCAGACCTCTGATAAATCCATTCCAGTCCGTTGACGCTTTATTTTCTCTGGTCTTTGTAAAAGTAAAGGGAATCTGATGCAGATCGGAGATCCCGTCGTTATCATGAATGTGTAGTACCTTGAGATGCCCGCCAAGAATCGTTATAAAGCTTTCCATATCGATGCCCACCAGATTCGCATGTCCGGTATCAAAACAAAATCCCAGCACTTCGGCATGATACTTATCGTTTAGCCGCTCAATGCGCTCTACCGCCTTTTTCGCATCACAGCAGGGGCCTTCCACGAGATGACCGCCTATCCCGTCATATAAGTTTTCGATACATATGGTAATGCCCATCTCTTTCGCCATCGGTGCCAGTGCCTCGATAAACTGAAGGGTTTGTGTCCACTCCCTCTCCTCATCCCCCAGAAAACGCGCCAGCTTAAAACCATGTACGACAATATATGGACAGCCAAAAAAAGCACACACACTCATACTTTTCAGCGCAACCACCTCTCTCAAATAGTCATTGAATTCCCGGACCGCTCCCGGGACATAGCAAGGATAAGGCATATGCATCTGATTCACCGTAATACCAGCCATCTTTGCGCCCTCTTTGTGCGGTGTAAAAAAAGTCTCCAATTCCCGGACCGACTTGTCAAAAAAGGTATTTTTCTTCGACTGATAAAGCGTAGTATTGGTTAGATAGCGATTTAAGCTAAAGTCTGCGGCGGTAAATCCCACACGTCTTAACAGGGCAAATCCCTCCTCGGGATAATCATCCGTTACCACATTCTGGGTCTGCACTCCAATTGGCAGCATATGTATTCCTCCTGGTCATTTTCTTTCTATGTCTTTGCCGGAAGAAGCATTCTTTTCAAACTCTTCTTCCCGTTTTATTCTGTCATAATAAAAAGAGGGCATATACTCATCGTTAAAATAGCCGATATTTTCTATGCCCATGGAGCGCAGCTGTGCCGCAATCTCTTTATAAAAAATATTACAAATAATCACGCCGCTGTCTGCCGGTAACTTTTTCAATTCCTCAGGATTTTTCACTGGCAGTCCTTCAAATTCCGTGTCCCAGAACTTGGGATTGTTGTCACAGGTAAAAAGCGGCGGATACTTTGCGCCATAGCATTTCATATAGTTGCGGCACATATTTCCTGCCCCAAACAGCGTAATGTATTTATATTTCTTCAAATCCCTTTCGATATGAATCTGCATCTCAAAATAATCAAGTATCGCACTATACAACGGAAAAAGACCGGGCTGTAATAGAGGGGAAAAGGCCACTGTAGTATCCACCGTTTCCAAAATCAGATAACCGTCATAAGAAATCTCCCTGAGTCCTCTGATTACCCCCAGCCAGTCCAGCGTCGATCTGCGGTCATATGCACTGGTAAAAGGAAGCAGTCTGGCCATGGTATGTCCGTCATTTTCCGTCAGGATGACTGCCCGGATGCGGTCTTTTAAAGCAGACGTCATGGTCTGAATATTTTGTCCGCACAGATTACAGTACCCCACATCGAGGCAGAAACCAAACCGCTCCATCCCTGCTTCCTTGTTCAATGCGTCAATCCAGCCTGCTGCCTCTGCACCGTCTGAACACAGGCCGCGTATCAAATGCCCATTCCGATTACTGCACTGGTTGAGCAATAATAGTTTCGTCTCCTCTTTCCTGCAGGAAGAGGCAAGCGCCAGATAAAAAGCTCTGTTTACATCCCATTCCCTGCCTTTCTCCACACCCACAGACAAGGGCTGTATGATGATATATTCACATCCCATCTCCTCACAGGCCCGGATACAGTCCTGGTCGATTTGAAGAGTCAGACGATTCAGTTCTTCACATTGCCGCACGTCCTCCCATTTCACCCGTTCACTGACAAGGGGCAGTCTGGCTATAGAAGGCAGAAAATCATGAGACGCAAATTCCCTTATGGCTTTATGATAAGATTCTTCTATCTGCCAGGGCTTCCATTTCTGTTGTCCCTGCACTCTCGCCCGCAATATAGATTCTGCTGAAATAAAAATGCTAAAATCAAACATTACCCCACAGATACTAACCGCTTTCAATTCATGGATGCTCTGACCGGGCTTTTCCGGATTAAAGATAATCCCTGCCATCGCGCAAACCTTCTTCATGTGCCGCCTCACTTTCTACCCTTCTGTCAATCAAATGTCGATACAGGGAATCGTTCTGATATCCGCCGCCCTTATAAGTTAATTTCTGTAAAAAGGCTCCCTTGGTACAAGTACCGTAAAGTTCCCAGGTAAATCTTTCTTTCAAATGTTTCTGCAATTGGACAGGCCATATTTGTTACATTGCTTGTGTCCAGACCATCACTAAATATAATGGTTCTGATATTTTCTTTATCACAGAACATATAATTATGAGACATATAAGCATTATCATATCCATAATCTGCTAACTGTGCTTTATACGTTTTGCCATTGACTATATAATTGGCATAGACGATCACATCTGTTGCTGACTTGTTGGTATATTGCTGTAATGTGATAATATCATTTTCATTATCTAATGCATATTTCCAATTATTAACTTCATTTTCGGGAGCAGTTTCATACGAATCATTTTTTCCACAGATCGTACATGTTCCATCTTCATAATTGTGGTTATGGTTTGGATCGATCGCCCCACAGTCACACTTTCCATCTACATATTTATGTTCATGCCCTGCATTAGGATCAGTTGCTCCACATCCTGTACAGACACCATCCACAAAATCATGTACATGGGCTGCCACTGTTTCCAGATTTATTGCTACCTGAAAAGTTCCTTTCCAATTACCTGCTGTAAGGTCTGGTGCACTGACAGAATTGTTTGTTTCCTCATAACCATTTGCTACGTCTTCAGAACCCCAATAGACTTTACTCTGAATTACTTTTGCAACAACATCTGCTTTTTTGCTGTCGGGTGTCTGGTCCTTCATATAAAAATCCAAGTTCTCCGTAGCAGGTATTCCATCTACAGGTACAACATGAACTCTTTCATTTGTATCTATGTCGCCTGTGACTTTAACAGAATATACTGCCTGTTTTGTTGTATCCAAAGTGATCGTCTTCGGAATAGTGACATTGTAACTAGATGCCTGTCTGTAAGTCACTTCAATCTCTTCAAGGCTTCCTTCATCTGCTGTCCAGTTTACCCCCCCCCCATCGCTATCCAGGGGATCCTCTGTCACGATTGCGTCTGTTGCAAAGGCCGCAAACATATTTCCCATAATTGTTGTACAGGCCAGAGCTGCACACATTGTTTTCATTACATTCTTTTTTATATTCATAATTTTTTTCTTTTCTCCTTTCTCTTTAATCTTGTCAATCCAAATGCAGAAGCTGCAAGCATCACAGCATAGAAGAAGATATTGCTCTCATCCCCTGTCTGCACTCTGGAAATACCTGCATCAGCATTTCCGTCCACACCGCCGTTGCTCTGACTGTTGCTGTTCTGGTTACTATTCTGATAGCCACTATTTGGTATACTATTACTTTTGGGAACTCCATCTTTTGCCTTAATGGTCACTGTACTGCTTCCTGTCACAGTCGCATAATTGTCCCTCATGATCTTGTAGTAGACAGTATATGTACCTGGCTCCTTATACTCTGGTTTCTTTGAGGAATAATTGATGCCATCTTCACTGTACAAGACCTCGCAGTCATCTGTTTTAACGGATAGATCTATACTGTGGTCCTTTCCATCATAAAAGACGATACAGTCATCTGAATCAAATTCAATTTCAGCTTCTTTGATCTTTACGATCTCAGAGCCTGTGGCTGTTGTATATCCATCTTTTTCTACTTTGTAATAAGTCACATATGTACCTACGTCTGTATATTCAGGTTTCTTTGCTGAATAAGTTTTTCCATCTTTACTATACAGGATGGTTGCACCCTCATTCTTACAATCAACAGTGATCCCATGTGCTTTCCCATCATAGATGCCTTCATACCCGTAAGCAGTAACATCCAGTTCTGGATATTTTGGTATCTCTTCCGAGAAATCATAGGTTGACTTATAGATCACCTGACATTCAACACTGGTCTCCTCTGTACTCGTATCTACTGTCTGGGAATCAGTGACTTCCGCATGTACAGGCAATGTTTCAAAATTACACAATATAAGTGGGAGTAGCGCCGATATTCCCACAAATTTCTTCTTTTTCATCTCTACCTCCTTCTCGTCTGCCAAACATACTTAAAAGCTGGCTGAAACATTCATATAAAATCTGTTTATATATCATTTCATCCATTGCATTTTTGTTCTTTTTATCGTATACAATTCCATGAAAACTATAATTAATCCTATATCTTTTCCATGGACTGTTTCATTATAGTTTAAAGAGAAGATAGGAATTTATAATTATAATGTGCATAATTTCATGGTTTTCTTAAAAAAGGTTTCCGCACAAAAATAAGACCTGTTTACACAAGCCTTATCTTTATGAATATAAAATATTCTGTTATTAAAATTATGTTCTTTATAAAAAATTAATCCGCATTTCCAAGTGCGATATTGAAGTTAAATGTTCCCTTCCAGTTACCTGCTGTAATAGTAGGAGCTGCTACATTACCATCCTTGGAAGTATCAGCAGTAACCTCAGCGCTTGTCCAGTCAACAACAGCCTGTGTCACATCTGCCTGAACGTCTGCTTTCTTTGTTCCTTTAGTTGCCTGATCTACCATATAGAAATTGATTCCGTCAATATCAGCAAGTGCATCCTGAGGTGCTACTGTTACCTTCTTGTCAGAAGAAATATCCCCATATACTCTTACTGCATAATCAGAATCTTTGGAAACTGCATCCAATACGATTGTCTTAGGGATAACTACTGAGTAGGAGGATGCCTGTGTATAGAGAACTTCTGTATCTCTTGATGTACCATCATCCCCAACTGCTTCCTGTGAGATAGGGTCATAATTTGTTGTTGCTGCACATACAGGAAGAACACTTCCCATCATCATTGTTCCAGCCATTAAAGCTGTAATAAATTTATTTTTATTCATTTTCTCTTTTCCTTTCATTCTCGTTTTGAGATATTTTTATGTTAATAACTATCCTTGCTGACTCGTTTCAACGTGGTTAAAGAATAGTTAGTGGCTATAGCCCCTGCTAACCACAGCAGGCAAAAGTTGTATAATCTTTCTCATCATAAATAGAAATTCAAAAGTTATTCATAAAAATATGAATAATAATTTTGATTTTTCGATTAATCACTCTTAGTTTATCTGCATTTTTTAAATATATCATTCTTTTTTGCACTATCAAAAATAATTCATGCTTATTCAAAGTCTTATAATCCGTAATATTTCTTTCGCTTAAAATATCCCAACAGTGCAAAGAGGAAATCACCATGAATTATTATGTTCATAATTTGGAAACGGTAAATGCAAGGATTTGTAAAAAGAAACACTTCCAATTTGATTATATAGAACCTGATCCTTTTGAGAAAATGCAGAACAGCAGTGACCTTTCTGTAATAGGCTGTATGAAACTCAAAGAAATCGAAAAAGAAACGGCTACTGATACAGTCGTTATCTCTAGCGGTATAATAGACCATTATTTTTGCTTATGCCACCCGACAAAATGAAACACCTTAACAGGAAACATTTGATCGGCTATGTTATGGTATCAAAGGATACCTATGTTGCTGTCTATGAGCATAGTATACTGATGTCACTTCTATTTTCTATTGCATTTCTGGCAGTATTCTGTGCCATTATATTTTAAAAGCAGGGGAAATCCCAGCTTTTTAATGAATATCCAAATCGAATTTAAAAAGGCAGAGATATTTCCCGCCCAAATTAGCCAGCACTTTCTTTTTGATTAAAGTATTCTGTATCATCCTGACTTTGAGTAATGATAATCACTTTTTACTTCAAATCAATTATCGAAGCTCATCTTTCTATGTGACAATCTGACCATTATATGATAAAATATATCTGCCTTCTTTTGTTAATGCTCGTTGTAGCTTTTAACAACTGATGTTTGAGCGTAAACACAGACAGTGCTAAAGTGTTGAAACAAGAGCATCTTTGCTTAGCCTGCCAACAGGCAGTGTAAAAGAAGGAGGCATTTATCATGGACTTAAAAAAAGTAAATGATAAGTTGTATTTTGCATTGTATCTAAAATGCAAAGCTCTTGAATTCGAGGTTAATAGTTCCCTTGAGACCCCGTTAGATAGAGTCAAGTACTTCATCGGATGCAGAATCTTTGAAGTACTTATACAATTATTTCCAACCAGCTAGATAAGCTGAACACTTAGAGGGCAGGCACTGCTACCTTCTTTTAATATATTATTTCCTATATAAACAATATATGTATCTATAATCTAAATATACACAAAAAATGTACAATATGTCTCTATTCCTTTTTATCACTAAATCGAAAGTTCTGCGACAAACCGACAACATGCATAGTCGTAATATTAATCCAAGAAAAGGGTATCAACTTCTAATCCAGTAATTCCAATCCCTTTTCTTATAAAATCTAAACTCATGGCTCTACGTTAGGAAACGGGTCTCGCCAATCTATGCTTTCCCCGCGCGCGGGCAAACCATGAACAGATTGTCTCACCCTTTACGCTCCGCTATCAAGGAAATTGTTCCTGCTCGCAGAAACAATTTGTCCGCAGGCGGACGACCTTGAACAGGGCCATAAAAAATATGAGGACAGTCCACTGGACTCTCCCCACATTTTTTATTTGAGATTCGCTCGACCCGTTCGGGTATCTTTGATATAGCATTTCCCTTTTAATGAAATTTTACCCGATAACCAAGTAAACCTGATTCGTCTATTCTATGCTTATGTAGCATCGGATTCATTTTTCAATTTCTGTTCTAATTGTATATCGGGGATGCTGAAATATTGTTTTTCTGACTCCATTTACAATTTTATCTTTCAACATCCAATATAAATTTTGTCCACCATATGCCACATTTTTCTTTACTCCAAAGGAAATAATTGCACACGGAGAACCTATTCCAGCACGATACTTCAAGAATATGTATACAATAATAAGTGAACCTGGTAACTGACTTTCAATTATATAATCACATTCAATAAGCGAATTATTTTGTGGACCATCTTTCGGCGAATATATACGAATAATATTATTTTCATCTAAATATTGTTCAAGAAAGCGAAGCTGTGCTATCCTGCTTTCTACATCTTTTTCATCATTAGGCTTTCCCTTATAAAATTTACTTTGTGCCAAATATTCATCTGTAATTGGATCATCCTCATTCAAGATCCATGATATAGTTTTCTTTTTATCTCTTGGAATATTAATGTCTATAAGATATTGAAATCCTGCCATATGATGAAAATCTTTTGGCATAAAATTTAGCAAAACCACCCGTACATTTCTATTTGCCAAATGAAATATATATGAAGTTGTATTAACTAAATTCAAAAAATGAGTAGCAGCTTCCTGTATCTTATCCATACCCTTTGTCCTATCGCACAAAATAAAGCCTTGCACAAATACTTGCAAGGCTTTATACTCTACTTAACAACTTTCTTTCGCTTACGCTAGATGGATTATGGTAAGTTGCCACCTTTGTGAGCCTCCATGTTCACCGCCTTCCATCACGGCTTGCACTTCAACGGCGAAAGCATTTTTATGAGTCTGCTTCTCAAGAAGTTTCCTTCTGATACTATAATATGCCATTTATACTAAAAAGTCAATCAGAATATGCACAATTTCCATATTTTTCGTAAAATATCCTTTTCTCACTTAATATGCCTATTAAACCCAAACCCAGCCTTCCTCAAATCTCTCTCCAGCTCCGCCGTCAGACTCCCATCCGTATACTGCCTGATCACCTCACTCACTTTCTCGCCAAGTGCATAATTTTTATATCTATAACTTCTCCCTATCACAAATGGCTTCTTCGTTCTCCTGATGCACTCCCTAAGAAGCCCGACAAACCAATCCCATTCCGCATTTTTAAGGTCTTCCCAAAACATTCCAATCTCTTCCAGCATATCGATCCTATCTTCACTTATCCCATGCTGCGAAAGTCCAAGATACCTGTCCCTCTGCTCCCAAATCCATTTCCCAAGTGCAAACCCTTCAGACGTTACATATTTCTTTGGAATAAACAGATGTCCGTTTGCTTCAAAATACTGCTTGGCATAACTGTATGCCTTGTCCCATTCAGCTATCTTTCTAGGCTTGATCCACTGCATCCCCATAGCTTCCAACCGTGCAATCTGGTATGGCGAAAGTTCTCCCTGCTTATATAGCTTCTTCTGGTAATGTATCCACTGGAACATATTCACCCCATCATGGAACAAGGTTGTATTCGGCATAGACAAGGTTCCATGCTCCTTGTAATACTTCTCCACTTCATCTGCCCTGTCGAGCCATGTGTCGAGTTCCTTTTGTGGTGAATCTGCAAGAGGCATTTTTATTTTTAACAGAAATCTGATATCCTCTGGGGGCGCCCCGGGCGGGGGGGGGGGGTGGGGTCGCGGGGGTGTGGGGGGGGCGGGCGAGGGGGGGCCGGGCGCGCGGTGATGTATTGGGGGGAGG